>Ga0209692_10000356_pt1 | contig 123302 bp, 93 predicted proteins | sample tdDd472_FD_187129 | JGI IMG/M metagenome (GOLD analysis project Ga0209692, IMG submission 187129) | Marine sediment microbial communities from the Atlantic coast under amendment with organic carbon and nitrate - tdDd47.2 (SPAdes)... | ecosystem: Environmental > Aquatic > Marine > Coastal >... | reverse complement strand
CCACGCCCACGCCCACGCCCCGCTCACGCCCACGCGCCCCGCGCCGCTCACGCCCACGCCCCGCTCACGCCCACGCGCCCCGCGCCGCTCACGCCCACGCGCCCCGCGCCGCCCACGCCCACGCCCCGCCCACGCCCACGCGCCCCGCGCCGCTCACGCCCACGCGCCCCGCGCCGCCCACGCCCACGCCCCGCTCACGCCCACGCGCCCCGCGCCGCTCACGCCCACGCCCACGCCCACGCCCACGCGCCGCTCACGCTCACGCTCACGCGCGGGCTCTCGCACCAGAAAAAAGAAGCCCCGCGCCGTGCACGGCGCGGGGCTTCTGGATCAGCGCAGGGCGAGCGACGCCCGCCCCTGACCTCAGGCCTCGGTCTTGTCGTTCAGCGCCGCCTGGGCCGCCGCGAGGCGGGCGATCGGCACGCGGAACGGCGAGCAGGAGACGTAGTCGAGCCCGATCTCGTGGCAGAAGGCGATGGACGACGGGTCACCGCCGTGCTCGCCGCAGATGCCGCACTTGAGCCCCGGGCGGGAGGCGCGACCCTCGTCGACGGCCATCCGCATCAGGCGGCCGACGCCGGTCTGGTCGACGGACTCGAAGGGGTTGGCGTCGAGGACCTTCATGTCGACGTAGCGCTTGAGGAACTTCGGCTCCGCGTCGTCGCGGCTGTAGCCGAAGGTCATCTGCGTCAGGTCGTTGGTCCCGAAGCTGAAGAACTCGGCGTCGTTCGCGATCTCGCCGGCGGTCAGCGCCGCGCGCGGGATCTCGATCATGGTGCCGAACTTGTACGCCACCTCGACGCCGGCCTCGGCCAGGACGTCCTTGGCGACCTGCTCGAGCTGGCCCTTGACGAGGCTGAGCTCGTTGGTGTGGCCGACGAGCGGGATCATGATCTCCGGCCGCACCTCGATGCCCGACTCCTGGACCTTGATGGCCGCCCGCATGATGGCGCGGGTCTGCATCTTCACGAGGCCCGGCAGCATGATCGAGAGGCGAACGCCGCGGAGGCCCATCATCGGGTTCGACTCGCGCTGGAACTCGACCGCCTTGAGCAGCGCCGTCTTCTCGTCGAGCAGCTGCTCGATGGCGTGCCCGCCGAGGACGTTGGCCGCGAGCTTGAGCTCGGTGACCTGCTTGACGAGGTCCTCGTAGCTCGGGAGGAACTCGTGGAGCGGCGGGTCGATGAGGCGGATCGTCACCGGACGCCCGTCCATGACCTTGAAGATGCCCTCGAAGTCGCCCTGCTGCACCACCTCGAGCTTGGCCAGCGCCGCGTTGCGCTGGGTCTCGTCGTTGGTGAGGATCATGTCGCGGACGATCGGCAGGCGGTCGGCCTCGAAGAACATGTGCTCGGTGCGGCACAGGCCGATGCCCTCGGCCCCGAACTCGATCGCCTGGGCGGCGTCGCGCGGGTTGTCCGCGTTGGTGCGGACGCCCAGGGTGCGGAACTCGTCGCACCACTTCATCAGCGTCTGGAAGTCGCCGGTCACCGCCGCCGGCTCGAGGACGAGCTGGTCGCCGTAGACCGCGCCGGTGGTGCCGTCGAGGGTCAGCCAGTCGCCCTCGTGGTACGTGGCGCCGCCGACGACCATGGTCCCGGCGTCCTCGTCGATGTGGATCTCCTCGCAGCCCGCGACGCACGGGATGCCGAAGCCGCGCGCGACGACGGCGGCGTGGGAGGTCTTGCCGCCGCGGGCGGTGAGCACGCCCTGCGCGCTCAGCATGCCGTGGACGTCGTCGGGGTTGGTCTCCTCGCGGACGAGGAGGACCTTCTCGCCGGCGGCCTTCTGGGCGACGGCGTCATCGGCGTGGAAGACGATCTTGCCGACGGCGGCGCCCGGCGACGCGGCGAGGCCGATCGTGAGCGCCTTGAGGCCCTTCTTCTTGGCGTCCGCCTCGTTGATGCGCGGGTGCAGGAGCTGGTCGAGGAGCGCCGGCTTGACGCGCTTGACCGCGTCGGCCTTCGTGATGAGCCCCTCGTCGACCATCTCGACGGCCATGCGCACGGCGGCGGCGCCGGTGCGCTTGCCGACGCGGGCCTGGAGCATGTAGAGGCGGTCACGCTCGATGGTGAACTCGAGGTCCATCATGTCGTGGTAGTGCGCCTCGAGGCGGTCGCACACCGCGACGAACTCGGCGTAGATGCGCTGGTTCTCCGTCTCGAGCGCGGAGATCGGCACCGGGGTCCGGACGCCGGCCACGACGTCCTCGCCCTGCGCGTTCATCAGGTACTCGCCGTAGAGCGCGCGCTCGCCCGACGCCGGGTCGCGCGTGAAGGCCACGCCGGTCCCGCAGTCGTTGCCGAGGTTGCCGAAGACCATCGCCTGGACGTTGACCGCCGTCCCCATCGCGTCCGGGATGCCCTCGCGCTTGCGGTACACGATGGCGCGGTCGTTGTTCCAGCTGCGGAACACGGCCTCGATGGCCAGCGACAGCTGCGTCCACGGATCATCCGGGAACGCCTCGCCGCGGACCTGCTCGACGAGGGCGCGGAAGTCCCCGCACACCTTCTCGAGGATCTCGGCCGGGACGTCGGTGTCCTGCTTGACGCCGAGCTCCTTCTTGGCCGCCGCGAAGATCTTCTCGAAGCGCGCCTTGGAGATCCCCAGCACGACGTCGCTGAACATCATCACGAAGCGCCGGTAGGCGTCCCACGCGAAGCGCGCGTCGCCGCTCGCCGCGATGAGCCCCTGCAGCGTCTCGGCGTTGAGGCCGAGGTTCAGGATGGTGTCCATCATCCCGGGCATCGACACGGCGGCGCCCGAACGCACCGAGACGAGCAGCGGGTTCTTCGCGTCGCCGAAGCTCTTCTCGAGCTTCTTCTCGAGCGCTACGAGCGCGGCCTTGACCTCTTCGTACAGTCCCTCGGGAACGGCGCTGTTGGCGCTGTAGTAGCGACACGCCTCGGTGGTGATGGTGAAGCCGGGGGGCACGGGGAGGCCCAGCTGGGTCATCTCGCCGAGGTTCGCGCCCTTGCCGCCGAGGAGGTCGCGCATGGACGCGTCCGCTTCCTCGAAGTTGTAAACGAGCTTCGATTGCACTTTTTGCATGGTTCCGGTCTACCCCTGGTTCGTCCGCTGCTCGCGGCCGCCCGCCACCGAGCATACGGCGTGCCAATCCGGCGCTGCGCGTGATTGACGTTTCACCATCGACACTTGCCCGTGTCCCGGGATCCGGCGACGCCGGATGGCCGTGCGATATCACCCGACCGGAGCGCCGTCCAGAGCGGCGTGATTGTGAGATTTCCCACAGCGCCTCCAGGAGGAGGCTCCCAGGGTGGCGCTCGTTCGACAACGATTCCGAATCATTGCGAGTCTGGATCCGGACGTAACTCGTCGATGGGACACGCTCGCCCATCGACGAAAGTCGCGCTGTGCCCTTTCGCTCACCCGCCACCGGCGCGTTTCGTGATCGCGAGAACTTCTCTCTTGACCCGAGATCGCCCGGCGAGATAGGCGTGGTGGTCTGTCGCCTACGCGTCCTGAAGACGCGCGCCGACGATGGAGGTCCAGATGCAAATCATCATGATGCAGCAAGCGCTCACCATGCCGACCCATCCGTCGATCACCGCGCCGTCCCAGAACTCTGGCGGCGTCGTACGGCGACGGTGGAACTCGGTAACCGCCGGGTGAGCTACGCGGTCGGGTCCGCCCCTGACCGCCCCACCCAGCGTAGCCCACGCCAACCGGTCGGCCCCGGAGCCCACGCTCCGCGCTGATCGGCGCTCGCTCGTCTCCGTCGACGCCCCCTCGCGTCGCCGCGCCCTCACGGCGTCGGCGGCCGCCCGTGCGTCGCGTGCCGCCGCTCCTCTCGCGAGCGGTGTCCCGAGAGGTGTCCCGTGTCCCGGTCCTCGACCGCCCACAGTCTCCCCGCTTCCATCGGCATGGCCCAGGTGGTCCACCTCGCGTGGCCCATCGTCGTCTCCATGCTCTCCTACACCGCCATGTCCGTGGCGGACACGCTCTTCGTCAGCCAGCTCGGCACGGCGCAGCTCGCCTCGATCGGTCTGGCGCTCTCGATGCACTTCACCCTGCACAGCTTCGGTGACGGCATCCTGACCGGCCTCAAGGTCGCGGTCGCCCAACGCACCGGCGCCGATGATGGCCCCGCCGTGGACCGCCTGCTGTGGCTCGGCCTCTGGCTCGCCCTCGGCATGGGGCTCATCGAGGCGTCGCTCGCGCTGACCGCCGACGTCGCCTTCACGATCCAGGGCGCCTCCCCCGAGGCCGCCGCCCACGCGTCGAGCTACTTCGGCGTGCGCGTCCTCGGGGGGCCGCTGGCCTTCGGCACCTACGCGCTCTCGTCGTGGCTCCAGGGCCGCGGCGAGACCCGCCTGCCGATGATCGCGACCCTGGCCGCGAACGCGACCAACATCGCCCTCGACCCGCTGCTCATCCACGGCCTCGGTCCCGTCCCCGGGATGGGGGTCGCCGGCGCCGCGGCGGCGACGGTGGTGGCGTACGGCGTGTCCTTCGCGATCCTGGCGACCCGGCTCCGGCGGCGCATCGCGCGGAGCCCCAAGCGTCCGACCCGCGCCCTGCTCGGCCTGGTGACGCGCCTCGGGTTGCCGCTGGGCCTCCGGGCGTCGCTCCACGTCGGGAGCTTCGCGGTCTTCGCGGCGATCCTGTCCCAGGTCGGCGACGACCACCTGGCGGCCCACGTCCTGACGGTCCGCATCATCAGCGTGAGCTTCCTGCCCGGCATGGGGATCGGCGAGGCCTGCTCCATCCTCGCGGGGCAGCTCATCGGCGCCCGTCGTGGGGCCGAGATCGCCGACGTGCGCCGCCACGGCCTCCGCCTCGCCGCGGGGCTGATGGCCGTCTGCGGGGTCGTCTTCATCGTCATCCCGGAGCCCCTCGTCAGCGTCTTCGACCCGAGCCCGACGGTCTTCGCGCTGGCCCTCGATCTCCTGGTCGTCGCCGCCGCCTTCCAGGTGTTCGACGCGGCCTGCAACGTCTTCCAGGGGGTCCTGAACGGCGCCGGCGACACCCGCTTCGTGATGCTGGCGGGCGTGACGACGCAGTGGCTCATCATGCTCCCCGTCGGCTGGGCGCTGGCCATGCCGGCCGGGCTCGGCTCCCTGGGCGCGTGGCTCGGGCTCACCGTCGAGATCGTCTGCTTCGCGGCGATCACGTGGTGGCGGGTCCGCCGACGCCCCTGGGCGCGTGACGACGAGACGGGACGGGTGGGCTGCGCGGCGCCGGTCGGCGCGTGACCCATCGCGCGCGTGGGTGTGAGCGGAGGAGGCGGCCGGCGCCGGGCCGCATCCTCCCCGCCGGGTTGTTTGTCCGCCGACGGGGACTAATGTGAGCCTCGCTCGATTCCCCGCTTCCCGGGGGAGAGCGCCCAAAGGAGCCGACATGGCGACCGTGACGCTGACCAAAGACAACTTCAACGAGATCGTGGCCGACGAGAAGACCGTCCTCATCGACTTCTGGGCCGACTGGTGCGGGCCCTGCAAGATGTTCGGGCCGACCTTCGAGGCGGCCTCGGACAAGCACGCGGACGCCGTCTTCGCCAAGGTCGACACCGAGGATCAGCGCGAGCTCGCCGGCTACTTCCAGATCCAGTCGATCCCGACGCTGATGGTCATCCGCGACCGCGTGGTCGTCTACCGCAGCGCTGGCGCCCTGCCGGCCTCGGCCCTCGACGAGATCGTCCAGAAGGTGGGCGAGCTCGACATGGACGAGGTGCGCGCCTCGGCCAGCGAGGAGCCCAACTGACGCGCTGAGGCGTACGCCACGGCCGACCGACACCGGACACACGCCGGCGCCGGCGGCCCGGCGCCGCCCCCTGGACCGAGCGCTCCCACGGGACTAAGTTGCGGCCTCTCATCGTCAGGAGGACCGCCATGACCGTCGCATCGACGCTCGACCCCGCCGTGACCGCCGACGCCCTCGTCGGCGAGGCCTTCGCCGCCCTGAAGACCGGCTGGGAGGAGGCCGGCGGTCTCAACTACGAGCAGCGCATGGACGCGCTGACCCGGCTCCTCGACGCCACCCGCCGCTGGGAGGGGCGCATCGCCGACGCGATCGACGCGGACTTCGGCGCGCGCTCCCGCCACGAGACGGCGATGGCCGAGGTCTTCGTCGTGGTCAGCTACATCAAGTACGTCCAGAAGCACCTCAAGCGCTGGATGCGCCCGTCGCGGCGGCACGTGGACATGCTGTTCAAGCCGGCCGCCAACGAGGTGCTCTACCAGCCGCTCGGCGTCGTCGGCGTCATCGCCCCGTGGAACTACCCGGTCCAGCTGGCCCTGGTCCCGCTCGCGTCCGCCCTCGCGGCGGGTAACCGCGTGCTGCTGAAGCCGTCGGAGATCACCGGCCAGACGGCCGAGGTCATGACCGACATGATGGCCGAGCTCTTCAGCCCGCGCGTCGTCGGCGTGGTCAACGGGGGCGCGGACGTCGGCGCGGCGTTCTCGCGGCTGCCCTTCGACCACCTCTTCTTCACCGGCTCCACCGGCGTCGGCCGCCACATCATGCGGGCGGCGGCCGACAACCTCACGCCGGTGACCCTCGAGCTCGGCGGGAAGTCGCCGACGATCGTCCACCGCGACTACCCCATCGACAAGGCGGCCGAGCGCATCGCCGTCGGCAAGTGCCTCAACGCCGGCCAGACCTGCATCGCCCCGGACTATGTCCTGTGCCCGCGTGACCAGGTCGACGCCTTCGTCGCCGCCTTCGAGGACGTCGTCGGCAAGGCCTACCCGACCCTGGGCGACAACCCCGACTACACGGCGATCGTCAACGACGCCCACTACCAGCGCGTCGCCAGCTACGTCGCCGAGGCGCGCGAGGCCGACGTCCGCGCCGTCGAGGTCAACCCCGCCGGTGAAGACCTGCCCGCCGCGGGTCGAAAGATCGCGCCGACCCTGCTCGTCGACCCGCCGGACTCGCTCCGCGTGATGCAGGACGAGATCTTCGGGCCGGTGCTGCCGATCGTCCCCTACGACCACCTCGACGACGCCATCCGGTACGTCAACGACAGGCCGCGGCCGCTGGCGCTCTACTACTTCGATCGCGACAAGCACCGCGTGAAGCGGGTCCTGCAGGACACGATCTCCGGCGGCGTCTCGGTGAACGAGACGATGCTGCACATCATCCAGGACGACATGCCCTTCGGCGGCGTCGGCCCCAGCGGGATGGGGGCCTACCACGGCCGCGAGGGCTTCGAGACCTTCTCCCATCGGCGAGCGGTCTTCCGTCAGGCGCGGCTCAACACCGTCGGGCTCCTGCTGCCCCCGTACGGCGGGCGCATCGACAAGCTGCTCGACTTCATGATCGGCCGAAAGAAGTCGTAGCTGGCCCCGGACCGTAGCCCGGACAACGGGTGAGAGACCGCCTGAGGAGACTGGTGATGCGTGGATTCGAGCTGGCCTTCGCCGCGGCGCTGACAGCGCTCGTGTTGGGCTGTGGATCGAAGCCGAACGGGAACCTCCGCTTCGAGCTCGCCTTCGACGGCGATCCGGCGGTGGCCGCCGAGCGGGTGCGCGAGCGCCTCGCCCTGGTCGACGAGCGCGACGACGTCAGCCTCCGCGAGGTGACGGTGCACGAGAACAGCAAGAGCGGCCTGGACGTGGACATCGCCGTGGCCGCCGGCGAGGCGTGCGAGGGGCTCGAGACCGCGCGCCTGGCCGTCCGCGCGGCGCTCGAGCGGGCCCAGTACCTGTCGATGCGCGAGGTGCTCGACATCGACGACGCCTTCGTTGGGGCGCTGAAGGCCGCCCTCGGCGAGGAGGCCGACGTCCGCCCGGTGTCCGGGCAGCCGTATCTCGAGATCGTGCCGCGAGGCACGGCCGAGGGGTTGGCCGAGCTGCTCCGCGGTGTCACGACCGACACCGCCGAGACGGGTCTCGAGGTCGCCGAGGAGTACGACCACGGCGCCGTGGTCGGCCTGCGCTACCGGGTCTGGCCGCTGGCGAAGCGGTCGGAGCTCCACGAGGGCGACATCGACGAAGCGAAGGTCATCTACGACCAGTTCAACCTGCCGGCGGTGCAGGCGTCGCTGACCTCGGGCGGGGCTCAGCGCTTCGAGGCCCTGACGGCGCGGATCACGGGGCGGTTCCTCGCGATCCTGGTCGACGACGAGGTGAAGAGCGCCCCGAAGGTGATGGAGCCGATCCGCGGCGGCCGCCTCCAGGTGACCCTCGGGTCGCCGGGCCGCGGGCCCCAGGAGACCCTCGCCGAGGCGCGGCTGCTGGCCCTGAGCCTCCGCTCGGGGCCGATCGCGAAGAACGTCGCCATCAAGGCCGAGACCGCCGCCTGCCAGCCCGGCGAGTAGGTCGAAGACCAGGAGCCCCCCCATGAGGCGTTTGATCGAGCTCGCCGCGTTCACCTCCGTCGTCATGCTCGGCTGCGGCGCGGCGCCATCGGGCACGCTGTTGTACCGCCTGACCTTCGACGGTGACGCCGCGAAGGCGACCCAGCGGATCGAGGCGCGCCTCGACGCGGTCGATAGCCGCGACGACGTGGACCTGGTCGACGTCGTGGTGAAGCCCTCCGAAGGCGGGCTCACGGTCAGCGCCGGGGTACGTACCCGAGCGGGCTGCCAGGGCTTCGAGGTCGCCGAGGCGGCCGTCCGTCACGCGCTCGAGGCGCCGCAGCAGCTCGCGCTGCGCGAGGTGCTGCCGGCTGACGACGCCATGGTCTCCAAGGTCCAGGCCGCCCTCGGCGACGGCTTCGAGGTGAAGCTGAAGGGTTACGACCCGAGCATCGAGGTCAGGCCTCCGGATGGCGACCGGATGGACGTCGTGGCCCGTATCCGTGGCCTCGGTGCGAGCGGCGCCGATCTGCTCGCGGAGAAGATGACCTACGTCGACGAAACCGGCCGCGTCACCGACGTCGCGTGGGCCGTCTGGGCCGTCGCCAGGGGATCCGAGCTGAAGGACGGAGACATCGCGTCGGCGACGGTCGAGCTCGACGAGCGCGGCGGGCCGTACGTGGCGGTCACGCTCAGCCCCGACGGTCGGGCGCGGTTCGCGGCGCTGACCGCGCGTCTCGTCCGAAAACACCTGGCGATCGTCGTCGACGACGAGGTCATGAGCGTCCCGGTCGTGGCCGAGCCCATCCGCGGCGGGATGGTGCGCGTCACCCTCGGCGTCGAAGACGGCACGTCGCCGGCGCAGATCGTCGACGAGAGCAAGGCGCTCGCCGTCGCCCTCGCGGGCGGCCCGATCGCCGAGAACGTCCGCGTCGTCGAGGAAGCGACGAGGTGCACCCCGAAGGACTGAGGCGAGGCCGACGGCCGCGGCTCAGCGCACCCAGACCGCCCAGCCGAAGCTGTCGAGGGTGGTGTTGTGGGGGCCCAGGTACCCGAAGCCGCGGTGCTCCAGATCCTCGGTGTAGTTGGGGCTGAACGCCCAGGTGTAGTCGGCCGCCGTATCTCCGGTGACGACGTCGAAGCTGAGGGTGTCGTCCCATCGCGCGTACTGCGAGTCGGCGAGCGAGTCGTAGACGCCCGACCGCTCGGGGTCGTGTCCGCTGTGGACGCCGTGGGCGTGTCGATCGAGGTGATAGCTCGCCGTCTGCGGCGGCGCCTTGCCCGCGTGGACCTCGTGGACGTAGTCGGCGGCGGGGTCGTAGACGACGTCGATGTAGTCGACCATCCCCTGGTCCCACGCCCCGGGTGAGTCGTACTCGAGGCGCCCGAAGGCGAGCTCGCCGTGAACGGGCAGATCGCCGCCCGTGAGCGCGAAGCTGCGCGACGGCAGGAGCACGGGGTCGTAGTCCGCCTGACGCCCTTCGTCCCACGGGATCGGGTCCGCCTCGAAGTTGATGGCCGCCAGGGTCCAGCCGCCGGACCAGGTCGTCATGTCGCACATCGCGAGGAACGGGCTGGCGCCGCTCGGATCGATGAGCTGGACCGACAGCCCGCTCATGGACGGGTTCGCGGTCTTCCAGGCGTCGCAGTCGGCGTAGCTCGGCGCGCTGCTCCCAGGCTCCTCGCGCACCCACACCGCCCACGCGTAGTCGTCGGCGATGGTCTGGCGGTGCCCCTCGAACGCGAAGCCCCGGCCCTCGACCGTGAAGTAGAACGGCGAGAAGGCCCAGGTCGCGACCATGCCCCCGGCGGCGTCGAGGCTCAGGGTGTCGTGCCACTCCGGCGCGCTGGTCAGGAGGTCCTGCTCCGGGTCGTGGTTGTTGTGGACGCCCGCCAGGTGACGGTCCAGCTGGTAGGTCCGCGTCGTCGCGAGCCCGTTCAGCGGGACGCCGGCGTAGTCCGCCGCCGGATCGTAGGTGAAGTGGACGTAGTCGAGCCCCGCCGCGTCCCAGCTGCCGGCGCCGGTGCTCTCCGCGCGGCCGAAGGCGACCTGGTTGTGGGTGACCAGATCGGCGCCGACGAGGGCGAAGCTCGCGCCGCTCGCCAGGGTCGGGTCGTAGTCGGCCTGCCGGCCCTCGTCCCAGAGGATCGGGTCGCCCTCGAACTGCGCGGCGACGAGGGTCCAGCCGCCTCCCCAGGTCGACATGTCGCACAGGACGTCGAGCACGCCGCTGCCGTCACCGGCTGGATCGATCCTGTGGACCGACACCCCGGTCAGCGCCGGGGCCGCGGCCTTGATCGCGTGGCAGGCGCTCCCGTACCGCGCGTACAGGGTAAAGGTCCGCGAGGTCTGGTGCAGGCCGTCGCTCGCGACGACCTCGAAGCTGAGCGCGCCCAGCTCGGCCTCGTCGAGGGTGGCCCCGGTGACCCGTCCGGTAGCGGGGTCCAGGGACAACCACGCCGGGAGGTCCGGGCTCGAGTACGTCACGGTGTCGCTCGGGTCGTCGTCGGTGGCCGAGAGCGTGACGTCGAGGGCGCCGTCGTAGCTCATCGTGCCGAGGTCCGGCGCCGTCGCCCAGGCGGGCGCGAAGGCGTTGCCGCCGCTCTCGCTGGCGGTCGCGCCGGCCCCGCCGTTCGGCAGATCCGGCGCCATCTCGAAGGGCCAGACGACGCCCTGCGCGTAGCTGACCGTCACGCCGCTCCCCGGGACGAAGACCGCGTGATTGGCGCAGGTGAGCGTAGCGCTGCCGAGACCGTTGAGGGTCACGTCCCAGTCGACCTGGGGCCAGACCGCGCCGGCCGGGGCCGCGCCGTCGTCGAAGCGCGTCGAGGTCGCGGTGCCGTGGGTCGTCAGGACGCAAGGCGCGGTCGTCGACAGCGCCGACTCGTCGATCCCGATCGCGACGTTCCAGTAGGCCTTGCCCCAGCTGGTGCCGCCGCTCCCCAGGAGCTCGGCGCCGAAGTAGACGGCGTGCTCGAAGACGATGGGAGGCACGGCCCCCTTGTTGCCGGGCGGCCCGACGGGATCGAGCCGCGCGGCGCCGGCCACCCCGCAGTCGATGTCAACGGCGTCGAGGTAGAGGAGCGTGTCGGCGCCGAGGCCGCCGGTGCAGGCGAAGCCGAGGACGACGGTGCGATCGCGCTCGCCGTCGGCGTTGAAGAGGAGCTCGAGGGGCTCGCTGCCGCGCACGCAGTCGAGCTTGGCCGAGCAGAAGACGTCCTCGAAGGCGACGGCGATGTCGAAGAAGCCCTGGCTGGCGCGCCGCGCGACGGTCAGGTCGAAGTCGACCGGGACGTCGCTGTTGGCGCGACACGCGACCTCGCGGGTCGCCGGCGACGAAGCGGGCGCCGGGTTGGTGAAGTCGACGCCGTCGACGAGCGCGCCACTCGCGGTCTCGATGGTGTCGATGACGACGGAGACGGTGTTCGTCGCCGCGCCGTCGTCGTTCGGGTCGGCGTCGGCGTCGCACGGGCCGACCCAGCTGACGGACCCGGCCCCGTCGCCCGCGCCGTCGGCGTCGAGGGTCCGCGTCCAGACGACATCACCGCTCTCGTTGGCCACGCTCAGGGTGTAGGTGACATCGGTCACGCCGGGCAGCGAGAGTGGCGCGATCACGATCGCGACGTTCGTGTCCGATGGCGATGGCGCACCTCCGCAGCCAACGCTCCACAGCAGGAGCAGCATGACCTTCGCAAATCGCCACATGGTGGTCTCGTCGTCGTCTCGAAAGGGCTCGCGCGGTCGCGCTCCGGCAGCATCCGAGGGCACTCGCCCCGCGTCAAGGTGCGATGCACCAATCGGGGCGGGCCCCCGAGGGATCACGGGACGCGCGTCCCGACGGCGCGACGAGGGCGTGCGAGGTGTACGCTCGTCCCTCGGTCGAGGCCGTCCAGGTTACGACGAGCGACCGCGCTATTTGCTGAGCACCCGAAGCGGTGGTTGGATGGTCGGGTCCTCGATGAACTCAGTCCGCCCGAGGTCCCCCTCTGAACAGCGCCTGTCCGCGGTGTTGGCGCCCGCTCCCGACGTCGGTGGAGCGGTGCCCCGAGCACGACCTGGCCCCGGTCGTCGACCGAACGGGTCAGCGCGTCGCCGATCGCTACGTCATCGACCACCTCATCGGCCTCGGCAACGGGGAGACCACCGTCTGGCAGGCCGAGGACACCGTGCGCCGCCACGACGTCGCTCTCAAGCTCTGCCCCGCGGAGGTCCCGGACGAGCTCGAGCGGACGCGGCACGGCGTCGGGATCAGCGCCGGCTTCGACCACCCCAACATCACCCGCGTCTTCGAGTACGGCTTCACCCGTGACGGCGCGCTCTACTGCGCGATGGAGCGCCTGCGAGGGCGGACCCTGCAGCGTCTCCTCGAGCACCGGCCGCTCGCGCTGCTCGACGCGATCGCGGTCGCCGATCAGCTCCTCGCTGCGCTCGAGCACATTCACGAGGAGCGCGTCCTCCACCGCGACATCAAGCCGGCCAACCTCTTCGTCCACCACACCGGCGAGGCCGACGGTCGGGGCTGGACCGTCAAGCTCCTCGACTTCGGCGTGGCCTGCGACAAGGGGACGGCCTCCCGCGGCGAGCCGGGCGGCCGCATCGTGGGTACGCCCGAGTACATGGCTCCCGAGCAGGTCACCGCGGGACCGCTCGACGAGCGGACGGACCTGTATCAATTCGGGGTCGTCCTCTACCGGATGCTGACCGGGAGGCTGCCCTTCCTGCTGACGGACCGGCGCGAGATCTATCAGGCGCACCTCGAGGCGCCGGTCCCGCGCATGCGCGAGGTCGCGCCGGAGCGGGACCTCCCGCTCGGCGTCGAGCGCGTCATGCGGCGCCTCCTCGCCAAGCGCCCCGAGCGTCGGTTCTCCAGCGCCGCCGCCGTCCGGCTCGCGCTGTCGCAGGTCGCCGAGGAGCCCGCCGCGATCCGCGCTCGACGCCCGGTCACCCAGCGCCTGGCCTTGCCGGTCGACCAGCTCCCAGCCGAGGTCAGCCGCCGCTGATCGGCGCGGGCGGCTCGGATTGCAGCGCCACCGGAGTGGGGCCACAATCGCCCCCGCACACGGCGTGGAGAGTGGGATGGCAATCAAGAAGATCGGCATCATGACGGGCGGCGGTGACTGCCCCGGGCTCAACCCGGTCATCCGGGCGGTGGTCAAGACCGCGAACGGCTACGGCTGGGAGGTCCTCGGGATCGAGGACGCCTTCTGTGGGCTCATCGACCTCGACTACCGCTCGCCGAACGGCAACCGCTGGCTCGACGACGACGCCGTCCGCAACATCCACACCCGCGGCGGCACGATCCTCGGGACATCGAACCGCTCCAACCCCTTCGCCTACGCCGTCGAGCGCGACGGAGAGCTGGTCGAGGAGGACGTCTTCGACCGGGTCCTCGCCAACTGGAAGACCCTGGGCCTCGACGCCCTCGTCTCGGTCGGCGGCGACGGCTCGATGGCCATCGCCCAACAGTGCATCGACCGCGGCCTGACCAACGTCGTCGGGGTCCCGAAGACCATCGACAACGACCTCGGCGCGACCGACTACACCTTCGGCTTCGACACCGCGGTCGGCGTCGCGACGGACGCTATCGACCGGCTCCGCGACACCGCCGAGAGCCACGACCGGGTGATGCTCGTCGAGGTCATGGGGCGTCACGCCGGCTGGATCGCGCTCCAGGCCGGGCTCGCGGGCGGGGCGCACGCCATCCTGATCCCGGAGATCCCCTACCGCCTCGCCCCGGTCGCCCGTGCCATCGAGGCCCGGCGCGCCAGCGGCCAGCCGTACTCGGTCATCGTCGTCGCCGAGGGCGCCAAGCCCGCCGAGGGAGAGGCCAGCTTCCTCGGCGAGCGCGAGGTCGGCGGGATGCGCAGGCTCTTCGGCGCCGCCCAGCGCGTGGCCGCGGGGCTCTCGGACATCATGGACCTCGACCTGCGCGTGACCGTGCTCGGCCACATCCAGCGCGGCGGCAGCCCGAGCAACTTCGACCGTGTGCTCGGCACCCGCTTCGGCGAGGCCGCGACGCACCTGGTCGCCCAGGGCGGCTTCGGCCGCATGGTCGCCCTGCGCGGGACCCGGATCGTCGACGTCCCGATCACCGAGGCCATCGGCCACGCCAAGCGCGTCGACCCGAACGGCCAGCTCGTCCGCGCGGCGCGGTCCCTCGGCACGGTCTTCGGCGACGAGACCTGAGGTTCTGTCCGTCAGGGACGGCAGAAGCCGCCCTGGAACCAGAACCCGTCGACCCGGACAGCGACGCCCTCGGCGACCTAACAGTAGGTCTCGGTGCGCTCGATGCAGCCGCCTTCGGTTCACGACAGCGGCCACCTTCGGTTCAGAACAGCGTGCCCTGGTCGTCGGTCGGCACCGGCGGCCGTCCACCGGGCTTGCGCCCGATGTGCTTGTAGGCCTTCGCCGTGGCGACCCGCCCGCGCGGGGTCCGCTGCAGATAGCCCTCCTGGATGAGGTAGGGCTCGTAGACGTCCTCGAGGGTCGACTTCTCCTCGCTGAGCGCCGCCGACATGGTCTCGACGCCGACCGGGCCGCCGCCGAACTTGTCGATGACGGTCTCGAGGAGCCGCCGGTCCATCGGGTCGAGCCCCTGCTGGTCGACTCGCATCCGCCCGAGGGCGTGGGTGGCGATCTCCACGTCGATGACGCCCTCGCCGTCGACCTCGGCGAAGTCGCGGACCCGGCGCAGCAGCCGGTTGGCGATGCGCGGGGTCCCGCGAGAGCGGCGCGCGATCTCCTTGGCGCCCTCGTCGTGGACGGGGATCCCGAGGATCGCCGCCGAGCGCCGCACGATGTGCTCGAGCTCGGCGACGGTGTAGTAGTCGAGGCGGTTGATGATCCCGAAACGGTCTCTCAGCGGCGAGGTCAGGAGCCCGGACCGCGTGGTCGCGCCGATCAGCGTGAACGGCGGGAGCGTGATCTTCATGTTCCGCGCGAAGGTCCCCTCGCCGATGATGAGGTCGAACTGGAAGTCCTCCATCGCCGGGTAGAGGTTCTCCTCCACGGCGGCGTTGAGCCGGTGGATCTCGTCGATGAACAGGACGTCGCGGGCCTTGAGGTTCGTGAGGATGCCGGCGAGGTCGCCCTTTCGCTCGATGGCCGGGCCGCTGGTCACGACGATGTCGGAGCCGGCCTCCTGGGCGATGATGTGGGCGAGCGTCGTCTTGCCGAGCCCGGGCGGCCCCGAGAACAGGATGTGGTCGACGGCCTCGCCGCGCCCGGCGGCGGCCTTCACGAAGACCCGGAGGTTCTCGAGGAGCGCCTTCTGACCGACGTAGTCGTCGAAGCTCGTCGGGCGCAGCGCCTTGTCGAAGCGCGCGTCGTCCTCACGCGGGGTCGGGGCGATGGGGCGGGCGTCGTCGGCCATGGCGGGCTACTTCCTCAAGAGCGACAGCGCACGGCGCAGCAGCGCGTCGAACTCGGCGTCCGGCGACTCCTCGCGGAGCTGCGCGAGCGCGCCGTCGACCTCCTTGGGCCGGTACTGCAGGTTGGCGAGGGCCGAGCGCAGGTCGCGGAAGGTCGCGGGCTCGGCCCCGCGCGGGGAGACGCGCGAGGACGTGGCGTGGGGGGTGATGGCGAGCTTGCCGCGGAGCTCGACCGAGAGCCGCTCGGCGAGCCGCTTGCCCACGCCGCTGATCGTCGTCAGGCGCGCGAGGTCGCCGCGGTCGACGGCGTCGGCGAGCCCGGCGGGATCGATGCCGCCGAGGACGTTCACCGCCAGCTTCGGGCCGACCTTCGACACGCCGATGAGCGCGTTGAACGCCTGCTGCTGCGCCTCGTCCTCGAAGCCGTAGAGCGCGATCTGATCCTCGCGGACGTTGGTGTGGACGAAGAGCTCGACGGTGTCGCCGAGCTCGGCCTGACCGAGGACACCGAGCGGCACGGTCACCGCGTAGCCGACACCGCCGACGTCGACGATGACGCGGCCCTCGTCGTCGCGCATCCGTAGCTCGCCCTTGAGCCAGGCGATCATCGCCGCGCCCCCTGGATGACCGCCCGCCCACGCGCCCCCATCCCGGCGCCGTGGCACAGGGCGGCGGCGAGCGCGTCGGAGGCGTCGTAGGGGGCCGCCTCCGGGAGCCCCAGGATCACCCGGACCATCTCCGCGACCTGGTGCTTGTCGGCCCGGCCGCTGCCGGTGACCGCGCTCTTGATCTGCATCGGCGTGTACTCGTGGATGTCGGCGCCGACGGCCATCGCGGCCATCATGACGACGCCGCGGGTGTGACCGAGCTTGAGCGCCGACTGCACGTTCTTCGAGACGAAGCACTGCTCGAGGGACAGCGCCTCGGGGCGGTGCCGCTCGGCGACGGCGAGGAGCGCGTCGTGGATGACCTTGAGCCGGTCCCACAGCGGGGCCGACGCCCTGGTCCGGACCAGGCCGTGGTCGACGTGCCGCGCGACGCCACCGGCGCCACAGTCGACCAGCCCCCAACCGGTCACGAGCGTGCCGGGATCGACGCCGAGGACCAGCACCTACGCGTCCTCCTCGAGGGCGGCCGCGACCTCGTCGGTCAGATCGAAGTTCGCCCAGACCTTCTGCACGTCGTCGAGATCCTCGAAGGCCTCGACGATGCCCATGACCTTGCGCGCGGTGTCGGCGTCGGTGATCTCGACGACGGTCTGGGGGATCTGGACGAGGGAGGTCTCGGCCGGCTCGTGGCCGAGCGTCTCGATGGCGCCGCTGACGGCGTAGAGCTCGTCGCGGCTGGTCATGACGTTCCAGGTTTCGCCGCCGTCGATGACATCCTCGGCGCCGGCCTCGAGGGCGAGCTCGAAGACCGCCTCGAAGTCCCCGACGCTCTTCGGCAGCTGGACCTCGCCCTTCTGCTCGAACATCCACGCGACCGAGCCGGGCTCGCCCATCTTGCCGTGGCGCTTGTGAAAGACGCCTCGGACCTCGCTGACCGTGCGGTTCGTGTTGTCGGTCAGGGTCTCGATGAGCATCGCGACCCCCTCGGGCCCGTACCCCTCGTAGCTGACCTCGGTGTAGTCGACCCCCTCGAGCTCACCGGTGCCCTTCTTGACCGCGCGCTCGATGTTGTCCTTCGGCATGTTGGCTGCGCGCGCGGCCGTGAGCGCGGCGCGCAGCCGGGGGTTGCCGTCGGGGTCGCCCCCTCCGAGGCGGGCGGCGACCGTGAGCTCCTTGATGAGCTTCGTGAAGACCTTGCCCCGCTTGGCGTCCTGGGCGCCTTTGCGGTGCTTGATGGTGCTCCATTTGTTGTGTCCCGACATGGCGCGTTGGTTAGCACGCGGGCGGGCTCCGTGTCACGGCGAGGCGCCCGCGGAAGCGCCCTCTCGCGCTGTAAATAGGCCCTGTCGACGAACTTCGGGCTTGGTTTCGACGCGATGCGTCACTATCTAAACGGCTGCACCGATTCCGCCCTCACCGCCCCGGTTCAGGACGCCCATGACCGAAAGCCTGCTTCAGTTCTTCGAGCAACTCGGCGCCGAGTGGGTGCTCTGGCTCCTCGTGGCCCTCGGGCTCCTCGCCATCATCGTGATGGTCGAGCGGTTCATCTTCTTCCGGAAGCACCGCGTGGACCCGGAGGCGCTGACCAAACAGGTCGTCTCCGCCCTCCGCGAGGGCGGACCCGACGCCGCGCGCAGGACGGTCGAGGGCCTGTCGGGCATGACCGGTGGAGTGTTGCACGCCGCGCTCGACGCCTGGGACGACGGGGTCGAGGCGGTCGAGGAGGTCATTCAGGCGGCGATCGCCCAGCAGCGCGTCTACTACGACCGCTTCCTGCCGATCCTCGGCACCCTGGGCAACAGCGCGCCGTTCATCGGCCTCTTCGGCACCGTCATCGGCATCCTGAGCGCCTTCACCGCCCTCGGTAGCGGGGCCGAGGGCACGGTCCTCAAGGCGCAGGTGATGAGCAGCATCGGCGAGGCGCTGATCGCGACGGCGGTCGGCCTGGGCGTGGCGATCCCGTCGGTCGTCGCGTTCAACACCTTCAAGAACCGGATCCGCATCATGTCCGGCAACACCGAGAGCGTGGCGCGGATGCTGCTGGCCTACCTGAAGGCCGCCCCGCACGCGAAGCACGGAGGCCACGGTGGCCGGGGGTAGCCTTCACGACAACGATGAGGGTCTCAACGAGATCAACGTCGTCCCGCTCGTGGACATCATGCTCGTGCTGCTCATCATCTTCATGGTGACGACCGAGTTCGTTCAGGAGAAGTTCGACGACTACAAGCCCCCGCCGAACGTCCCGCTGCAGCTGCCGAAGGCCGCGACGGCCGAGGAGACGCCGAACAAGTCGCTGCTCTCGCTGGCCATCAACAAGGACGGAAACCTGTTCCTCAACGGGAACAAGACGGACCTCGACGGCATCAAAGCCTACGTGACGGACATGAAGGCGAAGGGCGCCAAGCTCGAGGCCTTCGTCGCCGCCGACGAGCGGCTGTCCCACGGTGATGTCCTGAAGGTCATCGACACCATCCGCCTCCTCGGGATCCCCGACGTGGCGATCAACACGCAGCCCATGGAGATCCAGTAGCGTCATGCTGAGTCAGGGGAAACGGCTGGCCATCGCGGTCACCATCGCCGTCACCAGCGGTGGCGTGGCGGTGGGCGTGGTGCGCAGCGTCTACTCCCCGGTCCGGCCGACGCTCATGTGCGTGAAGGTCGTCAGCGACCGGACAGCGGTCGCCTACCTCGGCTGGGAGAACGTCGAGGACGAGCCGCTGACCTTCCCGATCGGCGAGGACAACCGCTTCTTCCCGGGCGAGGCCGACCGCGGCCAACCCCGGGTCTTCATGCCCGGCAAGGGAGGCGAGTTCCCGCGCGGCGCCCTCGAGGTCAGCTTCGAGGGGCCGGCGGTGACCTGGCACCTCGGCGAGCGGGAGCTGACCGCCTCACGGGACTCGGCCGCCTGCCCGCAGCCCACGACCTTCGAGGAGCTGCCGGACGCGGCCCTCGTGCTGCCGAAGATCGAGCCGCCGAAGCCGCCCCCGAAGCCCCCCGAGCCGCCCCCGAAGCCCCCCGAGGTGAAGAAGGAGACCGAGAAGGTCGCCCAGAAGCCCGACGAGACGAAGAAGCCGACGCGCAAGCCGAAGAACCACATCAAGAAGGAAGGGCAGCCCAAGCCCAAGAAGCCGCGCAAGCCGCGCGACTCACCGAAGGACGCCCCGAAGAACGAGCCGGCCCCGCTGGTGTTGACCGGGCTGACCAAGCTCGGCAAGGGCGTGGCCATCCAGGGGGGCGAGGAGACCATCCTCGGCGACTCCAGCGTCGAGGCGAACGAGCGCAACACCAACGTCGAGCTGGTCGACGACCCGGACGAGGTCCCGGACGAGGTCGGTGACGGCACCGGCGGTGTACGAGCGCCCAAGCGTACTCCGCCGAAAGTGAAGAAGCGGGTCCGGGGGGTCTACCCGGAGGACGCGCCGCGGCTCGGGCGCTCGGTCAACGTGGCGCTCTCGCTCCTCGTCGGTACCGACGGGACCGTGAAGAAGGTCAAGGTCGTCCGCGGGGCGGGCGGAGCCTTCGACCGCGAGGCTGAGGAGGTCGGGCGCAAGCTCGTGTTCTCGCCGGGGACCATCGACGGGAAACCGACCGAGCAGTGGGTCCCGTGGGTCGTGGAGTTCACCCCCGACGACTGGTGACGGTGCGGACGGCCTCGACGCGTCCGACCGCCGAGCGGGGCAGCGAGTTGGCGGCGAAGCGACGACTGCGCAACAGCCGCGCTGCGACGCGAGGCTGTGGTTGCCGACCGGCGCGCCGCCCTCTATGGTGTGACCGGCGTTCGACCGAGCGCCAGCGCCCCTCCTCGCGACAGGAGCGACCCGCTGAACTCCCGCGTGTGCTCACGGCCGAACCCTGCACCGGATAAGAGCCCGGCGCGGGACGTCGTCCGCCCGGTCCCGACCTCCGCTCGAGCGCTGGCGCTGACCCGCCTCGCGTCCGCGGCGACGCTGCTCACGGTGCTGGTCCTCGGGGCCGGAGCGGCGCACGCCGAGCTCACCTGGGACCCGGTCGGCCCGGTGCCCAGCACCGCCGGGATGAGCGCCGTGGTCAGCGACCCGGTCGACCCGCAGATCCTGTGGATCGCGTCGAGCTCCAGCGTCTGGGTCTCCGACGACGCCGGCGACACCTTCTCGCTGGTGCTGCAGCTCTCGCGCGCCACCGCGATCGAGCGCAACACCGGCGAGGGCGAGCAGGTCGAGGTCGACCCGGTGCTCCCGGGCGACCCTGGCGAGCCCGACATCGTCGCGCCCGACGACGGCGACCAGTTCGACCCCGACACCGGCGAGATCTACGACCCCGAAGACACCGACACCATCGACACCAACGACGACATCGACCCGCTGACCGGCCTCCCGGTCACTCCGGGGACGGACCCGCTCGACGTAGACGACGCCAACGACGCTCTCGACGCCCTCGACGCGGCCGGGGCGTCGGGCGACTCGAACGACCGCTTCGGCGTGTCGCGCCTGCGGGTCCTGGGCGACAAGGTCTACGTCTGCACCGGGCGCGGGCTGTGGGCGGTCGACCGAACGGCGCGGCGCCCCGGCACGGGACGCGAGGTCCGCTTCGGCGGTCGCCGGGTCGCGGTCAACGACGTCCTGACGGACCCCAAGGGTCGCACCCTGCTCGCGACCGAGCGCGGCCTGCTCGAGCTCGGCGCCGACGGGCTGGGCCAGCGGATGGTCGGGAGCAACGACGACCGGCCGGTCTTCGCGATGACCTTCATCGGCGAGCGCCTCGTCCTGGTCACCACCGACGGGCTGCGCATCCAGACCTCGGTGGGGATGGTGCCTCTCGGCATCGGGTCGCGGGGCGAGATCACCACCGACCTGCTGTCGGTCGACAAGCGCCGCTTCCTGGTCGCTTCGACCGACCACGTGAGCCTCGTCATCGCCGAGCCGGACCAGGCCGCGTACGTCGACGCGAGCTGGCAGGTGCCGGGGGTCGTCCGGCTGGCGATGGGGCGCTCGGGGACCGTCTGGGCCGTCGGCGGCAGCGGCGCCTGGGAGTACAGCGACGACAGCGGCTGGCGGCGCCGGGACGACGGGCTCATCGATCGGCGGCTGGCGGACGTGGCGCCATCACAGGCCGGGACGGCGTTCCTGTACGTCGTGGGTCGCGGCGGGACGGCGCGCCTGGTCCCGGAGCAGGACAAGCTCTGGACCAAACGAGCGAGCTTCCAGGCGCGGCGCGCGCTCGAGGGGCTCCCGAACGCCGAGGAGACGCTGAGGTGGGCGTCGGAGGCGCGGCCGATCAAGGTCGGCGACGCCCAGCGCTGGCAGACCGAGAGCTCTCTGGCCTGGTTGCTGCCGAAGGCCTACGTCCGGGTGATCTCGACCCAGAAGCGCACCGAGGAGTTCCTGTTCATCCCGGCCATCGGCCGCCGCATCCTCGACGAGGTCGAGGTCAAGCCGATCGACGACGAGATCCGCGTCGAGCTGCGCTGGGATCTGATGCCGGCGCTCCTGCTGGCGCTCGAGGGCACCGACGCCGCGATCCGCGCGACGGAGGTGGCGGCGCGACGCGGCCAGGCGCGCGTCCGTGACACCGTCGGCCCGCTCTACCAGACCTGGATGCGCAAGCGTATCGACCTCGTCGCGACCGAGTTCCGCTCGACCCGCGACGCGGTGCGCGAGCTCATCTCCATCCAACAGCTCGAGGCCGACCTGTACGTCTACACCGCCGGCCACTTCCCGATCCTCGGCGTCACGCGCGAAGCCCCCGCCGACGCCACCCCGTGAAACGGAGCCCACGAGCCATGAAGCACCTCCTCCAAGCCCTGGCTGTCGCCATCCTCGTCGCCTCCCCGGCGGCGCAAGCGGACACGGACCCGATGATCCAGGCGAAGCGCCTGCTGGCGAAGTTCGACTACGAGCCGTCGGTCGTCGAGGTGCAGCGGGCGGCGGCGCGGTACGCCCGGGTCAACCCCGAGGCCTATGACTCGTGGCAGTCCGAGGCGCGCTTCGCGAACCTGCTCCCCCGGCGCCTCTACGGGCGCCTGCGGCGGACCGACGGCGACGACACGGACGTGCGCACGACGACGAGCTCCTCGGGCTCGGTGTCGGACCTCGTGTCGACCGACGGCGAGCTGCAGCTCGAGCTCCGCGCGGAGTGGGACCTGACCCGGCTCGTCTTCAACCGAGACAGCATCCAGGCGACCCGTCAGATCGAGCGCCTCGTGAACCAGCGCGAGGACATCCTGACGACGGTGAACAAGCTCTACTACGCGCGCCGGCAGCTCCAGGTCGAGATCGAGATGAACCCGCCGACCAGCGTCGAGAAGGCGCTCCGTCAGCAGCTCCGCATCGACGGCCTGACCGCGGACCTCGACGCCCTCACCGGGGGCTGGTTCTCCCGCGAGGTCAACGACCGCACCCCGGCCCCGACCGGCGCGCAGTAGCCTCCGGACCGAGGCTCACCCACTCGGCCCGCGGCGCCTCGAGGTGCCGCGGGCCGTTCTCGCGAATGAGCGATGGGCCCGCGATCTCGACCGCCCGCCGGGTGAACGGGGATCAGCCAGCGGCCGGCGCTCGTCTCGACTGCCCTGCGACACGACGCCCGCGCGCGGCCGCTACTCCGCGCCTTCCTGCTGCTTGAGGAGCTGGGCGTTGAAGTAGGCGGTGCAGGCGTCGAGCACCTCGCCCAGGCCCTCGCCCTCGATGATGCTGTCGAGGCGGTAGAGGGTCAGGCCGATGCGGTGATCGGTCAGGCGGTTCTGCGGGAAGTTGTAGGTCCGGATCCGCTCCGACCGGTCGCCGGAGCCGACCATCGCCCGCCGGGCGTCGGACTCGGCGGCGTGGGCCTTCTGGGTCTCGATCTCGAGCAGGCGCGAGGCCAGGACCTTGAGGGCCTTCGCCTTGTTCTTGTGCTGCGACTTCTCGTCCTGGCAGGTGACGACCAGGCCCGTCGGCTCGTGAGTGATGCGGACGGCGCTGTCGGTGGTGTTGACCGACTGGCCTCCCGGGCCGGACGAGCGGTAGACGTCGATCCGCAGGTCGTTCGGGTCGAGCTGGACGTCGACCTCGTCGGCCTCCGGCATCACCGCGACGGTGCACGCCGAGGTGTGGATGCGGCCCTGGCTCTCGGTCGCCGGGACGCGCTGGACGCGGTGGACGCCCGCCTCGAACTTGAGGTGCGAGTACACGCGATCGCCGGTGATGAGGGCGATGATCTCCTTGAAGCCGTCGACCTCGGAGTAGCTCATCGAGATCGGCTCGACCTTCCACCGCTGCTCGTCGGCGTAACGGGTGTACATCCGGTACAGATCGGCCGCGAAGAGCGTCGCCTCGTCGCCGCCGGTGCCGGCGCGGATCTCGAGGATGACGTTCCTCTCGTCGTTGGGGTCCCGCGGCAGGAGCAGGAGCTTCAGCGCGTTGTCGAGCTCCTCGAGCCGCTCCTCGAGCTCGTCGACCTCGGCGCGCGCCATCTCCCGCATCTCGGGATCGTCGTCTTGCAGCAGCTCCTTCGAGGAGGCCAGATCGTCGCGGACCTGCTTGTAGGTCCGCCACGTCTGCACGGTCTCTTCGAGCTGGGCGTGCTGCTGCGCGACCTCGCGGTAGCGTTCCGGATCGCCCGCGACGCTCTGGTCGCCCATCAGCGAGGTCAGCTCTTCGTAGCGTCCCTCGACTTCATCGAGCTGCTGGAACATCGCGATGCTTCACCTCGTCGACGCGCAGTGCGGCGCCGACCACGAACACGATCGCCCGGCTCCCGTGCGGATCTCCGCCGGTGCCGGGCGTTGAGGGGGTTGCGCCGCTCGCGCGTGACGTCGCGGCGAGCGGCGGGAGCGCGAGGCGCCGCCGCCCTACTTGCGTCCGTACTTCTTGCGGAAGCGGTCGATGCGGCCCTCGGTGTCGACCAGCTTCTGCTTCCCGGTGAAGAACGGGTGCGAGAAGGAGGTGATGTCGGAGCTGATCACGTAGTGCTTCACGCCGTCGATCTCACGGGTATCGCTGCTCTTGAGCGTCGACTTCGTGATGACCTCGTCTCCCGTCGACGCGTCGACGAAGATGACCGGGTTGTACTCGGGATGGATATCGGACTTCACGGTGATCCTCCGTGGATTCGGGCTCGCGCTGCGTTCGTGAGCGGCTCACGCCGGGAGACGCAGAGCGTCGGGCTCACGAGCGTCGAGCCCGGCGTGTTTAGTGCAACCCGCTCTGGGTCGCAAGAGATAAACGCCGGCGGACCTCCCGCCGTCACGGTCAACGGCTCATCGAGTCGAAGAACGCGCTGTTGCTCTCGGTCCCGCCGACCTTGCGGACGAGGAAGTCCATGGCGTCGACGGTGTTCAGCGGGTGCAGGAGCTCGCGCAGGATGTACGTCCGGTTGAGGTTGAGCTGATCGACGAGCAGCTCCTCCTTGCGGGTGCCCGACTTCTTGATGTCGAGGCACGGGAAGATCCGGCGCTCCATGAGCTTGCGATCGAGGTGCATCTCGCTGTTGCCGGTGCCCTTGAACTCCTCGAAGATCACCTCGTCCATGCGGCTGCCGGTGTCGACGAGCGCCGTGGCGATGATCGTGAGGCTGCCGCCGTCCTCGATGTTCCGGGCGGCGCCGAAGAAGCGCTTCGGCTTGTGCAGGGCGTTGGCGTCCACGCCGCCCGACAGGACCTTGCCCGACGGCGGCACGACGGTGTTGTACGCGCGGGCGAGGCGGGTGATCGAGTCGAGCAGGATCACCACGTCGCGCTTGTGCTCGACGAGGCGCTTGGCCTTGTCGATGACCATCTCCGCGACCTGCACGTGGCGCTGCGCCGGCTCGTCGAAGGTCGAGCTGATGACCTCGCCCTTCACCGAGCGCTGCATGTCCGTCACCTCCTCGGGCCGCTCGTCGATGAGCAGCACGATGAGGTAGACCTCCTTGTGGTTGGCCATGATCGCGTTGGCGATGTCCTGGAGCAGCACCGTCTTGCCGGTGCGCGGCGGCGCGACGATCAGCGCGCGCTGGCCTTTGCCCAGCGGCGCTACGAAGTCGATGATGCGCGTCGACAGGTTGGCCGGATCGAACTCGAGGAGCAGGCGCTGCTCGGGGTAGAGCGGCGTGAGGTTGTCGAACAGCGTCTTGGTCCGCGCGACCTCGGGGTCCTCGTAGTTGATCGCCTCGACCTTGAGCAGCGCGAAGTAGCGCTCGTTGTCGCGAGGCGGGCGGATCTGGCCGCTCACCGTGTCGCCGTTTCGCAGGTTGAAGCGGCGGATCTGGCTCGGCGACACGTAGATGTCGTCGGAGCCGGGGAAGTAGTTGAAGTCCGGGCTCCGCAGGAAGCCGAAGCCGTCGGCGAGGATCTGGAGGACCCCCTCGCCGTAGATCAGCCCGTCCTGCTCCGCCTGGGCCTGAAGGATCGCGAAGATCAGCTCGTGCTTGCGCATCCCGCCAGCGCCCTCTACGCCGAGCTCTTTGGCGAGCCCGAGGAGGTCGGTGATCTTCTTCTGCTTGAGGTCTCGAAGGTGCATGTCGACTCGGTTGACGCACGTCGCCGACTTCGTGGCGCCGTGGAATGGGGCGGGGCGGGTGTCGACCGGGTGAAGGGTGGTCGACGGTTGGGCCCCCTAAAGTAGGGTTACGGACGCTGGAGTCAATGCTCGGCTAAAACCCTGGGCTTGCACCGATCGGTCGAGCTACTTGGCGACCGAACCGATGCGCCCTACCGCGTTCTTCCATCTATCACGCGCCACGTCACGCTCGTCCTTGGACAGCTCTGGCGCGAAGCGGGCGTCTTCCTTCCACCGCGCCGCGATGTCGTCGAGGCCGGTGAAGTAACCGACGGCGAGCCCGGCGAGGAACGCCGCGCCGCAGGCGGTGGACTCGAGGATCGTGGGGCGGCGCACCTCGGCGTCGAGCAGGTCGGCCTGCATCTGCATCAGCAGATCGTTGGCCGCGGCGCCGCCGTCGACCCGCATCCCGGCGAGGTCGCGGTCCGCGTCCGCCGCCATCGCGAGCGCGACGTCGGCGACCTGATGGGCGATACCCTCGAGGGTCGCCCGCGCGATGTGCCCGCGCCCGCTGCCGCGGGTCAGCCCGAGGATCGCGCCCCGGGCGTCGGGGTCCCAATAGGGGGCGCCGAGCCCGGCGAAAGCGGGCACCACGATGACGCCACCGGAGTCCTCGACCGAGCGGGCGAGGGCCTCGATCTCGGGCGCCTTGTCGATGACGCGGAGCTCGTCGCGGAGCCACTGCACCGCGGCGCCGGCGATGAAGACCGAGCCCTCGAGGGCGTAGATGGTCGGCCCGTCCCCGAGGCGCCAGGCGATGGTGGTCAGGAGCCCGCGCTCGCTCGCGACGGGGGTCTCGCCGGTGTTCATCAGGACGAAGGAGCCGGTGCCGTACGTCGCCTTCGCCTGCCCCGGCTCGAAGCACGCCTGGCCGAAGAGCGCCGCTTGCTGGTCACCCGCGATGCCGGCGATCGGGATGCCGTCGGGCAGAAAGCCCAGGCCGCGGGTGTGCCCGTACACCTCGGACGAGCTCCGGACCTCGGGCAACACGGCGCGCGGGACCCTCAGCAGCTCGAGCAGCTCGTCGCTCCAGGCGGTGGCGTGGATGTCGTAGAGGAGCGTCCGGGAGGCGTTGCCGATCTCGGTGGCGTGGACGTCGCCGCTCGTGAGGCGCCACAGGAGGTAGCTGTCGATGGTCCCGAAGGCGAGCTCGCCCCGCTCGGCGCGCGCGCGGGCGCCGGCGACGTGGTCGAGGATCCAGGCGACCTTGGTCCCGGAGAAGTAGGGGTCGAGGACCAGGCCGCTCAGCTCGCGGACCCGGGGCGCGTGCCCCGCGGCGTTCAGCTCGCGGGTGACGTCGGCGGTCCGACGGCACTGCCAGACGATGGCGTTGTAGATCGGGCGCGAGGTGGCGCGGTCCCAGACGACCGTCGTCTCGCGCTGGTTGGTGATGCCGATGGCGCGGATGTCGTCGGCGCTCAGCCCGGCGCCGTCGAGGGCGGTCCGCAGGCTCTGCTCGACGCTCCCCCAGATGGCCTCGGGGCCGTGCTCGACCCAGCCGGGCTTCGGGTAGATCTGCGGGAACTCCGTCGTCGCCTTCGCGACCACCTCGAGCTCGCGGTTGAGGATCACCACGGTCGAGCCCGTGGTGCCCTGGTCGATCGCCAGGATCACGCCGTCTGCTGCCATCGCTCCCATTCCCCCGTTTCGGCGGTCCCCCCGGCCGGACCGGACCCGGCGCGGTTGTGGCCGCGTCGGCTGTTGTACTATCGTCGGCGCCGCGAGGAAAGGCGACACGCAGGAGGTCCGCACGTGTCCGATGACAACCCAGGCGGCAACCCCCCGCCCCCCGCGCTCAAGATCCACGTCCAGCTCGACGAGAACATGGCCCTCGGCGAGTACGTGAACATGGCGCGCATCTTCCACAACCAGACCGAGTTCGTGCTCGACGCGATGTTCCTGCCGCCGCAGACGACCAACGCCAAGGTCGTCTCACGCCTCATCCTGAGCCCGGTCCACGCCAAGTTCCTGTTCCGCGCCCTGGGACAGAACCTCAAGCTCTACGAGCAGAAGTTCGGCGAGATCAAGCTCAACACCGGCGGCGGCGACACGGGCCCCATCCTGCACTGAGAGCCCGCCGCCCGACCGCGTCGAACGCGGGCGAGACACACTCGGTTCGCTGGGTGGGACGGCCCGACGCCCCGGATGAGACACCCCGAGGCTCGGATGGGACACCGGATCGTGGTTCCGGGACGGTTCGGTCGTGTCACGGCCGGGCCGTCTGCGGCGTGTTCCTCGTGATCTCGAGCACTTGAGAGTTCGGCACGGGTCGTGCTCCTGCGCTCCGCGACGCCACGTCGGCGTCCAACGGAAAAGCAAGGAGACCGATCGATGTTCTCGAACGCGAAGAAGCCCCTCATCGCCATCCTGATGGCCCTCGCCCTCGCCCTGCCGGCCTCGGCCGCCCTGGCCGGCTCCCCGTCGGCGGGCGCGACCGCCGACGGGGTCGTCAACATCAACGAGGCGACCGCGACGCAGCTCGCCTACCTGCCCGGGATCGGGCCGTCCAAGGCGGAGCGCATCGTCGCCTACCGGGCCAAGTACCGCTTCAAGAAGGTGCTGGAGATCGCCCGGGTCCGGGGGATCGGCCTCAAGACGGCGCACAAGCTCAAGGGCTGGCTCCGGGTGGACGGGCCGACCACGGTGGACGCCCCGATCCGGGTCGCCAAGAAGGGCGACGGCGGCGGTGAACGCTGACCGGTGAGGCGCGAGGCTCGGCGCTCGGGCGAAGCTCGGGCGCCGAGCCCACCGCCGGCTGACGGGGCATTGCGCGACGGCGGCGGGGACGTATGCTGTCGCCATGCCGCGCCGGGTCACGATCGCGCTCGTCCTGCTGCTCGCCATGGCCTTCGGGGCCGACGGTGCGCGCGCCGACTGGCGCCGCTCGACCGAGCTCAACTACGGGACGGCCTTCACCCTCGAGCAGGGGATGGTGGAGATCGGCGTGATGACGCCGCTCTCCATCGGCGTCACCGACGAGCTCCAGGTCGCGATCCACCCGGTCCTGCTGCTCCTCGGCCAGCCGTACATCGCGGTGAGGTGGCGGGCGTCGCGCTACGGCGTGGCGACCCTGGCGCTGAACCTGGCCGGCTCGTGGTCGCTCATCCGCCGCGAGGACGAGCGCGGCGAGCCCGCGACCGAGGGGACGCCGGGGAGCGGCTTCCCGGGTACGGTGCAGCTGACGGCGACCCTGACGTTCCGTGCGGGCAAGGATTGGCTGTTCTCCATCGGCGCCGGGCCGGGGGTGGATCTGCTCGGAGCGGACCCGATCCGCGGGCTGGTGGAGATCCACGCGTCGACCCACTGGCTCATCGACTCGTCGCAGCTGTTGATGCTACACGCGACGGGCTATCTGGACGCGAGCGACGACGGCCACTTGCTTCGCCCGGTCCTGGAGTTGGAGTACGCAGTAGCGTTATCCAACGTCGTGCACCTCGGCGCCGGTGTCGGCTTCGGGGAGTTCATCTACGAGCCGAACGCGGGGGAACGAAAGACCCTGCGGATCTTCCCGGTCGCGGACATCTGGTTTCGGTTTTGAGGGGGAGTCACCCATGAGCGGAGTCATCTTGGTGCCAGTCGACTTCTCGGACTGCTCGGCCGAGGTGGTCCGGCATGCGGCGGGGGTCGCGCGCTCGAACGACGCGGGGCTGGTGTTGCTCCACGTCGTCGAGCTGCCCCCGTCCATGGACGCCGAGTCGATGGTCCGTCCCACCCCGAAGGCGCGGGCCGTGCGGGCCTTCGACTACGTTCGGGCGGAGGCCGAGAAGCACATGCCGAGCTACCTCGCCTTCGAGGAGCTGGCGGGGCTCGAGGTCGAGACCCGGATCGTGGCCGGGATCCCGGCCGACAGGATCGTCGAGGAGGCGGATCGCGTCGACGCCACCTACATCGTCATGGGTACCCACGGGCGCAGCGGCTTCGCCCGGATGATGACCGGGAGCGTGGCCGAGACGGTCATCCGGCACACCGAGCGCCCGGTGACGCTGATCCGCACCCAGCACAAGCCCTCCTGCGACGCGCTGAGCTGCGCGTGGTGCGACTCCGGGACGCTCGAGGCGCAGGAGAAGCTCTGGAACGAGCTCGACACCTGAGGTCGGACGAGTCGACCACGGACCACCCTCGATGTCGGACCCTGAGGGCGGTCGGTCAGCGCGGGTCGCTCACGTTGGACTGACGTCCCGCTGTCACGGGCCCCCGAGGACGCGATCACCCGCGAACCACCGATCCCTCAGCGATCTCGGCGGCCGCCACCGGAGCTGCTCCGGGTCGGGTACCCGGTCGCCCTCCGAGCCGCGTGGCCCGATCGTCGACGACCGGCCTGGGACGGGGCGGCGCGCCGGGTTTCGGGCCGGCTCGGCGGCGCCCCGATGGGCGGTCGGGCGGCGGGATCAGTTGCCAGAGGTGCCATATATGGTGCTATACGCCTGATCAGGTTCACGAGCCGCCTGCGCGGCGATGGTCGGAGGGCATCATGTCCGAGGTCGTGACGTGCTCGGTCTGCGAGTCCGAGTTCACCCCCAAGTTCAGCTTCCAGGTCCAGCGCACGGGGGGCGCGGCGACGTACTACTGCAGCCAGGCGTGCCACGAGCGCGCGCTCTTCGGGCAGCGTCAGCAGACGTGCTCGAGCTGCGGGACCGCGTTCGAGCCGCGCTACGCCTACCAGATGGCGTTCGTGGGCGGCGAGAAGCGCTTCTTCTGCAGCACCGAGTGCCGCGAGAACCCCATCCGCCAGGAGATGCGCCAGCGTAAGGGCGCGCGCCGCATCGCGGTGATGAACCAGAAGGGCGGCACCGGCAAGACGACGACGACGGTCTCGCTGGCCCACGGGCTCGCCCAGGCCGGCTACAAGACGCTGATCGTCGACATGGACTCCCAGGGCAACGTCGGGGTCTGCCTCGGAGCCTCGGGCGAGCTGAACCTCTACCACGTGATGGTCGACGGCACCGATCCCCGCGAGGCCATCATCGGCGTGCGGGACAACCTCGATCTCCTGCCCAGCAACAACCTCCTCGCCAAGGTCGAGGTCCACCTCGCCCACGTCCACCAGCCGGCGCGGGCGATGAAGAACCGCTTCAAGGACGTGCTCGACTACGACTACGTGGTCCTCGACTGCGGCCCGAGCCTGAGCCTCCTGAACCAGAACGCGCTCTACTTCGCCGATCAGGTGCTGATCCCCGTCGCGTGCGACTACCTGTCCCTCGTCGGCGTGAAGCAGATCCTCGAGACCCTGCGCGGCGTCCAGGACGAGCTCCGCCACCCGATCACCATCCTGGGCGTGCTGCCGACGTTCTACGACGTCCGTAACCGCATCTCCCACGAGGTCATCCGCAACCTCGAGCGCTACTTCAAGGACAAGGTCCTGCCGCCCATCCGCATCAACACGCGGCTGAAAGAGGCCCCGGCGCAGCACCAGTCGATCTTCGAGTTCGCGCCGAAGTCCGTGGCCGCCAACGACTACGAGGCGCTCGTCGAGCGCGTGATCTCGCTCGGCCGCGAGGCGCCGAGCCAGGTGATGCCGCGTCAGTACGCCCCCGGAGGCTGAGCCGGTGCACGTCGTCCTCGTCAACCCGCTGATCCCGCAGAACACGGGCAACATCTCGCGCCTCTGCGCCGGGGTCGACGCGGACCTCCACCTCGTGGGCGAGCTCGGCTTCTCCCTCGAGGATCGCTACCTCAAGCGCGCGGGCCTGGACTACTGGCCCCACGTGAAGCTCCACCGCCACGACAGCTTCGCCGACCTGGTCGCAATGCACGCGCCCGAGCGCCTGGCCTTCTTCACCAGCCACGCGACGAGGCCCTACACCGACTTCGCCATCGGCGACGACCCGTGGTTCGTCTTCGGGATGGAGACCAAGGGCCTCCCCGACGACCTCCGCGCCGCCTACGCCGACGACCTGTACAAGATCCCGATCACGACCAACGTTCGGAGCCTCAACCTCTCGAACTCGGTCGCGATCGTGGTCTACGACGCGCTCCGTCAGCAGGGCTTCCCCGGCCTCGGGTGAAGCCCCTCCCAGAGGACACGCGGCCGGGCGGCCCCGGCGGGCTCGGCTCGCCCTCTCGGACCAGGCGGGGTAGTGGTGGAGCATGATCCGTCGCCTCGCTGACGCGCTCTCCCGCTGGTCCGCCCGCTGGGTCCCGGACCCCTTCGTCATCGTCATCCTGCTGACCCTGGTCACGATGGCCCTGGTCTGGGCGCTGACCGGCAAGGACCCGATCGCGGCGCTCGGCGCCTGGGGCGGCCGCCTGAAGGACGGCGAGGTCCTCGGCGCCGAGCGCGGGCTCTGGAGCCTCCTGACGTTCGCGATGCAGATGTGCCTGACCCTGGTGACCGGCCACGCCCTGGCCGCTGCCCCGCCGGTCCGGCGCGGCATCGCGAGGCTGGTCGACCGCGTCCCGACCGCGCGCGCGGCCATCATCGTGACGGCCCTGGTCGCGATGCTCGCGGGCTTTCTGAACTGGGGGCTCGGGCTCATCGTCGGCGCGGTCATCGCCCGGGACATGGGCCGCTCGCTCAAGCGCCGCGGCATCCGCGCCCACTACCCCCTCATCGGCGCCGCCGGCTACACCGGGCTCCTGGTCTGGCACGGCGGGCTCTCCGGGTCGGCCCCGCTCAAGATCACCCGCGCCTCGGAGATCGCGACCGTCCTGCCGCCCGGCCTGAACCTCGACCCGCTGCCGCTGTCCGAGACCATCGGGAGCCCGCTCAACCTGACGGTCGCGGCGCTGCTCCTCGTCGGCGTCCCCCTCGCCCTGGTCCTGATGCGCCCGCGCGACGAGCACGTCCGAGAGATCGACGCCTTCGCCCCCGGCGACGACGCGCTCCCGGCGCTGCCTGGGGGCGGCGGCCCGGCCCGCGCCCTCGACCGCTCTCGGATCCTGGCGCTCATCTTCGCCGCGGCCGCCTTCGGCTACCTCGGGATGCTCGTCGCGAAGGTCGGCTTCGGCGGCATCGACCTCAACATCATCAACCTCTTCTTCCTCGCCGTCGGCCTCGTCCTCCACGGGAGCCCCGCCGCCTACGGCAACGCCGTCGGTGACGCCGCGAAGAGCACCGGGGGAATCATCCTCCAGTTCCCCTTCTACGCCGGCATCATGGGGATGATGGCGCTGACCGGCCTCATCGGCGTCCTCGCCCACGCCATCGGCGACGCCGCGACGCCGGTGACCTTCGGGCCCCTGACGTTCCTGTCGGCCGGGACGGTCAACCTCTTCGTCCCGTCCGGCGGGGGACAGTTCGCCGTCCAGGGGCCGGTCGTGATCGAGGCGGCCCACCAGCTCGGCGTCCCGATGGGCAAGGCCGTGATGGCCTTCTGCTACGGCGACCAGTGGACCAACATGCTCCAGCCCTTCTGGGCCCTGCCGCTCCTCGGCATCACCGGCCTCAAAGTCGGCGACCTCATCGGCTACACCGCGGCGCTCATGCTCCTGGTGCTGCCGCTCTTCATCGTGCCGCTGATCCTGTTCTGAGCTGCGTCGTCGACCGATCGGCCCGAGATCACTGGCCCAGCAGATGACGCTCGAAGAAGAGCGCCGCGAGCAGGTACATCGTGTCGCGGTTGGTCTTCTTCCGGAAGCCGTGCCCCTCGTTGCGGGCGAGCATGTACCAGACGTCGGCGCCGGTGCCGCGCACGGCGTCGACGATCTGCCGCCCCTCCCCCTCGGGCACTCGCGGGTCGTTGGCGCCCTGGGCGACGAACAGGGCGCTCTTGATGGCGTCGACGCGGTTCAGCGGCGAGATCCGCTCGAGGAACGCGCGCATCTCCGGGACGCGCTCGTCCCCATACTCGGCGCGCCGCAGGTCCTGTCGGTAGGCGCTGGTGTTCTCCAGGAAGGTCACGAAGCTCGAGATCCCGACGACGTCGAGGCCCGCCACGATGCGGTCGGCGAAGTGCACGAGCGAGGCGAGCACCATGTAGCCGCCGTAGGACCCGCCGAGCACCCCGACGCGCTTCTCGTCGAGCTCGGGCTGCGCGGCGATCCAGTCGAGGAGCGCCCCGATGTCCTTGACCGAGTCCTCCCGTTTCATGCCGTTGTCGAGCAGCAGGTAGCTCTTTCCGTAGCCGTTGGAGCCGCGGACGTTCGGGTAGAGGACCGCGATCCCGCGCTCGGACACGAGGTACTGCGTCAGCGCGCTGAAGTACGGCCGGGACTGGGACTCGGGGCCGCCGTGGATGTTGACGAGCACCGGGAAGGGCCCCTTCCCCGCCGGCCGGTAATAGAAGGCCGGGATCTGGCGCTTGTCGAAGGTCTCGTAGCGGACCAGGGTCGGCGCGACGAGCGTCGCCGGGTCGATGCCGCCCATCTCGCTCTGGGTCCAGCGCCCGAGCTTGTTCCCGCGGAGCTTCAGCGTGTAGGCGTCGCCGGTCGAGGTCGGCGTGACCGCGGTGAAGCCGAGCACGTCGGCGTCGCGGGCGAAGGACAGCCCGCGCAGGATCCCGCGGGGCAGCCCCCCGATGAGGCTGATCTTGTTCCGCCGGGTGTCCATCAGGCGCAGCTCGGAGAAGCCGTCCTCGTTGGTCGTGAAGGCGACCGTCCGCCCGCCGCGGGACACCGCCACCTCCGAGACGTCCCAGCTGATGTGCTGGGTCAGCGGCTTCCACGTCGCGCTCGCCACGTCCACGACGTAGAGCCCGACGAACTCTCCGTCCTTGTCACTCGTCGCGTAGACCGTCCCACCGTCCCGACCGAAGACCGCCGACTGGTACGAGGCCTTCTGGTCCGCCGGGCTCAACCGCGTGACGGCCCCGCCGTCGAGGTCGAGCACGAAGAGCTCGGACTCGTTGATCGACACGTAGTGGCCGATCAGCAGGCGGCGGTCGTCGGGCGACCAGTCCAGCGGATACCAGAGCCCCGAGACCTCGTGGGAGAGGGTGGCGCTCGCCGCGGTCCTACCATCGCCGATCCAGATGTCGAAGTCCTTGCCGTTGCGCGCCGTGCTCGCCCAGGCCAGGCGGTCGCCCTTGCTCGACCAGACCGCGGTCTGGTTTCGGCTCTTGCCGTCGGTCAGCAGGGTCGTGCGGCCGGTCTTCATGTCCAAACGGCTCAGCTGGTGCTGCTCGTTGCCGCCCACGTCCGCGCTCACGAGCACGGCGTCCGGATCGTCAGGATAGAAGGCCGCCCCGCGGACCGGCTCGTCGGCGAAGGTCAGCTGCGTCCGCGCCCCGAGCGGCGTCGTCACCCGATGGAGCTGATTGGTCTCGCCGAAACGCGTCAGCACCAGGAGGCTCTCGCCGTCGGGGGCGATGTCGGTGAGGGTCGCGCTGCGCGTGTTCAGGTACTGGCGCAGGCGGTCGCGGACCTCGCTCGGGATCTCCGGTGTCGCCTCGAGGAGCAGGGTCCCGTCGTCGACGACCCGGTACGGCGGCTCGGCCGGCGCCTCCGACTCGGGTGGCGCCTCCGTGGCCGGCGGCTCGGGCGGGATTGGCACGGGCGGAGGGGTCGACGCGCAGGCGGTAAACGCGACGAGGGCCGTCAGGGCGAGGGAGCGCAGCGTGATGTCCTTCATGGCGGGGAGTAGAGCGCAAGGCCGGCGCCCGGACAACCGATCGACGGGATTCGATCGACATCAGAGGGGCGCTCGTGCAAATGCGAGATACTGAGCCGTCTCCAGGAGCCTCTCCATGCAGCACAAGACCGTCACGACCGCGCTCGGCCAACTCGCTATCGCGATGGCCGCGCTGGCGGCGTGCGTCAACGCACCCGCGGAAGACGGGCGCGGACGGCTGGCCCTCGACGTGGCGCCCCTGACCCTGCCCGGCGTCACCGGCGCGGTCTACGACGTCGTGGTCGAGTACGACGACGGCGGCGGCTGGTCGCCGGTCCTGACCCTGGACGACCGCGACGGCGAAGCCAGCGGCGCGCTGACCTACGTCGCCCCCTGCGTCGGCGGGGTCGACAACCGCGTCACCGTGACGCTCGTCGCCGTCCTGGGCCCGGGCGGCGCTCCGCTGACCGACGTGGCCCTCCCGCCGGCGGCGCAGAAGACCGTCGCGTGCGTCGCCAACGCCGACCGCCCGGTGACCTTCGACATCACCGTCGCGCGCGCCGCCCAGCAGGGGTTCCTCGACGTGTCCTTCGACCTCGAGGACGTCTTCTGCTCGGCCAAGTACGACTGCGTCGACGCCCTGGTCCATGACCCGGTCACCGGTGATCGCGGCCCGACCCTGGTCACCGGACTCAGCTGCACGGCCGGCCTCGACGAGGCGAGCGCCCTGACGCTCGCCGGCGCGACGCTCTGCTGCACCGACGCGGACGGCGACAGCGCCTGCTTCGCCGAGGGCGACGCCCTCATCGCCGCCCTCGCCGCCGCCCACCGCTTCGCCGGTGCGGCGCTCGTCGCCAACGGGAGCTACATCGACCTCAGCTGGCGCCTCGCCGACGCCTGGCTCGCCGCCAACCCCGGCGGGGCCTGCCGCTTCCAGGCGGTGGGCTGGGTCGACGTCGGGGCCGCCGCGCCCTACGTCGAGGGCTGGCCGCTGGTCCACTGGGACGTGGCCATCACCCGCGACGCGCCCGACGACATCACCTGCGCCGGCGGCTCCGCCGTGTCCTTCGCCTACAGTCGCCGCGCGCTGTGCGAGGACGCGACGACCTCGACGCCCGGCGTGATCGTCACGAACACAGACGTATGCGCCGCAGGAGACGACGACGTCGGGGCGACCTGCGGGGCCAGCGCCGCCGAGCACGTCGTCGCCTTCACCGCGCCGACGGCCGGGAGCTTCCGCTTCACCGCCCACGGCGACGGCTTCGCGCCCGTCCTCTACGCCCGCGACGCCTGCGTCGGCGCCGAGCTGGCCTGCGCCGCGGACGCCGGGAGCGACCCGTCGATCTGGGTCGACCTCGAGGCGGGCGAGACGGCCTGGATCTTCGTCGCTCACCCCGACGTCGGCTGCATCAGCGCGGCCGCGACCCTCGACGTCGTCGAGACGGTCTGCGGAGACGGGAGCCTCGACCTCGCGGCTGGGGAGGCTTGTGACGACGGCAACACGACCGATGGCGACGGCTGCAGCGCGACCTGCGCGCTCGAGGCCGGGATCGGCTCGACGAACCTGAGCCAGGCCCCGCTCTTCCCTGCGTCGGGGCGGACCTGCGGAGACGCGGTCGCCTACTCGGTGATCGGCCTCTCCGCGACGACGGCGACCGTCACCCCGACGCCGACCGGGGACTGCCTGACCGCCGGGGACGAGGTCCTGCTGCTCAACGCTCAGGGGACCGCCGGCCACGTCGACAACATCGGCGTGTACGAGCTCCTCACCGTCGCCGACGTCACCGGCGACGTCGTGACCTTCACGACGGCGAAGACCCGCTTCTACGGCGACGCTTCGGGCGGCGACGCCAACATCGGGACGGGTGCAGCCGACCAGAAGGTCGTTCTCCAGCGGGTCCCGAGCTACCCGAGCGTGACCATCCCCAGCGGCGCGACGGTCACGGTGGACGGCTGGAACGGCCTCACCGGCGGGGTGCTCGCGCTCCGAGCCGCCTCCCTCGACGTCGCCGGAGCTCTCAGCGTCAACCAGGTCGGCTACCGCCCCGGCCGGTGGAGCCAGGACAACAGCGACTGCGACGACACCGTCGCGACCGGCCGCGGCGAGACCATCGACGGCCCGGCGACGGTGACGACGGCCACCTCCTGGGGCGCGCCCGGCGGCCTCGCCGCGCGCTACAACGTCAACTTCAACGCCAGCACCTTCGTGAACTCCAGCCCGGGGCACGCGACCCCCGGCGCCTACGGCCGAAGCGCGGAGTCCCGGACCCCGGCCGCCGCGGGCGGGACCTACGGCGTCGGCGACGGGACGCGCCTGACCTTCGGCTCCGCGGACTCCGGGGCCTTCAGTTGCTGGACGGGGTCTGGACCGCAGCTCCGCGACACCTCGGGCGCGGCCGGCGGGATCCTCCTCGCCCTGGTCACGGGCGACCTGACCGTCGAGGTCGGAGGCGCCATCGGCTCCGACGGCTACCTCGTCACGGGGACCGCGCGCTGGGGCGCCGACGCCGGCGGCTACGTCCTGCTCGAGGCCGAGAGCGTCACCATCGCCGGCGCCGTGACCGCCCGGGGCGGGACCAACCGCAACACCCACGGCGCGACGAACTCCGCCCCGGCGGGCGACGGCTACGTCGTCCTGCGCTACCGCGACAGCGTCAGCGGGGCGACCGACCCGCCCGCCAACACGATCGATCTGACGCCCTGAGGGCTACTCGTCGTCGGGGAGCGGCAGGCCGTGCCCGGGGACCATCAGCTTCGCCTTGTAGCTGGCGTAGTCGAACTTCGGCGAGTGGTGGTGGTTGTGGCAGGTCTCGCAGACCTGCGCGGACGGGTGGCCGTCGATGAGCGCCGGGTTCTTGGTGTCGGCGACGTGCAGCGAGCCCGGACCGTGGCACGCCTCGCACTGGACGGCCTTGCGGCCCTTGACCTGGCCGACGAGGCTGCCACCGGGCTTGTTGTAGCCGGTCACGTGGCAGCTCACGCACTCGGCGTCGAAGGTCTTGTTGTCGTGCTCGAGGGTCTTCCAGGCCTCGTGGTGGCGGTCGTTGCGCCAGAACTCCTCGGGCCCGAAGTGGCAGTCGAAGCAGGCGACCGCGCCCACGTAGACCGCCTCGCCCTCCTTCGCCTCGGGGAGCGTCCCGGCGTTGGCGACGTTGATGCGCGCCAGCTCGTCGTCGAAGGCCGTCATGATGGCGAGGATGTCCGGATCCTGCGGCAGGTCCCAGTTCAGCGGCGTGAGCGTGAAGGAGAAGCTGTCGCGGTCGCGCGGGACCTCGACCTTGCGCGACGCGAGCTTGTCGCGCTCGTCCTTCAGGCTCGCGAGGTGGTGGCGCGCCGAGCGGATCTGCCGATCGGTGCCGTCGCCCTTGGCCTCCCAGTCGGCGAGGCTCTTCTCGAGCCGCGCGATGCGGCCGTCGAGGGCCGCGATCTCCGCCGGGCTCGCCTGGCTGGCGTCGACGAAGCCGTCGCCCTGCCCGACGAGGCGGACCGACAGGCGCCCGACGAAGCGCCCCTCGCGGTGGAACTGCATGACCCGCGTGGTCCCGACGAGCTCGGCCTCCTCGCTCACCGAGGGGTGCTCGTCCATCCCGCCGACGACGGCGAAGTCGATGCCTGCGACCTTGCGGACCAGGCGCTTGGTGTGGCGCAGGCCGATCCCGCTCAGGAGCACGACGACGTCGGCGCGGCCCTTCAACTCGGCGACGACCCGCTCCGCGGCCGCGACGGGGTCCTCGACGGTCCCGAGCGCGCCGAGGTGCTCGGCCTCCTCGGGGGACGCGAGCGCGAAGACGCCAACGCGCACGCCGCCGACGTGCTTGACCTCGAAGGGGCTGATGGTGTCGTCGCCCTTCAGCTTCAGGTTCGCCGCGGTCATCGTCAGGTGGGCGCGCTCGCCGAGGGCCTTCAGCTTGCCCTCCGAGGCCGCGGCGTCCGCCGCCGTCGCCGCCGCGACGTCGATCTTCACCCTGGCGAGCAGGTCGGCCGCCACCTCGGACTGCCGCTCGCGCTGGGCGACCTTGTCGTGATCGACCTTCCCCTCCTCGAAGAAGATCGGGCCGGCGTGGAGGAGCGCGGCCCCCGGGTTCCGCTCGCGCTCGGCGCTGAGGTACGGCCCGAGTCGGTCGAAGCCCCCCTTCTGGAGGTCCACCGTGCAGCCGCACGGGCGCAATACGCCGCGGATGTCGGCCATCAGGAAGAGCGTCGCCTCGCGGGCCTCACCGCGGGGCCCGGCGGTGTCCGCGTCGCGGGCCTCGGGGGTGGCGCTGGGGCAGCCCGCCGCGAGGGCGACGGCCAGGAGTGGGGCGGCGAGTAGGACGTGCTGGATGCGGATCATGGTCCGAGGAAGGTAGGCGGCCCCTGCGCGCGGGGTCAACGGATGATCCCCGAGAGAGGGGCGAGGTCGATCCAGCCGTGCTACCGTCAGGACCGTCCCTCCGTGAGGTCCCGATGCCACGACTCCGCCGCCGCCTGACGACGTCACTCCTGCTGGTCCTGGCCCTCGCCGCGAGCCCGACGTTCGCCGCGGCAGACGTCATCCCCATCCCCGGCGTCCGCGTGGCCGGCGGTCCTCTGTGGAACATCACCGAAGGCGAGGTGTTCGGGACCCTCGACGTGCTGCCGAACATCGAGTTCATCGACCTACAGGACGGCGTCGCCTTCAACTTCCTCCTCGGCTACGGCTACGAGGGCAGCGGCGACCACCTCTTTCAAGCCGGCCTCGACGTCGGCCTCTACAGCACCGAGAACATCGTCAGCCCGTCGCTGGGGTTCCGAGGCGTCATCGGCTCGGTCGACGACGACCTCGGGGGCGGCCTCCGTGTCGTCGCGGGGACCGGGGTCTGGTTCGGGGTCTTCAGGTGCGAGGCGGCCTACCAGCTGCTCTCGCGCCACGACGGGGTCACCCACGATCTGCGCATCGTCGCCGGCCTCGACGTCGTCCGTCTGGTCGTCGCGCCGTTCCTGATCGCGTTCTCCAACTGACAGGGGCCGCCGCGACCGGCGTCACTCCCGCCGGGGAACGCGCCGGGCGATGGCGCCGAGGAGCCCCCACAGGGCGCGCAGGTGGTCGGACACGATGGGCTTGCCGCTCGTCATGAGCGCCCCGGCGAGGTCGCGCTCCGGGTCGGCCCAGCCGATGACGTTGATGAAGCCGTAGTGGCCGAAGGCCTGGCGCGTGCCGGGCCCGTACATGCTGAACGGGCGCGCCCCGAGCATGAGCCCCTGGCCGTAGCGGATCGGGATCCCGAGGGTCAGGTCGAGCTCGAAGTACGTCGACTCGACCCGGGCCCGACGGACGCTGCGGCGGTCGAGGACCTGCTCGCCGCCGGCCACCCCCTCGTCGAGGAGCAGCTGGAAGAAGCGCGAGAGCCCATCCGCGGTGGTAATGATGTTGCCCGACGGGATCACCGAGGTCAGAAAGCGCGGGTCGTTCGAGGCCTCGACCGCGGCGGCCATCGGGAGCCCCAGGGAGCGGCGGATGATGCGCGAGATCGGGAACGGCACCGGCCAGCCGGTGTAGGCGTTCTCGGCGACCTCGTCGATCCGCTCCGGGGCGATCCCGTAGGCCATGTCGACCCCGAGGGGGCGGCTGACGATCCGCTGCAGGAGGTCCTCGACGCGCTCGCCGGTCGCGCGGTAGGCGGCCTCACCGAGGATGAAGCCGCCGGTGATGGCGTGATACGCGAGGCGGCGACCGGCGGCGCTGACGGGCTTCTCCTCGCACAGGAGCTGGACGACCCGGTCCCAGTCGTGGGCGAGCTCGAGCGGGTCGTAACGCTCGGGGACAGCGGGGATCCCGGCGCGGTGGGTCAGGAGGTGGCGGAGCGTCACCCACTGCTTCTTGTGGGCCGCGAACTCCGGGATGTACTCGGCCACCGGGTCGTCCAGGCGCAGCCGATCCCGCGCGTCGAGCTCGTGCATGAGCATCGCCGTGACGGCCTTCGACGTGGAGAAGATGCAGAACGGCGTGTCGGGGGTGACCGCGACCTTCTCGACGCCGACGTCGCCCGGAGCGTTGCCGCGTCGGTGCCCGATCGCCCGGTCGAGCAGCACGCGGCCCTTGTGTCGCACGCACAGCGCCAACGCCGGCTGGGTGCGGCTCCGGTAGAGGCCGACCGCCCGCTCCCAGATCGCCTCGACGTCGGCGTGGGTCATGCCGACGTCGGCCGGGTCGACCTCGGCGTCGGCCCGACGGCTCGTCAGATCGTGCAGCGCGTCCTCGGACGGGACGTCCACCCAGCGGCCTGGTTTTTGAATCACGCCGCGAGTATGGGCGGCTCCCGGCCGCACCACAAGTGGCCCCGAGGAGCGCGCCTCAGCCCGCCGAGCGACGGCGTCGGCGCACGAGCACGAGCAGCGCGAGCAGCGCGAAGGCCGCTCCGGACGGCACCGCCGAGCCACCGCAGCCAGAAGCTCCGTCGGTGGGCAATGCGTCGCAGACACCGACGCCCAGGTTCGGGTCGAAGGCGCGGAGGGACGTGCGGCAGTCCTCGGCCCGAAGCGCGTCGACATAGACGTCGACGGGTACGACCGAGCGAGTCTCGCGATAGGTGCACGAGACCGAGGTGCCCGTGACCTCCAGGTTCGCGATGCGACGGGCGGGATCCCTGTCGAGGAGCACGATGGCGCGATTGCCCACGTCATCGACATAGCTCGAGTCGATCGAGACGACATCGCCGGGCGCCACGGCGGTGTCGCCGTAGACCGCGTCGACCCGTAGGCGCGGCGGCTGCGACGAGGTCACCTCGCCTACGCCGACCGCGCTAACCGGGGCCGTTTCTCCGTCCACGCCCGCGCAGAGACAGTCGACTCGCTTACGCTGGCACTCGATGAAGTCGTACTCGGGCTGGATGCGCGCGGCCTCGAACCAGCTGAGGCCCGCGTCGCGGAGCCAGGCGTCGATCTCCGGGTCGCCGGTGAGATCCTGGATCCTCGCGGTGTTCCGGGACGTCCGGACCTTCTCGACGAGATCGCCGCGGCCATCCCGCGCCATCAAGTAGCCGACGGCGCAGTGGACGCCGCGCTCGTCGACGAAGACCGGGGTGATGCGTCCGGGCGCGACGGTGTTGTGAGGAAAGACGCATGCCTCGCGGTACCCGCGGAGGACCTCGACGTGGTGGGCGCGACTCGCGCGCTGAGTCGGGGTCAGGTGCGAGGTATCGGCCGAGGTCAGCTCCGCCTCGACGCGGGCCAGGTGGGCCTGGATGTGTGGCGCCTCGCAGGGCTCGGCGTGCGCCACGCCCCCAGCGAGCGACATCATGACCAAGACGAACCCCATCGCGTATCGCATGCCCGATCCTCCGGCTGAATTGGGCCAACATAGCCTGGAACCCTCGGGAGCGGCCAGCGGCGGGCGACGTCGCGCGATGAGCGCCTGTGACGTTGCGTCCCCTCGCCGCTCGCTCTCCAGGCGCGGTTCGCGTCCGTCGCGGAGTGGGGTATCTTCTCTCATGGCGCCGCGCCACCGGACGCGTGGCGGCGGAGGTGTGGTGTCGCGCGCAGAGGCTGAGGTGTTCAGAGACGGGTTCGTGAGGCGGGAGAGCCTGATCCGGCTCATCGCGGACAACGTCCCCGGCTACATCGCGTACGTGAGCGCCGACGACCTCGTCTATCGCTTCGTGAACCGGAGCTTCGAGGTCGGCTTCGGCCGCCCGCGCGACGCCATCGAGGGACACCACATCGTCGACATCATCGGCGAGGACAACTACCGCTTCGCCCTGCCCTTCATCGACGAGGTCCGCGCCGGCCGCGCGACCCACTACGAGAACACCTTCCAGCTCGTCGACGGCCCGCGCTGGACCCGGGTCAACTACGTCCCGGACTTCGGCCCCGACGGCCAGGTCGTCGGGATCGTCGTCCTCAGCTACGACATCACGGAGGCCCGCCTCGCCGAGGAGGCGCTGCGCAAGGAGCGCGACTTCGCCGAGCTCCTCGTCGACGCGACCCACGCCATCGTCGTCGTCGTCGACCGGGATCACCGGATCGTCCGGATGAACCGCTTCGGCGCCGACCTGCTGGGCTGGGATCCGGAGGACGCCATCGGCGCTGACGCGCTCCTCGTCTTCACCGAGAAGGCGCGCGCCAACGCGGCCGAGGGGCTCGCGCGGGCGTTCGCCGGCGCCGCGAATCAGGGGCGACACTCACGGGTCGCGACCCGTGAGCGCGGGGTCCGAGACGTCGTCTGGTACTACCGCCCGCTGACGGCCACGGGCGTCGTCTCGGACGGTCTCCTCGCCGTCGGCCACGACGTCACCGACGCGCGGCGGGCGGAAGCCGAGCGGTTCGAGCTCGAGCAGCGCCTGCTCCAGTCGCAGAAGCTCGAGGCGCTCGGCTCGCTCGCGGGCGGCGTCGCCCACGACATGAACAACGTCCTCGCCTCGGTGACCGGGCTCGCGAGCCTCCTCGCCGAGGAGCTGCCCCCCGACTCGCCCGCGACCGAGCTCGTCTCCGAGCTCCTCGCGGCGAGCCGGCGCGGCGCCGACCTGACCCGAAATCTCCTCGGCTTCGCCCGCAAGGGGCGCTACCGCACCGAGCCGACGTGCGTCGACGCGCTCATCCGGCAGACCGCCACCGTCCTCGAGCGCACGACCCCCAAGGACGTCCGCGTCACCGCCACCCTCGGCGCGAGCCCCGTGGCGGTCGAGGGTGATCCCTCGCAGCTCGCTCAGGCCCTGCTCAACCTGGCCTTGAACGCGGTCGACGCGGTGGGCTCGGCCGGGTGCGTCGAGCTCCGCTCCAGCGTCCGCGAGGTCACCGCGCCGAGCTCGCGGAGCGCGCTCACCGCCGGACGTTGGGTCCTCGTCGAGGTCATCGACGACGGCGCAGGGATGGACGCGGCGACCGTGCGGCGCGCGACCGAACCGTTCTTCACCACCAAACCTCCGGGCCGCGGGACCGGGCTCGGACTGTCGATGGTCTACGGGACCGTGACGGCCCACGGCGGCGTGCTGGACATCCACAGCCAGGTCGGCCACGGAACGACGATCACGATGGCGCTGCCGGCGGCCGCGGGCTCGGTCACCGTCAAGAAGGGCGAGCCGTCGAGGTCGCCCGGAGCCCGGGCACATACGGGCACAGCACTCCTGGTGGACGACGAGGTCGCCGTCCGGACGAGCACGGCGCGGCTCCTCGAGCGGATCGGCTACCGGGTCGTCCAGGCCACGAACGGGCGCGAGGCCATCGATCGCTTCGCCGAGTGTCCGCGGGAGTTCGCTGTGGTCGTGCTCGACATGATCATGCCGGTCATGGACGGATCGACGGCCTTCGGTCACCTGCGCGAGCTCGCTCCGGCGGTCCCGATCCTGCTCTGCACCGCCCACCAGGACGAGCGGCTGATGAAGCGCCTCCTCGCCAACCCGCACGTGGCGCTGCTCGCCAAGCCCTTCGATCTCCGGCAGCTCACCGACGCCATCGAGCGTGCACGCGGTCGCTGACCCGGGCGCGTTCGGGCTCGACGCGCGGCGCGGCTCCCGGCACCATCGGTGCGTGTCGCACCCGCCCCGCATCGTCTCGAGCGCCCTCGCGCTGACCGTCGTCCTCGCCGTGTCCTGCCGCGGTGAGTCCCCGGACCCGACCGACGCGCCGTCCGTCGGTGACACGGCGCCGCCCATCGTGTCGGGCCGGCACGCGCCGGACCCGCGGCTCGCCGATCTGCGCTTCGCCGACATGACGCCCCCCGACGTGCGACCGGGCGACTTCCCAGAGCGCGCGCCGGAGCTCGTCAGCGGGGCCTTCTTCACCGCCGGTGCCTTCGCCCGGGCGCCAGAGGACGACTCGGCCGCCTGCTCGGGCGAGGTCGTGCTCGGCTACGGCCTCGTCCAGAACGGAAAGCCCGTCATCAAAGCCGACGCGGGCGAGGCGCGCGCGGTGCTCAACGCCGAGGTGCGCTGCCCCTCCGGCGAGCGCGAGCCGGACACCTTTCGCGTCGAGCTGAGCGAGAGCGCTCGCTTCGGCGGTGTGGACGCCGTGCCCTGGCGCCACCGGCTCGAGGAGGTCGTCCGGACCGTCTCGCGCCGCGCGGCGCAGACGCTGAACGGGCAGGTCCGGATGCGGCGCGCGAGCGACGCGGAGGTCCTCGAGGCCCTGGCCCAGGACGACCACGCCGGCATCCTCGTCGAGGCGGCGTCCGAGGCGGGCGAGCGCGGTCTGAAGGCGGCGGTGCCCGACCTCGCCCGGCTGACGACCCACGACGAGGAGCTGGTCGCGATCCGTTCCGGCGCGGCGCTCGGCCTCCTCGGTGACGGGCGTGAGGAGGTCGTGCGCGCGCTGGTCAAGATGACGAGCGGGCCGAGCGAGGAGCGCCACCTCGTCGCCATCCACGCCCTCGGCGACATCGGGGGGCGCGAGGCCCTGCGCTACCTGGACAACCTCGCCGTGAGCCACCCCAACGCCGCGCTCCGCGAGATCGCGCGCGAGGCCGCGAAGAAGGCGCGGGCCCAGCTCGACCCGCGCTGAGCGTCCGGTCTGCCGCGCCCCCGAGCGGCGCCGCCTTGCCCGGCGTCGCGCCCTCTGCGACCATCGCGACACCGTCACGTTCCAGAACATCCAGCCCGCGCGAAGGAGCCACCATGCGCCCCGCTCGCCTCTCGTCCATCAGCGCGCTGTCGTGCGCCGTCTGCGGCTGTACGCTCGCCCTGACCCTGGCCGGCGGCCACCTCGCCTGCGACAGCTTCGGGGACACGGACGGCTGCAGCTCGGACGCGGCCTGCGGGGGCGGCTCCTCCTGCGAGGGCGGCGCGTGTGTGGTCGGGGAGCGCTGTGGCGAGGCGATCTGCGGCGCCAGCGAGGTCTGCAGCGACGGCGCCTGCGCGGCGACGCCCTACGATCAGGACTATGTCCTGGTGGTCTTCTCCGCCCACTCCAGTGCGGCGCGACCGATGAAGGCGAGCCTGACCCTGGGCGACACGAAGATCATCAACACCGAGGCGAGCGAGAGCGGAACCGACGTCGTCTGGAACGCGTCGGCGTCCGCCAGGGTGGGCGACTGGCAGCCCCTCGAGGTCCTCCTCTACGAGCCCGGGTCGCGGAGCCTCCTGCGAGAGGCGCTGCCCCGGGTGCCGGTCGATCTCATGAGCGGTGGAGAGATGGTGTTCGGCGACGAGGACCTCAACGTCGTCATCCGCGTCTGGCCGGCGGACGCCGTCCCCGACTGCCTCGTCGACGTCGAGTGCGCAGGCGGCGAGCACTGCGACGAGCGGAGCTGCGAGCCCGGCGACCGCTGCGGGAGCGTGGTCTGTGGGGACGGCCAGCTCTGTGGCGACGACGCCTGCGTCGATGACACGTTCGGGACGCCCTACACCCTGACCCTGGTCAGCGCGACGCTCTCCGACGGGCAGTGGGACACCGGCTTCGACGGGACCCCGGACCCCAAGGCCGAGGTCCGAGTCGGCGACGAGCTGATCCTCGAGGGGCCGGAGCAGGTCGACACCTACACGGCGACCTGGAACCTCGCCGTGACCCGGATCCTGGACCCCTACGCCCGGTTCCGCGTGAAGGTCACCGACGTCGACATCCAGGGCGGCGACCTCGCCATCGAGGCCGACTACCCGCGCTTGCCGTACGCCCTCGTCCGAGACGGGACGCTGACCATCACCCACGGGAACAGTTCGGTCACGCTGGAGCTGTCACGCTGAGGTCGGGTTCTACAGCGCGCCGCCGACGAGGGTCACGGAGAAGACGGTGTCGTCGATCTTCTGCTCGATCCCGACCGCGGGCACGGCGAGCCGGACCACCCCGTCGGCACCGACGTCGATGAGCGCGCCCGTGCGGATGACCGGCTGGGGTGACGTGTCGCGGCTCAGGAAGTAGCCGATCGTCCCGCCGATGGCCGGCAGGGTGAAGGCCGCGACGACGCCGAGCCCCTCGAGGTCGGACTCGTCGTCGTCGATGGTGAGCGCGATGACGCCCACGGCGGCGGCCATACCCAGATAGCTCCCGCCGAGCGCCCCCCAGTACGAGCCGTTGTGACCGCGCGCGTCGCCGTAGAGGGCGATGCCGCCGGCGATGAAGGCCGGGGACAGGGCGAGGGCACCGATGGCTGCCTCGTCGAGGCCGTGGAAGGCGCAGGGACCGAAGAAGTCGCCCTCCTCGCGCTCGCCGCTGCAATTCCCGGCCAGCCCATAGCCCAGGAGCCCCCCGACGCCCACGCCGACGGCCATGCCGGCCTCGCCGGCGAGGAAGGCGCCCGCCCAGTCCCCGGCCGTGAACTCGGTCGGCGGGACGTAGTCGACGTGGGCGTTCGGCTGTGGCGACGAGGGGTGCGGGTGCGCGGAGGCCGCGGTCGTGAAGAGGACGGTCATCGCCAGGAGAGCGGTGAGACGAAGCGACTGCATGGGACCTCCGTGGTCTCGGGTCGTGGTCCCTGCCTCGGTTGCAGGGGACGAGCCAAACACCAAGCGACTCATGATTCTGGAGACTTGCATCCATTGTGGGCGACGGAGCGGACCTGGAGTGGCGTACGCCTCCCCCGGCGTCTGGGGTACGCGCCTCTTCCTACAGCGCGCCGCCGAGGAGCGTCAGGGTGACGACGGTGGCCTCGTCGGTCTGGGCGAGCGCGACGTTCGGGACGCCGATTCGAACGACACCGTCGCGGCCGAGGTCGAGGAGCGCCCCGGAGGTCGGCGCGCGTCGGGGCGAGGTATCCCGGGACAGGTAGTAGCCGAGGGCGCTGCCGAGGGCGGGCAGGGTCGCGGCGGCGATCCAGCCCGCGGGGTCGGTATCGTCGTCGACGACCGCGAACACGAGGCCCGCCGCGAGCACCCCGGTGTACGCCCCACCGAGGGCGCCCCAATACGAGCCCCGGTGCCCTCGCGCGTCGCCGTAGGCGGTCACGAGCCCGGCGGACGTCGTAGGCGCGATGAGGAGGGAGCCGACGGCGATCGGCCCGAGGGCCCGGAGCGGGCAGAGGTCCGCGGGATCCGGACAGCTGTCGGCGAGGTCGTATCCCCAGGCGAAGCCGATCCCGACCCCCAAGGCGATCCCGGCGTCGGCGAGCAGGAACGAGGCGACCCAGTCACCGGCCGTGAACTCCGGCGCGGGCTGCACGGTGTCGGGCTCGGCCGCGGCCGCCGCGACCGGCTGGGCGAGCGCAGGGAAGCCGTCGAGCGCGGCGACCAGGGTGAGCAACGAGATGAGCATGCGCATCGGTGTCTCCTCTTGCCGTTCGGAAGCGACCGAACGCACGCTCTGTGCCACGTCACGAGGCGGCGTGATTCCAGCCACTTACAGCCAATGCGGGTGCGCGGGGCCCCGCGAGCTGGAGCAAACGCCCGTTCGCGATGGCGTAAACGTCTCTGCCCACCGCCCACGCGATGACGCCCCGCTGGCCGGACTCCGTGCGCTCCGAGCCGAGATACCGTCGGGGCCCGGGAAGGCTGGATACAGATTAGTTGTCGGTGGGATCGGACCCTGAAATGATGCGCGCCGAGCGAGACGAGGCCCCTGAGATCCGGGCCGGTAGGAGGCGTAGCGTGCTGGCAGAGAAGACCCGTATCCACCTCATCGGCATCGGCGGCATCGGCGTGTCCGGCGTCGCCCGCGCGCTGCTCGCCCTCGGCCACGACGTGTCCGGCTCGGACGTTCGCGAGTCGCAGCTGACCACCTGGCTCCGCGACGCCGGCGCCAAGGTCGTCATCGGGCACGCGGCCGACAACCTCGAGGGCGTCGAGCTCGTCGTCCACTCGACCGCCATCCCGGAGACGAACGTCGAGCTCGTCACGGCGCGCGAGCGCGGGATCCCCGTGCGCCACCGCTCGGAGCTCCTCGGCGACATCCTCGACACGCGCCCGGTCGCGGTCGGCGTGGTCGGCACCCACGGCAAGGGGACGGTGACGAGCGCCATCACCTGGATCCTCGAGACCGCCGGCCGCCGCCCGAGCTTCATCATCGGCGGGCTCCTCGAGAACATGGGCAAGCAGAACGCCCGGGTGACCGACAGCGACGTCATCACCGCCGAGGTCGACGAGTCCGACGGCTCGCTCAAGAACATCCGGCCGACCGTCGTCGTGGTGAACAACCTCGAGGCGGATCATCTGAACTACTACGACAGCCTCGAGCACGTGCAGGACACGGTCGTCGCCGCGCTCAACGACAACCCGCGGCTGGAGCGCGTCATCGTCAACCACGACGACGCCGGCGCCCGCGCCATCATCGGGCGCCTGAAGGCCCCGGTCACGACCTTCGGCCGCGGAGCCGGCGCCGACGTCCGCGGGGTCGACGCCGAGGCCGGCCTCCACGGCGGCCGCTTCACTCTGCTCGCCCACGGCGAGCCGCTCGGCGCGGTCGCGCTGAGCCAGCCCGGCCTCTACAACGTCGACAACGCCATCGCCGCGGCCGCCGGCGCCCTCCACCTCGGCGTGGGCTACGCCGACATCGCCGCGGCGCTGCGCGACTTCAGCGGGCTCGAGAACCGTTTCACGGTGGTCCACGCGGCCGGCCGGCGCATCGTGAAGGACTACATCTCGCACCCGACCGGGATCCGCCGCGTGCTGCAGGCCGCGGCCAGCGACGACGGCCCGATCACCGCGGTCTTCAAGCCCTACCGCTTCACGATGATCAACTACCTCCAGGACGACTACGCCGAGGCGTTCCACGACGCCACGCACACGATCATCACCGAGCTCTACACCGCCGGCGAGGTCCCCATCCCGGGCATCGACACCGCGTATCTCTGCGACAAGATCCGCGCCCGCGGCCCGGAGGTCACCTACATCCCCGAGATGGACGACATCGTGCCCTGGCTGCGCGACAACGTCGGCGAAGGGCAGCAGGTCATCTTCTTCGGCGGCGACGACCTCTTCCGCCTCGCCGACCGCTACGCCTCCGAGCTGGAGGCCGCCGAATGACGCCGACGCCGACGCGGGTCGAGGGGGTGTCCTTCACGGTCGTCGGCGCCGGGCGAAGCGGCCTCGCCGCCTCGAACGCCCTGGCGAAGCGCGGCGGTGACGTGCGGCTGGTCGAGGCGCGACCCGAGGCCGAGCGGCCCGAGGCCCTCGATGGCCGCGTCGCGTTCGAGGCCGGGACCAACGCCCCGCGCCCCGGCGACGTCGCGGTGCTCTCGCCCGGCGTGCCCGAGGTCTCCCCGGTCCGGGCCGAGGTCGCCGCCGTCGCCGCCGAGGTCATCGGCGAGGTCGAGCTCTTCTACCGGCTGTCACCGGCGCCGGTCCTCGCCATCACCGGGACCGACGGCAAGAGCACGACGACCACGATGCTCGGGGCGATCGCGGCCCGGTCGAACCCGTCGACCTTCGTCGGCGGCAACCTCGGCAACCCGCTGTGCGAGGGGCTCGACGGCTTGACGCGGGGCTCGCTCGTCATCGCCGAGATCAGCTGCTTTCAGCTGACGACCTGCGTCGATTTTCGGCCCCGGGTCGCCATCGTCACCAACATCGCCGAGGACCACGTCAACTACCACGGCAGCTTCGCCGCCTATCAGGCCGCCAAGCGGCGCGTCTGGGCGAAGATGACCGGCGAGGACACGCTCATCCTCAACGCCGACGACCCGTACATCGCCGCCTGGGAGCGCCCCGAGGCGCCGCGGATCCGGACGTTTTCGCTCGGCAACCCCGACGCGGACGCCTACCTCGCGGACGGGTCGCTGTGGATCGTGCGCGACGGCCGCCCCGAGGCGCTGATGCGCCGGGACGAGCTGCCGCTCCTCGGCGGGCACAACGTCGCGAATGCCCTGGCGGCAGCCCTGGCGGCGGACGCCTGGGGGATCCCGCTGGCGACCTCCCGCGAGGCGCTCATGGCCTACGCCCCGCTCCCGCACCGGCTGGCGCCGATCGCGACGGTGGACGGCGTGCGCTGGGTGAACGACAGCAAGGCGACCAACGCCAACGCGGCGGCGGCGGGCATCAAGGCCATCGACGCGCCGCTCATCCTGCTCGCCGGCGGCTCGGACAAGGAAGCCGACTTCACGGCGTTCGGCGCGCTCATCCGCGAGCGCACCCGCGCGGCCATCCTGTTCGGCCAGACCCGCCACGCCCTCGCCGACGCCATCGGCGACTCGCACCCGCGGATCGTCGTCGAGACCCTCGACGAGGCGGTCCGCGAGGCCCGCGCCCTGGCCAAGCCCGGCGACACGGTCCTGCTCGGCCCGGCCTGCGCGAGCTTCGACCAGTTCAAGAGCTACGGCCACCGTGGCGACGTCTTCACCGCGCTCGTCCACGCCATGGAGGCCGATAGCGGCGCCGCCTGATTGCCCCTCGACGGGGGCAGGCCCATTGGCTATGGTCCGCGGCCTCCGAAGCTCCCGACGAGAGGCCCCATGCTCGACCAACTCGACGCCGTCCTCGCCGAAGCCCGCGCCGCGCTCGCCGGCGTGGAGGACGAGGCGCAGCTGCGCGACCAGGAGGTCCACTTCCTGGGCAAGAAGGGAGCGCTGACCGCGCTCATGAAGGGGATGCGCAACGTCGCTCCGGCCGACCGCCCCAAGGTCGGCTCCCGAGTGAACGAGGTGCGCGCCGAGATCACCGAGGCCATCGAGTCCCGCCGCGCCGAGCTCGAGGCCACGCGCATCGCGGCGCTGTGCGAAGACCCGGACTTCGACGCGACCCTGCCCCTGCCGGGCCCGCCGCGCCTGCGGAGCGTCGGCGCGCTGCACCCGCTGAGCCAGGTGACCCAGCACATCGAGGACGTGTTCCGGGCGATGGGCTTCCACCTGCTCGACTACCCGGAGGTCGAGACGGAGTTCCAGAACTTCGACAGCCTCAACATCCCGGCGGCCCACCCCGCCCGGGACATGCAGGACACCTTCTGGCTGACCGACGGGAACCTGCTCCGCACCCACACCTCGACCGGCCAGGTCCGCGCCATGCGCGAGCTCGGCCCGCCGTTCCGCGCCATCTTCCCGGGGCGCGTCTTCCGCTACGAGGCCGTCGACGCCTCGCACGAGCACACGTTCCACCAGTGCGAGGGGCTGATGGTCGACCGCCACGTCAGCGTGGCGAACCTCATCCACTCGATGAAGACGCTGCTCTCGAACATCTTCGAGCGCGACGTCACGGTCCGGCTCCGCCCCGGCTACTTCCCCTTCGTCGAGCCCGGCTTCGAGCTCGACATCCAGTGCCAGGTCTGCGGCGGCGGCGGCTGCGCCGTGTGCAAGCAGTCGGGCTGGGTCGAGCTGCTCCCGTGCGGCCTCGTCCACCCGAACGTGCTCCGCCACGGCGGCCTCGACCCCGACGAGTGGGAGGGCTGGGCCTTCGGCCTCGGGCTCTCGCGCCTGGTCATGATGAAGTACCAGATCGAGGACATCCGCCACCTGCTCGGCGGCGACCTCCGGTTCATCTCGCAGTTCCGCCAAGGGTGAGGCGATGTACATCTCCACCAACTGGCTCGGTCGCCACGTCGACCTGACCGGCGTCGACCTCGACGCCCTCGCCAAGCGCTTCACCCTCGCCGTCGCCGAGCTCGAGGGCGTCCACCACGTGGGTCTCGAGCTGCGCGACAACGTGGTCGTCGGCCACGTGCGCGAGGTGAGCGCCATCGAGGGCAAGAAGGTCCGCCTCGCCACCGTCGACACCGGCGCCCACGGGGTCCGCTCGATCGTCTGCGGCGCGCCCAACGTCGCCGCCGGCCAGGACGTCGTCGTCGCGCTCCCGGGCGCGAGGTTCGGCGACTTCGAGATCGCCGTGGCGAGCGTCGCCGGCGTCGAGTCCCACGGGATGATCGCCAGCGAAAAAGAGCTCGGGATCGGCGAGGAGCACGCCGCGGGGATCCTGGTCCTCGACGACGCGCCGGCGCCGGGAACACCCTTCGCCGAGGCCTACCCGGTCGTCGACACGCTGTTCGAGGTCGACAACAAGTCGCTGACCCACCGCCCCGACCTCTGGGGCCACCGCGGCATCGCCCGCGAGGTGGCCGCGCTCCTCGGGCGACCGCTGCTGGCCCAGGACCTCGACGTCACCTACTCGGACGACCGGCCGCTGACGATCCGCGTCGAGGACCTCGAGGCCTGCCCGCGCTACTCGGCGGTCTGCCTCGACGGCGTCTCCGTCGCGAGGTCGCCGCTGTGGCTCCGCGTGCTCCTGCACCGGGTCGGCACGCGCGCGATCAGCAACCTCGTCGACGCCACGAACTTCGTGATGCTCGACACCGGAAACCCGCTCCACGCCTTCGACCGCGGGCAGATCGGCGGCGACGCCATCGTCGTCCGCCGGGCCGCCGACGGCGAGCGCTTCACCACCCTCGACGGCGCCGAGCACGAGGTCGGCCCCGGCGACCTGCTCATCGCCGACGCCGAGCGGGGCGTCGCGCTGGCCGGCGTCATGGGCGGCGAGAACTCGGAGATCAAGGACGACACGACGTCCATGGTGCTCGAGGCGGCCAACTTCGACGCCGCGACCGTGCGCGTCACGGCCCAGCGCCTCGGGATCCGGACCGAGTCCTCGGCCCGCTTCGAGAAGAGCCTCGACCCGCGGCTGGTGGACGTCGCCTCGCGCGCCTTCTGCAAGCTCGTCCTCGACCTCTGCCCCGGCGCGCGGGTCACCTCGGCGTTCATGGACGTCGCGGCGCCCTACCCGGAGCCGACCCACATCCGCCTGCCCGTCGACCTGGTCGAGCGCCGCCTCGGCGCAGCCCTCGGCGCCGACCGGATCAAGGAGATCCTGACCGGCCTGGCCTTCGACGTCGCCGAGCCCGAGGCCGGGGTCTTCGACGTGACCGTCCCGTCGTGGCGCGCCACCAAGGACATCGGCATCAAGGAAGACCTCATCGAGGAGGTCGGCCGGATCCACGGCTACGACAACATCACGCCCGAGCCGCCGAGCGTGAAGCTCATCCGCCCGGACGCCAACGCCCGCAAGCGCTTCGAGCATGCGGTCCGGGCCTACCTGGCGCTCTCCGCCGGCCTCGACGAGCTGCAGACCTACTCCTTCGACTTCGAGCCGCTCCTCGGCCGCGTCGGCTTCGAGCCCGGCGAGCGCCTGCAGCTGAGAAACCCCATCAGCGCCGAGATGCCGTTCATGCGGCGCTCGCTCGTGCCGGCGCTGCTCGGCGCCGCCGAGAAGAACACCCGCGGCTTCGACGACCTGCGCTTCTTCGAGATCGGACGCGTCTTCCACCCGAAGGCCGGCGACCTCGCCGAGCAGCCGGTGATGCTCGGCGGCCTCGTCGCGGCGATCGATCCCGAGCGCACGGCGGCGACCTTCTTCGCCCTGCGCGAGGCCATCACCGGCCTCGCCAGCGCCATCGAGCGGGCGCCCCTGTCCGTCACCGGCGGCGGTGTCTCCTGGCCCTGGGCCCACCCGGTGCGTCAGGCGACGCTGAAGCTCGGCGACCGCGTCATCGGCCACATCGCCGAGGTGCACCCGGCGGTCGCGACGAAGCTCGAGCTCCGGCAGCAGGCCGCGATCTTCGAGCTCGACCTCGACGCCTGGCGCCAGAGCCCGCCGACACCGCCGAGCTACCGGCCGCTGCCGCGCTTCCCCTCGGTCTTCCGCGACTTCGCGGTCGTCGTCCCGCGCAGCACGCCGGCGGGCGACGTGCGCGACGCCATCGCCGCGGCCTCGCCCGAGCGCATCGCCGACGTCGCCTTCCAGTCGGTCTACACCGGCGCCGGCGTCGACGACGGCTTCAAGAGCCTGGCCTGGTCGGTGACGCTCCGCCACCCCGAGCGGACGCTGGCCGAACCCGAGGTACGCGAGGTCGAGGCCGCCGTCTGGGCGAGCCTCGCCGAGCGGGTCGACGGCGCTCCGCGCGCCTGAGCTCCCCAGAGCGTCAGCCGCCGGCCCGAGCGCCGGCGGCCGGCCTCACCAGGAGATGACGGCGCGGCCGACGCCGCCCTGACCGGCGGACCCATTGCTCCGCCCACAGCTCGACGAGAAGAGGGCGGTCGCGCCGGCTCCACCGGCGCCGTAGCCATGATTGGCCGCGGCGCCGGCTCCGCCGCTGGCGGTCGTCTTGGTGGGTCCGCAGTAGATCGTCCGGCGGGACTGGCCGCCCTGGCCGTTGCTCCCGTTGGCGGAGCCCGCGCCTCCGCCGGTGACGACCCCGGCCACACCCCCACTTCCCCCATAGGTCTGGGAGTTGTTGGTGCCGGTGTGCCCGGCGCCACCCTGGCCGCCGCCACCAGCGCTGACGATGACGGTCCCGCCTTGCCTGAAGCTCGTGGTCCCGGCGACACCACCTACGCTCAAGGTGTAGACCTCGCCAGGCGTCACGCTCAGGGACCGCACGGCGTAGCCGCCGGAGCCGCCGCCCCCGCCACCGGCGCTGTTGTTGTAGCCGCCGCACCCCGCGCAGGTGGAGCCGCCTCCGCCGTTGCCGCCGCCGCCCCAGAGGGTCAGCTGAAGCGTCGTCACGCACGCCGGGACCGTGAAGCTGAAGCTCCCGGGGCTGTAGACGTAGCTCCCTGGCCCCTGGCACGGGGTATTGGCGGTCCAGGGCGCGGAGGTCAACGCCGCGCTGAGGTTGCCCGGGACATCGCGGGCGCGAATGGAGACGCGGTAGCTCGCGCCGTCGGTGAGCTGCGGCGAGATGCCCGTCGCGGTGAACGGTGACGCCGACGCCGCGCGCCAGCTCACGACGTTGCAGGCGCCGGGGGCGGCCGAGGTGCTGACGCAGTAGTCGTAGCCGGCGACGCCCGAGGGGTCCGAGGCGCTCGGGTAGGTGATGAGCGGGGTCTCGGTCAGGCTGTTCAAGCTCGAGGCGTTCAGCGTCACGCTGCCGCTGAAGCTCGGCGGTGTCCCGTCGCTCGTCGTCAGGGTCAGCGTCCCGTTGGTCGAGCCGCCGCTGTTCGTCGCCGTGACGGTGTAGACCGTCGCGCCGGTGATGGCGGTCGGTGTCCCGCTGATGGCGCCCGTCGACGGGACGAACGAGAGGCCCGCGGGGAGCGGCGGCGAGATGGCGAAGCTGACCGGATCGCCGCCGGAGTGGCTCGGCGCGGAGACGCTGCAGGCCTGGCTCGTCGGGCAGGTGCGCGACGCGGGCGAGTAGGTGAGGCTCGCAGGCGGGATGTCGACGACGGTGACCGTCACGTCGGCCGTGGTCGAGCCGCCGGTGTTGCTCGCCGTGACGGTGTAGGTCGCGGTCGCCGTGACCGCCGACGGCGTCCCGGAGATGGCGCCCGACGTCGGGTCGACGGTGAGCCCTGGCGGGAGCGCCGGAGAGATCGTGAACGCGGTGACGGCCCCGCCCCCAGAGGTCGTCGGCGCGGGCAGGTCGCACGCCTGTCCGACGGTGCAGCCCAGGGTGGCTGGCGAGTAGCTCAACCCCGCGGGCGGGTGGTCGTTGACCGCGACGTCGAGGCTGATGTCGAGGGCGCCGCCGGGGTTGATGGCCGTGACGGTGTAGGTCGCGCCGACGGCGAGCGCGGTCGGGGTGCCCGCGATGGCGCCGGTCACGGGGTCGAGGCCGAGGCCGTCCGGCAGCGGCGGCGCCACGCCGAAGGACGCGACGGTGTCTCCGCTCTGGGCCGGGGCCGCCAGCGCGCAGGCCTCGCCGATGGTGCAGACGAGGCTCGCCGCGGCGTAGGTGACGCTCGGAGCCGCGCCGGTGGCCGCGACGCTGAACGGGTGGTTCGCCACGGTCACGGCCGCGTCCGGGTCATTGAAGGTCAGCTGCTCGGAGGCGCAGGCGTCGAGGTCGGCCACCCAGACGACGTAGGGATACGGCGCGCCGTCCTCGGGCCCGGCGGCGTCGGCGGCGTCCCAGGCGGTCGCCCGGGTTCGGAGCGCGCAGTCGCCGATGAGATCGGTCACCCCCAGCGCCACGTTCCAGTACGCCTTGTGAGCGTCACCGCCGGCGACGTCGAGCTGCTCCTCCCCGCGGTAGACGGCGACCTGGAAGAGGTAGTCGCCAGCGTCGACCGAGCCCCACGCCGTGACGGCCGGGCAGGTGGCGAGGTCGCCCGCGGTCGGACAGAGGTTGCCGGGCGCGGAGCCCCTTGGGTCGACCGAGACGTCGGGCGCGAACGCCCCGGCGGCGGAGTTGACGTCGCAGTCGAGGACGAGGTCGGCCATGGTCAGCGCGGTGTCGACGGCGCCTCCGACGCCCGCCGTACACGCGAGGCCGAGGACCAGGGTCCGGCCGCGGTCGCCGTCGGCGTCGAAGAGGATGTGGAGGTCGTCGCTCCCGTCGGGGGCGCAGGTCGAGCCGCTCGTGTCACAGCAGTCGAGCTTGGCGGAGCAGAAGATGTCGTCGCACTGCACCGCGACATCGAAGAAACCCTGCTGAGCCTGCCTCGCGACGGTGAGATCGAAGTCGACGGCCGCGTCGCGATCGGCCTCGCACCCGACCTCGCGCTCGATCGGCGTCGGGTTCATGTACGTCTCGACCGGGACCTGCCCATCGCCGTCGTAGAGCGCGGTGAGGGTCAGGATCACCGTGTTGGGGCCGACCGATGCGTCACAGGGCCCGACGTAGGACAGCCCCCCCGCGCCGTCGCCGTGGCTCCGGGAGGTGACCGCTCGCTCCCAGACGACGTCGCCACCTCCACCGGGGGCGTTCGTCACGCGCAGATGGTAGTCGGCGTCGATCACCCCGCTCAGACGAATGGGCGCGACGCTGACCGAGAGGGTACCCGCCGGCTCCGGGTCGGGGGTGAGGCAGCTGACCGTGGCGAGGGCCACGGCGCCGGCGAGCGAGGCCAGCCGTAGGCTTCTCATGACGTGTCCCGCGTGATGTGCAGAGCCGTGGGGTTTCGGCCCGGCTTTCGTCATGAGACCAAACTACGTCGCGATCACCGCCTTCGCAAACGCACATGAACTGGATTAACCCAGCGGTCGAATCAAAGACGGGCGGTGGCCGGCGACCACCTCCAACGACGTCGACCACCGCCATCGTTCGAGTGAGCGTGGTGTATTCCGTCCGTTGGTGACCGGCCCACCGACATCGCCTGGAGACGAGACGCGGCGACGTTCGGCGGAGATCAGGCGAGCGCAGGTCGACTCGCCACTGGCGAGCGTGCGCGTCGCTCACCCCGCTACTTGGACGCCCGGTCGGCGAGCAGCTGCTCGAGGCCGTCGGCCCAGAAGTTGGCGAGGTCCGCGCGACACATGCCGACCACGAGGGGCTCCATCGAGCCACCGCGGACGGTGTCGCCGTCGACCTCGCACGCCGCCGAGCGCCAGGGCTCGAAGGCCTTCACGGCGCGGTCGAGGCGCGCCTTGCCGGCCTCGTCGAGGACCTCGCCCAGGCGCTTGGTGACGGCGGCCAGTCGCCGGTCGGCGCGCTCGCCCGCGGCCTTGGCGCATGCGTTCATATCCGCCTGGGTGTCGGCCTTGTCGAGGCAGGCCTCGGTCTCGTCGAGCGGCCCCTCGTCAGCGGGCGCGGTCGGCGGCGCGGGCTTGGTGGCGGGGCTCGGCGGGGCCGCGACGGCCACGGTCGACAGGGTCATCGCGAGGGCGATCAGCGGGAGGAGGAACGAGCGTCGCATGGGTGGCTCCGTGGGAAGCAGGTCCGCACCGAGACGTGGCGCAGGCGGCGAATATTCCACGTCCCGATGCCGGGTCAAGATGCCCGTCTCATCAGCCGCCAGGCGGCTCATACGACGCGGTCGAACCTGGGATCCCGCTCCAGGGAGAGCAGCTCGAGCGCCCCGCCGTGAGCGCTCGAACAGCGGAACGGTTCGCCGACCGCCGGCCGGACCTCGAGCTCCGCCGCCGCGAGCTTCGAGTTGTAGCAGTACGAGAGCCGCCCGTCGGGGTTTCGGTACCCGAGGCACACCATCCGCTGGGCGTCCGCGCGGAGGTCGAGCCGCGCCTCGCCATCGGGAGAGCTCAGCTCGACCGTCCAGCGCAGATCGTCGATCGACGCGCGCTGGCGCCAGAAGTCGAAGGTCCGGTCGAACCGGTACTCCGCGTCGCCGCGCCGGACGACCAGCGCGCTCATCCGCGGGGAGAGCCGACGACCCAGGCGGATCCTGGCCGAGAACCCCTCGACGACGCAGTCGGCAGCGCCGCCGTCGCCGGGGAAGTGGCACTGTCCCCAGGCATACTCCGCGGTGTGCTCGCGCCCCCAGTTGTGGCCCTGCATCCCGCGCCACCCGGCGAGATCCCAGCGCTCGCCGAAGACCTCGAGTGTCCCGCCGAAGACGAGCGCGGGCGCCGGGGTGACGAGCTTCGAGCGGGGGAAACCGCCGATCAGCATCCGGTCGAAGGGGAAGATGACCAGCGGCCGCCCGAGCGCACCGCCGACCGAGCGCCAGCTCAGGTCCCAGGTGACATCCCCGTCCCGTGAGTCCGCGAGCTGCCCGCGCGCCGCGCCGTCGGCCCCGAGCTCGAACCGGCAGCCCGCCACGGTCGCCGCGGTCGCCTCGTCGCGGCCCCCGAAGACAGCGTCGGCCAGGGGGACCGTCGCCCGCGCCGCGTAGGTCCGCCCCCCGTCGAAGGCGATGGCCCAGACGTCGGCGAGGGGGGCGCCGCCGTCACCACCGCGACCGGGTATCGGCGCGAGGAGCGTCGCCTTGAGCCAGAGGGCGCGGGGCTCGCTCGGGTGGTTGGCGCGCAGAAACCAGCTCTCGACGTGTCCGCGCGTCCCGGCCGCGTACCGCGGCGCGTTCGGCGGCGGCGGCGCGTCGGGACGGCCACCGAAGGCGGCCGCGGCGACGGCGTCGAGCCACATCACCCGCTGGCGCCGCCCCGCGACAAGAAGCGGTTGTACTTCGTCATCGTCTGCTCGCGGAGGGCGACGCCGGCCGCCTCCGCGGCGCGCGTGACCACGGCGCGGGCGCCCTCGGGGTCGTCGGTCTCGACCTCGACCTCGGCGTCGACGCTCCCGTCGGGGAACTCCGTTCGGTCCACCTCGAGCGTGAAGCCGTCGAAGGCCACCACGTGCCGGCGGTTCCGCATCGCGCCCTGACGCCGCAAGGTCCCGAGCCGCCCCTGACCGCGGAGCCAGGCCAGCGCCGGCCCGTCGGCCTCGTCGACGGTCGCCTCGCCGCGCCCGACCGCCGCCCAGAAGTCGGGCGGGACCGGCTGCTCGTGCTCCTCGGCCACGAAGAGGCCGCTGTCCGCCTCCTTCGTGCGCCGCTTCACCGTCAGCGTGATGGCCTCGCGCGTGAGCTCGCCGCCGGCTGAGACCCGGTAGCTCTCGCGCACGCGGACCATCGCCGGCGGCGTGTCGGCGTCCATCGGCTGGTCCGCTACGAAGTAGTGATTGCGCTGCTCGACGACGGCGCTCGGCGCCGGCAGCGCGTCGAGCAGCGCCGGGAGGCGGTCGGCGGAGACGAGCGCCATCTTCAGCTCGACCTCGACGCTCACCCCTGCGTCCGGAGCTCGCGAGCCTGGTCGACCCACTCGTCACGCTTGATCTTGTCCGCCGACACCCGAATCTCGGCGGCGAGCGACTCGATGCCGTCGTCGTCGAGGTCGGCGAGCTGAGCCCAGGTGGTGATCCCGGCGCCCTTGATGCGCTTCTCCATCGCCGGGCCGATGCCCTTGATGGCCTTGAGGTCGTCGTCACCGGTCGGCTCGGGCTCCGCCGCGACCTCCGCGGCGGCCGGCGCGGCGTCGATCTCGGTGTCCTCGTCGAGATCGAAGGCGGGCATGGCGATGGTCGCCTCGTCCGCGTCGTCATCGTCCTGGGCGCCCGCCGGCAGCTGCGGCGGACCGTCCGGGAGGTCGAACGCCGTGATGGCGACCGTGGCCTCCTCCGGCTCGGCCTCCTCGACCACCGGGGTGGGGAGCGGGGCGTCCGCCTTGACGTCGACCGGGATCGGCGGAGCGTCGGGGATCGGCGGCGGCGCCGCCTCCTCCTCGTCGTCATCGGGGAGGTCGAAGGCGGCGATGGCCCGGGTGGCGTCCTCCTCCTCGACGGCGTCCTCCGCCGCGAGCGGGGCGCTGGCCGGGGGCTTCGGCGGGATCGGCGGCGGGAAGCTGATGCCAATGTCCGAGCTGCGCCCGGCCTGAGCCTTCATCGAGGCCAGCTCCTGCTTGAGCTGCGCGGCCTCCTGCTGCGACTTCAGCAGGACCTGGCTCAGCTGGTCCATCGCGCCGTCCTGCTCCTCCAGCGAGCGCTCGGCGGCCTCGTAGGCGGCCTTGAGCCCCAGGTTCTCCTCGGAGAGCTTGGCGTTCTGCTCCTGGAGGCGCGCGGTCTGCTCGTCGCCGCCGCCCACCGGGGCGTCGCCACCGGACTCGAGCACGGCGCGCAGCTCGGCGATCTGCGCCTTCAGGTCCGCGACCGTCGGGGCGTCGGGCCCGGCGGCCTTCTGGAGCTCGTCGTACTTGACCTGGAGCTTCTTCAGCTCGAGCTCGCGCTCGCCGAGCTTCTGCGTCATCTCGGCGAGGGCCAGGCCGGTCCCGGGGGCCGCGCCGCCACCGGCGTCGCGCTCCTGGAGCTGCTCCTGCAGCACACCGACCTGGGTCTTGAGCTGCTCGACGCGCTCCGCGGTCTCGACCCGATGCTGCTCGGCCTGAGCGATCTGGTGCCGGAGGCGGGCGATCTCGTCGTCGCGCTCCACGAGGTTGCTCGCCCCGCCGTCGCGCTCGGCCTCGAGCGCCTTGATGCGCGCCTCGGCCTGCTTCAGCGCGTCGTTCGCCGCCTTGGTGTCACCGGTCGCGGCCGGCGCGGCCTCTCGCTTGCCGCCGAAGAGCGCCCAGCCGATGAAGAGCCCTATCAGCGCCGCGCCCGCCAGGAAGGCGATGATCTCTCCAATCAAGAACCCCATGGCTACTTGACCCCCTTCACTTTGATCTCGACGCGGTCGTTGAGGTGCCTCGTCTCGCGGGTATCTGGATAGCGCGAGCGATTGTACCCGTAGGAGCGGATGGTCATGCGCTCCTTCGGGATGCCCAACTCGGTCAACCGCTTGCGAACCGTGAACGCCCAGCGATACGCCTTGGCGCGCAGCGCGTCGGGCTCGCCGTAAGCGGTCGTGTGCCCCTGGACCTCGACCTTGGTGTCCGGGCAGCGCTCGAGCAGCTTCGCGATCTGCACCACCCGGGCGTCGCTCTCGGGCTCGAGCTTGCGCTTCCTGTCGAACTGGATGCGCTTCTCACCCTCGACCAGCCACCAGGCGATCTCCTCACACTGCTCGGCCGTGAGCGGCGTCGTGGCCGCCAGGTTCACCCCGAAGGGGATCGGGCGCCCGGTGTCCTCGCTGGCGACGTCCTCCGCGGCGACCACCGCGGTGTCGACGGCCGGAGCGGTGTCCTCGGGCTCGGTCGTGTCCGGCTCGGGAGCGACGGTGTCGGGGGTGGACTCGGTGTCGGCCAGCTCGGTGTCGGCCAGCTCGGTGTCGGCCTCTTCCACGTCGGGCTCGTCGCCGTCCGGCGCGGCCTCACCGTCGGGGGCCTCGTCGACGTCCTCGTCGCTGCCCGCGGCGTCCGCCTCATCGCCGTCGCCCAGGCTCGCCGCGGCGACGTCCTGCTCCGTCGGCCCGGCGTCGATGGGGTCGATGACCGGCGGCGAAACGACCACGGAGATCGCGAGCTCGACCGACGGCGCGACCTGGCTCTTGAGGAGGGCGGTCATCCGCTCGCGGGTCTCGTCGTCCGCGACCGTGCCGTTCAGCGTAACCCCGGTGTCGGTGACCCGAAGCGTCCCGCGTGAGGTCCGCCCGAGGGCCTCGAGGGACGCCACGACCCGCTTGACGACCTCTTCTTCCTTGGGCGCGGCGCCGTCGCGCTTGCGGACGTTGTTGGTGACCTTCGCGCCCTCGAAGGCCTGGTCGATCTTCTGCGCGATGCGCTGGGCGAGCACCGGCCCGAGCACCTGCCCACGGACGTCGAGCTTGCCCTCCGCCCAGGTCGCGTCGAGCTCGACGACGACCTCCGCGCTACCCGGCTCACCCGGCCCGCGGTCCGGCGGCTGGACCGCGACCTCCTTGCCGTCGACGTTGCGGACACCCGCCACGTGGTTGACCGCGGCGACCGCCGCGTCGCGCTGGGCGGCCGTCGGGACCGCGCCACTCAGAGTGGCGTCGAGACCGTCCATCTCGACCGTGATCCCCACGATGTTGGCCTTGCGGAGCGCCTCGGCGGCGTTGCGCTCGAGCTTCTCGGGGATGGACTTCGAGTATCTCTGGACGACGTAGTACCCACCGACACCGAGCACGGCGAGGCCCACCAACGCAATCAGTTTGCGCATGTCCTACTCCGGTTGGTTCGGGGAGCGACGATGAACGCTCGGCGAGCACGCCGTCGAGGGCGAGGGTGGTGTGGCATCGGGGCGCGAGCGAAGTGATGATGGCCAAGTGGACCGGCAATGATCCGGCCCATAGCTTGGGGTGCTTTTGGCGGCTTGTCCACCCCTCCCGGGGTGGTTCATCCTCGCGCTCCGCCCTCTCGGCCCTATTCTCTCGCGGTGCGCAGGATGGTGCAGCGCACGCCCGCGACGACCCCCTCCCTGACGACCGTGGCGGCGGCGAGCACCTCGCGGTGCTCGGGGGCCGGCGCGCCCACGACGAAGACCCAGTCGGCCCGGCTCATCGGTGTCCAGCGGAGCTCGAGCTCGGCCGCGTCCGCCGCGGCCTCGACGGCGGGACGCCACTGGTCCGGATCTGGCGTGAAGGTCACCCGCGCGTGGGGGTCCTCGCCGGCCACCTCACGCAGCCAGGCGAGCGGGACCGAGCGCCGGAGCGTGTCCCCGACGCCCCCGACCGGCGAGCGAGGCCAGCCGAAGAGGGCCGTCGCCACCGGCGCCGCGAGCACCAGGGCCATGACGAGGAGGCGCGCACGCCCGGTGGTCAGCCGCGTACCAGGTCTCCGACGCCGCCACAGCGTCGTCACGAGGTCCGCCAGCTCGGCCACACCGCCGGCGGCGACGAGCGCCGTCGGGACCCAGAGCAGGGGCAGGAGGCTCAGCCGCCCGCCGAAGAGCCCGCCGTCGGCGGCGCCGACGAGCATCAGCGTCATCCAGGCGAGCAGCGGGAACCAGCGGGCTCCACGGCCCTCGCGGACGAGCCGGGCGACGCCGAAGACCCAGGCAAGCAGGACCGTGACCGGGGTCCACCCCGCCCAGGTCGCGAAGCCCGTCCACCCCATCGCCGCGCGGTCGCGTGCCTGGTCGAAGGCGACGCCGGCGACGTCGTAGCTGGGGTTGAACATCCACCAGGTGTCGATGAGCCAGCTCCCGGTGCGCTTGCCGGTCTCCGCCCAGAGCGCCGGCCAGACCGCGACGAACACGATGAGGCCGACGGCGGGCAGCAGGAAGAGGCTGAAGGGCGCTCGGGGGAGCCGGACCTCACCGTCCGCTCGCTCTCTCCCCGCGATGTCGGTCGAGGGCCGCGCGATGGCGTAGGCGACGAAGAGCGGGATCACCAGAAACGCCGCGCCGGGATGAAGCCCGAGCGCCAGGCCCCAGGCGACGGCGGCCGGGATCGCCCCGCCTCGCGGCGGCGCGTCGTTCCCCGGCGTCACCGGCCGGGCCAAGCGGTCGACCGCCAGGACCAGCAGCGTCATCACGAGGATCGCGGCGGCTCCGGAGCCTGGGCCCTGGGCCGCGTCGAGAACCCCGGGGAGGGCGAGGAGGATCGCGGGCGCGACCAGCGCCGCGACGCGGTCCCGGCGCCAGAGGACCGCGGCGAGGAGCCCCAGCGCCAGCGCGACCAGGAGCCCGGCGCCGGTCTGGGCGCGGCTCAGGTTGGTGCTCTCGTCGGAGCTGGGCGCGAGCATGATGCCGAGCGCGGCGGCCCAGCGAGCGACGGGCGGCTCCACGACGGCGTGCCGCCACGGCTGGTGCTTCGGCAGCATCCCGACGCGGGGGTTGCCCTCGTGGGTGGCGAACCCGTCCATCAGGCGGCTCTTGAGCCCCCCGCCCTCCTCACCCGTCAGGACCTCGGCGAGATCGGTCCCGGCGTTCAGCGCGTCGACCTCGGCTGCGCTCAGGATCGGGTCGCCTGCCCCCAGACGCAAGACGCCCCACAGCACGAGCACGAGCAGCGCTGCCTGCCAGGTCTTCACGCGACCGCCTCTGTCGACACCGGGCCTCCGGCCGCGCGGGGATGGTTGCGCGGCGTCGCTCCTATAGCAGCCCGACCCGGGCGAGACCACCACGGGATGCCGCGTCCGACGGATCCGCCGAGAGCTCGCCCGAGGGCGCCGAGAGCCCCACGAGCGCTGCGTCATCCGCGGCGCTTGGAGGCCCTTCCTGAGCGCTCCTGGGCCGCCGTTGACAGCCCATTCGCGGTCGCGTAAGGTTCCGCCGCGCCATGACCCAGCCGCTGAGGTTGGGTCTCGCGCATCGCTCCAACCCCAGGTGTTCATTGCACAGAGGTCGCTTCGGACTCCAGCCACGCCCGCTCATCGGACGTCGGCTCGCCCTCCAGACGGTGAGGGGGACGCGGAGTGACGCGACGGACGTGTCGAGCGCACGGGGGCGGACAAACACCAAGCGAGAGGCCGCGGTGGCAGCGTTGCTCGCCGTCGCGGTGCTCGGGTGGGGTGCTTGCGGGAACGACTCGGCCTGTCCGAACGGGACGGCCGGCTCCCCGTGCCAGCTCATCACCGAGCCGAACGAGCGGCCCGAGATCCCCTCGGCGCCGGACCTGGACACCCTCTCCCCGGACGCCAGCGGCGCTGACGCTGACGCCGGCGGTGACGGGATCGACAACGAGGACAGCGGCGCCGCAGAGGATGGCGCCGATGCCGCAGAGGACGCAGACGCGAACGCGGCCCACCGCCGGTGGGATCGCCTCTTCGCGTCGCACGAGGCGGCCACGGGCAACGAGGCCCGGGGTCGCGTTTCACAAGACATGCACGCCGCATCCTGCGCTGTGACGCTCGCGCGCTGCTCGGTCCATAGACCGGGACTCGAGCGCCGCGGCGCGGTCGGCACTCGGACGTACGACAGGGAGACGCGCGACGGCGAGGACGAACCGCTGAGCGCGGACGCGAGGATACGCGGACCACGACACACGCCGTGGACCCACGAGCCCGCTTCGCGCCGCCAGCGAATCGCCTGACCCGGCGGCGGCCGCCCCGTCGGTCGTCGCTATGCCGCGCTCCCCGGGACGACGTCCGGGGGAGGTACGCCCATGGCCGAGAAGCTCCTTATCAACGTCGCCCACGAGGAGACCCGCGTCGCGCTGGTCGAGTCGGGCAAGATCCAGAACCTCGAGATCGACACGTCTCGAGTCGATAACAACAAGGGCAACATCTACAAGGGTGTCGTCCACCGAGTGAACCCCAGCCTCCAGGCGGCGTTCGTCGACTACGGCGCGGAGAAGCAGGGCTTCCTGCCGCTGTCCGAGATCCACAGCCGCTACTACCCGAAGGAGCTCAAGGGTAAGAAGGCGACGATCCAGGACGTCCTGATCCAGGGCCAGGAGCTCATGGTCCAGATCGTCAAGGACGAGATCGGCAACAAGGGCGCGAGCCTCACGACCTTCATCTCGCTCCCGGGCCGCTGCATCGTGCTGATGGCGGACTCCGACAAGACCGGCATCTCCCGGCGGGTGGAGAGCGACGAGCGCTCGCGCCTCAAGAGCGCCATCGACGAGCTCGAGGTGCCCGACGGCTTCGGGCTCATCGTCCGGACGGCCGGGGTCGGGCGCGAGAAGGAGGAGCTGGCGCAGGACCTCAAGTACCTGCGGCGCCTCTGGGACAACCTCCAGGCCGACTTCCGGAAGATGCGCGGCGCGGGGATCATCCACCAGGAGCGCCACATCGCGCTGCGCTTCATCCGCGACTACGCACACTCGGGGCTCGACGAGATCATCGTCGACAACAAGCCCGTCTACGAGGAGATCCTCGACTTCTGCACGGCGCTGGCGCCGGAGCTGAAGAACAAGGTCCGTGAGTACAACGACTCGCGGCCGCTGTTCTCGCGCTACCAGATCGAAGACCAGATCGACGACATCTTCGCCCGCCGCATCGACCTGGCGTCGGGCGGCTCGATCGTCATCGATCAGACCGAGGCGCTCGTCGCCATCGACGTCAACTCGGGTCGCGTCAAGACCGACGACATCGAGCAGACGGCGCTCACGACGAACCTCGAGGCGGCCGCCGAGGTCGCGCGCCAGCTGAAGATCCGCGACCGGGGCGGCCTGGTCGTCGTCGACTTCATCGACATGCGGAGCAAGGACAACATCCGCAAGGTCGAGCAGGCGGTGAAGGACGCCTTCGCGAGCGACAAGGCGAAGGTGAAATACAGCCGAATCAGTGAGTTCGGGCTCATGGAGATCAGCCGTCAGCGGCTCCAGAGCTCGATCATGACCGGCAGCTTCACGCCGTGCCGGTCGTGCGGCGGCACCGGGCGCGTGCGCTCGGTCGAGTCGAGCGCGCTCTACCTGCTGCGGCGCCTCAAGGAGACGGTCATCCGCGGCAACTACATGCACGCCCAGGCGCGCATGACCACGGACATCGCCAACTACCTCGTCAACCGCAAGCGCCGCGAGCTGATGGAGCTCGAGTCCGAGACCGAGACGACCATCGAGGTGCACGCCGAGGACCACGTGCCGCCGATGGTGGCCTACGTGGAGCTCTTGAGCCGGCCGACCGGGAAGTCGCGGCGGCCGCGGCGCGTGCTGCAGACCATCGACCTGGTCCGGAGCGACGTCGACAAGCGCGACCTCGACGACGACGAGGATTACCTGCTCGACATCACCGAGCGGCGGACCGGCTGGGTGCCGCCGGGCAAGGGCAGCGCCGGCCACGAGGCCAAGAGCCGCGAGATCGAGGCCGAGATGGCCGTCGAGAAGGAGCGCGTGCGCGCCCAGCGCGAGGCCGACGAGTCGCTCCGCCGGCAGCAGGAGATCGAGGCGCAGCGGAAGCTCACCGAGGCCCAGACCGAGCTCCTCCGCGAGCGTGAGCGCCTGCGCAAGGAGCAGATGGGGATCTGGGGCCGCATCAAGGCCCTCTTCGTCGACCAGAAGCCGCTCGACGGGCAGAACGACCCGCTCCCCGGCACCGCCCCCGAGCCCGCCTCGGAGGAGGAGCCGGAGCGGAAGAGCGCCCGGCGCGGCGACCGCGACGATCGAGGGCGCGGACAGCGGACACGCTCGAGCGGCGACCGCTCGCGGCGCGACGAGCGCAGCAAGGATGGCGACGACAAGGACGACGAGCGGTCGGGCCGAGGCCGGCGAGGAGATCGGAGCCGCCGCAGCGACAGCGACCGCGGCGGGCGCGACAAGTCGGGCCGCTCGGAACGGTCACAGCGCTCGGACAAGGCGGACAAGGCCTCGGACGGCGGCTCGAGCGACGACGGGAAGTCCAGCTCGAAGGACAGCCGGCGGGGCGGTCGACGGCGCAAAGACGGCGACAACGACGCCGCCGACGAGGCCAGCAGCAAGAGCACGAGTAGCCCGTCGGACGACAACGAGCGCTCGGACGACAGCGGAGACGACTCGAGCGGCAACCGCAAGAAGCGCCGCCGTCGGCGCCGTCGCAAGAGCCGTGGTGAGGGCGCCGAGGGCAGCGGCGGCGACAGCAACCAGAGCGCCGACAAGAGCGCCGAGGGCTCGAGCGACAAGGACGACGAGTCCGGCGGCCGTGGACGGTCCCGTGGACGGCGAGACCAGGACGGTGACGACAAGGACTCCGGTGGCCGCCAGCGGTCGAAAGACGCTTCGGACAAGAAGGCCGACGACAAGAGCGACGACAGCCGCAAGCCGGACGACAGCCGCAAGCGCGACGATGGTCGCAAGCGCGACGACGGCCGCAAGCGCGACTCGGGCAGCAAGGACACGCAAGCCCCCGCGGCCGCGCGCCAGTCCACGCCGGCCAAGGGCGGCGACCAGACCGCCGCGTCGAGCTCCCAGAGCTCCCGCCCGGCCGTTCCCCGGGCGGGCGGAGTGATCGACCTCCGCGCCGGGGTCGTCGACCTCCGCAGCTCGGCCCGCCCGACGTCGAGCGGACGCGGCCGCGGCGGCCGCTCGGACGCCAAGAAGGAGGCCCCGAAGCCCGAGGCCAGCAAGGCCGAGGCCAACGAGGTCGCTCCCAGGACCGAAGACAAGAAGGAAGCCCCCAAGGCCGCTCCCAAGACCGAAGACAAGAAGGACGCCCCCAAGGCCGAGACCCCGAAGGACGCCCCCAAGGCCGAAGCGAAGAAGGCCGACGACAAGAAGGCCGAGGCGCCGAAGGCCGACGACAAGAAGGACGCCGCCAAGGCCGACGACGAGAAGGGCGCCGCCAAGGCCGACGACAAGAAGGGCGCCGCCAAGGTGGACGACAAGAAGGGCGCCGCCAAGGCCGACGACAAGAAGGGCGCCGCCAAGGCCGACGACAAGAAGGACGCTCCCAAGGCCGACGACAAGAAGGATGCAGCCCCTAAGGCCGAGGCGCCAAAGGCCGAGGCCAAGAAGGACGCTCCCAAGGCCGACGACAAGAAGGACGCCGCCAAGGAGAGCGCGTCGAAGGACGGCTCGAAGGGCAAGGACGCCGACGACGGCGCGACCGGCTCGAAGCCGCGCGCCGCCACCCGGCGTCGGCGGACCGCGCCGAAGGCGGCCGCGGCGCCCGCTCCGGCGGACAAGCCGGCCACCGCCGACGCCCCGACGGCGCCCGCCGCGGCGAGCAAGAGCCCGACCGCCGCGGCGTCGAGCAAGTCCGGCTCGAAGGCGGCGGCCCCGACGGCGATGGCCGCCGCGAGCCCCAGCGTCCACGAGCGCCTCGCGGCGCTGCGCAGTCAGGTGAAGACGGAGCCGAAGGAGTAGCCCGGTGCACGATCTGAAGTACATCGTCGACAACGCCGAGGAGGCCACGCGGCGCCTGAAGCGACGCGCGCCGGACGCCAGCTTCGACGAGGTGCTCGCCCTGAACGAGGAGCGCCGCGCGGCCCTCGCCGAGCACAACAGCCTCCGTTACGAGCAGAAGGAGCTCTCCAAGCAGTTCGGCAAGAAGGGCGGGGATCCGTCGGAGATGGCGGCGCTCCGCGAGAAGCTCAAGGGGATGTCCGCGCGGGTCAAGGAGCTCGAGGAGCGGATCAAGGAGAGCGAGGAGAAGGTCTCGCTCGCGCTGATGACGCTGCCGAACCTCCCACAGGACAGCGTCCCCGACGGCCTCCGCGAGGAGGACAACGTCGTCGTGCGCACCTGGGGCGAGCCGACGGAGCTCGGCTTCGAGGGCAAGCCCCACGAGGAGGTCGGCGCCGACCTCGGGATCCTCGACTTCGAAGCCGCGGCCCGGCTCAGCGGTGCCGGGTTCGCGCTCTACAAGGGCCTCGGCGCACGCCTCGAGCGGGCGCTCGCGAGCTTCATGATCGACCTCCACGTCGATCGGCACGGCTACACCGAGGTCCTGACGCCGTTCATCGTCCGCCGTGACGCGATGACGGGGACCGGGCAGCTGCCCAAGTTCGAGGAGGACGCCTACCGGATCGAGCCGGACGACCTCTTCCTCATCCCGACGGCGGAGGTCCCGGTCACGAACATGCTGCGCGAGCAGGTGCTCGAGGCCAGCGACCTGCCAGCGCGCTACGTGGCCTTCAGCCCGTGCTTCCGGCGCGAGGCGGGGAGCTACGGGCGCGAGGTGAAGGGGCTGACCCGGGTCCACCAGTTCCAGAAGGTCGAGCTCGTCCACTTCACGAGCCCCGAGACCTCGGAGCAGGTCCACCAGGAGCTCGTCTCCCACGCCGAGGCGGTGCTGCAGGCGCTCGACCTCCCGTACCGGGTCATGAGCCTGTGCGGGGGCGATCTCGGGTTCGCGGCGTCGAAGTGCTACGACATCGAGGTGTGGCTGCCGGTGCAGAAGCGCTGGCGCGAGATCTCGAGCTGCTCGAACTTCCTCGACTTCCAGGCCCGGCGCGCGGACATCCGCTACCGACCGGAGCCCGGCGCGAAGCCGCAGTTCGTCCACACCCTCAACGGCAGCGGGCTCGCCATCGGCCGGACGGTCATGGCGCTGCTCGAGCGCTACCAGAACGCCGACGGGACGGTCACCGTCCCCGAGGTGCTCCGGCCCTATATGCGCGTCGACACGATCGCGTAGCCGAACCGCCGCCGAGCGCTTCACGAGAGCCGCCCCACACCGGGGTGGCTCTCGCTGTTTCTCGCCTCAGCTGCTCCGGGAGCGGCGGACGCGCCCGCCCAGCCACCCGGCGAAGGCCACGACGCCCAGGACGACGACGACGACGGTGGCGTGCCCGAGCAGGAGGTGCGTGCCGTCGGTGATGGGGCAGTGCGCCTCGAGGGCGATGACGCCGGCCAGGCCCGCGGCGCCCGCGAGCAGTAGGTCGCGGCGCGGCTCGCCGTGATCGTCGCGGCGGGCGAGGAAGGCGATGATCGCGGTCGGAGTGCCCATGATCAGCCCCCAGACGAGGCACCCGATCGCCCGGGGGATCAGGTCGGAGCCCACCCCGAGGAGCGACGCCGGGTGGTCCGCGTGGGCCTGCGGCAGGACCGCGAGCACCACCGGGATGAGGATCGCCAGGGCCACCCAAAGGGTCGCCGAGCGCCCGGACGGGAGGTCGAGGCGGGAGCGCACGGCCACGCCGACCGCAGCGCTCAGCGCAGCGGCCATGACCAGCAGCTCGATGAAGAAGCGCCCGGTCGGGTACTCGCTGAAGTCCGGCCGGCGCAAGGCGAGCAGGCCGATGACGGCGGTCAGGAGCCCCACCCCGGCGATGATCCCGCGGCGGACCCAGGTCGGCCGCGACCGGAGCCAGGCCAGCGGGCCACGCTCGCGCGCCTGGTCCGCCTGGACCGCCGCGAAGAGCGCGGAGAAGTCGCCGCCCGAACCGGCAGGTGCCTGGGTGCGCTCGTCGTCCATGACGCGACACACGCCGCACGTCTCCAGGTGCGCGCGGGTGGCGTCATCGACGGCGTCGGCTCCCACGAGGAGCCGCTCCTGGACCTCTTCACAAGTCATCCGTTTCCGGCCTCCGAGCGGTCTGGTGCAGAAGCGGGCGGTCCGGTTACACCCAACCTCGCGAGGAGGTCACGGAGCTTCTGATAGCCGCGGTGAGCGCGGACCTTCACGGCGCTGGTGGAGATCCCCAGCGCCTCGGCGACCTCGGGGAACGGCATCCCTTCGAGCCAGTGGAGCTCGATGGCGCGCCGCGTCCCATCGGGCAGCTGCGCGAGGGCGGTGTGCAGCTGGCGAGCCGCCTCGGCGCGGACCGGGTCGTGCGGCCCGACCGACGGCATCCACGACCCATCGTCCTCGAGGGGGAGCTCGTGCGCCCGCTGCGCGCGCCGGAAGTGCTGCCGGACCACGTTCATGCAGATGGTGACCGCCCACGGCCGGAGCTTTCCGTCGACGCGGAAGTCCTTGCGGGCCCGATGGAGCTGCAGAAACGTCTGCTGTACGAGATCCTGCGCCTTGGCCTGGTCGAAGACCCGCCGCCTCACGATGCGCGTCAGGAGCGGCGCGAAGCGGGCGAACAGCACCTGGAAGGCGGCGGTGTCACCGCCGGCGTAGCGCGCGAACAGCGCCTCGTCGTCGAGGGCCTCGAGTGGGGTGGGGGTCGCCACGATTCGCGCATGTTTCCACTTCCCGCCCGGGGCCGCAATGGGGTCGGATCAGGACGGGCCCCGGGCGTTCACCCCGCAAAGGCGCGCCGACCGGCGAGGGCGCGGGAGAGCGTGTTCTGATCGATGTACTCGAGGTCCCCGCCCATCGGGACGCCGGTGGCGATGCGAGAGGTCTCGAGCGGCAGGGGCGCGAGTCGCTTCGCCAGGTACAGCGCGGTCGCCTCCCCCTCGACGTCGGTGCTCGTGGCGAGGATCACCTCGGTGGCCGAGAGGGTGCTCAGCCGGTCCTCGAGGTTCGCGAGCTTGAGCTGGCCGGGGCCGACCCCCTTGAGCGGCGCCAGGACGCCGTGGAGGACGTGGTAGAGCCCCCGAAAGGCGCCGGTCTGCTCGATGGCCACCATGTCGGTGACGGTCTCGACGACGCAGACCAGGCTCCGGTCCCGGGTCGGGTCCCGGCAGATGTCGCACTGCTCGTGCTCGGTCAGCGCGTGACAGTCGACGCAGAAGCGGACGTTGTCGACGAGCTCGCCGAGCGCCGTGGCGAGGCCCTCGGCGTAGTCACGCGGCTGACCGAGGATGTGAAACGCGTAGCGCGTGGCCGACCGTTTCCCCACGCCCGGGAGGCGGGAGAGCAGCGTCGCGAGCTTGTCGAGCGCGGGGGGTAGGAGCGGCAAGGGCTCAGAACCCGCCCATGCCGGAGGCCTTCATCATGTCGGCGAAGGGCCCCATCTCCTCCCGCATCGCGTCCTTGGCGCGGCGGAGCGCGTCGTTGACGGCGGCGGTCACGAGGTCCTGGAGCATCTCGAGGTCCTCGCCGGTGGCGGCGATGGGGTCGATCTCGACGGCCAGGATCTCCATCCGCCCGTTCGCCGTGACCTTGATGATCCCGCCGCCGGCCTCGCCGACGACCTTCTTCTGCTCGGCGCGGGCCTGGGCCTGCTTCACCTGCTCCTGCATCTGCTGGGCCTGCTGCATCAGGCCCTCGAGGTTCGCTCCGCCGAGCAGCTCGTCGATGTTCATCCTGATCTCTCCTGGTCACTCGAGGGGTGCGCCGCGAGTCGCGGCGGTGGACAGGGTAGGAACGGTCAGCGGCGCGTGTCAGCCCGGAAGACCTCCACGTGCACGAGCTGGCCGTCGAACCGACCGGCGACCTCGGTGACGAGGGGGTGGGTCTCGAGGTCCTTGCGCTGCTTCAGCTCCGCGGCCTCGGCGCGGGCCTGGCGCCGCCGGTAGGGCGTGTCCGGGAGATCATGGACCACGTCCTCGATGAAGCGCACCGACTTCGCGCCCTCCGCGTACTGCGGGAGCAGCTCGAGGAGCTCGGCCTCGCCGTGGCGCGCCCGACCGAGGCTCATCGTCCCGGTGAAGACGAGCTCGACGACGTCTCCGTAGGCCGCCCGCACCTGCGCGTGATCGAGGGCGCTGGCCAGGGCGGGGTTGTCGCCCCGGACGCCCTCGACGACCCGCTCCCAGGCGTCGTTGTCGAATCCGCTGGGCGGCCCTCCCACGGCCATCGGCGCGGCGTCCGGCGCCGGGGTCGGCTGGGGCTCGCGCTGCCGAAAGGGGATGATGTTCGAGGGCTCCTCGGGCGCGGGTGGCGCCGGTGGACCGCTCGGCGGCTCGGGCGCGCTCGGCGGCTCGGGAGAGCTCGGCGGCGAGGGCGGGCTGGGCGGCCCCGGCGAGCTCGGCGGCGAGGGCGGGCTGGGCGGGGCCGGCGAGCTCGGCCCGACACCGGGGCCGACGGGCGCGGCGGCAGCGTCTGGAGCCGCCGAGATCGGGGCGGGCTGGACGGGCGCGGGCGTCGGCTCGGCCACCGCGGACAGAGCTGCGGGAGCGCTCGCCAGGGCGGGCGGCACAGCCGGTGCGGGGAGCGAGGCAGGGGCGCTTGCGCTCGCCAGGACGGGAGCGCTCCCGTGCCCAGGGGCGCTGCCGGGAGTGGGCACGGGGACGGCTGCCTGGGACCCGCTACCGCCGTGGCTGGCGAGGGCGTTCGTAGGGGAGGCGGGCGGCCTGGAGCCCGGGGCCTCGGCGCGGAAGCTGCCGGGATCGACCCGGGCCGCGCGCTCGTCCCGGGTCGGGAACGGCGGCGGGTCGGGCAGCGGGGCGCCGCTGGCGAGGTGCCGCTCGATCGCCTCGAGGCGGCGCACGAGCTCGCCCACCGGCTGGAGCGGCCGCATGCTGCACATCCGGATGACGGCCATCTCGAGCTCGAGGCGCGGGAAGTTGGCGTGCGCCAGGCGCTCGGCCGTCTTGATGGCGATGTTCGCCAGGCGCTGCAGGTCCTCGACCGAGCGGTTCGACCCGAGCTGCATGAGGAGCTGGGTCTCCTCGGCGGAGAGGTCCGTCAGCCCGCCCTTGTCGCCGGCGACCTTCAGGACGATCACGTCGCGCAGGTAGTGGACGAGGTCCGTCGCGAACTGCCTGAGATCGAGGCCGAACTCGAAGGCCCCCTCGACCACGGCGAGGGCGTGCGAGACCTGACCGCCGAGCGCCGCGTCGACGAGCTTGCCGAGCCAGCTCCGGTCGGCCACGCCGAGGACCTCGGCGACCTGCTCGTAGCTCGCGGTGTTGCCGCAGAAGCTGATGATCCGGTCGAGGAGGCTGAGCGCGTCGCGCATCGAGCCCTCGCTCTCCCGGGCGACCACGCGGAGCCCCGCCTCGTCGATGGAGACGCCCTCGGCCGCCAGGATCTGACCGAGGCGCGTGACCATCACCTGCCGCGGGATGCGCTTGAAGTCGAAGCGCTGGCAGCGCGACAAGATCGTCACCGGGATCTTGTGCGGCTCGGTGGTCGCGAAGATGAACTTCACGTGACGAGGCGGCTCCTCGAGGGTCTTCAACAGGGCGTTGAAGGCCTCCGTGGTGAGCATGTGGACCTCGTCGATGATGTAGATCTTGAAGCGGTCCCGCTGGGGCGCGTAGGCGACGCCGTCGCGGAGCTCGCGGATCTCGTTGATGCCGCGGTTCGACGCGCCATCGATCTCGAAGACGTCGAGGCTCGTCCCCGCCGCGATCTCGACGCAGGCCTCGCACTCGCCGCACGGCTCGGCCGTCGGCCCGTCGGCCTTGCGGCAGTTCAGCGCCCGCGCGAACACGCGCGCCGCGCTCGTCTTACCGACCCCTCGCGCGCCGCAGAACAGGAACGCGTGGTGGACGCGGTCCTGCTCGATCGCGTTGGTCAGCGTCCGCGTGACGTGCTCCTGGCCGGTGATGGCCTCGAAGCCTTGCGGGCGCCATTTGCGAGCGAGCACGAGATAGGACACGACGTACCTCCGGGTCGCCCGCGGTATACCAAAAGCCGGCGGCGGCGACCACGCGCAGGGAGCGCCCGAGGGCGGCGCTCATAGGCCGCTCGGGCACGATAACGGCCCGGCGCTCTCAGGCCGATCGGGCACGAAAAAGGCCCGGAAGGGCTAGCCTTCCGGGCCTTTCTCATGTGGGAGGGCCGGGACCCGGCACATGACCTGCCTACTACCGTTGCTTCCTCCCGGACCTGGCGGAGTTCGCAGACAAGCCATTGCAGGTCCCGACCATAAACGAGCGCGGTGTCCGTAGACGCCGGGCTCGAAGCGCGATGGCGGAGAGAGAGGGATTCGAACCCTCGGTAGGGCTATAAACCCTACACACGATTTCCAGTCGTGCACCTTCAACCACTCGGTCACCTCTCCACAGGCGCGCCGATCGAGACGATGGGCATCGCGGCGGGACGCGAGTAGCGAGACCGCCCGCCCGAGGATCCCCGGGCGGGCGGTTCTGGCGGAGAGTGAGGGATTCGAACCCCCGGTACCCGTAAAGGTACACCTGATTTCGAGTCAGGCGCCTTCAACCAACTCGGCCAACTCTCCAGAACTTTGGCTATTGCAGCCGCGTCGCGCCCTGCGTTCGACTCAGGGTTTGTCGCGGAGCTGCTCGAAGAAGTCGCTCATCACCCGAGCGCAGGGCTCGGCGTGGGACGTGAGCTGCTCGACCTCGGTGGTCGAGCCCTCGAGGAGCCCGTGCGCGCTGACCAGCGCGCCGGTCTTGCGCTCGAGCGCTCCGAAGACCACGCGCCCGACTCGCGCCTGCAGGATCGCCCCGGCGCACATGGCGCAGGGCTCGAGGGTGACGTAGAGGGTCGCCTCGGGGAGCCGCCACGTTCCGCGTCGCTGGGCTGCCGCGCTCAACGCGAGCAGCTCGGCGTGGGCCGTGGGGTCCTGGAGGACCTCGCGCAGGTTCGTCGCCCGCGCGACCACTTCACCATCGACCTCGACGATCGCGGCCACCGGGACGTTGCCCATGTGACCAGCCCCTCGGGCCAGCGCGATCGCCTCCTCCATGCGGAGGGCGTCGTGATCGACTTCACTCATCGGTGCCGCCGTCGGGTTCTCAAAGATCACGGGCGCGAAGCCCACCTCGCGGCGCCCGTGAGGTGCGCCGCGAGGCCAGGGATGGGATTGCACTGGAGAGGATTCGAACCTCTGACCTACGGTTCCGTAGACCGTTGCTCTATCCAGCTGAGCTACCAGTGCATCGGGTGACGGAAGGTATGCATGGCTCGGTGTTCTGTCAACGCCAATCGCGCGCATACCGGACCGCTTCGTCGCGTCCGCCTCGGGGCGGACGCTGCCACCGCCCGGTGTCTCCACCGGGCGGTGACATTGGACGGAGAAGGAGGGATTCGAACCCTCGGTAGAGCTATAAACCCTACACACGCTTAGCAGGCGTGCGCCTTCAGCCGCTCGGCCACTTCTCCATGCTCCGTTCGCGTCGTCGCCCGACCACCCCACGTCATCACGGGGCGCGTGTCGTCGAGATGCTGTGTATTCGGTTGTCAGAGGGCGGGTTCAGCCGCGTCGGCTCCGCAGCGTCGTGGGCGACGGAGGAGGAGGGATTCGAACCCCCGAGACTCGCGTCTGGCGGTTTTCAAGACCGCTGCCTTCAACCACTCGGCCACTCCTCCGCGGAGCGCGGCGCAACGTAATCCATGATCCGGAGCGAGGCAACCCCCAAAATCGCCTCCGCGGGGCGATCGCCGAGCGCGGGCCTCGCCGCGCGGGCGGCGGTCACTCCTCGTCGACGAAGGTCCGCCGCCACTCGCCCTGATCCCACTCCATCATCCAGCGGTCGAGGGCCTTTCCGGCGTTTGGCTCCGGGGACTCCTCGACGAAGAAGCTGGCGCCGAATCCGCTGCGCTCCTGGAAGCGCTCCTCCTGCGCCTTCTCCTCGGCCTCCTTCTTGAGGGCCTTCAGCTTGCGCTTGGAGACGCCGCGGCTGACGACCTGCAGGCGCTGGCTCGAGTGGAAGGTCAGCCAGATCAGGAACTGGATCGGGTGGAAGTGGTCGAGGATCCCGCGCCACTCCTTGGTGTCGATGCCGATGTGCTCGGCGACGTCCTTGGACAGCCAGATCCACGGCAGCACCGTCTGGATGGCGTCCTTCGCCAGGGACGACCCGCGCAGGATCTTGCGGAAGTCGTCGATCTTACCGCCCCAGCCCTCGGCCTTCGAGAGCGCGAGGACCCAGTCGACGGAGTCGCTCCACTCGCTGACGTGGCGCGTGACGACCTTGTGCAGGTAGCGCCGCTCCTCGACGAACTCGCCGGGGATGGTGAAGAACTCCTGGATGTCGGCCGGGGCGAGCACCCGCGCCGGGTTCAGCGACAGCCCCGCCCGCCGGGACGTCCCGAAGAGCCCGAGGATCTCCGGGTCCTCGACGAAGAGGTCCGACCCCAGGTCGTCGTTCAGCTCGACCAGCCAGCGCCCGTGGATACTGAGGTTGACCGCCTCCTTCCAGGGCTTGGCCGGGTCGGCGAAGACGTCGACCTCGAGCATGTACTGCCACTCGTCCGGGTTCGGCCCGTACTGGCCGATCTCGCCGATGGGATCGCCGGAGCGGATCTTGATCGGGGCCTCGGTGTAGGGCAGCAGGGCGATGCGCCGGTTCTTGTTGCGCTGCTGCTTCAGCAGCGCCCCGTAACCCGGCGACACCTCCATGTACTGCATCTTCTTGTCCCAATCCCCCTCGACGATGATGGCGCCCTCGTCCTCGAGGGACTCCTCGTCGACCGCCTCTTCGTCGGCGCCGTCCTCGCCGTCGCCCTCCTCGTCGCCCTTGCCTTCGCGGTCCTTCTCCTCCTCGGCGGTCTTGCCGGCGTCGAGGCGCGCCACCTCCTGAACCCACTTGGGGCTGTCGTCGGTGATGTTGCGGAAGTCGATCGGCGCGAGGTGCATGTACAGCGAGTAGAACGTGAAGATCTTCGGGTCGCCGCCCGAGCGTGAGGGGATGGGGATGTCGTGCCGCAGCACGATGAAGTTGTTGTGGCCGAGCTTGACCGCCTCGGTCCCGAAGCGCGCGGCGACGATGACGCCGTCGAACATCGCGAGGACCTTGTCGCCCTTCTTGCCGGGGATGTGGATCCCGCCGTGCCAGGTCTGGTTCATCCCCATCGGGTACCAGCCGCCGGCGCCGTCACGCTCGTTCGCCTGGTAGTACTGCTCGGCGTATTCCTTGACCTTCTTGGGCTCCAGGAGGTTGTTGATGTTGGTCTCGCCGTCGAGCAGGATCGGGAACGAGTTGTACTCGCCCTGCAGGCCGAAGTAGACGCGCTCCCAGTCGAAGCCCGGCCCCGGATCCCAGCGGTCGGCGGACACGTGCCAGTGGCCGACGATGCCCGGGTAGGTGGGGTCGGTCAGCGTCTCGGTGACGATCTCGCCCTTCGCGTCGAAGGGGACCTGCTTGGGGATCTCGAGCTGGTCGGTGAGGACCTTCAGCAGCGCGATGAGCGCCTGATACTGCGGGTCAGTGTAGCCGTAGGACTGGACCTTGCCGCCGTTGATCGTCATCCGGCCGCTCTTCGGCCGCCGGAACTCCTTCTTCGACATCTCCGCGAACCGGTCGGCCTTGGGATCGTACGGCTTGGCCGACGGGTCCCGGACCAGGTTCTTCATGACGTTGTTGAAGTCGATACCGATCGAGTTCTGGTTGTTGTCGCCGGCGTGATAGGCCGTGTAGAGCGGGTCGAGCCCCTGGTAGATGGTCCCGTCCCAGTCGACCATGAAGTGGGTCGAGAGCCCGCGATCGACGAGGACCCGGAAGCACATCTCCGAGTCCTTGACGAGGTCGGTGTGGATGATGATCTGGGTGATCGCCTTCGAGTCGACCAGGTCCTCGTACGTGGTGATCTTCTTCCCCTTCACGAACCGATCGGTGTAGACGTCCGACCCCTGGGTGGTCGTGAAGCCGACCGCCGCCGCCTCGCGCTTCTTCGCTGGGAAGCTGAGCCCGCCGATGTCGTCGAAGGTGACGACCGTGATCCCCTGGAGCGGGAACCGCTGGCCGCCGATGATGATCTCGTTGTTCGTGTTCGGTACGGGCACGGGCTAACCCTTCTTGGCCTTGGCTTTAGCCTTGGCTTTGGCCTTGGCCTTCTTCATGGCGTCCTTCTTGGCCTTCTCCTTGGCTTTTGCCTTGGCCTTGGCCGCCCCCTTGCCACCCTTGGCGGCCTTCTTCGCGGCCCCTTCCCCACCCTTGAGGACCTTCTTGAGGATCTTCATGAGGATGAGCAGAACGATCACCCCGAGGGCGATGACCACGACCAGAAAGCCGGTCTTGCCGAGCTTGTCCTCGCCGAAGTCCTTCACCGAGGCGAGGAACGGCTTCTCGACGACCGTCCCCACCTGCTCCTTGAACGGGCGCGCGCTGTACTTGCTGCTCCCGACCTTGGCCTGGACGACGTACTGGAGCTCGGCGTCGGGGGTAGCGGTCTCGTCGGCGAACGTGATGACGAACTGGTTGTTCAGCTCGCTGATGAGGTCCTCGTACTGGCTGACGACCTCCTCGGGGTCGTTGGCGACGCGCGCGGTGCCGCCCGTTCGCCACGCGAGCACCTCGAAGCGGTCGTGCTGGTACTTCACGCCGGTCGGGTGGATGACGCTGTAGATCCGGATCCCGGCGGCCTTCGCCAGGGCGAGCCAGGTCTCGACCTTCTGGGCGAACTTGTCCTGCTCGTTCGCGCGGATCTTGTTGAGGTTGTCGTCGACGCACTTCGACAGCGCCTTGCGTCGCTCGCGCCCCTTGAGGTTGACGACCGAGGCGTCCTCCTCGCACTCGCGCTGGAACTTGATCTGACAGTCGTCCCAGCGGTTCACGTAGCCGTCGCGGCCGTCGCCCGTGAGGATCAGGATCTTGGGCTTCCCGGGCTTGCCGTCCTCGACGAGCATCTTGAGCGCCACGTCGATGGCCGTCAGCCCGTCGGGGTTGGTCAGGGCCTTGGCGTCCTCCGCCGCGCCACCACCGACCGAGTGGCGATCCCACGACGGACGCTCGCCCTCCTTCACGTCGGCGCAGATGACCGGGGTCACGCCGAAGAGCTGGGGCCAGAAACCCGCGATCGGCATCTTCTTCACGGCGTCGGGGATCGCCTCGTAGTTGCTCGTCAGCCCGCACTCGGCCTGGTTCTTCTTCGGCCCCTCGGCCTCCTCCTCCTCGGGATCGGGCTCGATGCCGTACTTCTCGGCCTGCTCGCGCTCCCACTTCTCGCACATCGGGAGCTTGGTCGAGAGCTTCGTGAGCTGCGTCGTCCGCCCCTCGGTGTAGACGTAGGTCCAGATGTCGTCGGTGTACCAGACGACGTTCATGTCGTTGAGCTTGCCGAGCTTCTTGAAGAAGAGGCCGGTACCGTTTCGCGACCGCTCGCCGAGCGCGCCGATGTAGTCCTCGTCCTGATAGCCGGGGGCCACGACGACGATGGAGGCGCCGATCTCGGCGTCGATCGCCGGCAGCAGCGTCGGCGGGTTCTCGTTCTTCTGCTTCTGCTCGTCCTCCGGCATCGACTTCGGCCAGACGACCTCGCCGTCGACGAAGCTGAAGAGCTCCTCCTCCTTGGCCCCGTCGGGCTTCCTGGCGAGGACGACCTCGCGCAGGTCGTCCTCGACCGCGGGGCGCATCGACCGGAGCAGGATGGAGAAGTAGACGTTGATCTTCGGCGCCTGAGAGACGTCGATGTAGTTGATCTTCAGCTGGGGGAAGTCGTCCTCTACCGCCCCGGCCACGGGGGCGAAGAGCAACGCCGCCAGCAGACCTCCGACGAGGAGCGCGCGCCGCCGCATCAGGCGAACCACCGGATGTCGCGGACGCCGTAGCCAGCCAGCTCGGTCGTCAGCGCGCGGCGCCCGTCGGCCTCGACCTCCACCAGGAAGGTGTAGCGACCGGGGACCCGCTCGTCATACGGATAGGTGAGCGCCGTCTCGACGGTCACCTGGCCCCCGCTGACGGTGACCTCGCCCAGCTCCCGAACGAGGGTCTCGCGCGGGGTCGAGACGTACAGCCGAGCGCGGGCGCTCGCGCCGTCGGCGACGTCGGGGAGGGTCGCGACGACCTCGACCGGACAGTCCGGGAAGCCCTCGAGGAGGGAGAAGCGGGCGCTCGCGCCGCGCGTCGACCGGCCGCTCGGGCCGACGACGCTGACGAGACCGGCTCCGCCCACGACCGCGGCGCCGACCCCGAGGAACGAGCGACGCCCGAGCTTGGTGTTCGTGCTCATGACCGGGGAGTTTAGGGGGGGCCTCGGCGCCTGACAAGGCGACCCGAGGCCTCGCGAGCTACATCCGGCGCGTCAATTGCACCCGGTCTCGAGGCTCAGGGAGTCGATGTAGGTCCCCTCGAAGCTCCCGGGCGGGGTCCCGACCGAGTCGAAGACGAAGCGGATCTGCACCTCCTGCCCCGCGTAGGCGGTCAGCGGCACGACGATGTGCTGCCAGGTGCCGCCGGTCGTCCCGTCGGTCAGGAGCTTGGAGCTCCAGGCGCTCAGGAGCGCGCCGTCCCGCTGCACGAAGACCTGGAAGACGTCGTAGTTGATGGCCGTCCGGGTCGCCTTGAAGAGGTCGAACTCGAGGCGCGTGGTGCCGCCGTTCGGGATCATCATCGGGCGCGTGGTGGCCGAGGACTTCACCCGGCGATCGTAGCTGTAGGTCTGGGTGACGGGATCGCCGCAGTACAGCGCGAACTTGCCGGAGGTGGAGCGCGTGAGGTCCGGCGTCCAGAAGATGCCCGTCTCGAAGTTGTCCGTGACGTAGATGCCCTGGAGGGTCTCGTTGTCGAAGTCGGCGATGCGCTGGGTGCCCGGGACGCAGCAGCCGGCGCCCTTCGTCCCCTCGTACTCGCAGACGCCCGAGGGGTTGCAGGTCTCGGCGGTGCAGGCGTCGCCATCGTCACAGTCGGTGTCGGCGAGGCACATGTCGGGGTTGAGCGTCACCGCGCAGGTCGCCCCGTCGCACACGTTGACGGTGGCCGGGTTGCCGTCGTCGCAGTCGTCATCGGAGGTGCAGCAGTCCTCGGGGGCGCCGGGCTGGGCGCAGGGGTCCTCCTCGCCGTGGTTGATCGGGTCGTCCCCGGGGCCGTTGCAGATGTTGGTCGAGACGCAGCCCACCTCGCTGCAGGCCTCGGCCGTGCAGGCGTCGCCGTCGTCGCAGTCGAGGTCGGTCGAGCAGTCGGTCGGGAGCGGGCAGCTGGCGAGGAGCTGGACGTCGTCGAGCCAGACGCCCTCGTAGCCGTTGTTCATGTCGTCGATCGAGTCGAAGCGGATGCGCACGACGACGGTGCTGCCGGCGAGATCGGTCAGCGGGACGGAGACGAGGGCGAAGTCCTGGTACGAGTCGACGGGGAGGTCGCGCTTCTCGAGCAGCGTCACGGTCGAGGCGACCTGGCCGCCGTCCATCACGTCGGCGACGACCTCGAAGAGATCGAACTGCGGGTTGGTCTCGATGAGGGTGTAGAGGCGCATCGTCAGGACCGTCTCGCGGTCCCGGGGGAGCTCGACCGCGGGGAGGCTGACCTCGCCGGCGACGTGGACGCCGGTGTTGTAGGTCATGCGGTCGGGGTCGCCGAAGTACAGGGCCTCGGGCGGGCTCGTGCTGCGGCCGCTCGACACGTTCCACCCGGCCGTCCCGTTCAGCTGCGAGAAGGTCAGGCCCTCGGCGATGTCGCCGTCGAACGTCTCGGAGAACAGGGTCTCGGTCTCGCAGCACTCTTCGGTCGGGAGGGTGAACGAGACGCACGCGTTGTCGACGCAGCGGTTCTCGGTGCAGAGGTCGCCGTCTTCGCAGGCGGCGGACGTCATGCACTCGCGCCCGTCGGTCCCGGGCTCGAAGAGGTGGGTGCCGTCGTGGTCGTCGCCGACCTGAATCAGCTTCGACGACGTGTCGCTGCCGCAGGCTTGAGCGGCGAGCAGGAGCGGCGATGCAGCCAGGAGCGGGAGGAGATGGGCTTTACGCATGGCGTACCTCGGGCGAGCGTCGACAGGGGGCTCGGACGAGGGCTGATTACGGGTATTCACAAAAAAATACGGGAGCTTGGATCAGGCTTACGCTCCCGTGACAGATCGTGTGATCACGCTGATCTCCATCGGTCCGAGCGGGATCGGTCCTTGTCCGCGATCCGGCCGTGGGGTATCACCGCCGGCCATGGATCAGGTGACGGCAGCGCTCGAGCGCCACTTCGGCTTCAGCCGCTTCCGCCCGGGGCAGCGCGAGGTGGTGGACGCCATCCTCGACGGGCGCGCCGTGGTGGGGGTGATGCCGACCGGCGCGGGCAAGTCGCTGTGCTATCAGCTCCCGGCCCTGCTCCTCGATGGCGTGACGGTGGTGGTCTCACCGCTCATCGCCCTCATGAAGGACCAGGTGGATTCGCTCCGGGAGCGGGGGATCGCCGCGGCCTACGTCAACAGCAGCCTCGACGTCGGCGAGCAGCGGCGGATCCTCGACGACGCCGCCAACGGGCGCCTCAAGCTCCTCTACGTCTCGCCCGAGCGCTTCCGCTTCCAGGGCGCGTGGGCGGCGATGCAGCGGATCCCCATCTCCCTCTTCGCCATCGACGAGGCGCACTGCATCTCCCACTGGGGGCACGACTTCCGCCCCGACTATCAGAACCTCGGGCGGGTCGCGCGCGAGCTCCGCGTCCCGCGGGTGGCGGCGTTCACGGCGACGGCGACGCAGCAGGTCCGCTTCGACATCGTGCGGAGCCTCGAGCTGAGCGACCCGCTCGTGACGGTCGCCGGCTTCATGCGCGACAACCTCCACCTGGCCGTGCTGCCGATTCGGCGGATGAAGGAGAAGCCCCGTTACGCCCGGCAGATCATCCAGAAGTCGGGCACCCCGGCGGTCGTGTACTGCGCGACCCGAAAAAACTGCGAGGAGGCCGCCTACCAGCTCCAGACGGCCGGCATCGAGGCCGTCGTCTACCACGGCGGGCTCGACGACGACTCGCGGTCCGAGGCGCAGAACGCCTTCGCGAGCCGCGACGACCTCGTCATCGTGGCGACGAACGCCTTCGGGATGGGAGTCGACAAGCCCAACGTGCGGTCGGTGATCCACTGGGACGTCCCGGGCAGCATCGACGCGTACTACCAGGAGGCCGGCCGCGCCGGACGCGATGGCAAGCCCGCCTGGTGCACGCTGCTCTTCACCTACGCCGACACCCGGGTGCAGGAGTTCTTCATCGACAACGGCGGCGAGAACCTCCCGCCGGACGCCCGGGCGGCGCGCGCCGACGGCGAGCGCCAGAAGCTCAAGGCGATGGTGCGCTACGCCTACGAGGAGCAGTGCCGCCACGCCGCGATCCTGCGCTACTTCGGCGACCGCGTGCAGAGCTGCGACCGCGAGGCCGAGGACGGCCACGGGGCGAGCTGCGACAACTGCCGCCCGGACGCCGGGCTCGACGGGATCGTCGTGAGCTCGCCGGCGGCGGCGCGCGACGCCAGCCGCGCAACCCTTCCGCGCTGCGAGCCGCGGCGGCTGACCGAGGACGAGGAGATCATCGTCCAGAAGGTGCTCAGCGCCGTCGCGCGTGCCCGTGGGCGCCTGTCCGTTCGGCGCATCGCGCGGGTGCTCCGGGGCAGCAGGAGCAAGGAGGTCGTGCGCGACCCGCTGGTCGAGTCGAAGAGCTACGGCATCCTCTCGAGCATGTCCGAGACGGACCTCGTCGGGCTGCTCGACGCCCTCGGGCGGGACGGCTGCACCGCAGGCCGGAACCCGGTCCTGACCGAGCGCGGCAAAGACGCGATGTGGCGAAAGGTCCAGCTCGAGCTGACCGCCCCGCCGTTTTCCGAGAAGAAGCGCAAGAAGCGAGGCGGGGCGGCGCCGCCCGTCGAGCTCAGCGCCGAGGCCGAGGACGTCTTCCGCCAGCTCAAGCAGGCCCGCTTCACCGCCGCCAAGGAGCGCGGCGTCGCGCCCTTCGTCATCGCCTCGAACCGCGTCCTCGAGCAGCTCGCGACGCTTCAGCCCGAGGCCTCCCGCGACGACTGGCTCCAGGTGCGAGGGGTCGGCGAGGTCAACGTCGACCCGCTCCGCGAGGTCTTCCTCCCGGTCCTCCAGGGCTGATCCTGGCCCTCGGCGCCGCGACGACGCCCCGTCTCACCGGTTGATACCGGTATGGCGCCCAAGCGACGGCAGGTGATCCGGTGGCCAGCCAGCGCCTTCGACGGCTGGTCGACGCCCGGGGCGGGGTTCAACCGCGGAACCAGCCCTTCTGCTCGCCGACTCGGCGCTTCATGCCGCGGAGGACACCGACCGTGCGGGTGAGCTTCGCCGTCCCGGTGGCGGTCAGCCAGTCGAGGGTGTCGCGGGCGAGGGCCAGCGCGTCGCCGGAGAGCGGGAACCACCAGGCCTCGGGGTCCTTGCTCTTGTCGACGAGGACGAACTTCGGCTGGACCATCTCCAGGATCGCGAGGTGGCTGTTGGTCACGCCGTGACCGCTCTCGCCGCGGCCGGACCACGGGGCGAAGGGCATCGCGCCGGTGAAGGCGGCGTTGTTGATGGTCACGACGCCGCTCTCCGCGCGGGCCGCGAGCGCCTCGCCCCGGGCGAGGTCCTGGGTCCAGATGCTCGTCGTAAGCCCGTAACGGGTGCCGTTGGCGCGGGCGAGCCCCTCCTCGGCGTCCTCGACCGGGACGACGGGGATGAGCGGGCCAAAGGTCTCCTCGGTCATGACCAGGGCGTCCTCGGGGACGTCGGTCAGGATCACCGCGCCGGGGTAGCGCCCGTGGGCCTTGGCGCCTCGGGAGACGGCGTCATCGAGGTGGCGCCGCACGATCGCGTCCTGCGCCTCGGTGGCGACCGGGGCGACCGCGGCGCGCGCGGCGAGGTCGGTCAAGGCGTCGACGAGCCGATCGTGGATGGGCCGCTCGGCGTAGACCCGCTCGACGGCGGCGCAGTTCTGGCCGCTGTTGGAGCAGCCGGCCCAGAAGATCCCCTGGGCCGTCCGCTCGAGATCGCAGTCGGCGAGGACGAGCGCGGCGTCCTTGCCGCCGAGCTCCAGGCTGACGGTCTTGAGCTGCTCGGCGCAGCGGAGCGCGACCTTGCGCCCGGTCGCCACGCTGCCGGTGAAGACCACGTGGTCGGAGGCGTCGATGACCGCCTCGCCGGCCTCGGCCGCGCCCTGGACGAAGTGCAGGAGCCCCGGCGGCAGGACGCTGTTGAAGATGTCGACGAGGAGCGCGCCGGTGTCGGGCGTGACCTCGCTGGGCTTGAACAGGACGGCGTTGCCGGCCATCAGCGCCGGGACGAGGGTCCTCAGCGGCAGCGCGGCCGGGTAGTTCCAGGGCGAGATGAGCCCGACGATCCCGCGGGGCTCGTAGCTCAGGGTCGCCCGCTTGCCGGGGAACTTCAGGCGCGAGATCGGCGCCTTCTGCGGCTTGATCGCGTCGAGCCCCTTGCCGGTCCACCAGTCGAAGAGGTCGAGGTTCGGCACCAGATCGGCGAACCACGCGTCCCCGGGTGACTTCTTCGTCTCCTCGCAGACGATCGCGACGACCTCCTCGCCGCGCGCGGCGAAGCGGCGCCCGATCTCTCGGAGGTGCTCTCCGCGGCGCTCGAAGGAGAGCCGGGCCCAGGCGTCCTGAGCGGTCCGCGCGGCGCTGGTGATCGCGCTGATGTCCATGTGGTCAGGTCCGTTTGATGAGGCCCTGCAGGAGGAGCTGCGCCATCTGGCGCGTGATCTCCTCGTCGCTCAGGCCGAGGCTCTCGGACATCGACATCCCGAGGACCGCTTCTTCGAGGCGGGTGTGGATGAAGACGTCGAGCAAGACCCGGATGACGAGCGCCGGGTGGAGGTCGGCGAGCTGGTCCTTCTTGTGGGCCAGCAGCAGATCCCCCAGGTCCCGGAAGCCGTCCCGGAAGCGCTGGATGAGCGGGTTGACGTTGCGGCCCTCGAACTCGAGCACGTCGATGTAGAAGAGCTTGAACGTGTCCTTGTGCTTGCGGATGGTGCCAGCGATGGCGTCGCCGACCTCCGCGAGGTTGTCGGGGAACTCGGGGTTCCTCAACAACCTCAGCACGTTGAGCATGTCGCCGGCCACGTCGCTGCCCGAGAGCAGCGACTGGTAGATCTCCTGCTTCGACGCGAAGTGGTGGTAGATCCCGCCCATGGAGACCTTGGCTTCCCTCGCGATGTCGCGGAGGTTGGAGCCGTTGTATCCCTTGGTCAGGAACAGGCGCTTCGCGGCGTCGAGGATCCGCTGCTGATTCGAGGTGGGTTCGTCGGCCATCGCTGGGGATGATAGGCGGCGGGCGGGTCCCGTCAACTGGCACCGCGCGGCGACGTTCGGCGCCCGGCGCCCATCCTTGATGTCGTCGACCGCCAGTCGGTATCGTGGCGCGTCGCCGACGCCCAGGAGAGGCATGCTCCCAGCCCGCGCCCACGCGCTCCGCCCTCTGATGTTCTCGACCGCAGCGCTCGCGGCCGTCCTGCTCCTGGCGGCGTGCCCGAGCCTCCCGTCGTCGAGCCAGGTGTCCGACGCCGACGCCGGCGAGACCGACTCCGAGGACGTCTTCGTGCCGCTGTCGCTCGACCGCCTCGTCGAGAGCGTGGGCGAGCCCGAGGGCGGCGAGCGCGTCGCCATCTTCGGCGCTGGAATCACGCCCGGGGCGACGGTGTCGTTCGGGACTCAGGAGGCGACCAACGTCCTGGTGCTCGACGACACCCAGATCAACGTCGACGTCCCCGCCGACGAGCCAGGGCTCGTCAACGTGACCGTCACCCTGCTCGACGGTCAGCAGGCGACCCTCGTCGACGGCTATCTCTACCGAGGACCGCTCGTCGCGACCGCGATCGAGCCGACCCGGGGCCCCGTCGCCGGAGGGATCGACGTCACGATCCGCGGTGAGGGGTTCACCGGCGACACCCGGGTCGTCGTCGGGAACCGACTCCTCGAAGACCTCGAGCGCGTCGACGGCAGCACGCTGATCGGGACGCTCCCGGCGCGCCTGGCCGCGGACGCCGGCGTCGTGGACGTCGTGGTCACCGACGGCTTCGAGCAGCGCGTCCTGCCCGGCGCCTTCCGCTACATCGCGCCGCCGCGCGTCGACTGGCTCTCGCCAGCGAGCGGCACCACCCACGGCGGCACCGAGGTGACCCTCTACGGGCGCGGCCTCGACGCCGACACGGTGGTACGCTTCGGCGACGCGGTCGCCGAGACCCTGGTCCCCGGCCACGGCGAGGCGGTCACCGTGCGGACGCCCCCCGGCGACGCAGGTCCCGCCGATCTGATCGTCATGAACCCGCTCGAGACCGTGACCCTCCCCGGCGCCTGGACCTGGGTGGATCCCGACGACGTGAGGACGACGCCGTCGCTGGTCAACGCCTGGCCGGCCCACGGCACGAGCCAGGGCGGAACCCAGGTCGCCTTGACGGTGATCGGCCTGGCCGGGACCGACGGCGTGACCGTGTCCTTCGGGGACGAGCCGGCCACCATCATTCAGGTCCGTCCCAGCGAGGATCTGGTCGTGGTCGGGACCCCGAACGGCGCGCCCGGGCCAGCGACGATCACGGTCACGGCGCCCAACGGGGCGGCGGCGCGCGACGACCTCTACACCTACGATCACGCGTTCACGGTCAGCGGGCTCGACCCGGTCTTCGGATCCACGGCCGGGGGGACGACGGTCGCGATCAGCGGCCTCGACCTGAGCGCCGACAGCGTCGTCTCGTTCGGCGGGAAGGTGGCCCAGATCACCGACGTCACCGGCGGCCGCGTCGAGGTCACGACCCCGGCGGCCGCGGCGGGGCGCGTCGACGTGACGGTCGTCGACGGCTCGCGGACGGCGACGCTCCCGGCGGCCTTCGAGTACCGGGCCCCCGGGCGCGGGCGCATCTGGGCGGTGACCCCCGGCGAGGGCGCGCGCAGCGGCGGCCGCGTCGTGCGGGTGCACGGCGAGGGCTTCCACGGGGAGTCGGCCAACCTGCTCTTCGGCGGCGAGCCGGCGGAGGATCCGCGGATCGTCGACGACGCCCTGATGATCGTCCGCGCGCCGCGCGGGGACATCGGCAACGTCAACGTCACCGACTTCGTCCTCGGACGCCTCGCGATGGCCTATCACTACTACAACCCCGGGCAGCGCTTCGGCGGGACCGCCGGCGGCCCGATCCCCGAGGCGCTCAACGTGACGGTCCTCGACATCGTCACCGGCAAGGGCGTCGACGAGGCCTTCGTCATCCTGTGGGACGACCTCGGGACGCCGTACCAGGGGGTCACCGACGACCGCGGTCAGCTGACCTTCAGCGACGTCGGCTTCGGGCCGCTGCAGATGGTCACCGCGAGCAAGGACAACTACACTACGGCCAGCGTCGTCGAGTTCGACGCCCGCGACGTGACGCTCCAGCTCATCCCGCTGGTCTCGAGCCCCTCGGGCGGTGGCGGCGGCGGCGGGCCGACGCAGCTCCCGGACAGCACGCTGACGGGCAAGGTCAGCGGGCTCGACAAGTACGTCCTGCCGCCCCCCGGGAGCTGTGACAACCGCCTCGTGCTGAGCGGGGCGACCGGCGTCCTGTGCCAGCCGTGCGTCACCGCGTCGGACTGCGGCGGCGAGGGCGCGCTCTGCACCGATCTCGGCGATCAGGGGATGCGCTGCACGACCCCGTGCCAGACCGACGAGCAGTGCCCGGACGGCTACTCCTGCAAGGGCGTCGAGGGCGGCGTCCAGTGCCTCCCGAGCCCCGGCGAGCGGACCGCGCGCTGCAGCGTCACCCAGCCCGACGTGTTCAGCGATCCGTCGGGCCCGTCCTACCTCGCGGGGACGAACGCCGAGGGGCTCTACTCGCTGACCTCGCGGCCCGGCGAGTACGCCGTCGTCTGCCTCGGCGGCTACGAGGACGAGCTCGACAACTTCATCCCCACGATGATGGGCGTCCGCCGCCACGTCTTCGCCCTGCCCGGAGACGTGGTCGGGCAGCAGGACGTCCACCTCGACATCCCGCTGAACCGGACGCTGCGGATCCGCCTCGACGAGGCCCCGGTCGGCGCCGAGGAGACGGCGCTCCACACGGTCGACGTCTTCGTCGACCTCGGCGCCGACGGCGTCTACCACATGCCGGAGTCCGGCCAGGGCATCGACCAGAACCTCTTCACCCTCGAGCGCTTCCCCGCCCGCTTCGCCGAGAGCCTGTACGACGCGAGCTACACCATCTACGCGACGGCGGTCGCCGACGTGGAGCCGGTGCTGCAGACGGGCGAGGGCAGCTTCGTCCTCTTCGACAGCATCACCGAGATCGACGACGACACGGTCTTCGCCCTCGACGCGGACGGCGCCCAGAGCGCCGGCACCGGGATCTCCATCGACGTCCACGCGATCCACGGGGCGGGCGACGGTCGACTGTGGGCGGTCGCCAACGACGGCGAGATCGTCGTCCACGACGGCGCGCTGTGGGGCCTCGGGCAGGCGCCGACCGACGCGACCCTCCGCGGGATCTGGTCGTGGGGCGGCGACGACGTCTGGGCGGTCGGCGACGGCGCGGTGATGCGCTACGACGGCCTCCGCTGGCGCGAGGTCACGATGCCGGCCGGCTTCGAGCAGGTCGCCTGGCGCGGGGTCCACGGCGTCGACGACGCCGTCTGGATGTGGAGCGACGCCGGGATCTGGTCTCACGACGGGATCTCGGCCTCCCAGGTGTCCATCGCGTTCTCCCCGGCGGCCGTCCGCGACGTCTGGGCCGACGGGACCGGCGCCGCCTGGATCGTCGGCGAGCAGGGCCTCATCAAGCGCTGGCGAGCCGGCGTCGTCGAGGACTTCGACCTGCCGGGCGCCGACCTGAACGCGATCTGGGGCACCGACCCCGACGACGTCTGGGCGGTCGGCGCGGCCGGTCGGATCGCCCACTGGGACGGGAGCGTCTGGTTCGACTTCCTCCCGGTCACGAAGCGCGGCCTGGCCGCGGTCCACGCGACGGACGCCGAGTCCGCCTGGGCCGTCGGTGATGCCGGCGTCGTCGTCCACTGGGACGGGGTCGTGTGGAGGGTCGTCGCGGAGGTCGAGCACTCCGACCTGCGGGGCGTCTGGACGACCGAGGACGGCGAGTCCCTCGCGGTGGGGCTCCACACGCTGGTGATCGGGCCGTTCATGCACCTGGCGCGGCCGAAGAACCCGAACGCCGACGGCGAGCTGCGCGGGCTCCGCCTGCAGTGGCGGCTCGATCCGGGGCCCGACGCGTCGTTCACGTGGATCCAGCTCCAGCACAGCTCGGGGTTCCCGTTCTGGACGATCGTGGCCAACGGACCGCGAGACGACGTCCCGCTGCCCGACCTCCAGGCTGCCTGGGGCCTCCAGGCGCTGTGGCCCGGAGAGGACTTCATCCAGTTCGTCCGCGCCTACGTGCCCGACTTCTCGATCAACACCTACGACAACACGATCCTGACGCCGTACGCGTGGCGCTCGTGGTCGGTCGCGGGCTGGAAGCTGAACATCGAGGACGATTAGGGACGCCCGGACGGGGAACGCGGTTGCGCTGAGAGGCGTTGGCCCTACCATGCCCGCCATGCACACGCCCTACCCCGCCCTCGTCGCGGCCCTCGTCGCGCTCGCGCCCATCACCGCCGCCCACGCCGAGACCGGCGACGCGCCGAGTGCGCCCAGCGTGATCGACACGTTGCCCTACGCGAAGCACCTCGCGAGCGCGGGCCTCGACCGCGAGAAGACCGAGGCGCTCGCGCACAACGTCGATCAGCTGCTGACCCGCCTCCAGCTCGACGATCAGCACGTCGCCCTCGACCGGCCGACCGATCTGCACGCGCTGCTGATGCTCGCGACCGAGGTCCAGATCCTCCTCGACCGCGGCGAGGACGGCGCGCCGCTCCGCCGGGCGGCGCTCTCGACGGCGTACATGCTTCACCTCATGGGCCACGCCTACGAGACGCGTCAGGCCGTCCGGACGGCGATCGACTCGCTGCCGGACCAGGCCCCGCCCGACCGGAAGTCGACGTGGGAGGCCCTCGTCACCTCGGTCCAACGCATGCGTAAGGTGGGCCGCGACTGGTTCGCCCAGGCGCTGCCCGGTGTCCTGCGAGACGACCCGCAGAACGCCGCGGTCCACGACCAGCGGGGCATGTGGCTGCTGCGCGAAGGGCGCTTCGAGGAGGCGGCGGCGGCCTTCGCCCAGGCCTTCCGGAAGAGCGAGATCCCCCGCCACGCCCTCAACCTCTACGAGGCCCTCCTCGCCGCAGGGAAGGACGACGAGGCCAAACGCCTGGCGAAGCGCCTCACGGACGCGGCCCCGGCGCTCGCGGGCCAGCTCGAGGACATCCGAGAGGAGCGCGAGGACGAGCGTGCGACCAGGTCTTGGGAGGCGCTCCCCGAGTCGCGCTACGACGACGTCGCCGGGTGCATCGCCCAGCTGCACCGGTACTGGTGGCGCGGCCGCGACGGGGCGGCCATCCTGCTCGCCAAGCGCCTCGAGAAGGAGCACTTCGACGTCCCGGCCGCGCGCCACGCGGTCGCGGAGGCGTGGCTCGCGACGGAGCGGATGGACGAGCTGCAGGCGCTCCTGATCCGCGCAGAGCGAGACGGGGGGCTGGATTCGCGGCTCCTCGAGGCCCGGATCGCGTGGGCGGTCCGGATGGCCATCCCGACCTCGATCTCGGCGGCCTCGGGCCCGCCGGCCGACGCGCGCCTCGACGCGGATCTGAAGCGACTGGCCGCGGAGGGCGGTGAGCGCGGCAAGCTCGTGGGGCACGCGGCCCGGCTCCTGATCCCCATCGGCGAGCGCCGCGCGGAGCTCTCCTCGGGGCGCGAAGAGGCGTCCCCGAAGCTGCTCGCGCGCTTCGAGAAGGCGGCCGCGGCCGGGCTCTCGGACCTCCCGAGCTCGCTCGAGATGCGGCTCCTCGCCCTGGCGGGCTACGTGGCCTTCGGCGAGCCGCTCGACGGCGTGGCGCTGGCGGCCAAGGGTCTCGACGCGCTGAGCGAGGACGATCGCCGGTCGCTGTCGCTGCTGCTGGCGCAGGTCGAGCTCGGCTACGCGGCGCGGTCGCGGGACCGCGCGAAGCTCGACGCGGCGCGGGCCAAGCTCGACGCCATCGCCGAGGGGCTCCCGAAGAAGCGCCCCGCGGGCTGGGACGAGCCGGCGTGGAAGTACACCCGCGCGATCGCGGAGCTGGCCAGCGACGTCCTGGACGGCGCGACGCTGAGCGAGGCGGCGGCCAAGAAGGCGCTGGCGACGCTCCCGCGGCCGCTCGTCGACTTCGACGTGGAGGCGGCGGGCGGCGCGATCTACGCCCAGGGCCTCGCGGCGACGCGCGGGACGTTGATGCTGGCGCTCGACCGGAAGGACGAGGCGGTAGCGGCGTTCGGGCGGCTCCGCCTCCTCGCGCCGAGCGAGCCGGTCTCGAAGCTCGCCACGGCGCAGGTGCAGCTCATGGTCGGCGACGCGAGCGGGGCGTGGGAGCTCCTGAACGACGGGCTCGGCGGGGATCTGCGGCCCATCGAGGCGTTCCTGGCGCGAAAGTGGCGGGCGATCACGGCGAGCTTCGCGGGCGAGGCCGAGGCGGCGGCGCGGGAGGCCAAGGAGCAGCTGGCGCTCTGGGACGTGGCCAAGGCCCCGGACGAGGTCGCGCCCCGATCACCGCGGCCGCTGTTCGTCGGTGACTTCAACGTCGGGCTCCGCTTCATGCCCGGCGAGCCGCTGCGCGTCGACGTCCACGCCACGCCGATCGTCCTGCTGCTCCCGGACGCGCCGCAGACGCGCGCCGAGGTCGAGGCGCTCGCGAAGAAGGCTTCGACGCCTTGAGGATTGCGGCCAGGCAGTCGTATCGGCGTGAAGAAATGTGCTAGATGACCGCGACGACGAGGCGGAGGTAGCGGTGCTCGAGCGTTGGACTGCGACAGTGGTGATGGCGGTGGGCCTGACCTGGGCGCCCGGCGCGTCAGCGGCGGAGCCCGCGCCCGCGCCGGAGAAGGCCCCGGCGGTCGCGCCGGAGAAGGCCCCGGACGTCGCTCCGGCGCCGGCCCCGACCCGCGCGCCCGACGGCGTCTTCGTGGGGACCTTCGAGATCGAGGGTGGCGTGGCCGAGGTGCGGCTGGTGCTCGCGGCGGGGGTGCTCGTCGACGGCGCCGTGAAGCTCCCGAAGGCCGACGAGCCGCTGCCGCTCGAGGCGTCGGGTCCGGTGGATCGGCCGACCCTGCAGATAGGCGGCAAGCGCGGGCTCGACTACGTCCGGCTGAGCGTCGAGTTCTTCGACGTCGACCGCGGCGCGGGGACCTTCGACGGCGTCCTGGCGCGCCACCGGGTGAGCGGCGCCTGGACCGTCGAGCGGCGGTGACGTCGCGATGGCCCTGACGCGGCGGGCGTCGCTGGCGGCGATGACGTGGGTCCGACCGGCCGGCGCCGGGGACGTGGCCGCGATCGGTCGAGTCATGGTGCGGAGCGCCATCGACGCCCCCTCCGGGATCTACGAGCTCGCGGAGCTCGGCGACGACGTGGACGGGCTCGGTCGTGACGTGCTTCGGGCGGCGCGCCTGGACGGCCACCTGGTGCTGCTGACCGAGGTCGGGATGACCCCGGTGGCGCTGGCGCGGGTCGTCCCGCGGGACCTCGAGCGCTCTCGGCACATCGCGCAGGTGCTCGTGTGCGTGGACCCCGAGTGGCGGGGCCGCGGCATCGGTGACGCGACACTCCGGGCGGCCGAGCGTCGAGCGTTCCACGACCTGCGGGTGGAGCGCCTCGAGCTCCGCGTCGCGGCGGACGACGCGCCGCTCCTGCGGCTCGCGAGGCGGCATGGGTACCGGCGCGAGCGGGTCGAGCGGGGGGCGCTGGTTGTCGCAGGTGCCGCAAAAGATCTTTTTTTCTGTGTGCGGGATCGGTGAAGATGCGCGCTCCCTGAGAGGCCTGCGCCCGTCCCCCCGAGGCGGGCAGGATCCGAGAGAGACCGCGTGGTATGGTTTCGCGGCTCACCCCCCGGAGGAGTCGATGCGTCTGAGAGTGTGGTGGATCGTGGTCGCGGCGGCGTTGGTCGCTGCGGGTTGTGGTGGCGACGGGAGCTCCTCGGGAAACGGTGACGCCGACACCGCGGGCGTCGACACCGGCGAGGAGACCGACACCGGCGAGATCGTCATCACCTACGACACGTTCGTGGGTGAGGACACGACGACGGCCGACACCGTCACGGTGGACACGTACGTGCCGCCGCAGCCGGGCGAGTTCGGGTACACCTGCGACGGCAACGACGACTGCAACAGCGGCTGGTGCATCCAGACGGCCGACGGCCGTAAGTGCACGCGGACCTGCGTCGAGGAGTGCCCCGCGTTCCACGACTGCCGCGAGGCGCCGGGCACCGACGCGACCTACATCTGTGTCCCGACCTTCACCCACCTCTGCGACCCGTGCGAGGAGACGGCCGACTGCAACGAGGCCGGGCAGACGGGCAACTACTGCCTGAGCTACGGCGCCAGCGGGCGGTTCTGCGGCGGCGCCTGCAACAACGAGGCGGACTGCCCCGGCGGCTACGTGTGCCGGCTGGTACCCGTGGGCGGCGGCGGTCAGGAGCGGCAGTGCGTGCCCCCGGACGGGACGCAGTGCAGCTGCTCGCCGCTGGCGAAGTCGCTTCAGCTGTCGACGGTCTGCTTCATCGAGAACGAGCACGGCAAGTGCGAGGGTAGCCGCTTCTGCACCCAGAGCGGGCTGAACTCCTGCGACGCGGTCGATCCCTTCCCCGAGTCGTGCAACGGCGCCGACGACAACTGCAACGGCATCGTCGACGACTTCCCGCCGGACTATCAGTGCTTCATCGAGAACGAGTTCGGCTCGTGCCCGGGGGCCGGGACCTGCACCGAGGGCCAGGAGACCTGCGTCGGCGAGGCGCCGAAGCCCGAGCAGTGCAACCAGATCGACGACGACTGCGACGGCGAGACCGACGAGGACCTCTGCGACGACCAGAACCCCTGCACCGACGACTTCTGCAACTCCGACGGCGACTGTCAGCACACCAACAACAACAAGCTGTGCGACGACAACAACGTCTGCTCGCAGGTCGACAAGTGCGAGGACGGCCAGTGCAAGGGCTACAACCCCCTGCCCTGCGGCGACGGCAACGTCTGCTTCAACTACCAGTGCGACCCGATCGCGGGTTGCCTGAGCGAGTTCGCCAACGGCGCCTCTTGCGAGGACGGCGATCCGTGCACGGTGGATGATAGATGCAACCAGGGCGTCTGCGTCGCGGGTGGATGGGACCCCTGCGATGACGCCAATCCCTGCACGAACGACAGTTGTAAGACTGGTCAAGGCTGCAAGAACGAGCCTGTTACAAACGGGACGTCTTGTGGGGGCCTCGACGGGCAGTGCACGATCGGCCAGTGCATCCAAGGCACCTGTCAAGGAACTGCGTACAACAACGGCGGTCCGTGTGATCCTGGAAGCTCGGTCGGCCCCTGCCAGCAGGGCATCTGTCAGAACAAGGTGTGTACGCTCAGCCCGAAGCCCGACGGTTCAGGCTGTCAGAACAACAATGCGCCTGACGGCGACTGCAAGGCCGGACAGTGCAATGGCGGGACCTGCGTCTCGTACTCGGGACCCTCGACGAGCTGCGAGGTGGAAGCCTGCCCGCCATGTGCGGACTTCATTGAATGCGCGTTCTGCGAGCCCACGGTACCTGGCCACTGCACCTCGTCGGGCAGCTGTACGCCAGACTTTTCAGGCGTGACTTGCTCTGCGTCGTGCCCGGCGGGCTACTTCAAGATCTGTGGCTTCTGCATCCCCTATCAGTAGAAGCCTACGGCGCACATGACAGACCGCTGGCCGAGTTCAAGAGCACGCCAAACGCATTGACGTCAGACGAGCCGGTGAACTCGAAGGCAGGCGATACGCTCGTCCAGTCGAGTCCTGAGCCCACGTAGGCTCCTGCGACAGCGGTCTTCAGGTTCGGCGCAATGCCCCGCACCCCGACGCCTAGAATGCTGGGTACGTCGTTGGTGAGGTCCGTTCCCCACGAGAGCAGCCCGTCGCCGGTGATGTGCAGTACGGACTGTGAGGCGCTATCCAAGGTCGCGAGGACGGGACCTCCAACGCGTACGAGCTGACCTGTACCGCCGAAACGCGTCCCGACTATCGTCAGTGTTCCCGCGCTGTACGCCGACTTGAGTACGGGAACGCCACTCAACTCCAGCGCCCATTCAGGCGCCCCATTCCAGCCGACGCGCACGATTGCTGAAGCAGCGTCCGGCTGCACGATGACGATGCTGTCGTCGATCGCGGTTGGCGCGACCCCGTCGAAGATGACGACAAACCCAGCTGAATCGCAGAACAGCACCGGAGCTCTGATCGCGATGCCTGGGTTGGCCATCAGCTCGCCCGTGAACTCAAACGGCGCCACGACAGTAGTCGTAGTCGCTCCATCGAACTTGATGATCGCGAAGGTGGTATTGGTACCTGGGACGGTGACGTCGATGGTGCTGGGACCGATCTCGACCGCAGCGGACTGGCGCACCGCGGCGATGACCCCCACCGCAGTCCCATCGACCCTGCAAGAAGACGGGAGCGCTGCAGGAAGCTCTGGCGTGCGAATCACGCCGCCCCACAGTTGCTCTCCGAGGCTCGAGTACCGGGTGACAGCGACGTCACTGATGTCTGTCCCTGGGATGGTCGCGTTCTCTCCTGCGGACGTCACGTAGCTACCGTGCGTGACGGAGGCGGTGGTTACTCCCCCGCCGGCCATTGTCGCGATCGCTTCGACACGCCAGGGAGTCTCAATCAAGAATCGCCTGTCGCCCCATGCATCGGTCGCAGCGAGGTAGAAGCTGGTCTCGGGTCCTGACTTCGTGAGGGTCTCGTCAGCAAACGTCGCTTCACCGGGACCCTGAAGCTGGGCACCCCACGCCATGACGCCGTTCTGTGCGGTCGAAGCCGTGAGCAACGCTTGGTCAGCGGTGAACTCCGCCATGACCCACGTCGAGGCCGCGGACTTGCGAACGACGACCATCGCATCCGAGGAGTAGTTGACGTCGCCTGTGGTTGTCGGAACGAGGCCGCCACTTTGGAGCTCGGCGAAGAAGGCCCAATCACTCAGCCCTACCGGCTGGACAGCGACCGCGAGGCTTCGTTGCGGCGACACGGATCGGACGACGTCCACTGCCCAGTTGCCTGGGGCGTCGTCCGGTGGATCGCCGGGGACGCACGTCATGCCGTCGCAGGTGTCTTCGAGGGTGCAGACGTCGTCGCCGTCGGAGCAGGTGGCGCCGTCGTTGGGGGACCAGCTCTCGCCGCTCTGGCAGACGCGGCAGGGATCGCCGGGCTTGGTGTCGCCGGCGGTGAAGCACTGGCCGGCGATCCAGCAGGCGCCGTCCTTGGCGGGGTAGTCGCAGCCGCCGTCACCATCACAGAGGTCGTCGGTGCAGGTCTCGCCGTCGTCGCAGCCGTAGGCGGTCCCGGCGCAGGTGAAGCCCGAGCAGACGTCGTCCTTCGTGCAGGCCACGCCGTCGTCACAGTCGGCGCCGCTGTCGGGCTGCGCCGCGCAGGTCCCGCCGAGGCAGAGGACCTTGGTGCAGACCCCGGCGAGGTGCTGACAGTCGCCGGCGTCGTCGCACTCCGGCTCGACGGTGTCGACCTCGAGCGTGTCGGGCTCGACCGTGTCGACGACGCTCGTATCAGGCTCGACCGTGTCGGCGACCGTCGTATCAGGCTCGACCGTATCGAGCTCGATCGTGTCGTTCTCCGTGTCCTGATCGACCGTGTCGACGGGCGCGACGCTGTCATCGCCGACCGTTTCGGGCTGGGGACTGGTGTCCCCGGCTTGTGAGGTGTCCTGACCCGAGGTGTCGGCGACGTCGTCGACCGAGACGTCCGCGTCCTTGTCGTCGACCGGCGGGAAACAGCCCCCGATCATGAGCGTCACCATGGCCACGCGCGTCACTCGCGAGATCCCCTGCATGTGCATCCCTCCCATCGTCCACGTTCGCCCGACGGCGGCGCTGGAGCAAGGCAAGATGCGTGCCCGGCTGCAACCGAGCGGCGACACCGAAGGCCGAGAGCGGCTGCCGAAACAACGCCGAAACACACCCAAACTACCGTCACTCAAGACGCTCACCAGCCAAGGAGAGTCTGCGCCTCATGAACAACCTCGACACCGTCTGGGTGTTGGTCGCTGCGTTCCTGGTCTTCTTCATGCACGCCGGCTTCGCGCTCCTCGAGTCGGGCTTCGGCCGCAAGAAGAACACGGTCAACATCCTCGCGAAGAACGTCCTGAACGTCTCGCTGGCGGCGCTCGCCTTCTACTTCATCGGCTTCGGGCTCATGTTCGGCGAGGGCGACCTCGTCGGCGGAACCGGCTTCTTCCCGTCCTTCGACGGCACCGACGTCGTCAGCACCCCGGGCAACCTGCCGGTCACCGCGTTCTTCTTCTTCCAGATGGTGTTCGCCGCGACCGCCGCGACCATCGTCAGCGGCGCCGTCGCCGAGCGCATCAAGCTCAGCGCGTTCCTGGTCTTCGCCTTCATCCTGGTGCTCGCCATCTACCCGATCGTCGGCCACTGGGTCTGGGGCGGCGGGTTCCTCTCCGGCGAGGGCTTCCACGACTTCGCTGGCTCCACCGTCGTCCACTCCGTCGGCGGCTGGGCCGCGCTCACCGGCGTCTTCTTCCTCGGCGCCCGCACCGGCAAGTACGGCAAGGACGGCAAGGCCCGCGCCATCCCCGGCCACTCCATGCCGCTCGCGACGGCCGGCATGTTCATCCTCTGGCTCGGCTGGTTCGGCTTCAACCCGGGATCGCAGCTCGACGCCAACGGCGGCGAGATCGCCCGCATCGCCCTGTCGACCAACATGGCCGCCGCCGCCGGCGCCGTCACCGCCTGCATCACGGCCTGGATGGTGCTCAAGGCGCCCGACCTCTCGATGATCCTCAACGGCGCCCTCGCCGGCCTCGTCGCCATAACCGCCGGTTGCTCGGTCATCGACCCGCTCGGCTCGATCATCGTCGGCGCCCTCGCCGGCGTCCTGGTCGTCTTCGCGGTCCTCGGCATCGACAAGCTCAAGCTCGACGACCCGGTCGGCGCCATCTCGGTCCACCTCGTCGGCGGCGTCTTCGGCACCCTCGCCGTCGGCCTCTTCTCGACCAGCCCCGAGGTCGGCCTCGGCCTCTTCCACGGCGGCGGAATGGACCTCTTCGTCACCCAGCTCACCGGCGTCGCCGCCGTCGGCGGCTTCACCGTCGCGACGACCGGCGTCATCTGGTTCGCGCTCAAGAAGACCATGGGGATCCGGGTCGACGCCGAGGACGAGTACATCGGGCTCGACATCGCCGAGCACAAGATGGAGGCCTACCCCAGCGACGTCATCCCCGGGCGCGAGACCGCGACGCTGCGGGGACACGAGCCCCTGGCGGCCGGCATGGTCAGCGCGACCGCCCGGGAGACCTGACTCGACACGAGCCCCGGGCCTTCGCCGGGGCTCACCGACCCGACGCGCGCGCGCCCGACATGCGGCGGTCGCGAGCGCCGCGGAAGTTCCTCCTCAGGGAACGTACTTGAGCGCCAGGCGAGCTTGGGGCATGACGAACCCCATGATCGTCCTGGCGCTCGTTTTTGCTACGGCCGTCCTCGCCACCCCGAGCACGCCGCGAGCCGCCCAGACCCTCGTCGTCACGGCCGATGGCTGGGACGCGAGCGCCGGGCGCCTCACCCTCGTCGAGGGGGAGCGCGTCGTCTTCGGCCCGGTCACGGCCCACCTCGGCCGCGGCGGCCTCGGCTGGGGAATCGGCCTGCGGCGCCCTCCGGCGCGCGCCGAGGGCCCGATGAAGCGCGAGGGCGACGGCCGCTCGCCGGCCGGGATCTTCACGATCGGCGAGCGCTACGACCGCGCCGACGCCGCCGACACCTACTGCGTCGACGACGCGAGCTCCTCGCACTACAACGCCATCGTGACCCTCGAGCCCGGCGATGAGCCCACCTGGTCGAGCGCCGAGCGGATGGCCGACTACCGCGTGGCGGTCGTCGTCACCCACAACCCCGGGCGCGTCCCGGGGCGCGGCAGCTGCATCTTCCTTCACGAGAGCGCGCGCCCCACGGCCGGCTGCACCGCGCTGTCGCGCCGCGACCTCGATCGCCTCCTGACCCTGCTCGCCCCCGGCGCGCGGGTCGTCCAGCTCCCCGAGTCCAGCTACCGGGCCCTCGCCGGCCCCTGGAACCTCCCGAGTCCGGCCCTCGTCGGCCTCGGCCGCCCCGACACCGACGAGTGACCGCCATGGCCGAAGACCCACGTATCGCCCGCTTCACCGCGCTCAAGGCGCAGTTCCCCGACAGCGAGATGCCCCGCTGGAGCCTCGCCACCGCCTACGAGGACGCCAAGCGCTACCCCGAGGCGATCACCGAGCTGAAGGAGCTGGTCGCTCTCAAGCCGGACTACTGCGTCGCCTTCATCCACCTCGGGAGCTGCCTCATCGAGGAGGAGCGCTACGAGGAGGCGATCACCGCCCTCGAGGAAGGGCGCCGGCTGGCCGTGGAGCAAGGGCACCTGGCCCCCAAGAACGAGGCCGAGATGCTCATCGAGCAGGCGCGCGAGGAGCTCGACTGAGGCCTCTCACGAGGGTCACCGCGGCGTCGTCGCCGGGTTGGGCGGCGGGAGCTCGGCGGCCCACCGCTCGGCGAGCTGGCGGCTCGACTGCGGCGAGTCGTCGTCCTCCTGAGTGACCTGGTCGTAGTACCAGCGCGCGAGATCGACGAGACCGTAGCTCTGGGCGACCCGGCCGAGTACGACCATGTCGTAGCTCATCACCCCCGTCTCGCGCAGGTCGACCGCCGAGCGGAGGGACACCATCGCCTCCTTCGGACGGTCGAGCGCGGCCAGGATCGTCGCGCGGGTGTGCTCGACGGGGCTCGTGCGCTCGACCACCTTCTCGACCCGGGCCAGCGCGGCCTCCGGATCCCGACCGTCGAACAGCGACAACCACGCCAGCGAGTTCCGCAAGCCGTCGGTGAGGAACTTGACCTCGCCGACCTCGGCCAGGAGCCGTTCCCCCTCCTCGCGGGTCGTCGCCAGGTCGTGCTTGGTGGCCGTGTATCGCAGGAACCGGAGCCGGAGATCGAGCCGCTTGCCCCCGAGCCGGGCCGCGCGATCCACCAGCGCCTCGAGGTCGGCGGGCTTGGCCCGCTGCAGCGCGTCCGCGAGCTCGAAGAGCGGCTCCCGGACCGACGACCCGCCTGAGGCCGCGGCCTTCAGCGCGTCGAGGGCCGCGGTGAACTTGCCGGCGGCGATGAGCGCCCGGATCCGCGCCTCCTGCAGGGCCTCTCGTAGGGCCTGCGCCGCGCCGGAGCCGGCGACCTCGTCGATACGACGCAGCGCCGAGGTCGCGGTGCCTCCGATAGGCGCGAGCGCCGCCGCCAAGGCCCCGATGTGCTCGTCGTCGAGATCGCCGACCGAGCTCCCGCTCGTCGGCTCGTTCAGCGCCGCGAGGACCGGCGCCAGGGACGGCGTCGGCCCGGCCTCGAACGCGTACGCGACCAGCGCCCGAGCCTCGTCCTCGCGGCCTTCGTCGAGGGCCCGGAGCGCCTCGATCCCCAGGAAGGTCGGCGTCGCCGGCCACACCTCGAAGGCCGCGCCCTCCCCTTCTCCAGCGACCGCTATCGCGAAGTACCGGGACGCCGGCCAGCTCGACCCGAGCGCCCAGGAGAGCTCGAGCAGCGACGTCCGGCCGACCCGGCGCACGCGCCGGCAGTCGAGCGCGCTGGCCAGCAGCCGGGAACGTGGCGCCCCGGAGTTCGGCAACCCCTTCAGGAGCCGGTCGGTCCCCCACGCGACGGCGGCGACCTCCTTGCGGACCGAGGGGACGCTCCGGTAGCGCTCCGGCCACTCGGACGGCGGCTTCTTCTCGATGACGTGCTCGGCCCACCAGCGGGTCGCGACGCCGCACTCGCCCTTCGGCGGGATGGCGTGGTCCCGAGCCCGTGTGTAGAACGCCTTCATGAGCCCGATGGCGGCGCTCAGGTTCGGGTCGTGAATGGTGTCGAGGATCTCGAGGGCCCGCGCCGGGTGGCCGTAGTCGACGAGATCCATCGCCGCGCGCGCCTTCCGGATCGCCCGCTCCGCCTGGGTGCCGCCCAGCGCGTCGCTCTGGGCGAGGGCGGCCGGTAGCCCCTCCGCGAGGAGCGTCGTCGCCACGAGCGTCCGGTCGGCGAAGTCCGAGCGCGGTAGCGCAGCCGCGGCCGCCTTCGCGTCGACGTGGCGCCCCGCGATGGCCAGGTAGATGGCGCGCGTGAGCCCGAGCTCCTCGTCACCGTGGGCGGCGAGCCAGTCGAGCTCGACCAGCGCCGCCTTGGCGACCGACCGGTCGAGGTTCAGCTCGGCGCTGCCGTCGGTCCTGTGCATCAGGAGCTCGGCCAGCCAGCGGTGACCGTGCTCGAGGTCGCCGTCTTTGGCGATCCCGGCCCTGAGCGCCGCCTCCGCGCCGGCGCGGTCGAAGCCAGGGTGGAAGCGCCGGCCGACGCCGTCGAAGCTCTTCGCCCAACCCAGGTAGATGAACGTCTCGGGGTCCTCGGGCCACCGCGCCGTCATCTCCTCGGCGACGTGGCCGGCCGCGCCGATGAGCTCGACCTGGAGCAGCGAGTTGTAGAGCCACCACCAGGTGACGCTGTCGTCGGGCGCCTCCTCGCGGAGCCGATAGGCCAGGCGCACCGCTTCGCCCGCCTTGCCGGCCTCGGCGAGCTGACTCACCTCGTCGACGAAGGTCAGCACCGGGGTGCGCTGCTCGGCCAGCTTCCGGAGCGCCGCGTGAAGCGCGACGACCTCGTCCGGCTGCAGGAGGCTCCCGCTGAGCTCGAGCGCGTATCGCACGACGTAGACGTCACCGTCGCGGCGCGCGCTCGCCTCGAAGCGGACCGGGCCGACCGAGAAGCCGTCCGGGAGCTCGGGCTCGGAGGCCAGGGTCACGCCGCGCGGCATGGTCACCCGCCACTCGACCACGACGTCATCGGCGCGGACGAGGTCGAGGGGGACGATCCGCTCGAGCCAGCGCGCCTTCCACGCGCGCTCGTCGGGCGTCGCCTCCTTGAGCTCGTCCATCAGCGCCGGTGGCAGCGCTCCGAGCACCGATCCGAGGGACGCCTGGAAGCTCCCCGACCCGAGCGACAGCCCGTAGTTCTCGGTCCCGTCGAACGCGAGCTCGATGTGGAGCGGATCGACGACCGGGGCGTAGCCCTCCAGGCCGACCCGACGGGCCGCCGTGGTCTGGCCGTAGGGTCCCTCGGCGTAGGACGACCAGAACCCCGGGAGCTCGTCGGCGCGGGTCGACTCGTACCAGCCGCGGAGACGGCCGGCGGAGGTACCGCGCGCGTCGGTCCTCTCGATGATGTCGGCTGGCCCCTCCCGCTTCAGCCGCACCTCGCGGACCTCGGTCCAGCGGTCGTCCGCGGCGACGCCCGGGAGAGGGGAGAGGCCCTCCTCGCCCGACCGCGCCACCAGGGCCCAGCGACCGGCGATCGACGCGGACAGCGTGCCCGCGGCGAGCTGCGAGGCGGTCGGGTCGATCCACCGGGGGGTGGGGCCGGGGAGGAAGACGATGGCGTGATCGAACCAGCCGAGGGCTGGCGCGTCCGGCAGCGGGTCGTGGGTGCGGTCGACCCGGACCAGCGCGACCTCGGCCGCGATCCCGCGGGCGCGGAGCAGCGCGACGAAGAGGGTCGCGAAGTCCTTGCAGTCTCCATAGTTGCGGCGCGCGACGGCGGGCGGCGCGGTCGGCACCCAGGCGCCGTCGCCGAGCGAGATCCCCGTGTAGCGCAGATGCTCGCCCATCCACGCGTGGATCCGGGCGACGACGGCGTCTACGTCGTTGACGTCCCCGATGACGTCGGCGGCGAGCTGGTCGACGGCCTCCTTCACGCCGGGCTCACCGAGCACCTTCGCCAGGATCCCGGCGTACTCGGTGGCGACGGAGCCCCAGCTGTTCGCCGTGGTCACCACGGTCCACCCGAAGGACGGCTGCGCGGGCGGGTCGGACAGCGGCCACGGGCGCCGCTCGGGAGCGCCGTCCACGCGCAGGGTCACGCGACCGCCGCGCCGTGTCACCCGGGGCTTCAGGGCACGTGCCACCGGTCGACCCACGTGGGTCCAGCGCAGCGGGGTCTTGGTCGGGAAGCTGATCTCGACGGCCAGCCGGCGCGTCGGGTGGGCGACGTCCTGCGCGAACCGGAACAACCGCCCCGAGTGGAACGCGGGCGCGATCTCGACACGCTTGACGAGCGTCTCGACGACGGCGCCGGGGGCGACGCCCGGGAGCGGGCCCGTCAGCATCCGGTAGTCGGTGTAGACGTCATCGGAGGCCGCGACCGGCTGCTCGCTGAGGGTCCGCGGGTCCAGCGTGCGCTCGCGCCCGTCGGCGGGGATGACGCGGGCGCGGAGCTCGGGCTTGTCGTCGAAGCCGGGCTTCCAGCGCGCGCTGAGCGTCTTGGTCCAGTCCGCTCCGCGGGTCGTCAGGACGCGATAGATCGACCGGTAGACGTGGACGCAGCGTCCGTCGGCGTCGCACTCGCGGTGGGTCGCGTCGAGGAGGTACTCCAGGTCCTCGTCCTTCGGCGCCTCGTGAGACGCCGCGGCGGCCTGGAGGTCCTTCGCGGGGACGGAGAAGGGCTCGGCGGCCAGCAGATCGATGTCCGTCGGCCTCGCCGCGCGGGCGGGCGTCTGGAGCGCGAGGGCCCCGAGGAGCGTCGTCAGGAGGGCGGCGGAGGCGGCGGCGCGGATCATCGACTTCCCCATCGGTCTCGCCCCCCGAAGACACGACGGGCCATCCTTGCCGATACCACCGGCGTCGACGGCCGGTCAAACCCCATGAGCGCGATGTGAACAGCGTTCATCAGAACGTTCAGCGGGGCAGGTTGCCGGTGAAGTCGCGGACGTTGCGGATGGCGGTCTGGAGGTCGATGAGGGCGCGGCGGAGGTTGGGGTCGCCCGGCTCGCGGCCGTCCATGAAGTCGGCGAGGCGCTTCGAGATGCGCGCGACGTCGTCGAGGATGTGGGTGAAGTCGGTCGGGGGGACCCCGTCGACGAGCTGGTTGGCGACGGGGTTCCCGCCGCCGCCGGGGCTGACGGTGAGGACCATCTCGCCGAGGAGCCCGCTGCGGGTGACCTGATAGGCCGACGCCGTGGTCAGCAGCGGGCCGTAGCGCTCGCCGTCGAAGATCTCGACGTCGACGAGGACCCGGTAGCCCTGGTGGCCGAGCTCGCGGATGGCGACGTCGGTGACCTCGCCGGCCTCGATGCCGCTGATGAGGACGGGGCTCCCGACGTGGAGGCCGTGGGCCTCGTCGAGCACGACCCCGAAGGCGAGGGCCTCGCGGCCGAAGCTGATGCCCTTCCGAGGCACGTAGTAGACGCTGAAGAGCACGGCGGCGGCGAGGACGGCGCCGACCACGAGGCCGATCCAGAAGTTGGCGCGGGCGTTCGGTTTCACGAGGCGTCCTGGGGGGGCTGGGGACCGGGGTCGCCCTGGGGCGCGGGCGACGCGTTGGGGACCTCGCCGAGGAAGAAGCGGCTCAGGCGCTCGGCCATGGCGTCGCGGCTGCCGTCGGCCGCGACCCGGCCGCGGTCCATGAACACGACGTGGTCGGCGAGGCGCTCCACGTCGTCGCGCTGGTGGGTCACGATGACCGTGGTGCGCTCGGGGTCGGCGGTGAGCTCGCTCAGGAGATCGAGCAGCCCGCCGAGGGCCTCGGGGTCGAGGCCGGTCAGGGGCTCGTCGAGGAGCAGGACGGGCGGCTCGAAGGCCAGGGCGCGGGCGAGGCCGAGGCGCTTCCGCTCGCCGCCGGACAGCGTCGCGACGGTGCGGCTCTCGGGGAGGCCGACGCGGTCGAGCATGTGGCGGGCGCGCTCGGTCGCGTCGCTGGGCTTCACGCCGACGGCGGTCAGGGGCCAGACGATGTTGTCGACGGGCGAGAGCCCAGGGAAGAGCCCCTCGCGCTGGAAGACGAAGCCGACGCGGGGGCCGCGGAGGCGGCGCTTCAGGAGCTCGCGTTCGCCGAGGGCCAGGAGCTCGAGCCGCTCGCCGTCCGCCTCGCCGAGGTCGAGCCAGACCTCGCCCGAGAGATCGGGCGCGCGCTCGAAGTAGCTGCCCTCGACGCGGCCGAGGAGCGACAGCAGCGTCGACTTGCCGCTGGCCGAGCGGCCGAGGAGCGCCGTCGTGCGGCCGGCGGGGACGTCGAGGGCCGGGACGCTGAGGGTGAAGTCCGGGCCGAGGCGCCAGACGAGGTCGCGCACGGCGTAGGCGGTGCGAGGGGCGCGCGCTGGGACGGCCGCGCTCATCCGAGGGTCGCCACGATGAGGGTGGTGAAGACGTGGTCGCTGACGAGGACCAGGAAGCTGGCGACGACCACGGCGCTCATGGTGTGGCGGCCGAGGACGCCGGCGTCGGCCTTGTCCTTGAGGCCGAAGGCGACGCCGAGGGACGCGATGATGACGCCGAAGCCGCCGGCCTTGAGGAGCCCGCAGGCGAAGTCGACCGGGGCGAGGGCGTCGATGGCGCGGTTGAGGTAGTGGACCGGCGAGATCCCGAGCTTGGCGGCGCCGAGGATCATGCCGCCGATGAGGCCGAGCAGGATCGCCGAGATGGTCAGGAGCACGGTCCCCGTGATGCAGGCCCAGACCCGGGGGGCGACGAGCTCGCGGTCGATGTCGAGGGACATCGCGCGCATCGCCTGGGCCTGGCCGCTGAGCGTGACCATGCCGAGCTCGCTGGCGAGCCCGGCGCCGGCCTTGCCGGCCATGAGCAGCGCGGTGAAGATCGGGGCGAGCTCGCGGACGAGGGAGACGCTGACGATGTCGGCGACCATGTGCTCCATCCCGAGGCGGGCGAGCTGGAGCGAGGTCTGGAGCGCGATGACCATGCCGGCGAAGAGCGCGGCGATGCCGACGAGCGGCAGGGCGCTCAGGGCGACGCGGCCGAGCTGCTCGACGTAGTCCGACGGGCGCATCCGGGGGAGCGCCCGGGTGGCGCGGCCGAGGACGGCGCCGAGGAAGCGCGCCTCGCGCCCGAAGGCGGCGACGCCGGAGGCCGGGTTCACGGGCGGACCATCCCGGTGAGGGTGATCTTGAGCGACCCGCCCTCGCCGTTCCGGAACGGGAGATCGAGGGAGCGCGTCTCGCCGACGTGAATGGGCGCGATCGTGCGGGAGACGATGCCGAGCTTGTCGTCCGAGGCGAGCGCGTCCTCGTCCATCAGCGAGACGGTCAGGATCCCGCCGGGCCGCGCGTCGAAGACGAAGCTGTCCCCCCACACCGGCTCCTGGGAGCCCTCGACCACGGCGGTCTCGAAGCGCTGGCCGTCGTACTCGACGACGACGTAGGGGTCGGTCACGCCGGGGCCGCTGTCGGTGTCGGGGAGGCCCGTGGCGGACTCGACGGTGAGCGAGATGCGCTCGGCGAGGGGGGCCGCGGCCGGGAGGAGAGGGGCGTCGCCAGCGTCGCCGAGGGGGGCGCCGCCGTGGCGGGCGAGGTACTCGTCGACGGCGCGGGCGCTGGGGCCCTCGCTCGCCGGGCAGGCCGCCGTGAGCAGCGCGAGCGCGGCGAGGGCGGTCAGGGTGGGCGGGCGTCGCATCGGCACCGTTATGCCACACGCGGGCGGGCCGGCACACCCGGGCGCCAGCCGGGGCGGCGATTGTTTGGTTCCCCGCGACAGGCGCATGTGCGAGATTTCACGGCATGAACGCTGCGTGGAGCGAAACCAACGGGCACGCGCTGCCGGCCCTCGTCACGGCGATCCCCGGCCCGAAGAGCCAGGCCGCCGTGGACGTGCTGGCGCGTCACGAGTCGCCGGGCATCACCACCCGGCGGGCGCGCCAGGGCGAGGCCCGCGGGGTCGGCAAGGACCCCATCGTGTGGGACCGAGCGGCCGGCGCGAACGTCTGGGACCTCGACGGAAACCGCTTCGTCGACCTGACGGCGGGCTTCGGCGTGGCCATGGTGGGGCACGCGCACCCTGAGGTCGTCGCGGCGGTCCAGGCGCAGTCGGGGCGGCTCCTGCACGGGATGGGCGACGTCTTCCCGAACGGGCCGCGCATCGCGCTGATGGAGAAGCTCGCGGCGCTGGCGCCGGGCGAGCTCTCGCAGTGCATCCTGACCGGCGGCGGCGCCGAGGCGGTCGAAGCGGCGCTGAAGACCGCGGCCCTGGCGAGCGGCAAGCCCGGCGTCCTGGCGTTCTGGGGCAGCTACCACGGGCTCAGCTACGGCGCGCTCGCGGCGACGGCCTACAAGGGCGACTTCCGGGCGCCCTTCCACGCGCAGCTGGGGCGCCACGTCACCCACCTGCCCTACGGCTGCGACCCGGAGCTCATCGCGGGGCTGCTCGTGGGGCCGGCGAGCGGCGGCGAGATGATCGGGACCATCCTGGTCGAGCCGATGCTCGGCCGCGGCGGGCAGGTCGTGCCGCCGCCGGGGTGGCTCGCGGCGCTGCGGCGGATCGCCGACGAGCGAGGCGTCGTCCTGGTCTTCGACGAGATCTACACCGGCCTCGGGCGGACCGGCGCCTGGTGGTGCGGCGACCACGACGGGGTCGTCCCCGACGTCCTGTGCACGGGCAAGGCGCTGGCCGGCGGGATGCCGATCGGCGCGGCCGTCGCGCGACCCGAGGTGATGGGGGCGTGGGGCCGGAGCGTGGGCGAGGCCATCCACACCGCGACGTTCCTGGGGCACCCGGTCGTCTCGGCGGCGGCGCTGGCGACCCTGGAGGTCATGGAGGCGATGGACGTCCCGGCGCTGGCGCGGGGCTTCGAGGCCGCGACCCGGGCGCGCTTCGGTGACCGGGTCCGAGGCCGCGGCGCGATGCTCGGGGTGGCGTTGCCGTCTCCGGGCGCGGCGGCGCGGGTCATGGGGCGGGCGCTCAAGCGGGGGATCATCACGCTGCCGGGCGGGATCCACGGCGACATCATCGGCCTGACGCCGCCGCTGGCGCTCTCCGAGGCGCAGCTCGCGCACGCCTTCGACGTGCTGGCCGACGCCATCGGCGAGGAGGAGGCGGACGGTGCCTGAGCTCCCCGAGCGCGCGGCCCTGCGGGCGGATCTGCTGGCCTTCGTTGCGGCGCCCGACCCTGGCGCCTTCGACGCCCTGGCCGACCGCGTCGTCGCCTACCAGGCCGCGGCGCTACCGGTCTACGGGCGGCTCGTCGCGGCGCGGGGCGGGGCGACGACCTGGCGCGAGGCGCCGCTGGTGCCGACCGACCTGTTCCGGGACCTCGACCTGTGCTCGAAGCCGGGCGCGGAGGCGACCTTTCGGACCTCGGGGACGACCGTCGGAGCGCGCGGGACGCGGCGCGTGCCGGACCTGTCCCTCTACGACGCGGCGATGAGCGCCCCGTTCGTCGCCCACGTGCTGGGCGGGGACGCGTCGCGACGGCCGTGGCTGAGCCTCGTCCCGCCGGTCGACGTCGCGCCCGACAGCTCGCTGTCCCACATGATCAGCGCGCTGGCAGAGCGGTACGCGAGCGACGTCACCTGGGCCTTCGACCAGGCGACCGGTGTCGACGTCGCGGCTTCCGAGGCCTTCGCGCGGGACGCCGACGGGCCCGTGGTCGTGCTGACGACGGCCTTCGCGCTGGCGCACCTCCTGGACGTGATGGAGGTCCCGAGCCCGCTGCCCGCCGGATCGCGGGTGATGGTGACCGGGGGCTTCAAGGGTAAGGCGCGCGAGGTCAGCGAGAAGGCGCAGCTCGCCGACGTCGAGCGGCTCCTGGGTGTACCGGTCGACGCGGTCGTCCCGGAGTACGGGATGACGGAGCTGTCGAGCCAGGCCTATGGGCGGCCGCTCCGTGCCAACCCGACGCTCCGGTTGCGCGTCGTGGATCCGCAGAGTCAGATGGACCTGCCGAAGGGTGAGGTCGGGCTCGTCGCGTGCTTCGATCTTCTGAACCTGGACAACGTCTCCGCGCTCCTGACTGGCGACCTGGGCCAGCTCGACGAGGAGGGGCGTCTGACGCTGCTCGGGCGCGCGCCCGACGCGGTGGTCCGGGGATGCTCGCTGACCGCCGAGGAGCTCCACGCGAGGACGCGGGGCGGGGCGTGAGGCGACGTAGGAGTGAAGTATTAGATCGTGGGGTCAGACCCCGCCTTCTAACACTTTCTGCTTCGCGGTGCGGGGCGTTCGCGCGGGAAGTATTAGATCGCGGGGTCGGACCCCACCTTCTAACATCTTCTCGCGGAACGGACGCGGAGGCGACAGCGGAAGCGGACGCGGAGGCGACAGCGGAAGCGGAGGCGAGGGCGGAAGCGGAGGCGGAGGCGAGAGCGGAGGCGAGAGCGGAGGCGAGAGCGGAGGCGGAGGCGAGAGCGGAGGCGGAAGCGGAAGCGGAGGCGGAAGCGGAAGCGGAGGCGGAAGCGGAAGCGGGAGCGGAGGCGGAAGCGGAGGCGGAAGCGGAGGCGGAAGCGGAAGCGGGAGCGGAGGCGCGGGCGCAAGCGGGAGCGGAGGCGCGGGCGGAAGCGGGAGCGGAGGCGCGGGCGGAAGCGGAGGCGCGGGCGGAAGCGGGAGCGCGAGCGCTGGTGCGTGTGGAGAGGGCGAGTTGAAGCTCTTCGCGCTGCGTGACCTGGAGCGGGGGCCAGGGGCGGCGCTCCTCGAGGCGACGATCTCCATGGGCTTCTCGGAGGAGGTCGCGCGGGCCGGGCTCGCGGCGGAGACCGAGGCGTGGACGGCTTCAGGAGCTCTCGATGGCCTCCTCGCGGAGCTGCCGAGCGGGCTCCCGGCGACGCGGCTGCCACGGACGATGCTCGTGGTCGCCGCGCGGACGCTGCCGGCGAGCGCGATGCGGGCGGCGCTCATGGGGCGGACGCTCGGCGCGCGGGTCTTCTTGAAGACGGCCACCGGCCAGGAGGACGTCGCGGAGGCGCTCGCGGCCGCGGACCCCGAGATCGTCCCGCGGCCGTTCCGCTCATCGGACATCCCGGCGCGCGACGCTGCCATCGCCGAGGCCGACACCGTCGTGGTCCTCGGGTCCGACGACGCCATCGCCGCGATGCGCGAGGCGACGCCCGACGGCGTGACCTTCGCGGGCTACGGGCATCGGGTCTCGGCCGTGTGGCTCGGGCGCGTCGACGACGAGGCCCTCGACGGCGTCGCCGAGGACCTGTGCGCCTGGGATCAGGCCGGCTGCCTCAGCCCGCAGGTCGTCTGGGCCTCCGACCCCGAGCGGACCGCAGCGGCCCTGGCCGAGCGCGTCGCCGAGCTGGAGCGGCGCCGCCCCATGACGATCCCCGAGGCGGCCTGGCCGGCGCGGAACGCGGCGCGGACCCTGGCCGACATGATGGGGCGCTCCTTCGTCACCGAGACCGCCCTCGTCGCGGCCCTCGACGATCCCAGCTTCCGCAGCAGCCCCGGACTCCGCGTACTCTGGGTGCTCCCGGCGGACTCGCGGGCGCTCGCGCCGATCGCGCCGCTCCTGTCGACCGTCGCGCTCACCGGTCGTCCGCCGACCGGGCTGCCCCTCGGCGTCCGACTGTGCGCGCCGGGGCGTATGCAGCGCCCGCCGCTGACCTGGCCCCACGACGGCCGCCCGAACCTGCCGCCGCTCCTGCGAGCGTCGGCGTCGCACCGCTGAGGCCCGCTCCCGACGGCTTGCGCAGGTCCCGACGACGCGCGAACCTGGACTCGTCCCTGCCGCATCGAACCGCTCCTGGAGCAGCCTCCCGCCGTGTTTCTGCCCTACGCGACCTCCGAGCTCACCTACCGACGCCCCTGGGCGAACTACGCCCTGCTCGCGGCCACCGCCGTCGCCTTCTTCGCCTTCGGCGGCTTCGACCACTACGCGGTCGCGCGGAGCGCGCGCGACTTCGGGGTCGGCGGCGACAGCGCGCTCGGCCCCGTCAGCTACCTCTTCGTCCACGCAGACCTGGCCCACCTCATCGGGAACCTCCTGGCGCTGTGGCTGTTCGGCAACTCCATCTGTGCGCGGGTCGGGAACCTCGCCTACGTGCCGCTCTACCTGGTCCTCGGCGCCCTGTCCGGGTTGACGCAGCAGCTCTTCCACGACGGCTACACCATCGGCGCGAGCGGCGCCATCAACGGGCTCATCGCGATGTTCCTCGCCATCACGCCGCGGGCTCGCATCTCCATCCTGCTGGGCTGGCTCTTCCCGCCGCTCCTACGGACGTGGACCGTGCGCAGCTACTGGGTCATCGGCCTCTGGGTGCTCTTCGACGTCATCGGCGCCCTCTCCAGCCACGGCCCGGTCGCGTACGGCGCGCACCTCGGCGGCTACCTCTTCGGCCTGCTCGTCGCGCTCGCCGGGCTCCGCCTGCGCGCCATCCCGACCGACGACGACGACCGAACGCTCCCCGATCTCTTCGGCTGGAGCTGGCGTCGGAAGACCGCGGTCGCGGCGCCCTCGACACAGCCCCTCGCGGCGACGGTCGCGTCGGGCGAGGCCGCGCCGCGCAAGGCCACCCCGGCGCCCGCCCGACGCCCGGCGGCCCCGCGACCCGCCCCAGCGCCGGTGCTGCACCGCGCCGCGCCGGCGCCCGATGGTCTCCGGCGTGATCCCCAGTTCGTCGAGCTGACCTGCGCCTGCGGCGAGCGCGTCGAGGCCTCCCGCCTGTTCGGCCTCGAGGGGCTCCGCTGCCCGGGCTGCGGGGCGCCGCTCGAGCCCGCCTGAGTCGAGGCGACGCAAGTGCTTGACATCGGCCGCCCGTCGGAGGCGCATGCGGGCATGAACAGTCCGGCTCCCACCGTCATCGACCTCGACCCCTACACCTTCGGCCCTACCCAGACGTGCTTCGGGTGTGGGCCGCACAACGAGCGCGGGCTTCGCCTGCGTTTCCAGCGTGAGGGTGACACGGTCACGACGCGGTTCGTCCTGGGCAAGGGTCACGACGGCCCGCCGGACCTGTTGCACGGAGGCCTCCAGGCCCTGATCTGCGACGAGCTCGCGGGCTGGGTCCTCGTCGGCCTCCGGGACCGCATCGGCGTCACGAGCAGCATGAACCTCCGCTACATCCGGGGGATTCGGCTCGGCGAGGAGTGCGTCGGCATCGGCGAGCTCACCTCCGAGTCCGAGACCATGATGACCGTGCGCATCAAGCTCGTTCAGGCGGAGCAGCTGTGCTGCACCGCCAAGGTCTCCTTCATGATGGCCAACAGCGCCCGCATGGAGGAGCTGCTCCCCAACGGCGTGCCCGACGGCTGGCACCACTTCTTCGACGGCCCCGGCGAGCCGGAGCCGGCCCAGGAGACCTGAGCCGACCGACCGCGCATGCACATGGTTGTGATGGCCCGAGGGGGCCCGAACAGGCGGGAAACCATGTCGTATCGCAGCTTGATCATCATCGGCCTCCTCAGCGTATCCGGTGCCCTCGGGGCATGCGGTGACGACGGCGGAGACGGCGCCGACGCGGCGGACACGAGCGTGCTCGATCCGGGCGACGTGAGCTTCCAGGACCTCATCGCCGGCGACACGACGGCCCCGCAGGACACGCTGCAGCCGGTGGACACGCTTCAGGCAGACACGGTTCAGCCGCAGGACACGGTTCAGCCGCAGGACACGGTTCAGCCGCAGGACACGGTTCAGCCGCAGGACACGGTTCAGCCGCAGGACACGGTTCAGCCGCAGGACACGGTTCAGCCGCAGGACACGGTTCAGCCGCAAGACACGGTCCAGCCGCAAGACACGGTCCAGCCGCAAGACACGGTTCAGCCGCAAGACACGACCGAGCCCGAGGACACGGTCCAGCCGCAAGACACGACCGAGCCCGAGGACACGGTTCAGCCTCAAGACACGACCGAGCCCGAAGACACCGTGGTCACCGGCTGCCCGGGCGGCACGACCTCGGCTGGCGCCACCATCGCCCTCGACGGCGTCGACGACCTGGCGAAGTACGGCGTCGGCCAGATCGTCGAGCCGGCCGCCTGGCTCGGTGACGCCGACGCCTACGGCATCACCTGGGACGCCGACTACCTGTACCTCACCCTGCGCTCGACCGCGTTCACGAGCCCGTTCCTGCCCCTCCACGTCTACGTCGAGGCGGACGTGACGCTGCCGACCGCCGCCCCGTCGACCGGCAAGGAGTACGGGGGCCTCGCCCCCACCCTGCCCTTCGCCGCCACCCACGTGATCGCCGTCCGCCAGCAGAGCGACGCCGGCGACGGTCTGACCTACGATGGCGTCTACACCCCCGGCCTGGACTGGACGGTGCGGGTGACGGACCTCGCCCACCACGAGGACGTCTGGGTCGCCGCCGACAACGGCGCCATCAGCGTGCGCGTACCGTGGACGGCGCTCGACTGCCCCAGCGCACTGCGCCTGACCGCCCACGTCGTCAACGGCGCCGCCGGCAACGAGTGGAAGGACTTCCTCCCGACGACCGCGACGCCCTGGGCCGAGGGAGGCGGCGGCTACTACGAGATCGACCTGACCGCGGACCCGGCGATCGAGAATTGGGCCACGCCGTGAGCGCGCGCCGCCGCTACGCGCTCGGGCTCTCGGCGCTGATTTCGCTCGCCGTTTCCGGCTGCGACAGCGACGCCGGACCCGCCACGAAGGACGCCGACGCTGACGTCATCGACGCCTCCGACGCGACCCTCGCGGACACCGCGATGGCTCCAGACGTGGCGCTCGTCGATCCCCTCCCCGTCGACCCCGACTTCGACGAGAGCTACCCCGCCATCGGCGACGCCGTCGTCACCACCCTCGTCGAGACCTTCGCCCCGCGCTTCGGCTACGCCCGCTACGTGACCGAGCTCGGCGGGCTGCGGGTCCCGCCGGCGCGCTTCGGCGCCCTCGAGCCGCAGCCCGGCGAGCCCCACCTGCTGCGCGACCAGCTCGCGCTCCCCGGCGACCTCGGCGCCGGAGACCTGGTCCCCGGCGCGCTCCCCGATGGCCGCCGCTCGATGTTCTACGGGCTCGTGCTCGCGGACGTGCAGATCGTCGACACCGACTCGCCGGCCCAGGTCGCCAAGAACGCGATCTCCGACGCTGCCGGCTTCCGCCTGCCCGCCTACCGCCCCCACGGCGAGCTGGCCGCGCACCTCGCCGACGACGTCGTCCGCTCCGCCGGAGCCTTCGCCGCCCCGCGCCCCTTCGACGCGGCGCTCGTCCTCGGCGACGCCGTCGAGAACGGCCAGCACAACGAGCTCACGTGGTTCCTCACGGTCCTCGACGGCGGCGAGCTCACGGTCGACAGCGGCGCCCGAGACGACGTCGTCCCCGGGGCGAACAACGACGCCTTCGACCCCTTCGTCGCGGCCGGGTTGCCCGCCGGGACGCCGTGGGTCGCGGTGCTCGGCAACCACGACTTCCAGGTCAACGGGAACTTCCCGCACGGCCTCATCGCTGGCCTCTACGCCCTCGACGCCGAGGTCCAGGGCCAGGTCGACGACGTGCTGACGGCCCTCGACCTGACCCTGCCCGAGGTGTCCACGGCGGGCCACCACAACGCGTGGTTCCCCCACGCCCTGCGCGGCGCCTTCGCGGCGCGGCCCGACGCGTGGTTCGAGCCGTCGCAGCTGGGCCTGGACAGCCTGGCTGACCTCGCCCCGGCCGACGTCCCGGCGGACGCCGAGCGCGAAGGGATGGACGCCTGCGGCTTCGTCGCGGCGCTGCACGAGGCGCCTGGGCTCCCGACGGGCCACGGCTACGGTGACGCCCACGTCCTCGACTGCACCCCCTGGTACACCTGGGACCCGGTCCCCGGGCTCCCGCTCCGTGTCCTGGCGCTGGCCCTCGGCCCGATCGGGACCGGCGGCGACCAGGGCGTCCTGGCTCGCCCGTCCGAGGCGGGCGTCCTGCGCGACGACCTCGTCGGCGACCCGCGCTTCGATCAGATCGCGTTCCTCGAGGCCGAGCTCGCGCGCGCCGACGACGACGACGTGGCGCTCATCGTCATCAGCCACCAGCCGTCGTGGAGCCTCGAGACGAAGACCGGGGTCGCGCCGCTGCGCGTGCTCGGCGCCATCGATCCGACGGTCGCCGCGCTCCTGGATCGCTGGATCTCGAACCCCGTCGAGCCGATGACGGCGACGGACCTGCGTCGAACCCTCGCGGCCAGCGGTCGCGTCATCGCCCACCTCGCCGGTCACACCCATGAGAACGACGTCCGCGCCATCTGCCCCGACGGCACCGCCTTGGGCGCGGACGACGCCGGCCGCTGCGGCGCCGGAGACGACGGCGCGGTCGGCTACTGGGAGGCCACCACCGCGGCGGTGGTCGACGCGCCCCACGAGGCGCGGCTCGTCGAGATCGTACACGTCGGCGGGTCCCTCGGCGCGCTCTACCTGACCCTCGTGGATCCGCGCGAGCCCGCCGGGAGCTTCGTCACCCGCGGCCGCTTCTTGAGCCGGGCGGACGACGCGCTCCACGGCGGACGAGGCGGGGCCGGCGCAGTAGGTGACCGGAACCTGCTCCTGCCCTTCGCGCTCCCCGAGGACGCCGTCCCCGGCTGGACGGCGGCGGTCGGGGCCGACCAGATCGAGAGCGAGTCGACCCTCCTCGAGACCCGCCCCGCGCTGCCCCCGCTACCCGAGTGGCCGGAGGGTTGAGGGGGACGCGAGCGATACACGCCGATACAGGATAGACAACCGCGTTACAGGTCGATCGAAGCGCTGGCGCGTTGAGTGCTCCACGTCTTTTTCACTGGAGGACTCGATGAGACGCCTGCCGACCCTGCTTCTCGGCTTCTGCCTGCTGGCCTGCAACACCCCATCCGGCGCCGCGCCGCCGCCTGCCACCGCGCCCGCTCCGAGCGTCGAGCCGGCCCCGAGCGTCACGCCATCGACGCTGCCCGCGACGGGGACCGGCCTCTGCGGTGACGTCCCGGCGTCGGACGACGTCCCGACGCTGGTGAACGGCACGAACGCCTTCGGTCTGGACCTGTGGAAGGCCCTGTCGAGCGACCCGGCCAACCAGGGCAACCTCGCGATCGCGCCGGCGAGCCTCGGCGTCGCCCTCGGGATGACCCAGCTCGGCGCGAACGGCGCCACCGACGACGCGATACGCGAGGTGCTCCACCAGGCGCTCACCGGCGACGCGCAGCTCGCCGCCTACCAGGCGCTCCTGGGGTCGTGGTGCAAGCCCGACGCGCCCTACCAGCTGTCGGTGGTCAACCGCCTCTTCGGCCAGGAGAACCTGGCGTTCGTGCCGGCCTTCGTGAAGGCGACGGCCACGGCCTTCGGCGCGCCGATGGAGCTCGTCGACTTCGCCGGCGCCTTCGAGGCCGCCCGCCAGCGCATCAACGCGTGGGTGGCCGAGCAGACGAAGGACAAGATCCGCGACCTGATCCCGCCCGGCGGCCTCGACCAGGACACCCGCCTCGTCCTGACCAACGCCATCTACTTCAAGGGTCAGTGGGCCGCGCGCTTCGACCCCGACCGGACGACCAAGGGGGCCTTTCACGCGCCCGGCGGCGACGTCACGGCGGACATGATGCACCAGATGGGCGGCTTCCCCATCGCGAACGTCGACGGGGCGCAGATCCTCGACCTCGCCTACGCCGGTGGCGACCAGGTGATGACCATCGTCCTGCCGGAGGACCTCGCCGCCTTCGAGAAGCGCCTCGCTGAGACCGGCCTCGCGCCCCTCTTCGGCCGCCGCTACTCCGGCGGGGAGGTCCACGTGACCCTGCCGCGGTTCAAGCTCGCCGGGGGGACGATGGCGCTGAAGCCGGCCCTGAAGGCGCTCGGGATGGGGATCGCCTTCAGCCGGGGCGCGGACTTCTCCGGGATGACCACCGAGGAGAAGCTGAAGATCAGCGACGTCTTCCACAAGGTCTTCGTCGAGGTGAACGAGGAGGGCACCGAGGCCGCCGCGGCCACCGCCGTCGTGATGAAGCGCGAGACCGCGATGCTGCCGGTGCAGTTCAACGTCGACCGCCCGTTCCTCTTCTTCCTCCGCGACGCCCACACCGGCGCCGTCCTCTTCATGGGCCGGGTCGTCGACCCGACCGCCTGATCGGGGAGCTCACCAACCAAGGCGCGGCCCGCCGAGCGGTGGGCCGCGCCTCTCGCCGACCTCGGCGTCCGACCCCTACGCGTCGTCGCCCCCGTGGTCGTCACCCACCTCGACGCCGTCATCGTCACCGTGGTCGTCACCCACCTCGACGCCGTCGTCACCGTGGTCGTCACCCACCTCGACGCCGTCATCGTCACCGTGGTCGTCACCCACCTCGACGCCGTCGTCACCGTGGTCGTCACCCACCTCGACGCCGTCATCACCGTGGTCGTCACCCACCTCGACGCCGTCATCGTCACCGTGGTCGTCACCCACCTCGACGCCGTCGTCACCGTGGTCGTCACCCACCTCGACGCCGTCGTCACCGTGGTCGTCACCCACCTCGACGCCGTCGTCACCGTGGTCGTCGCCCACCTCGACGCCGTCGTCGTCGAAGAGACGTGCGCCACTGAGCGCGTGAACGCGGCCCAGGATCGTCAGCGTCTCCGCCACCGGGTCGAGCGCGTTGCTGCCCACCCACAGCTCGAGCCGGCCACGCAGGTCACGCCCGTCCTCGAGCCGCAAGTCGGTCGCGACGAAGCGGTCGAGCGCCGGGCTACCGACCCGCGCTGGTCGGCTCGCTCGCACGACGACGGCGCCCCCGATGCGCGCGCGCTCGAGCGCCTCGCGCCACATCGCCTCGGTCGCGTGCGACTCACCGGGGACGCGGAAGCGCGTGCCGGCCGTCCACTCGACGAGGCCGATGTCCTCGAGCTCCAGCGCCCGACCAGCGAAGTCGGCGGCGGCCACGACACCCTCGAGGTGCTCGTCGTGGCCCACCTCGGTCGAGGCGTGCAGCTCACGGACGGCGCCACCGGGCGCGAGCTGGATCTCCATCCGGGCCGAACCGCCGTCGAGCACGCCCGACAGCTCACCGAGCGTCACCGTCACCGGCACGCTGCCCCCGCTACCGGCGTCGCAGCCCACACCCCACGCTCCCGCCGAGCTCACGAGCCCCAGGACCACCATCCTCACCATCGTGCTCATCCGCATGTCGCCTCCATCGTCAATTGAGAAAACACCGCGGCCGCACCAGCGTGTCGGCCACAGGCAATGAGTAGCAGCATCCAGACGCGTTCGATCGCCGCCTCATCCGGTTTCCGTTCTCGGACTGAAAACGCGAGAGCAGAAAACACCGCGGCGCGGCCCTTCGCGGCCGGGTGTTTTCGGGCTGGAAACGAAAACGGCGGCCCCGAACGCATCAGGCCGCGACGCGATGGCGACAACATGCTGATATGAAAGCGCGGCAGGGACCCGTTCGGTGGTCCGGCCGTTTTCGAGGAGTTCCCGTGAACGACGACGGCGGCCCGGAGCGCCCGCAGATCACCCGCTACACCGACTATCGCGCCTACCTCCGCGACATGTACGCCTACCTCAAGGCGACCCGAACGGGGTTCTCCTACCGATCGTTCGCTCGCCGCGCGGGGTTCTCCTCGGGGAGCTTCCTCAAGCTCGTCTCCGACGGGCAGCGGAACCTGTCCGACGACTCGGTCCTCCGGGTCGCGAAGGGGCTGGGGCTCGACGCGCGCGAGGCCGACGTCTTCGAGGCCCTGGTCGCGTTCGACCAGGCCCCCACCGACGAGGTGCGGGATCGCTGCTATCGGCGGCTCGCGCGCCTGGTCGAGCGCGACCCGGTGGCTCGCCTCGCGGCCGAGCACTACGCGGCGTACTCCCGTTGGTACCCGTGGATCATCCGCGAGCTCGCGGCCCTCGAGGAGTTCGACGAGGACCCGAGCCATCTCGGGCGGCGCCTCCGGCCCAAGGTCCGTCCAGCTTCGGTTACGCGTGCTCTGGGGCTGCTCAGCTCGCTGGGGCTACTGGTGCGTGACGCGAGCGGTCGCCTGCGCCCCGCCGAGCGGACGCTGTCGACCGGGGCGGAGGTCCGCACCCTGGCCGTACGGAACTTCCACCGGCGGATGCTCGAGCTCGCTATCGACTCGCTGGACCGTGTCCCGCGCGAGGAGCGAAACATCACCTCGGTGACCGTGACCCTCGACGCACGCCGCTATCAGCGCGTCATCGCGCTGCTCGATCAGCTCCGCCAGGAGGTCCTGGCCGTGGAGCACCCGACCGAGGCCGACGACACGCCGGACGGCCCGGTGCAGGTCTATCAGCTGACGCTCTCGCTGGTCCCGATGACCCAGGAGGTCAAGTCGTGATGTGCCGCGCTCTCTCCTCGTTGTCCTTCACCGCCGCCATCGCCCTCGGAGCCTGTAGCGGCCTCGAGACCGGCAACGGCCGTGACGCCCCGATCCTCGTGGCCGCGCTCACCACCTCGGACGTCGACCCCGTGGACCGGGACGGCAAGAGCTTCGCCCTCGAGACCGTCCGAGCGGGGGTCGAGCGAATCGAGATCCACCTCCCCGACGGCGTCGGCTGCGCCGGGCTCCCCGGCCTCGTCGACGGGTCGACCGGCGACAGCGAGCCCCACACCAGCGTCTGCGCGGGAGGCGACGACACCATCCGCCTCAATGGCCCATGGGTCGTCGACCTCTCGAGCGGCGCGGCGACCCCGGCCATCCCCGCCGTCTCGGTGCCCGCGGGGAGCTACCGGCGGATCGACGTCCGCTTCGCCCCGGTCGACCCGCGCGACGGCGCGGTCGGTGATGACGACCCGCTCGCCGACGAGACGCTGGTGGCGACGGGCACAGCGTCACTCGACGACGGCGTACAGCCCTTCCGGCTCGCCCTCGCCTTCCACGAGGACGCACGCTTCGACGCGGACGAGGGTGTCTCGCTGGCCCTGGACCAGACCACCGACGTCCTGCTCGAGCTCGATCCGAGCGCCTGGTTCGCCACGATCCCGCTCGCGGAGTGCGCGGAGGACGGCGATCTCGAGGTCGTCGACGGGGTGCTGGTGCTGTCCGACGGGGGCGGCTCGTGCTCGGCGGTCGAGGGCGCCATCAAAGACGCGATCAAGGCCTCGGGGGAGCTCCGCGAGGCGCCGTGATCGGCGCCCGCGGCGCTCGCCGCCCCGCCTTCAAGCGGCGGCCTTCGCCGCGTCGTAGAAGGCCTTGGCGACCTTCTTGCCGCCCTTGTCGCGGATGACCATGCGGCGGACCATCTCCCCCGGCATCTTGAGGTTGGTCATGCCCCAGAAGCCGGTCTTGTAGGTGAACTTCTCCGCCTCGGCGAGGGGGAAGATCCAGCGCGTCTTCGAGTCGGCGAACCACGACGAGACGGTGTCGTGGAGCATCTCCATCGTCAGGTCTTCGCGCTCGAGCAGTGCGCCGATGGCGGCCGCGGGGTCGCCCTGGTCGACGGAGTACTTCGTCGAGATCGCCGCGACGACGACCGAGCCCATGCTGTGGAGCGGGATGAAGTAGATGTGGTCCCTCGTGCACACCGCGCAGCCGTTGGTCATGGTCGCGGTCAGCGACATCTTGGACATGTCGACCTTGGTGAAGAAGAGGTAGTCGGTACCCTGGGTCAGCGCCATCGTTCTGCTCCTGTCGCGTGGCTTCGGGGCGAATAGACCGTCCCCCCGGCCGAGGTAAACCGAACCGGTGTTTTTTGGGTCTCCTGACTCATGTGTGGGTCGAAGGACATCCAGGGAGGTCGGGGCAGAGTCCTCCGAGGCGGAGGCGGAAGAGGAGGCGGAGGCGGAAGAGGGGCCCCGACTTCTCCAAACCGACAACGTA
>Ga0209692_10000353_pt1 | contig 123516 bp, 110 predicted proteins | sample tdDd472_FD_187129 | JGI IMG/M metagenome (GOLD analysis project Ga0209692, IMG submission 187129) | Marine sediment microbial communities from the Atlantic coast under amendment with organic carbon and nitrate - tdDd47.2 (SPAdes)... | ecosystem: Environmental > Aquatic > Marine > Coastal >... | reverse complement strand
AGTGTCTTATGGTCGAGTTCCTGCAGGCTCTGTGGTTGTGCCGGGTAGCTTGCCTTCTGATTGCGGTAAATACAATTTGAATTGTGCAGTTATCGTCAAACAGGTGGATGCAAAAACTCGCGCGAAAACCAGCATCAATGATTTACTACGTATGGACAAATTTTAAGAGGTAGCTTTCATTATGAGTCAATCCGTCACTATTTATGGTATTCCTAATTGCGATACTGTACGTAAAGCCGTTAAATGGTTGGAAGCCAACCAGATCGAGCATGAGTTTGTGGATTATCGTAAAAATCCTTTGCCACGAAAAGAAATCGAAAACTGGGATAAGGCGATTGGTTGGGAAACTTTTTTAAATAAACGCAGTACTGCTTGGAAGCCCCTTGACCAATCGGTCAAAGACAATATTGATCGTGATTCTGCTTTGGATTTAATGTTGGATAAGGTGACTTTGATTAAACGCCCAGTGTTGGTACTGGAAAATGGCAAGGATATCGATGTCCATTTAAGCTTTAAACCTGAGCAGTATCAGGCAATCTTCAACTAACGAGACATTTCCATGAGCGAAACGCTGGCACTCAGTAAAGACTTGATAAACCGTCCTTCCGTAACGCCGGAAGATGCTGGCTGCCAGCAAATGATGATGGAATATCTTCAAGCCCTTGGTTTCGACAACGAGATGATGAACTTTGAAGATACCAGTAACTTCTGGTCATTGCGTCAAGGCAAAACCGAAGGGCCGGTGTTTGTTTTTGCAGGACATACCGATGTGGTACCAGCTGGGCCACTAGAAAAGTGGGATACCCCACCGTTCGAAGCGACGGAAAAAGATGGCTATCTGTTTGGTCGTGGCGCTGCGGATATGAAATCCAGTCTCGCCGCCATGCTAGTTGCAACCAAACGTTTCGTTAAGGACTTTCCAGATCATAATGGCTCAATCGGCTTTTTGATTACCAGCGATGAGGAAGGCCCCTTTATTAATGGTACCGTTCGCGTTATTGAAGAACTGATGAAACGAAACCAACCACTCGACTATTGTGTGGTTGGCGAACCATCCAGCTCAGAAATCTTTGGTGACGTTATTAAAAATGGTCGCCGTGGTTCGTTGACAGGCTTTCTAACCTTGAAAGGCACACAGGGTCATGTCGCCTATCCGCATCTTGCCGACAACGCCATTCATAAATCGCTCAAAGCATTAGATGAACTGGCCCATACCGAATGGGATCAAGGCAATGAGTTTTTCCCGGCCACCAGTTTCCAGATTGCCATAATCAAAGCCGGTACCGCAGGCAATGTAATTCCTGGCGAAAAGTATGTTGAGTTTAATTTCCGTTACTCCACAGAAACCACTCACCAAGAACTGCAACAAAGAGTCATCGCTCTTCTGGATAAGTATAACCTTGAGTATGACCTCGATTGGAAACTTAATGGCGAGCCATTTTTAACGGATCATGGTCATCTACTTATTGCAGCACGCAACGCCATCAAAGCAGTCTGCCAAATTAATACAACACCATTAACTACTGGAGGAACCTCTGATGGCCGTTTTATTGCTAAGACCGGTGCTGAGATTGTAGAAATAGGCCCTATAAACAAAACTATCCACCAAATTAATGAATGCGTTAAGATTGAAGACCTCGACAAACTCACTGAAGTCTACTATCAGATTTTGGTAGAGTTATTAGCGACAGAAAAAGCACTCTAAACAAAAGCTATAAGGCACTCTATGCACTCTTCTATGATGACAGCCGAACAAATTCTTGGTCTTAATCAGGATCACCTTTTGCATATTGCTGACAACAGTGAATTACTTGGGCAAAAATTTCAATGTCATCACGAAGTACTGGTTCCGATTGCCAAACTGATTCGACGCTCAGAACTGGACGGAATTCCGTTGCGCATTGTCAGTAGCTATCGTTCCTTTGAGCATCAACTGTCCATCTGGAATAAAAAATACTACCAAGAAGTAATGCTTAATTTACGCGACGGTTCAAGCGTTAACTCACAAGATCTTGATGGGCAGGAAAGAGTGGATGCCATTCTACATTATTCTGCTTTACCTGGTGCCAGCCGTCATCATTGGGGCACCGACTTTGATGTGTTCGACGCAAGCGCTATCGATATGGGCCATGATGTTGAACTCACTGAACAGGAGTTCGACAAAAACGGGCCTTGCGGACTTCTAAGCGACTGGTTGGAAGACCACCTCAGTGAGTATGACTTTTTTAAGCCCTATGCGGTAGATATAGGTGGCGTGGCTTGTGAGCCATGGCATATCAGCTATAAGCCGGTAGCCGAGAAAGCACTGAAAGAGTTTCCAATAGAGTTGTTGCACACATCATTGGAGCAGTCTGATATTGGGGGTAAGCAATTCATCATGCCCAAACTAGACTCCCTGGTGCAGAAATACGTTATGCGGATCTGTGAGGAACAGCCATTATAAATAATGCTGCTTTTCAGGAATTACATTAAAGAGGTTCAAAAATGCTCAAAGCTATAATCGTAACCTTCATCATTTTTGCCATATTGTTTTCAGGAATTATTGCCTTAAAACGATCCGCTGACCATTGGAAAGTGCCAAAGGGTGTAAAGCCTAAACCATATGACAAGGATAATGAAGATGAGGAAGATTTAGAAAACAAGAACCAAAGCAAAACACCTCAACTAGAAGATAAATCGAAACAGAAAACCGACTCGAACAAGACGAATTCATAAAACAACAGTGATCTGAGCCGCTTAACAAAATGGGGGCGTTAAGCAATGCAACAACACTTACGACATCTAGCTTTATTTTTTGGGCCTATATTTGCAGTTCTGGTCTATTTTCTAATGGCGAATGCCGAATTTTCCCATCCTGCTTCAATCACTGCAGCGATTGCCACCTTGTGCGCAGTCTGGTGGATATTCGAGCCGATCCCCATTCCTGCCACATCTTTAATACCCATTGCGGCTTTCCCCGCTTTTGATGTTCTTAGTGCCAGACAAGTTGCTGAAGCTTATGGTCATTGGCTGATACTATTGCTGATGGGCGGTTTTATCCTGTCGACCGCCTTAGAAAAAAGTGGCACCCACAGAAGACTTGCGCTTGGCATGATCAAGTTAGTGGGTTCGCACTCAGAAAAACGCATTGTACTTGGCTTTATGATAGCCAGTGCAAGTTTGAGCATGTGGATTTCAAATACAGCCACAACGCTTATGCTATTGCCAGTGGCCATGGCAATTGTTCAGTGTGGTCCCGATAATGAAAATACTCGCAAATTTGCCATAGCCTTACTGCTTGGGCTTGGCTACGCTGCCAACATTGGTGGCGTAGGTACGCCGATTGGCACACCTCCCAATCTTCTATTTATGAACTTTTACGCTCAGGCAACAGGGGAAGTAATCAGCTTTATTGACTGGATGGTTTGGGCCCTGCCGATTGTCATTCTATTTGTTCCGGTTATGTGGCTGTGGCTAACCCGAAAGCTAGAAGCTAATCAAAGTTATGACCTACCGCCGGTAGGAAAATGGCGCTCAGAAGAAAAACGCACACTGGCCGTGTTCGCGGTAGTCGCTTTTCTCTGGGTCTTTAGAACAGGTCCTTTTGGCGGCTGGAGTCAATTATTAGGATTAACTCATGCCAATGATGCTTCTGTTGCACTGCTCGGCGTCATCGCCATGTTTATGATTCCTAACGGTAAAGGTGGCAAACTTTTGGACTGGGAAACAGCCAATAAAATTCCCTGGGGGGTATTACTCCTGTTTGCTGGCGGTATTGCTATCGCCTCGGCTTTCACAGCTTCCGGACTAAGTGAAATTTTGGGCAACTCAATGAGCTTTTTAACTGACTTGCCGCCAATATTACTAATCGTTTCAATCTGCCTGATTGTCACTTTCATCACCGAGCTGACCAGCAATACTGCGACCGCCGCCCTACTGATGCCGATTCTCGCTGCTGCAGGCGTTGCCGCCAACATGGATCCGGCCATATTAATGTTCCCTGCAGCTATCAGCGCCAGCTGTGCCTTTATGCTACCGGTTGCGACAGGACCGAATGCCGTCATCTTCTCCAGTAACAAGCTATCCGTAGAAATGATGGTGCGAAATGGTTTTATTATGAATTTGGCTGGCGCCGTTATTATTACTTTAGTGGTTTACTTTATGGTGGGGCATTAAAATTACTTGAACGAATGTTACTTATAAAAAAACGGACACTATGTCCGTTTTTTTATAACCAATACAGATAACAATGTTATTTTTCTAAAAACTTTTTGAAAATCGCTTTTGCTTCGTCGCTTTTAAGAAGTTCTGAAAAACTTCGTGCTTCCCGCTCAATCGCCTGCCCAACCATGTCCGCATTGGAGCGAATCAGCTGTCTGCTGACTTGCAGTGCCTGAGTTGGTTTGTTGGCCAGAATTTCAGCTTTCTCCTGAGCAAATTGCCAATAAGTATCAGCAGCGACAATATCATTGATGATGCCTAACTCTTTAGCTTTAACTGCGTCAAAAGGTTCACCAAGCAATAACAGTTCAGCAGCACGAACATAGCCTATTTGGCGCGGCAGTAAATAGCTGGAACCTGCTTCTGGGCATAGGCCTAAATCAACAAAAGGCAAACTAAAATAGGTTTGTTCAGTGGCATAAATTAAATCACAATGAAGTAGGAAGGTCGTCCCAATACCGACCGCCGGGCCGGAAACTGCTGCTACAATCGGTTTATTAAAACTGTACAACGCTTTTAAAAAAGACAGTACCGGACTGCCACTTTCTAAAACCGGTTGTTGCAAGAAATCTGCAATGTCGTTGCCCGCACAGAAGCAATCTTTAGCACCTTTGAAAAGCACAACATGGATGTCGGAGTTACTTTTAGCCGATATAAACTCTTTCGTCAGCGCTGTGTACATATCGGACGTTAAGGCGTTTTTTTTGCTAACTCGGTTTAGCTCAATATGTAGGACTTTATTCTCAATGTAACTGGATACAAATTCTGACATTCTACCCTTCCTGTTGATTCCAGATGGCTTCTTTTAACGATGATAGTTTTTTTTGATGTTCAGTGGCCTCTTGCTCACTTGCTTTGATTACTCTCAGTGGTTGTCGATTTGCAGAGATTCGACGAACGGTAGTTTCTGTTGTTTGCTGGTTAGCTGCATTCTGTCGTCCCAGGGTCAAACTGGTTTGCCCGCCGGTCATACGCAAGTAAACATCGGCTAAAATTTCCGAATCGAGCAAAGCGCCGTGTAATTCACGATGGCTGTTATCAATTTCATAACGCTTACAGAGCGCATCCAAACTATTACGCTGACCCGGATGCATCTGTCTTGCTAAGACTAGAGTATCGAGCACAGTACAATAATCTGAAAGCTTGCCTTTGCTCGAATCAAGCATGCTTAATTCGTGATCAAGAAAGCCTACATCAAATGGAGCGTTATGGATAACCAGTTCAGCACCTTCAATAAATTCAAGGAATTCATCTACGACATCAATAAATCTTGGTTTGTCTTCCAGAAACTCATTGGTAATACCGTGCACTTCCATCGCACCCTGATCAATTTCTCGGTCGGGTTGTAGATATTGGTGATAATGGTTACCGGTAAACTTACGATTAATCAGCTCTACGCAACCAATCTCGATGATTCTATGACCATCGTATGGTTCAAGACCTGTGGTTTCGGTGTCTAATACAATTTGTCTCATAAGATTATTATTCTCTCGATTACACTCTAGATGATTGCAGTACCTTCTCAACACCCTTATTAGCTAACTCATCGGCGATATCATTCTCACTATGGCCACTATGCCCTTTAACCCAATGCCAGGTAACATGATGTCTAGCCACCTGCTGATCAAGCTCCTGCCATAAGTCCTGATTCTTAACCGGCTTTCTGTTAGCGGTTTTCCAACCCTTTGCTTTCCAGTTTTCCAGCCATTGATTAATGCCATTCTTAACGTAAACAGAATCTGTGGTTAGATCAATCTGGCACTTATGCTTTAATGCTTTTAACGCTTCAATTGCCGCCATTAACTCCATTCGATTATTGGTGGTATTTAATTCGCCACCATAGAGATGCTTTTCATGCTTTCCATAACGTAATAAAGCACCCCAGCCACCAGGCCCCGGATTACCTTTACAAGCACCGTCGGTGTAAATATCTACTTTTTTCACAAGTTGGCTCTTCTAGTTGTTTGGTTGAAATATTGGCTAATTTACCTGCCATAGCTACTGACATTTTTTCTTCCATCGGTCTAATAGGTGTCATCGTTGAAACCTTTTTTTGCACCTTGACCATGTACGCGATCGGAGCTGATAACCAGGCCTGCTTCATCTCACTTTTTTTCTGAAAATTTTTAAAACCTCGCCACCAAGGACACCCGATGGTTTCAACTTCCAAAGTTTTGAATCCGAGTAAGTTAAACCAGTCAGAGTAGCGACTCAAGGTTAAGCGATGCACTGGTAAATTTCTCCGCTTTGGTGCAAGTCGCAACTTACCCTGCCAATACCAAGGATTGTCAGGTGCATAGATTAAGGCATATAAATAACCCTGTGGCGCCAGACTACGATGAATTTCTCCTAATAATACACTTGGGTTGTCGGTATAGTCTAACGCATGGCTAATCACCACGCTGCGCAAGGAGTCCGTCATAAAGGGTAACTCTTCTGGATCGGCTTCAACACAATGTTCAAGGCTTTTCCCTAAACGAATTTGATAATCAAAGGCTTTATCTGGGAGGCTTAAACACTGGGTAAGGCTGTCGAGGGTCAGTAAGTTACCGCCATGATAATCTTCAAAATGGCTTTGTAACCATTCCTGCCAGATATAACGAATCCGGTTACCTGCGGGTAATCCTGGCCAACTGAGTTCAGACAGTTTTTTGGTCATGGTCGTTTCATCTTCCAGAAGGCTGCATATTAAGGCAGGTTGCCAGCCAATAGTCGGTTAGGTACATTAGAGTCATGCTAACCTGACAATAGGACTCAAGCAAGCCAGTGCATATTATTCCTTTAAAAGCTTTTAGTGATAACTATATTTGGGTTATTTACTCGCCTGACAAAAACCAGGTTGCGGTTGTTGACCCCGGCGACAGTCGTCCGGTCATGGCCTTTCTTGAAGACAATGACCTTTCCTTGGACAGCATATTAATTACCCATTACCACAAGGATCATATTGGCGGCGTACAGGCCCTTAAAGACCGTTATCACTGCCATGTCTATGCTTCAAAACACGACCAACTCAGTTTTGCCGATACTGAGCTTGATGAGGGTGATGAAATCAGTCTATTTGATGGAAGCTACCAGTTTTCAGTACTCCACCTACCCGGACACACCATGGGTCATATTGCTTACTATAGCAATGACCATAACCTGGTTTTCTGCGGTGATACAATATTCCGGGTAGGCTGTGGACGTATGTTCGAAGGGACACCCGATATCTTTCACCATTCTCTGCAAAAATTGGCACAGCTACCCCCAAGTACGCTGGTTTACTGCACTCATGAATACACATTAGCCAATATTGCCTTTGCTAAAACAGTAGAGCCTGATAACCCAGATTTGTTGGAGCTGGAACGGAATTGCAAGGAGCTACGCGATCAGGATCTTGAAACTCTTCCCTCCACCATCGACAGCGAACTGAAAACTAATCCTTTTTTGCGATGCACAGAGCCGAGCGTGATTGAAACTGCAGAACGTGCAGAAGATAAAAGTCTCTCTGATCCGGTGGAAACTTTTGCTACAATCAGACGACTAAAAGATAATTTTTAACACATAATAATGCCTATGAAACGCTTGCTATTGATTAGTTGTATCAGCTTAACTGCCTGTACCTCCCTTATAAAACAAGAGGATACAGTAGTAGACCGTCGCTTTGATCCGCCGAGAAGTGCCGAAGATGGTGCTCCGCTGCCAGCTCCCGAGCTTGATAGTGAGAATCCATTGTTATTGGCAGATCCTGATGAAATCCCTTTTGTCCCCAATTTATGGGAACATTTAGCGACCCAGCAAACTTTTGCCAATATCAGCCATTCACGTATTGATACTTTTAAAAAACAATACCTTAAGAGCCCCCATTTATTATTGAAGCGCGCTGATAAAGCAGCTCCCTATCTTTATTACATCATTACCGAATTGGAAAATCGTAATATGCCGGTCGAACTGGCTTTTACTCCTATGGTTGAGAGCAATTTCGACCCGTTAGCCCACTCGGTGGTACAAGCTGCGGGTATGTGGCAATTTATGCCTAAAACGGCCAAAGGCTTCGGTATCACCATTGATGAGTGGTATGACGGCCGTCGCGATATTGTGGCCTCAACTCATGCAGCACTCGATTATTACCAGTACCTGAACAAGATGTTTGACGGTGACTGGTTACTTACTGTCGCAGCCTACAATGTTGGTCCCGGCAATGTCAGAAAAGCGATTAATAAGAACAAGAGTCAAGGTAAAGCAACAGATTACTGGTCCTTGCAATTTCCCAAAGAAACCATGCGTCATATTCCTAAGTGGCTGGCTCTTTCGGACATTTTCTTGAACGCCCCACAATATCAGGTAGATCTGCCGTTAATCGATAATCAGCCAGCATTTGTTGAAGTGGAAGTTGACGCACCAGCAAACCTGATGGAGTTAGCCAAGATCGCTAAAATCGATAAGGACACTTTCTATCGACTAAATCCAGCATACAATCGCTTGTTTGTTCCCGACCATCATAAAAAAGCAACCATTCTGGTTCCTGCCGAAACGGTTGACCATTTTAATCAGGGCCTATTAGATATTGACCCAAAGCAACTGACGGCATCCGTGAGCTATAAGGTAAAATCAGGTGACAATTTAAGCTTAATTGCCAAGCGTCATAACACTTCAGTCAAAACCATTAAACAATTAAACGGTATTAAGTCTGACTTCTTGAAAATAGGTCAGGAGCTTAAAATGCCGGGCATCATTAATGCCACAGAGTATGAAAAAAACTTTTTTGCCACCTTGAGTAAAAATCAGCAGCGTAGACGCTATCAAGTATATAAAGTTCGTTCCGGCGACAGCTTATGGACCATTTCTAAACGTTTTGGTGTGAGCACGCGACAACTCGCCAGCTGGAATGGTATTGCACAAAACAGCACCATTCGAATTGGCCAGCGGTTGAAGGTTTGGCCACGTGGCTATGCTAACTACGCCTCGAATAAAACCTCTTATCAAGTTAAAAGTGGCGACTCTTTATACACTATCGCCAGACGATTTAATGTCAGAGTTAAAGATTTAACCAAGTGGAATAGTTTAAAAAACAGTTCACTTATAAGGCCAGGACAGACACTAACTATCTATAATAATTAAATTTATAATTACAAAAAAAGGGGTTAATCAGCCCCTTTTTTCAATTACAACTCCATTAACTCCTAAACAGAACCTTTTCTTTCTTGAAGAAAACAGTTGTCCAGTAGAGCAATCCTCCTGCTAATGCGGCTGTTGAAACCAGCAGGATAGTAATCAAACCATAATCCACAGTCCCTTTAATCAAGTCCTTCATTGCCAAAGCAACATTAGTGACCGGAATCATCGCGGTCTTCACATTCAGCTCCATACCCGGAACAAAGGCAACAATGACAGGCATAAAGCCAATCATAAAGATCGGTGACATATACGCCTGTGCCTCCTTCATGTTTTTAGCGTAAATGGATGCACTTAACATGACTGAAGCAAAGATACTGGTTAACGGAACTAATAATACAGCTACCAACAACAGATCAAGGCTAGAAATATTAGACAAGAAGTCTAAACCACCGCCTGACTGTTTGCCGGTCAGACTATCCGGATCGGCAGCAACCGACGAATCCATGGCAAATAAACTAAATATCCAGACCCAGAACAGATAACTGAGCAAGGTGACTATGACTGTAAAGAAACTGGCAGTAAAAATAACCCCAAACTTGGCCATCACAATTTGCCCTTTCGACATAGGTGTCAGCAATAGCGTTTCCAGGGTACCACGCTCTTTTTCACCGACACCAAGTTCTAGCGCTGGATACATGGCACCTGATACAGCCAAGGCAATTAACAGATAAGCCAACATTGGGCCCGCGAACTCTCCTATTTTTTCTCGTTGAGTGGCGAAGTTGTTTTCTTCAAGCAAAATAGGTTTATTAAAAGCTTTAACGTTTTCAGTGGTCAAATCAAAATTTCGCCCTAACTCCATCCGTTGGGTGTTATTAAAAGCTTCCACCACATCATCCACTCGTTTACCTAGAATATTATCAAGTTTAGTCGACTCTTTTGAATAAACCTTCAGTACCTCTTGCTTTTGAGAGTTGGACGGAAGCGTTGCACCTTCTGGCACTTCAAAAATATAGTCTACTTTCTTGTCCAATATGGCCGACTGAAAATCATCGGATTCAAGCTCAACCTTAATAAACCCTTTTTCTCGAGTGAACAAGTCCGCAAACCCAGGAAGGGATTCACTACTGATAAAAGCGACTTTTATTTCTTTATTTTCTGCCTCTTCGGTTTTATTTGCAGTGAACTTCCCAATCGCAAAAAACAGTACGGGGAAGATCAAAGTGGGCAATAGAATAGAAAATATGAGTGTTTTTTTATCGCGTAGGATTTCTAGCAATTCTTTTTTATATACTAACCACATCTTATGCCACCTCTTTTTTATTTACGCTGGCTAAGAAAGCATCGTATAAACTTCCTGATGCCGTACTTGCTGCAAATTCTTTTGTTGGACCAAAGAATTTTGTCTCACCCAAATCGATCAAGCAGACTCGGTCACACAACTTCTCAACTTCATGCAAATGGTGGGTCGAAAAAATGACCGCCATTTCACTGCCTTTATAACTTTGTATAAAGTCCAATACTGTTTTCGCCGAAATAACGTCCAGTCCAGTTGTTGGCTCATCGAACACTAAGACTTTTGGCTCATGAATCACGGCACGTGCAATCGAAGCTCGCTGCATCATACCGGTCGACAAATCATCAGCTCTCTTGCCTGCAAAAGAGTGCATATCCAGCATGGTAAAAATTTTTTCAATACGCTCATCAATTTGTTGGCGAGACAGTCCATGCATACGTCCAAAATAGGCCACATTCTCGCGGACACTTAAGCGATGATAGAGACCCGTTTTGCCCGACAAAAAACCAATTTGCTTTTGAGCATATCGTGGCTCCTTAGTCACATCATGGCCATTGATCAGAATTTGACCGGCAGTTGGCTGGAGTGCCGTAGACAACATTCTCAATGTAGTCGTCTTACCCGCTCCGTTTGGCCCAAGTAAACCAAGTACTTCCCCGGGTTTACAGTTAAAAGACACATCTTTCACTGCATGAAAAACACCCTCACCCTCACGAGGGTCGGTAACAATCTTTCCTTTTTTCTTTTTTTTTGCTTCCTTTTTATCGTAGGCAAAGGTCTTGGCGAGATCTTTAATCTCTATCATGTTGCTCCCCTTTTGACTTGATAGCGGCCTTTGACGGCTCGCTTTTCTTTAGAATAGTCGTAATCTTGCTGTATAAAGATTTTCGAATGTAACTAAGTTTTGGCTTATTGTCATCCGTAAACTCAACTGGACGACATAATTTCATGGTTTGAATTCCCATACGGGCTATTAATAGACCAACACCAATACCCTGCGCGACTTTTGTTGATACAGTCGCAGTCAGGCTTTTACCGAGTAATTCGGCCCCAGCATCAGCCAGCATATCACTGGCACCAGCCAGCATCATATTCGTCATCACTTGCTTGGTCAGGCCAATTCGCCCAAAAGTTGTCTGCGGGCAACCATAAATGCGCGATACTTCTTGTAGCATCTTACTGCTACGCCAGGCCACTAAAGCCATGTCTGCCGCCGCTAGCGGGCTTAATGCGACCATAACAGCCGATTCGGTGGCATGTTTACTGATCGCCTGCAGAGCCATTTCATCGAGCCCTTCTAAAACAGTCTGCGAATAGATTTGAATTAATTCTCGATCATTATGTACCTGTTGCTTCTGGCTGCTATACACTGACATTGGGCCAGAGATATCCAGGTGTTGGCTGATTTCAGTATTCACATCATCAATTACTGACTGACTCTCACCATAGCTGTTCTCATCGATAAGCTGTTTGAAGACTTGCTGCTTATCTTTACGCTGTCTTAGTTTACGACGGCCTACCCAGCCCTTAAAGAGTCCAACAGCGCCACTCACTAATGCCAGGCCAGCTACCGCTGTTGCTATGCCGCCCAGTAAACCATTAAAAGCAAATAAGTCTTGTATAAATAGATAACTTTCATAAATAGCGGCACCAGCCACAAATGTGAAAAGTGATGGCCAAAATAGTTTTCTGAATCTATTGTTAGATTTTTTCTTTAATAGGGCTGGTTTAGCACCTACAGAGAGTGAGCGTCGCCCATTATCCATCTCATTGACTAGTGACTTGTCACTCTGCTCTTCATATAACTTTTCATCAACTGCTTCGACATTAACATTGTTCTTGTTAGTCATGATTTTAACTGGCTTATCTTTCATCGAAATTTATCTCCAATTAGAAACTGCAGTACTTTATCCATCCGAATGTGGGGCAAGATACTATTGGTTAAATTTCTTGGCACAGAAAAATTAATAAAGTCATACTGATGCGCCTGCCAGTCATCTCTTGTTAGAAGCTGCTCTCCTAGTTTTCCAGGATAACTAATCACTTCTTCACCCGAGTCTAGCTCAATGCCTTTGACACACATCAACCTTTGACCTTGGTGCTCAGCCATAACCGCCTCCGTTACTTTGATAGAGCTAATTGCCATAGTCTCAAGATCAATACCTTCATACCGAATATCATTCCTCGCTTCTTGCAACATAGCTTGTAAGAAGGCCTCTAAGGGACGATGTTGCTCAGGCGGCACATGGTCAGCTTTAGTTGCCGCAATCAAAAGTTTATCGATTGTCGGATTAAACATTCGCTTAAGCCAATTGGACTGTCCATAGTGAAAGCTTTTCAACAGCTCGTTCAAGGTGAACTGCATATTACGATAGTTTTGGTAGCCCCCATTTAGTACTTCAAGGCAATCGACCAGTAAGATTTGTCGATCAACTTTTTCAAAATATTCTTTGAAAAATGGCTGGACGATTTGTTTCTTATAATAGTCGTATCGCTTCTCTAGAGTTCTAATCAAACTATCTTGAGCCAGCGAATCCCAGTCAGAAAGCAGAATGTCTGTGTCGGTGACGGGGAAAAAGTCTAGCACTGGTGCACCCTCTAACTCACCGGGCAGTACAAAACGGCCAGGCTGTAGCAAGTTATAGGTGCACTGTTTACTGAAACTATTTTTGATGAAGGTTTTATATCCGTTGGAGACTTCTGTGATTTCCTCATCAGATAAATGTTGCTGATAAATAAGCTGTGCTGACTGCTCTTGCCAGTCGGTGGTTGTGCCACACTTGTTCTGTTGTATCAACTCAAGACATTGTGACGACCACTCCTTGTATGAAAGCCTTAATAGCGGTAAATCAAGCAGCCACTCACCAGGATAATCGATGATATCAATGGTTAGATGGCTTTGCTTCTGAATCTTTCTGATCCACTCATTCTTTATCTGATATCGAACGTCAAGTTGCGCTTGAGAAATACTGGTCGTTGAAAGAGGCCATTCAGGCTGATCCTGAAGGAGGTAACCTATTGATTGTTTGTATTTAAACTCAGGTATATGCATCTCGTCATATGAGCTAACTTTAGTTGCTAAGATTCGCCCCTCTTTGACTGGCCTAAAGAATGGTAATTGATCATTATCAGTCACATGCAGCAACTGATTCATAAAAGAAGTGATAAAAGCAGTCTTACCCGCTTTGCTCAAGCCTGTAACCGCAATTCTGACACGCTTATCAACACCGCGCTCCACAAGCTGTTCGGCTTTACCCAACAAACGTTTAACTGAACTTTTAGTACTCATAAGCAGATTCACTATATTTTGATTCATTATAGGACAGCATTAGGCGTTTGATTATAAACAATCGTAAACAGATATTTCTGGGCTGTGAATAATGCTCATATGAAAAATTGCACTATTTAGGATGAGATTCCTAAATCTACAACTCTAATAGGTTAATCACTTGTTGTTGAAACTCTTGCTCAAGCTCACGGTTGGTAGAAATTGTGACAGGGCTATAAGGAAGCGAATTATTTAGATAAGCTTGAAATTGTTCGTAACTTAGCGAATCAACCCGATTAATGAGTAACATAGCTGGGCTATCGAGGTCGAACAATTGTGCTATATGACGCAACTCATCCTCATCGGAGTCGAGCAACCCAAGGTTGGTTTTAAGCCCATTCTTATAAGCTACAAACTGATCACGTGATAGAGTATCGCTCATGGCAGCAACCTCTTGTGTAACTGCCCGTATCACGCGCTCAATATCCTCTATATTGCTAGAGTCATACTCTATTACAATAGGAGATCCATCAGGTTCAATATAAATACGCCACGGCATAGACATCTGAACCATGGTATTGGCTTTCATTATTTCGAGCTTTGGCTCATACTTTTTAAGCTTATTAAATAATATGAAATAGAATAACTCAGACTCTTCCCATAATTCACCTGCAGGAACAGCCGGGATTTCGAGAACCACCTTGCATTGACAACTCTTTTCAAGATAAAACTTAACATGATTATCTTTTGAGCGATGCCTGTCAGAATCACTAAGAGCATGGCTAACTAAAGGCAAACTGGCTAACAGGTTAAAGCTGTCATCGTAAGCCTCCAATAAAAAACCTCCATATAGCGACAGGACAATATCCTCTTGAGCAATCATAGGTGAAGTTGATAGCGGAATAAACAGAACCTTATTCAACCCATCGATAATGCTGGTTTCATTTTCAGAGGAAAATCTAATTGAAAATGTGTGTGTGTCAGAAGTATGTGTGTACTCAATATAGGATAATGAGCTTAAGCTTTGGCAATTTAATTGTATGCAAGTTTGAGGATTTTGTATGGAAATGACAAAGCTAATAGCCTTGGAATTTTTCTTTAGCAAGTCTGACTTAACTTTATACTGACTCGGAAACTGATAGGTTGGAAATGTTTCGCTCTCCGTTGGTGAAGAGACCGTAGTATCTTGAACATTAAGTATTCTTTTGTAGTGATATGACAATATGCTATCAATTGATAGATTTGGCAGGTTTGCAAAAAAAGCTTGTGATTCATCAAGACGACGCTCGGACTGAAACGAGCTAATATATTGTATAAAGCTCTCTGGAGTCTCAACTGATAACTGTATACTAGAGTGTAAACTATCTTTGAGGTTCGCAACTTCTTTATCAGTTAGAGAAGCATTCGGCATATAATCGTCACACGAAAGTGTTTGTGAAAAATAATTAAACCTTACAGCTCCGTTGTGAAGGTAGTCACAACTAAATAAAGCGGTAGCCAGTGAAAGTTTCCAATCGTAATTTGAAGCTTGAGGTGAATCAGGCGCAGCCTGTCTTAAAGAGATATTATATTGTTCTATAATGGATAGGTCAGGTTCACTTAAAACTAGATCAGAGGATTTATACAAACGGTTTATAACACCTAATAACCTCTGCTGGTTGATACTACCGAGAATCACCAACTCAATCCCGACAATCTCTTTCTTATTAAACTGTGTTAAAAACTGTTGAAGAGTTGTGTCAATGTTTTCCCTGGGTAGTTTTAGAACTAAATAATGATTAGTAGAGTTCGTACTATAATTTACCTGATAACCTTGCCCTGTAAGGTTATATTCAAACTCAGTAAACTCACTTTCGAGTTTACTATGACTTTTTACATGGATCAGCAGGTAGTGGCCTGGCAGGTTTGCATCAATCAGCTGAACATTAAACCCAGAACTGATTGTTTCATATAAAGATGATTTTATAGATGTGTATACGTCTGCTGCCTTGGAGCAAAACGAGAACAGTAGAAGTGTTAAAGATAAGAAATAATAGCGCATAAAAAAAGGCCTCAGTAGAGGCCTTTATAAAACATTAATCGTTTAATGCCAACTCTTTCTTCATACTTTCTATTTGATTAATGTATGAAATGTAAGCGGTAGCATTTTTTGACACATTACGATATCTTTTGGCTTGCTCTAATGCATCTACTGCCTGCTCAGGTTGACCCAATCGTTGATAAGCAACCCCCATCTGTAGGTAAGCATAGCCAGCATCACCATCTCTTAAATTTCCTTTTCTAATGGCTGTTTTAAACGCATCAATTGCTTTTACATATTCCTCATCTGTAAATAATATATATGCGATCTCGTAATCGTACTTTCCGCTGCTAGTATAAGAAGCTGCTTTTTTATACGCTGAGATAGCTTTTGCACTAGCCTTTGCATATTTATAACTATTAGCAATGCTACGCCAAATATCTTCATCAGCTTCAACAATTCCTTTATTAACACCTTCTTCTAAGCGATCTGCAGCTAGAAGTGGAATCTGGTTGTTAGAGTATAAGGCTGATAGCTGCTTATAATTTGTTTCAGAATCCCACATTCCATTCATGTAAGCTAACTCTGCAAGTGCTAACATATCCGGCGTTTTACCACGCTGACTTAGAACAGCGAACAAATTGTTATATACCGATTTTTCGGCTGGGAATAACTCCACCATTTCACGACCAACAACTTCTGCACCAGGCAAATCTTTTAGCTCAATGTGCGCGGCGAACAGCATGCTATATAGAGGCTTTGTAGATTTACTACCCTCTTGAATAGCTAAATACGCAGGACAGATACTAGAGCGGAAGTCTTGGTTTTGATAAAACAAACTAGCGTAGGTGGCATAAGAAGTTGCAGGAGGATTGATGACCTCTTCAAAATACTCCTTCATCCAGCGTAATGCTTGATCATAATTATCCTGTACAGCATCAATGTTAGCTAAAGCGAGCCTAAGGTTTACTTCATTTTGCTTGCCCAGAACACCGGTTTGCATTGCTCGGATAAACTCTCTTTTAGCAGCAGCGTATTGAGATTGCTCACGATAATTTAGGCCTAACAGATATATAGCTCGACCAGCTGCCGCTTTATCGCCGGAGTTTTCGATCAACTCTTTAAGAATAGCTATCGATTCTGCATATTTTGCGTCAGCATAAGCTTCATTTGCAGCGGTAATTTTTTTATAAGCAGATTCGGAGGTAATAGTTGGAACCTTTTCCTCATCATACTCACCTGCTTTAGGAGCCAGCAATTTACAGGAGCTTGTATACTTGGTTTGCGGCAAAGCATCTGCCACGCTACCAAATGTTAAGGCAATTAACCCGACAATATATGTGATTTTAGTCATAATTCTTACTTTACTCAGAGTTAGTTGTCCAGCTGGAAGTCTAGCTTATACTTCATATCTCGCTGATGGATTGGCTGTCCATTTACGATACGAGGTTTAAACTTCCATTTGCGAATAGCCCTCAAAGCTTCTCTTCGGAACATGCCCCTTGGGTTCTCATCAATTACATTAATATTTGAGGGAGAACCATCTGGCGCGATATCGAATTGGAATGTTACATAGCCTTCAATACCCTCTAACGCAGCTTTTTGTGGGTATTCAGGAGGAACTGTCACCAAAGGGATAGCCTCACCGTCGCCCATACCGGAAAAATCTGTGCTACCTAGCCCACCAATGAAAATACCACCACCATCCATAGTTGCATCGATATTATCAATTTTAATATCAACAAGAGCTGTAACAACTTGCTTCTGTTGAGGCACATCCTGCTGTTGTGGAGGTGGCGGCTCTTTTGGAGGTGGTGGCTTCTTGGGAGGTGTACGCTCTTTACGCTGTACTTCTTTTTCCTCTTCAATGAAACCAATATCTACATTGATATTTTCACGATCGCGATCTTGATCTTCTGCAGTATCAATCAAAGCATTCATCAACAAGAAAATACCAAGCACGATACCAAATGCTAATAATGCACTTAAAATTGTTCTTGCCATATTATTCAACCCTTTCCGTTGCTACGGATACCGTAGCACCAGAACTTTTTGCAATATCTAAGACCTCTAATACTATTCCGGCTCTAGCTTTCTTATCCGCCTGGATAACAACTTCGCCTTCAAGATTTTCAGTCCTTAGTGACTGTATTTTCGCTTTAATTTCAGAAGGCTGTAGCATGTCTTTGTCGATAAAAATCTGGTTTTTATCATCGATAGCTACAAATATGTAAGCGTTTTTACGCTCTTCTGCCGATAAGGCAGAAGGCTTATCTACATCAACACCAGCCTGCTTGACGAACACAGTTGTTACAATAAAGAAGATTAGCATGATAAACACGATATCTAGCATCGGTGTCATATCAATTTCTACATCTTCTTGTTTCTTTCGAGTCTCAATAGCCATTAAGGTTCACCAAAATTCTAGTGATGTGGAAGATTATCGGCTAACTGATGTGACTTCATATAAGCAGTTTGCTCAAGGCGGCTACTAAAAAAGATACCCGACAATGCTGATACCATCCCAGCCATCGTAGGAATTGTAGCTTTAAAAATACCACCCGCCATTTGGCGAGCACTACCGGAGCCTTGTCCAGACATACTTTCAAACACATCAATCATACCGGTGACGGTGCCTAACAAACCAAGTAATGGGCAAATTGCGATTAGAGTCTTAATCAAAAGCATACGTTGATTAAGTGCTTCACGGGCAATTGAAACCCACGCTTCTCTAATTCGATGAGCTTGCCACGACTTAGTATCTTCACGCGCATTCCACTGAGCAACCATCATTCTGGCTTCTTTTGGAAATTGGCCGTAAATGTACCAGTACCTTTCGATAATCAAGGTCCACATTAAGAAGAGAACGAGTCCTATCCACCATAGGACCCATCCACCTTTATCTATAAAACCAAGTATCGTATAGATTAATTCCATATGAATTACCTAGCTGTTACTTTCTTCGTGCTGTGCCATTAAACCGGTGCTTTGCTCTTCAAGAACATGAATAATATTCTTGCTCTTACCGGCAACTACAGCGTGTAAGAAAGTTAATGGGATAGCGGCTAATAAACCCCAAACCGTTGTTACCAAGGCTTGTGAAATACCATCAGCCATTGTTTTAGGGTCACCCGTTCCGTATAGAGTAATTGATTGGAAAACTTCAATCATACCGACAACAGTACCTAATAAACCAAGTAGTGGGCCGAGCGCTGCAATTACTTTAATAAGGTTAATACCACGTTCGATCTTAGGCGTTTCTTTCAGAACAGCCTCATCCAACTTCAACTCAAGATTCTCTACATCTTCATTACGGTTTGCTTGATAAACCTTCATGATACGACCAAGAGGGTTATTGCCTGGAGTGGATGACTTCTTCTGTGACTGCACTTTTGGACCAGTAACAAAGTAAAGAGTGAAGATACGCTCAAGAGCTATCAACAAACCAATGACAAGTAGAACCATTACGGTTTTACCCGCAAATCCACTAAACTCCCACAAACGATCCAGCAAGCTCATTTTTTGCTTTTCAAGCTGCAAAATAGCTCCTTTACTTGGATCCAGGAATAAGCCGGCATAACCTGAGTTAGTAGATGCAAACTCTTCAACTTGGCTTAAAACTCTTGAGTCAGGCTGCACCTGCAATGTTTTGATCACACCTTTATCAAAGAATAAGTACTCACCACCAGATACTAGATTGAAAGTACCTACACGAGTAACTGTTTGTTGCTCGGTGCGACCAGCTTCATTGACAACATCAGCAGTAAATGTAGTAGTTTCTCCCTGCTCAGACATTTCTTGAAGCATTAGCACCCAAAATGCGCGTAGCTGCTCCATCTTCGGCAAAGAATCTGCCTCAGTTAAGTTATTAAGCAATGATTGGCGTCCAGGATATTGAGCGCTCACTAATGAGTTAGCAATATCACCGGTCATACTATTTGCTGCTTGACGCACAACACCGAACAACTCACCTAAGTTACCTTGCTTAATACGTAAGTCTTCTGCAATTTTAGTAAGTTGTTTTTCGTTCTCATCAAAAGCTGCTTTTAGTCGCTCACTTTTTGCTTCTTCAGCTGCTAAACGTGCTTTTGCATCAGCTAACAGCTGTTGTTGGCGATTACGCTGCGAACGAAACTGCTGTACGCGCTGCTCATTTACCTGCTCTTGAATACGTTCTTTATCACGAACTTTCTTCAATAGGTCAGCATGTGACAAACTTTCTGCCGCATTGGTCGCAACAGATGCCAGCGCGAAGACGCCAGCTAATGTAATAGCTAGAATATTTCTCATTGTGCTGCCTCCGCTACAGGAACTGGGACTTTAAATAGAATAGGTTGCGAGATACCACGCGTAAATTTAATCGCATTATTTACAGAGTCGAGGTATTCCTCAGGTAGAGGCTCCCATGTACGTTCTAGCTTGTTCCAGTATGCGCCACGCTTACCGTCAAGTGTTAGATATACATAAGTCAAACGGCCAACACGCAAAAACTCAACTTCTAGGTTTTCACCATTTGCATCGATGTTGCCGGTATTTGCTGAAACCGCATTACCATATTGCATTTCGATTTGGTAAGCCTCTAGAATTTTACGATACTTTTCTGAAACAGAGACGTTCGCATCATCCATTAGAGCGTACAGTTTTTGTACACGGTCCTGACGGTCACCGATATTAAATGGAATATCTAACTGAACAAACTCATCAAGAGTTGTGATCATTTCATCCATCAAAGGTAGAACACCTTTTTCTGTTTCGTCGATGCTTTCCATTTCCTGAACGCTATCCACAATTTGCTTTTCCTGACTCTTGATTTGCTTTTCAAGTTGAGCATTGTAGATACGCAATTGGTCTACTCTTTGCAGAGTATTGCGGTAGTCAAGCGATAAATCAGTGGCTTCTTCCGCCAATTGATTAACCGAGGTTTGAGTGCTAGCAGCAGCTCTATCGATTCGCTTCTCAATATTCATTGATGATTCAAACTGGCCAGCGGCAAATGCACTGCCCATTACAGCGGTAGCCAGAACGGCGGCAGCTGTTTTCTTTAAAAATAGTTGTTTTTTCATAAACTTACCCAAATTTCTGTTCAGAAATCTTTGCTTTTGATTGCCAATACTTTAGAAAACTAGAACCTCGAGCAAAAAATCAAGCTACTTAACTTCACTTACTCACAGGCTTTAATTTTAAAGCACTAACGCCAGCCTTGCGGCCTAAACTTGTGGTCAAAGAGGCCAACTATAAAGACAAAGCCGGAATGGGTCAACAAATGTATCGGTCGAATTAACAATTCTTTATGCAACACATAACTTTAACTTATACTATGCTCGAACAGTAAAATTGTTATTAAAACTGTCAAACCTAAAAGTTGATACTTCCGCTTAACTTTATGTACTTTGGGCTTTGGAAAGTATAGGGGGTCAAGCCTCTAGCATCTAAGTCCATCGACTGTGGTAATGAATCTTCCAAGTGCGCAGCACCCAGCAAATTCATTAAATCAATTCGTATAACTAATCCGGTTTTATTCCACTTAGTTTGATATTGGAGTCCAATATCAAGGGTGGTATCTTCGAACATAAGCAAATTCGAAGACGTTGAGTCCAGCCCTAATTTACTTTCTTGTTTATTCACATTTGCGGCCAGCGTCCAATCCTTGGCAATTCGCATCCCTCCATATAATGAAAATGCACTGGCTTCAAAAGGCGTTTGTTGCTCTTGGAAGTTTAGGGACTGTTCTTGATATAAGCCTTTAGATAACTCAACAGATGCACCTAGTGCGAAGTCATCGTTTATTTGACGACTGATCTTTATTTCGATTCCCTCTAAATCCTGTTGAAACCCCTCTATCCCAGCTAGGTTTGACATCAAATTAATGGCTTCTGGGGAACCGTCTTGATTAAAGTCATAATAAAAACGGTAGCCCAACTCACTGTTCCTGTGCATCTGTGCCAAAGCTGACTCAGTTGTAACCAAGTCCAGGTCAGACCTCATATAACTGATCGTAACATCCCAACCTTCATACAGTTTCTGGTTAAAACCAAAAGCCGTCGAGGTTTGTTTTAGGTTTTTATCATCAAGAACATAATTAACAGGGCTTTCAAAACTGACTGATACAGGCAAGCTATGGTTACCATAGTTCACAAAGAACTGTGAAGATTTGTTTGGTATTTGATAGCTCGCAGCAAAGCCAGTATTAACATCATTGGCAGTATTCGAATGTGACAAATCCAAAGAAACTAACCACTGACCCTGCTGTTCATCTTCGATACTAAACGATAAGGGGTCATTTTGGAGTGCATTAGTTGCCAGTTGATTCAACTGATTGTTCACCAGCAAATTCACGCTAATATCGTTCGACGATATTCGAATGCTAGTATCGTCAATAATAAATGGATTAAAGCCTCTACTATCTGAGTCTTTCAAGCTCTGCATGAAAAGTTCATCATTCACCAGTGATCCACCTTGAGTAGCTTCGTTGGCATAGCTATTCAGCGCCAAAGAACCTATCGATGCCAGTATTAATGCCCTAATGGCAGGCGCACGAAATGGCTTTGATTTAGGTTTCATCATTATTGCACGACTCTATGTTATGTGTTTAGGCTAATGCTCTTTTTTGCTAAAACTTATTTTCACCTTGAAAATCAATAGGTTACCAAAAAACTTGCAAACCCATCTGAAATTGTTTTTAGCGTCAATTCAGTATAGGTAAATGCTTGATTCCTTTCAACTTGAAGAGTTGTAAAATTAGGTAAACCTCACAAGTTCTAATTCTAACTGGCTGTATTTTGTGGGTTTATTCCCAAGCTTGGCTATTCATGCCAAATTAACATTGGTATGATTGAGGCTCCTAACAAAAACACTGTTGCTGCATGAGCACAAAGCAAACCACGAAATCGACCTTTTGGGCCCTCCTGAGCGGCCTTATATGTTGGTCTTGCCAGCCTCATAATGATTTAAACTCTGCGCAGCATGACGAGCTATTGGTATTTTGCTCTGAAGGAAGTCCGGACTCATTCAACCCTCAGCTGGTAAGCTCCGGCACTTCCTATGATGCCACAGCTCACACCATCTATAACCAACTGGTTACTTACACCCCGGGGACAACAGAGATAGCTCCAGCACTGGCCGAGTCCTGGCAAATTAGTGAAGATGGCACACGTTACCGTTTTAAGCTTCGGGAGAATGTTCCTTTTCATGGCAATGAAACTTTCACTCCTACCCGCTCTTTAAATGCAGATGACGTCATTTTTAGCTTTAATAGACAACGGTTGAGCGAACATCCCTACCACTCTATATCAGGTGGACGTTATCCTTACTTTTATTCCCAAGGACTTGATCAACTAATAATTGATATTAACAAAGTCAATGAACATCAAGTGGAATTCGTTTTATCCCGACCCGAAAGTCCCTTTTTGGCCATTCTTGCCACACCATTTGCTTCAATCTTGTCTGAAGAATATGCTGAAATATTGCAGACACTACAACATCCCGAGTGGATAGACAGCAAGCCAATTGGCACAGGCCCATTTCGATTAAAACGCTACGAGCCAGATTCACATATTCGGTACGAGGCCTTCCAAGACTATTTTGCTGGCCCGCCTAAAATTCGGGATCTGGTTTACTCCATTACTCCTGACGCTGCGATGCGGTTTGCACGGTTCAGCGCTGGCGAGTGCGATATCATGAGTAATCCGCTACCGGTCCACCTTCGCATAGCACGTCAAAACCAATTGAATATTTTAGAAATACCCGGTCTCAACGTTGCTTACTGGGCCTTTAATGTTGAAAAACCACCTTTTCATGATGTCAAAGTCCGACAAGCTCTGTCGATGGCTATTAACCGCGAAGCAATCCTTAAAGCGGTATATGACCGACAGGCACAGATTGCGACCAGCCCCATCCCTCCAACCTCATGGGCATATAACAAGCAAGTCACCAGGGTTCGTTACAATACTCAGCAAGCTAAGCAGTTGTTAGCTGAAGCTGGCTATGAAAATGGGTTTACTATTGATATCTGGGCCATGCCAATCCAAAGAGCCTATAATCCAAATGCTCGAAAGATGGCTGAAATGATGCAACAGGACTTAGAAAAAATTGGTGTCAAGGTACGCATCGTCAGCTATGAGTGGGGAACCTTTCTTGCTCGGGTTGCTCAAGGCCTTCACCATAGCGTCTTGTTAGGGTGGAATGCTGACAATGGTGACCCAAGCAACTTTTTGAACCCCTTATTGAGCTGCGCCTCTGCTCGTAGTGGTAATAACTACGCTCAATGGTGCCACCCTGAATTTGACCGTCTCATTTTAAACGCCAGCCAATCTTCAGATATTGAGCAACGCAAAGAATATTACCAGCAAGCACAAGCTCTATTTAAAGAACAGGCACCTTGGCTTACTATCGCGCATGCGAATAAAAGTCTACTGACTCAACCTAGGGTTAAAGGGCTGGTGATTTCGCCAGTAGGTAATGTGGAGTTTGATAAAGTATATCTTGAAGATGGAGCATCAACTGAAAGTGAGGCCGTTAACTGATGTTCCGCTTGCTTATCAAACATGGAACCACCTTATTTGTGAGTTTGTTTGGCTTGACCTTACTGACTTTTGTGCTCAGCCAGCAAGGTGATGAGGCGCTACACGCCTATCAAAGTTCAAGCTTCATTGGTCAATACTTCGAATACCTGCAGTTGCTTTTTGCTGGTGACTGGGGCTTTTCCAGCATTCACAACCGTCCAGTATTGAGTGATTTCTTGCTCCACTTCCCTGCAACCATTGAGCTGGTTTTATTGGCACTATTATTCGCCATTATCTTTGGTTTGACTCTCGGTATCATGGCGGCCAACCGGCGGGGCAAGTGGTTAGACAACACCCTCATGGGGATCACTCTAGCAGGTTACTCTATGCCAATTTACTGGTGGGGAATGTTGCTAGTCTTGCTCTTTTCCTTAACTCTTGGATGGACGCCGGTTGCCGGGCGAATTGACTATATCTATGACATTCAGCCAGTTACGCGCTTTATGCTTATCGACTCGCTGATAAGTCATTCCCAGTATGGAATGGATGCTTTTTTTAATGCCTTGCTACACTTGGTACTACCCGCCATCACGCTGAGTACAATTCCAATGGCGATTATCGCAAGAATGACCCGCTCATCACTGTTGGGAGTTCTTAAAGCAGAGTATATTCGTACCGCTCGCTCCAAAGGCCTCAGTCAGCAAAGAATAGTTTGGGTTCATGCGCTAAGAAATGCGTTAATCCCTATTTTGACCATCAGCGGCGTGCAAATCAGTATCATTATGTCAGGTGTTATTATAACTGAGTATATTTTTGCTTGGCCAGGGGTTGGAAAATGGCTCCTTGAAGCAGTTTCGCGCCGTGACTTTGCCAGTATTCAAGCGGGCATTCTTGCTTTGTCTTTGCTAGTCATCGCTTTCAATTTAGCGCTTGATTTATTAGCCAGCTACATGAACCCTCGCTTGCGGAGGCCATCATGACGCTCTCGAACACCAAGTTGGCCTGGCAGGTTTTCAGACGTAACAAAAGTGCTATGACTGGAAGCTTAATTCTGCTTATTATTGTTCTCATGAGTCTGGTGGGGCCCTGGTTTGCACCTCACGACCCAGCACAGCAGTTTAGCGATAAAATTCTAACTCCACCACTGTGGTACGATAATGGCGAATTCCTTACTCCATTAGGCACCGATGACTTAGGCCGAGATATGTTATCACGCCTACTTCATGGAGCACGGCTGTCGTTAAAATTAACCATTATGGTCGTATTTGCCGCAGCCTTTATCGGCATTTTGATTGGCGCGGCAGCAGCGTTCCTGAATTCAGGCTTAAGAACTCTACTAATGCGCTTCATGGATTTATTGCTATCTCTGCCCTCTTTATTATTAGCTATTGCTATTGTTGCAATTATTGGGCCGGGGTTACCCAACGCGGTCTATGCCGTGGTTATTGTTTTAATTCCACAATTTGTGAAAGTTACGCAAGGGGCAATTTCAGAAGAGCTCGGGAAAGATTATGTCATGGCCACAAGACTCGATGGCGCCGGGCATACCAGATTGCTATTACATCATGTCTGGCCCAATATTATTCCAGCCCTTATCGTACAGCTAACCTTCAGTTTTTCTACCGCACTGCTGGATATTGCAGCACTAGGGTTTCTCGGTCTTGGTGCTCAACCGCCTATTGCAGAATGGGGAACCATGCTATCCGAAGCCAGAGCTTTCATACAGTTCGCACCATGGACCATGACCTTACCCGGGCTAGCCATTTTCCTGACTGTACTATCCATTAATCTCGTTGGCGATGGCTTGCGCGATGCTTTCGATCCGAGACTCAACAGGTAACACTATGAGCTTATTGCAAATTGAAAACCTGAATGTGGACTTCATGACCGATGATGGGCTGGTGCGAGCTGTCGATCAAGTAAAACTCAGTATTGATAGCGGGAAAGTAGTGGGTGTTATTGGAGAATCTGGTTCCGGCAAAAGTGTTATGGCGCTAGCTATAGCTGGGCTATTATCACCAGCAGCAAGAATACAAGCCGACCTTTTCACACTGGATGGGCAGGATCTGACCCGCATGACTCCTGCCGAGCGCCAAAGACACATCACCAGTAATATTTCAATTATTTTCCAAGAGCCAACATCCAGCCTTAATCCGGCATTAACGGTTGGTTATCAACTGGACGAAACAATACGCTTTCATGAAGGCGGCACTCCTAAACAACGCAAGGAGCGAGCCTTGGAGCTATTATCCCAGGTTGGCATTATGGACTCCAAACGTCGCTATAAAGAATACCCGCATCAGTTATCGGGAGGCCTTAATCAGAGGGTGATGATTGCGATAGCGTTGGCATGTCAGCCTAAACTTTTAATTGCAGACGAACCAACAACCGCTCTCGACGTTACAGTTCAATCACAAATACTTGATTTACTATTAAAGGTCAAAGAAGAACACAATATGGCCTTAATGCTTATCACCCACGACTTTTCAATTTTGGCGGAAACAACCTCTAAAGTCCATGTCATGTATTGTGGGCAGATAGTAGAATCAGGCAGAACCTATAACTTGTTAAGCCAACCCTTCCACCCTTATACAAAAGCGCTTTTAGACAGCGTTCCTCATTTTGGAATGCGTCATAAAAAAGGCAGACGACTATTTAACCTTCCCGGTACAACGCCTCCTATTAGCCATCTACCCGTTGGATGTTATTTAGGCCCACGTTGCCCATATGCTGGAAAAAAATGCGTACAGCCACCAGAGCTTTTCAACATCAAAGGCCGTCGCGTTCGCTGTCACTTCCCTCTCGTTGATGAGGAGGAATCCTGATGCCAAGTTTACTGTCTGCAAAACTCCTTAGAAAGTCGTACAAGGTATCAAACAATCCCTTCAAGCAACGATACCTCGAAGTATTGAAAGGAGTCAGCTTTACCCTGAGTGCAGGGCAGACACTTGCTGTTGTGGGTGAGTCTGGCTCTGGTAAGTCAACACTGGCTCGTATTCTGGTTGGCGCAGAGAAGCCTGATAGCGGTGAACTTCTATTCGAAGACAGCAATATTCTTAAAGATAGCGCCTTTAGCTGGTATCGTAATATTCGAATGATCTTCCAGAACCCAGCAGCCTCTTTAAATCCAAGAGCAACCATTCGACAAAGCCTTGAGGAACCACTCATTAATGCGAAGTTAGGAAATAGCCAAAGCCGTAAAGATCGTATTGCAGAAGTTTTAGATCTGGTTGGTTTAAGACCAGAGTATGCTGATAGGTACCCTCATACTTTTTCGGGTGGGCAAAGACAGCGTATAGCAATTGCCAGAGCCTTAATGCTCAATCCTAAAGTCATTGTTGCTGATGAGCCAGTTTCAGCATTAGATGTATCAGTTCAGGCACAAATCATTAATCTACTGCTCGACCTGCAAGACCAGCTTGATTTAGCCTATGTGTTCATATCCCACGATCTCGGTCTGGTACAACACTTTAGTGATAAAGTATTGGTCATGCACAACGGGGAACAAAAAGAATATGGCCGTGTTGGAGAAGTTTTCAGTCAACCTCAATCTAAATACACAATAGAACTGCTTAATGCCTCTGCCAGCTATCGAAAGGTTATTGAAAAATAATATACCTTTCAACAAAAAAGCCACTCTTAAGAGCGGCTTTTTTGGTAACGTATGACATGCTTTCAAAGTATATCACTCTGTAACTTTTGATTTTTGTCTAAAGCTCTGCATTAAACTTTGAATTTCAGCCTGAGCATTAACGTTGGCTAAGCGTTGAGAAATTTGCTGACGAGTAGCCTCATCCATGCTGGCAGGGTCAGGATAATTGACCGCTTGAACTTCAACCACCACGTAATCACCATTAAACAAAGGCTCAACCGAGTGGCTCAACTCTCCTTCTGACGGGGCCTTAAGGCTGAATATGGCGTTACTTAGATCATAACCAATTGCAGTATCACGCCTTTTAAGACCATCAGTTTCACTCCAACTTAATCCCTTAGAAGCCAGTAACTCTTGTGTACTACCACCCTCTTTCATTGTAGCTAGAACTTGCTCAGCAAACTCTTTAGTTGCATCGCGAACTTTTTCTTCTTTCAAAGTCGCTACAACAGACTCTTTTACTTCTTCTAATGGCTGAACCTTAGCCGGTTGATACTCTTTAACTGTCACGTAAACAATATCATTGTTGGCCAACTCAATCATATCGCTGACTTCACTAGACTCAAGAACGGACGCTGAGAATACTTTTTCCAGGAACACAGGATTAGCAGTCAGTCCTGTTGTGGACTCTTTCGTAAACAACCCCGTTTCCTGAATTTTGAGCCCCACTTGCTCAGCAAATTTTTCGATATCGTCGCCAAACTCAAATAAATTCTCGTTTAAACTTGCCTGCTTTTCGAAGAACACCTTTTGTGCTTCTTCTTGTGCCAGTGTAGTACGGATTTCATCTTCAACGTCAGCCAAGGAAGATACTTGACCGTCTTTTTTATCCACTAATTTAATGATGTGGTAACCGTATTGAGTTTCCACAACATCAGTAGTATCACCAATATTAGTTAAAGCAAGAGCTGCAGCTTCAAACTCAGGAACCCAGCCCGTACCACTGGGGTTATCATCAGAAGTGGCTACTGCTTCCACCCACTCCAACTGACCACCTTTATCACCACTAAAGCTATCTGAAGAGTGCTCTTTGGCCAATTCCGCAAAATCAGCACCACTTTCAATCTGACTCAACAAATCATTTGCTTTTGCTTGCGCATTTTCAACAGAGTTATCAATCAAAATATGTGACACTAAAATTTCTGCTGGTTCTTGGTAGTTATTTTTATTCGCATCATAAAAGGCCTGAACCTGCTCTTCGGTAATTGTCGACTTAAAGTCTTCACTTAAGCTATCGACCGATAAACGAACATAATTAAGATTTAATTGTTCAGGTTGTTCAAACTTGACCTGGTTTTGCTGGTAGTACGCTTCTATTTCAGTATCCGTTACTTCAACCGAATCAGCAAAATCGCCTTGAGTTACTCTGACATAACGCACATCACGAGTTTGCTCTTGCAAGCGGTAATAGCTTTCTACTTCAAAGTCTAAAGCAAAATTACTAGCACCCACACCTTGATTAAGCTGTTCTTGAGCAATCTGCTGGCGAGCGTATTGGCGAAGTCTATCTTCAGACCACCCCATCTGTGCCATAATCATTTTTGCTTGTTCTGGTGAATAAATCCCCCCTATCTGAAACTGAGGGAACGCCCTTATCCATGCTTTAATTTGCTCTTCAGAGGCCGTAAGCCCAGCATTATTCAGGTTAGCTCTGATGACCTGTTCATTTATTAACTGCTGCTTAATTTGCTCGCGTAGCATCTTCTGACTTGCCTCAGTAGCATACTGCTGTTCAAATTGAGCACCCATTTGATTTCTAACGCTATCCATTCTTTGCTGAATTTGCGCATTAGTAATTTCTGCACCTTCAACTTCGGCGACTGTATCTGGGTTACCGCTAAATAAGGTACCCGTAAAATAGCCTGCAAAGATAAAAAAGATGATGATGACAAATAACACCACCTTCATAATCGGGCCTTGCATGCTTTGCTGTATTCTTTCCAACATCATGGCTGACATTACCTATTTGTTAATTGTTCAGTCCGAACATCAAACTTTGATTGTAATCCAAACTACCCAGTTACTCATACTCAGCATTGATTTGCTTTAATAATGACACTGAATGATAAAGGGGTAACCTGAAAGCTCAGGTAACAGACTTACAGTTACTGGATAAAAAAAACGCGCCTTGATAGGCGCGTTTAGTTTACTGGCGGAGCGGACGGGACTCGAACCCGCGACCCCCGGCGTGACAGGCCGGTATTCTAACCAGCTGAACTACCGCTCCTAAATTCTCGTTTTACGGGCACCATACTTTTAAAACAACTAAAGGCATGGTGGGTGGTACTGGGCTCGAACCAGTGACCCTCGCCTTGTAAGGGCGATGCTCTCCCAACTGAGCTAACCACCCGCAAAAACGGCGGCTAGTTTACCGCGTCTTTAAGAGCTTTACCAGCTTTAAAACCAGGAACTTTTGCAGCCTTAATCTGAATAGTTTCACCAGTTTTTGGGTTACGACCTGTACGAGCAGCGCGCTCTTTAACAGCGAAGGTACCGAAACCGACTAGAGATACTTGCTCGCCTTTTTGTAATGAATCCGTAATTGCGCCTAACATAGAGTCTAGTGCACGACCGGCAGCTGCTTTAGAGATATCCGCGCCAGCTGCAATGGCGTCTATTAGTTCTGATTTGTTCACTCACTTTCCCCTTTTATTTAGAGTAATCTAAAGTATAAAAAATAAGCAGTAATTATTAGCGTTCTACTGCACAACTCAAGGTCTGCTGTTATATCAACTGACCCTTTTATGTGTCAAGAAAATTTCCGATAAACGACCAAAAAGCCTGCGAATTGCAGGCTTTTTGTGCATTAGTGAGCATGGAGCTTGCCTTGTTCGTCAGCTTTGCCTGTTTCGCTCTCTGGTGTTTCAACCACAGGTTTAGTGATCGGTTCGGGTGGTCGCTCCATAGCAATATCAATAACTTCATCAATCCACTTAACACAGACTATCTTCAAATCCTTTTTAATATTTTCTGGAATATCGGCCAAGTTCCGTTCATTTTCTTTAGGAATTATGACCGTTTTAATGCCGCCTCGGTGAGCCGCAAGAAGTTTTTCCTTTAAGCCGCCAATCGGCAATACCTCACCTCGCAAAGTGATTTCACCGGTCATTGCTACATCTTTACGAACAGGAATGTCCGTTAAACTTGAGATCAACGCTGTGCACATACCGATACCTGCACTTGGACCGTCTTTAGGTGTCGCTCCCTCTGGCACATGGATGTGAATGTCTTTCTTTTCATAAAAGTCCGGCACAATCCCTAACGCCAAGCTTCGACTTCTGACGACAGTCATCGCAGCCTGAATTGACTCCTTCATGACATCCCCCAACTGCCCCGTATAGGTTGTTTTACCTTTACCATCAACGACTACAGACTCAATAGTTAACAATTCACCACCCACAGAAGTCCAGGCAAGGCCAGTTACCTGCCCTACTTTATTGGACTCACCAGCGCGGCCATAGTCATAAACCTTCACCCCAAGATACTGATCAAGGTTGTCAGCGTTAACGCTAACCGTCTTCTCTGGCTTGTCTGCTAGTAGTTGCTGTTTAACTGTTTTACGGCACACCTTTGAAATCTCGCGTTCTAGATTTCGCACGCCTGCTTCTCGAGTGTAATAACGAATAATCCCTCGGATTGCTGAATCTTCCAAAGCTAGCTCATCTTTTTTAAGACCAGCATTTTTCATCTGTTTAGGAACTAGATAACGTTTGGCGATCTCAAGTTTCTCAGCTTCGGTATAGCCCGGAATACGAATAACTTCCATTCGGTCAAGCAAAGGAGCTGGAATATTCATAGAATTCGAGGTCGCAACAAACATCACTTCCGACAGATCGTAGTCCACTTCAAGGTAATGATCATTAAATGTATGGTTTTGCTCAGGGTCTAAGACTTCTAACAAAGCAGACGACGGATCACCACGCATATCCATCGACATTTTATCGATTTCATCAAGTAAAAAGAGCGGATTTTTAACGCCGACTTTACTCATTTTCTGCATTAGCTTGCCTGGCATAGCACCAATATAAGTGCGACGGTGACCACGGATTTCGGCTTCATCACGAACACCGCCTAGAGCCATACGAACATACTTACGCCCAGTGGCGCGCGCGATTGACTGACCAAGTGAAGTTTTACCGACACCAGGAGGACCAACCAAACACAAAACAGGGCCTTTTAATTTTTTAACCCGTTGCTGAACAGCTAAATATTCAAGAATACGATCTTTAATTTTTTCTAAACCGTAATGATCAGCATCCAATGTCTCCTCAGCGTTCTTCAGGTTATGCTTCACGCGACTTCGCTTGCTCCAAGGCATCCCCAGTAGCCAATCAATATAACCACGCACCACGGTCGCTTCTGCGGACATGGGGGACATCATTTTTAACTTTTTAAGTTCAGCTTCTGCTTTCTCCTGAGCTTCTTTGGTCATACCTGATTCTTCGATTTTACGAGCCAGTTCTTCATGCTCTGAAACCGTTTCTTCGCCTTCGCCCAGCTCCTTCTGAATGGCTTTGATTTGTTCATTCAGATAGTACTCGCGTTGATTCTTTTCCATTTGCCCTTTAACACGTCCACGAATACGCTTTTCAACTTCTAACAAATCCATCTCGCTTTCCATCTTGGCCATTAATTGCTCAAGACGGTCTGCAACACTTTCCATTTCCAGAATTTGCTGTTTGTCTTCAATTTTTAAGGACATATGAGCCGCTATACTATCCGCCAAGCGACTCGGGTTTTCGATACCGGATAGTGTCGTTAGAATCTCACCCGGTACTTTTTTGTTCAACTTCACATACTTATCAAAGCTACTCAACGCAGCACGGGCTAAAGCATCAGCTTCATCATTATGCTCCGCACTTGATGGAATTAGCTCTACCTCAGCGACAAACATAGGCTCAGTATCGACATAACGTTTTACTTTAGCCCTTTGTACGCCCTCAACTAAAACTTTGACATTGCCATCTGGCAATTTAAGCATCTGTAAAATGGTAGCAACACAGCCATAATCATAGATATGCTCCGTATCTGGCATATCTTCTGTAGCTTCTCGTTGAGCAACCAGCATGACTTGCTTATCACCATTAGTTGCTTCTTCCAGAGCCAGGATTGACTTCTCGCGACCAACAAACAGCGGGATCACCATATGCGGGAATACTACGACATCTCGCAGTGGTAGCAGAGGAAGTTGTTTAGTAGTAGTTTCTGTTTGCATGAATTCTTTATCCTGAATAAGTAATAAAAAAGGGGCGAAGTCTACCTCCCCCCCTTTACTTAGCTATCTTTGTTTACCATCAAGTTGCTTATAAACTTGATGCCGAAGGCTATTCAGCAGCTGCTTGTTGTTGGTTGTCATAAATCAGTAGAGGCTCAGCCTCACCTTTTACCACAGCCGCATCAATGCATACTTTGCTGACACCTTCGAGGGAAGGTAAGTTATACATGGTGTCTAATAAAATTTCTTCAAGGATTGAACGTAATCCTCGAGCACCTGTTCTGCGTTGCATTGCCTTGTGAGCAATTGCGACTAGCGCATCTTTGCGGAACTCAAGATCCACATTCTCTAATGAAAACAGCTTACTATATTGCTTCGTGAGGGCATTTTTGGGCTCGGTCAAAATTCTGACTAACGCCTCTTCATCCAGCTCCTGCAGAGTTGTAACAATCGGTAAACGCCCTATAAACTCGGGAATTAAACCAAACTTCACCAAGTCATCGGGTTCAACCACTTTTAGCATTTCGCCAATGGCTTTACCCTCTTTAACTTTTTTCACATCAGCACCGAAACCAATGCCACCTTTTTCAGTTCGCTCCTGAATGATTTTCTCAAGGCCTGCAAAGGCACCGCCACAAACAAACAGAATATTTCCAGTATCTACTTGCAGGAACTCTTGCTGTGGGTGCTTACGCCCGCCTTGAGGAGGAACTGACGCTACTGTTCCCTCGATCAATTTCAACAAGGCTTGCTGCACACCTTCGCCAGACACATCGCGTGTAATCGAAGGGTTGTCTGATTTACGTGAAATTTTGTCGATTTCATCAATATAAACAATACCACGTTGCGCTTTTTCAACATCATAATCACATTTTTGCAATAATTTCTGGATGATGTTTTCAACGTCTTCACCGACGTAACCTGCTTCAGTTAAAGTGGTTGCATCAGCCATAGTGAAAGGAACTTCAAGCATTCTGGCCAAGGTTTCAGCTAATAAAGTTTTACCACTACCGGTTGGGCCTATTAGAAGAATGTTGCTTTTGCCTAACTCGACATCTTTGTGCTCACTCGAAGCTGGCTCGTTTTCTAAGCGCTTATAGTGATTATAAACGGCAACTGATAGTACTTTCTTTGCACGTTCCTGGCCAATAACATACTGCTCCAAAAAATCAGCTATTTCTTTGGGTTTAGGTAGGTGGCTGCGCGATTCTTTTGCCGCAACCTCCTGAATTTCTTCAATAATAATATCGTTGCATAAGTCTACGCATTCATTACAAATGAACACTCTGGGGCCGGCAATGAGCTTTTTTACTTCATGCTGGCTTTTGCCACAGAAAGAGCAATATAACGTTTTGTTGTCTGAGTTATCGCTACTCATTGTTACCTCATAAGACTGTCTTTACAGCCCGTTAGACATTTTCCACTAACCAGTACATCGGCGCTTATACAGCGGATCAGTGAGGCCAATCCTTGAAATATCAAGGTTTAGCGCTCCTTTTATTTCTCGCTACTAATTACAGTATCAAAATAATTCCTACAACAAAAGCACAAATGACCACTATGCTTTGCTAAAGTTATTAAGAATAAGAAGCAGGTAAGAAGTGTTCGACGACCGACCCAAAAAGTAAATGGAGTATGGGAAAATTTACATTTGAAAAATTAAGTACACAAAATAGCTCCCACTGACGGTGGGAGCTATATAAATTAAGACTGTTTTCTAGAGCTAATAATGGAGTCAACTAAACCATACTTAACAGCTTCGTCAGAAGTTAAGAAATTGTCTCTGTCAGTGTCTTTCTCAACCTCTTCAACCGTTTTACCACAGTGATCTGCCATTATAGAGTTAAGCCGATGTTTCAATTCGGTTATTTCCTGGGCATGAATGGCAATATCAGAAGCTTGTCCCTGGAAGCCACCTAGTGGTTGATGAATCATCATGCGAGAATTAGGTAAAGTATGACGTTTACCTTTAGCGCCACCCGCTAACAATAAAGCCCCCATGCTCGCAGCTTGACCAACACAAACCGTTGAAACATCCGGACGAATAAATTGCATGGTGTCATATATTGCAAGACCTGCGGTTACCACACCACCGGGAGAATTTATATATAGATGAATATCCTTGTCTGGGTTATCAGATTCAAGGAATAGCAGCTGAGCAACAATTGAGTTAGCCATGTAATCTTCAACTTGACCAACACAGAAAATAACTCGCTCTTTTAATAGTCTGGAATAAATGTCATACGAGCGTTCACCTCTTGAGGTTTGCTCTACCACCATAGGTATAAGGCCAGATGCCTGAGTTTCTATAATTTTACTCATGTTGTATTTTCCTTGCCTGAAAACAAAAGAAGCGGAACAAGTCCGCTTCTTTTATGAGAATAAACGTTAGTTTATCGTGCTGCTTTTAACCCTGTTTTTTATCAGGATTTAAAAGCTCATCGAAGCTTACTGATTTCTCAGTTACTTTAGCTTTTTCCAGCACCAAGTCAACTACTGTATCTTCTAGTACTAATGACTCAACTTCACGTAAACGAGTTGGGTCACCATAGTACCAATCAATCACTTCTTGAGGCTCTTCGTAAACCCCTGCCAAATCTTCTACTTGTGCACGAACCTTGCCTTCGTCAGCTTTCAAGCCTTCCGCTTTGATGATTTCAGAAACAATCAAACCAAGCTTAACACGACGAGTGGCCTGCTCTTCGAACAATGATGCAGGTAAATCTGGTGTCTGACCTTCTGGAGCACGCATTTGCTGAGCCATCTCCTGACGCATACGCTCAATCTCTTGATCAAGCATTGCCTTAGGAACTTCAACGTCATGCTTGTCAACCAATTGAGTCATCACTTGGCCTTTTACACGTGACTTAATGGCGTTACGAAGCTCGCGCTCCATATTTTGTTTAACGTCAGTTTTCAAACTGTTGATATCTTCAGCACCAAGTTGCTCTGCTAACTCGGTTACCGTAGGAAGTTCTTTTTTGTTTACCGCATGAACATGCGTTTCAAACTTGGCTTCTTTACCTTTCAAATCATCAACATGATAATCTTCTGGGAAAGTTACTGTCACTTCGACATCATCACCAGCTGAAACACCAACTAACTGTTCTTCAAAACCTGGGATCATGTTGCCAGCACCAAGCTCCAATGGGAATTCTTTAGCTTCACCACCTTTAAATGCCTCACCATCGATGAAACCTTTAAAGTCGATAAGTACTTGATCGCCGTCTTTAGATTTGCGTTTAACTTCAACCCAGCTAGCACGCTGACCGCGCAGTGTATCCATCATCTTCGTTAAATCTTCATCAGAAACTTCAGATGTAGCTTTTTCTAACTCAATTGAATTGAGATCAGCTAATTTAACTTCAGGATAAACTTCGAACGTCGCCGAAAACTTAAGGTTTGCACCATCGTTATTTTCTAGCAACTCTAATTGAGGATAGCCAGCAGGCATCAATTTTTCTTGCTGTACCGCTTCGAAGTAGTGACGCTGCATAACATCACCCAGTACTTCTTGACGTACTGACGTGCCATAACGCTTTTTAACTACGCTGAATGGTACTTTGCCTGGGCGAAAGCCATTCATTTTAACGTTACGAGCCAAGTCTTGTAGACGCTTTTCAACTGCGCCGTCGATATTCTCGGCAGGAACATCAATAATTAGCTTTCTTTCTAAACCGTTGGTGGTTTCAACTGAAACTTGCATTCGCTGCTCTCCAATAGGCTATCGTTAGCAATAGCTATTCTTTACATAAAATGAATATGATAAGGTTTTTGGATGAAGACTTGAAGGGAATACCATTTAATCTCTGGTCTGATCACTAGCTGCTATAAAGCATTTATAAATAAGCACCGAGATTAAAATGGTGCGAAAGGAGAGACTCGAACTCTCACGCCTCGCGGCACTGGAACCTAAATCCAGCGTGTCTACCAATTCCACCACTTTCGCATTTTTGAATGCGGGCCCTGAGCCCTCATCGTACCATATTGTGTTTTCTAACTGCTTGGTTCTTCGAACCCTAGTAGCTTGGCAGTTAGAATCTGGGGTGGACGATGGGATTTGAACCCACGACAACCGGAATCACAATCCGGGGCTCTACCAACTGAGCTACGCCCACCATCAACCGCTACTCTCTCCTCTTGCGCCCATCGCTTAAAATGGCGCGTCCGGCAGGATTCGAACCTGCGACCCACGGCTTAGAAGGCCGTTGCTCTATCCAACTGAGCTACGGACGCATGTGAATCCAGACGTACGAGGCGAGAAAAAAATTGGTCGGAGATGAGGGATTTGAACCCCCGACATCCTGCACCCAAAGCAGGCGCGCTACCAGACTGCGCTAATCTCCGATGCCACGCAAGGGCTTGCCCCTGCGAGACGCGCATATTACTGATTTCCCCCATTACCGTCAACACTTTTTCTTTTGTTTTTTTACAAAAAAGGACCTTCTGATAAAAGCGTTGAGCCAATAGGCAAATATTGCGACAATAGCGCCTTTCAAACGCTCATTTGAATATATTACGCCTTATGTCTGCTCAAATTCTTGATGGCAAAGCCATTTCTGAAAAAGTTAAGTTACAACTCGCTGAAAAAGTCAAAGCTCGCCTTGATAAAGGCCTTCGCGCACCAGGGCTTGCAGTGATTCTGGTGGGTATTGATCCTGCATCACAAATCTACGTTAACAAAAAAGTAGAAGCTTGTGAAAAAGTCGGCTTTATTTCTCGCAAAATTGTACTTGAGGAAAACACCACTCAAGAACATCTATTACAACATATTGACGAATTAAATGCTGATCCAGATATCGACGGTATTTTGGTACAGCTTCCGTTACCAGCGCACCTAGACTCCAATGTAATTTTGGAGCGCATCAAAGCCGATAAAGATGTGGATGGGTTCCACCCTTATAACATGGGCCGCCTGGCGCAGAAGATGCCTACGATGCGCCCCTGCACGCCTTATGGTGTCATGGTCATGCTAAAAGAAACCGGTATCGATTTGATTGGTAAAGATGCAGTCGTAATCGGTGTCTCGAATATTGTCGGCCGTCCGATGGGCTTAGAGCTACTGATGGAACGTTGTACGGTCACTTTCTGCCACAGTAAAACCAAGGATTTGCCAAAAAAAGTCTCAGAGGCAGATATTGTGGTAGCCGGTGTCGGTATCCCAGAAATGGTCAAAGGTGACTGGATCAAGCCAGGCGCCATCGTGATTGATGTCGGTATCAACCGTTTAGAAAGCGGCAAACTGGTCGGTGATGTGGAATTTGATGTGGCTAAAGAACGCGCCTCATGGATTACTCCTGTTCCAGGTGGTGTTGGACCCATGACTGTCGCCATGCTAATGAGCAACACCTTGTTTGCTTGTGAGAACTTGCACGACTAAGCTGGTACAGCAATAGCAGATTGAAAAGCCATGCCATAGCGCATGGCTTTTTTCTTTGTGCTGGAAAGTTCTATATTGGAAAGTCGTATTTAGCAAAGGGCTATGAAGGGAAATGATAGAAATACAAAGCATACACCACTAGCCACACGCCACTCCAGACAGCAACTAAATGTCGTCGCTGTAGATGCCTCAACAGATTAAAGGCAATCCAACGTGCAACATAGGCTATCACCAGAAAGCGCACTAGCCTTGCCGGAATACTCATCAGTAAAAACTCTATAATTGAGATATGTGCAGCTGACGCCTGTACTGCAAAAGTCTTGTAGGGCAACCCCTGCAGTGGACCAGTAAAAACCGCGAGAACTCCGGATGACTTCAATTGCTCATGCACTGTAGCCATCAATTCATCATTAATCGCAGGAACAGATTCAACCAGGTGGTATGCAGTATCAAAGTTGTACTGTCCCCAGCAGTACATAACTCCACCACCTAATAAAGCCCCTAGTAAAGTGATGCAGCACAAGCGCGTCAAATTATGCTTTTTATCCAACGCATAATAACTTAACAGCACATCAGGCAAGATAAAAAAGAGGGTTGCCTCAGCAAATCCCCAGATGCCACTAAGCCAACTTTTTTTCATGGTAATCTCCCCCTAATCCTTTGAATGAAACACGACGATTATTAATCCCACTTTGGCAACTTGACTGATGCCTGCATCTCATCAAACCGTGCTTTTATCTGCTCAAAGAAATTTCCTTGAGCGCCTTGGTAATGCAGCGGTTGTGAGAAAACCACATCACAGAAGAAAGGCACCAGTAAGGCATCACCTTTGGGCAGGCTTTTGCCCAGGCCATGCATATAAATCGGATAAAGCGGTACTTCGGGGCATTTTTCTGCGAGCTTCACCACCCCATACTTAAGCTCCGACATATTCTCCGGCTCGCCACGGGAACCTTCAGGAAAGAAAATCAATATCTTGCCCTGCTTTAAGGCTTCAGCGCATTGCTCAACCGGGCTTCGGGTTTGTCGCTCAGACTGACGCTCAATCGGTAAGATGCCAATGATGTTCAGTGCAAACCAGGCGATAAATTTGTTCTTCAAAAAGTAATCCGCGGCTGCTACCGGCTGTACTTTGTGCAGAATCTTTAGAGGCAACAGCGATATCAGAACCATGGTGTCCAAGTGACTGTTATGGTTAGCGATGATTAAAGCTGGCCCATCCTCGGGAAGGATGGGTTTATTTTGATAGCGCAGGCCAATCACCAGCTTCACTATCGGCTTAATGATGATGGCGAAAAACAACCAGCGTAATGCCCTATTGATAATTTTCATGCTCATGCTCCTCATCTAACCTAGTAATAACAGTAGCGAATAACATGGAAGAACAGTGGTGCTGTGAAAGTCAGGCTATCCAAGCGATCCAGAATGCCGCCATGACCAGGGATTAACTGGCCACAATCCTTGATGCCAATATCACGCTTGATAGCTGACAAAGAGACATCACCAATAAATCCGGCAATACCTATGCCAAGTCCAACCAACAAACCATGCCACCACAACATCGGCGTTAAGGTTTCAGCCAGAGCCATTGCCAACAGGCCGGTGGTCAAAACACCACCAATCAAACCTTCGCGCGTCTTGTTCGGGCTAATCGCTGGAGCAATTTTGTTTTTGCCGAATAACTTACCCCAAATGTACTGGCTAACATCATTTAGCTGAGTCAGTAGCACCAGGTATAACAATAGAGCGGCGCCGGAACCTGATACCATCAGGTTTTTCACTTCTGCTTCGTTAGGCAAAACGACCAGATAAGCCAGGTGACTCAAAGTAAAGACGGTCAGCATCAAACCCCAATGGATATTGCCCACCGCGCGCAGATAGTTTTTGGTTTCGCCGGCTAATACCATGCGAAAAGGAATAAACAGGAAAGCATAGACCGGAATAAAAATGATGAACATGCCGTACCAGCCGATTGAAATGAAGTAGTACTGCAAAGGAATGGTCAGGTAAGCCCAGAACAACACCCGACGATCAACCAGTCGTGTTGGGGTCATCGAAAAGTATTCCTTGAGGGCGATGAAGCTCAGCATGGCAAACATCAGAATGGTCACCATCGGGCCCATGTAAAGCGACAGTGCAAACACGCCCATCATGATCCACCAGGAGTTGATACGTTGAGTAAGCTCGGTGTGATCAGTTTGCGGTTTAGAGCGACTGAGTAAAAAAGACACCAGGGTTGCCACTAGTAACAGGACAAACAAACTGCCAAATACTTTAGTGACCGGTTGTAAGCTACTTATATCGAAAAACATATCCATATCCTCTTGTTAAATTTGCTAGCGCTTACAGCGCAGCACGAATTCGGTTAATGACAGTCCACCCAGACAAAACAGTGACAGTGACTAAAACGGCATTTAAATAAACAGACTGAATACTAATGAATGGAACCAGCAAACCAATCAGGCCTAGCAGTAAGGCTCGATCACTTTTCCCCATTGGCCCCTGGTATTGGCGCTCGGCTCCAACCATGACGCCCAGAATGCCAGAGAACTCAGTTAGCAAAGCTGTAAAAGCAAAACCAGCCAACAACCAAAGGCTTAACTCAGGAATAATGATTAAAGGAATGATTAAGAAGAGATCGGAAATTACGTCACCGATTTCGTTGAGGAAAGCGCCCAGCTTAGATTGCTGCTGATGCTCTCTGGCTAACATCCCGTCAATGGCATTTAGCGCCATGCGGATTAGTAAAATAACCGGCAGGGCCAGCAATGCCATGATGCTATTGCTGATAATAATGGCAACTCCAGTTATGACACTCATCAGCATCGCCACCACGGTTACCTCATTAGCGGTGATGCCTTTGCGGGCTAAGCCGTTAACCAGCGGTCTTAATAGCTGTTGAAACTTGGGTTTGATTTGATAAACAGAAATCATGGTATTTCCTTGTCAATCGTTGTTTTGATGGGGCTAAGTTGTCATAAGCGCTACCTTTAATCTACTTTTAATGCTAAAGTCGTTCTTATGTGACCATTTGGTATAGTATTAATAGACCATGAGTAGCCAAACGCTGGAAATTCTTGATGCTTTAAAACAGGAACTTAGAAAGGAAGGGATCACCTATAAGGCGCTGGGAAAGGCTTTAGACATGAGCGAAGCCAATATCAAACGCATGTTCTCGCAGCATAAAATCAGCCTTGAACGGCTGGAAAAGATCTGTGATTTACTGCATCTGGATATTCTGCAACTGGCTCAATCCGCCCATCAACAACGTAAACAAATTTCACAGCTCACACTGGAACAGGAAAACCAGCTGATCAGTGACCAAAGACTGCTGCTGGTCGCTCAACTGTGTTTGTCGGATTGGAAGTTTGATGAAATGCTCCAGCGCTACAGTTTTACCGAGCCACAGTTAATCAGGTATCTGGTGCAACTGGATAAAATTGACTTCATTGAGTTACTGCCGGGCAACCGAATCCGCAAACACGTAAGTCCGCACTTTAAATGGCACCCCAAAGGTCCTGTACAGAGCTTCTTTGCAGAGCATATTCAAAGTGAATTCTTTCGCTCCAGCTTTACCGAAAAGAATGAAAAGGTCCTGTTTATATCAGGAATGTTAAGTGACAAGTCAAATCAAAAGATTCAGGAGTTAATTGATGAATTAGGCACCGCCTATCGTCAGCAATTACGCGAAGACAAAAATGTGGAGTTAGCAGAGAAAAAAGGAACTAGTCTGGTAGTTGGATTGAGGAACTGGGAATTGTCGGTGTTTAATGACTTAAGAAGAAAGCCGCTTTGAGCTACCTTTACTTGGGAGTATTTTAAGGATACTAAAGATAAGGAAAATCATTCCCGCGAAGGCGGGAATCTATTCAAACTTAAAAGCGGTGGATTCCCGCCTTCGCGGGAATGACAAGCCTATTTACTTCCTACGCCAGCTAGTGCCGCCAGCAGCATCTTCCAGCTCAACATTCATGGCATGAAGCTTGTCGCGGATTTCATCAGCCAGTGACCAGTTTTTGTCAGCACGCGCCTGCAGGCGTTGCTGAATCAGGCTTTCAATTTCCTCATCGGAAACATCGCTGTCGCCAGCACCTGATTTTAGGAAGGCTTCAGGATCCTGTTGCAACAGACTCAAAACACCTGCCAGCTCTTTCAGCTTTACTGCGATAGTAGCTGCTGTAGACATATCGGTAGCTTTAAGGCGATTGACTTCTTTGGCCAGATCAAACAGAACAGGCATTGCCTCAGGAACATTAAAGTCGTCATCCATTGCTTCAATAAAACGCGCTTCAGCTTGCTCCAAAATGTCCAGCTTGTCATCAGTGGCCTGGCTTAAATCCACGCCTCGCAAAGCATTATACAAACGCTCAAGACTGGCATCGGCCGACTCCAGGTTGGCCTGTGTGTAGCTGAGCTGACTGCGGTAATGTCCGCTCATCAGGAAGTAACGCACTGATTCTGGACGGTACTGCTTTAACACATCGCGAATGGTAAAGAAGTTGCCTAATGACTTAGACATTTTTTCTTTATCCACCTGCACCATACCGGTGTGAATCCAGATATTGGCAAAGGTGCAATCATTAGCGCATTCAGATTGGGCGATTTCGTTTTCATGGTGCGGGAACTGTAAGTCAGAACCACCGCCATGGATATCGAAAGTTTCACCCAGGCACTTCTTACTCATGGCCGAACATTCGATATGCCAGCCCGGACGACCTTTACCCCATGGAGAATCCCAGGAAGGTTCGCCTGGCTTTGAAGACTTCCATAAGGCAAAGTCCATCGGATCTTTTTTGATGTCGTTCACATCAACACGCTCGCCAGCATTAAGCTGAGTTAAATCCTGCTTACTCAGTTTGCCGTAATCTTTAAAGGCTGGCACATGGAAATACACATCCCCATTGTCGGTCGCATAAGCTGCGCCCTTTTCAATCAAGGTTTGAGTCATTTGGATGATTTCATCCATAGTGCCAGTCGCGCGCGGTTCGATGTCAGGACGCTGCAAACCAATCGCATCAAAGTCTTGATACATTTCAGCAATGAAGCGTTTCGTAAGCTCATCAAACGCTTCGCCGTTTTCATTGGCACGCTTAATAATATTGTCATCAATGTCTGTAATATTTCTAACATAGGTAACGTCGTAACCTTTAAAACGGAAATAACGATTGATGACATCAAAAGAAGAATAAGTCCGAGCATGGCCAATATGGCACAGATCATAAGTTGTCACGCCACACACATACATGGAAACCTTGCCTTCTACCATGGGCTTGAAAGGTTCTTTCTGACGGGTCAAATTATTGTAGATCTGTAACATAAGTATCTTTTCTCGGTTTTGAATTTAGCTTTTAGTGATAAAAAACATTATCATAGGCGGCAAACTTAGAAGCCCGATATTGTAACCATCATCAGTCCTGTAGGCTAGCTCAATGCGAAATATGGGCCCGGTGATAGGTTAAAAAGCAGCTAAATCAGGATATAAATCATGAGCACAACACCTCCAAAAGTCACATTGACCACTAATCATGGCGACATCGTTATCGAGCTTAATGCTCGCAAGGCCCCGAAAACAGTGGCAAATTTCATCAGTTACGCGGAGAAAGGCCAATACGACCGCACTATATTCCATCGAGTTATTTCCAACTTTATGATCCAGGGTGGCGGCTTCACCGAAGATATGAGCCAGAAGCCAACCGATAGCCCAATCGATAACGAAGCCAACAACGGCTTAACGAACGCGCGCGGTACAGTCGCCATGGCTCGCACCATGGACCCGCATTCAGCCACCAGCCAATTCTTTATCAATGTTAAAGACAATGACTTTTTGAACTTTTCTCAGGAATCGATGCAAGGCTGGGGTTATTGCGTGTTTGGTAAAGTGGTCGAAGGAATGGACGTGGTCGACGCCATTAAAGAAGTTGAAACCGGCAGCTACAGTGTTCACCAGGATGTTCCGGTTGAACCTGTCATTATCGAAAAAGCTGTTATTAACGAATAACTGTAAGTCAGTTCAAAGCTGTATTGGCGGCAATGCTGATACAGCTTTTTCATTCATCATTAAAAAAAGACACCAGCATGATTCATATTATTTCCGATCTACACCTTTGCGAAGAACGCCCTGACCTGACCGCCCTTTTCACTCAGTACATGAATGACATAGCGCCGAAGTCGGATGCTTTGTATGTGTTGGGGGATTTATTTGAGAGCTGGATTGGTGACGACGACGATTCAGACTTTGTTAAAACTATCATAGCTAAGTTCAAAGACTATTCAGACTCAGGCAAGCCACTGTATTTTCAGCATGGCAACCGTGACTTTTTATTGGGTGATAAATTTGCCAAGGCCACTGGCGGTGTCATAGTCGGCGAAGTTCATCCGATAACGATTGGGGATAAAGAAGCCATCCTGATGCATGGCGACAGTCTGTGTTGGGACGATAAGGAATATATACAGTTCCGCCAGATGGTGCGTTCGCAAGAGTGGCAACAGCAGCTACTCTCTCAGCCTTTAGCTGTACGCCGCGGAATCGCCGCTGACCTGCGTCAAAAAAGCCGCGAAGCCCAGGCCAATAAAGCCAGTGCCATCACAGATGTGCATTCAGATGCTGTCAAAGAAGCTCTGCAAAACCACAACGCCGACATCCTGATTCATGGTCATACCCACCGCCCCGATTTCCATGACATTGAAGTCGACGGCAAACATTGCCAACGCATCGTACTCAGCGACTGGGGCGACCAAGGCCATTACCTGACCATCGAAGGTGATGAAATCGACAGTCATTATTTCGATTAATATTTAAGTTCTAATAAGGATGTAGAATGAAAAATCTTTGGTTAATCATCAGTGTTGTTTTAATGCAAACTTCAGGATGTGCAACTCTAGAGAGTACTCCCGAAGAAAATGCTAAAGTTTACTTAGATGACTCCAATATTCTTCACTATGAAGGTAAATTAAGCAAAGAAACCAACCAAGAGCTTTTCAAGTTATTTCATCATTCCAACACTAAACCAGTCCAGTTGAGCATCGACTCAACAGGAGGCGATGTTTTTTTGGGGTTAGAACTAGCTCATTGGGTTTATGACAACAAAATAAATGTTCATGTTAAAGGACTATGCGCTTCATCATGCGCAAACTACATATTTCCGGCGGCAAAGCAAAAACTTCTTAACAAGGATTCTATTCTTCTTTGGCATGGAGGTAGTCTTCAACCATCAGCAAGTGAGCTCATAGCTGAAGGGGATGAAGGTACCATTAAGTGGCGATTAGCTGAGTGGCGTTTCTACAATAAGATCAATGTTAATCCTATGATTAGTGTCTATGGCTCACATAGAAACATTCGAATAAGCTGGTATCAATACCCACTAATGTTTCTAGGTTTATATGAGCAGAGTTTTATAGGTTTTGACTACTCTGTTGAAGACATGAAAAAGTTTGGAATACGGAACATCGTTCTGCTGGATGGTGAATGGGATTGGCGTAAGCATCACGAAAAAAGAGACATCATAAAAACTAAGATTATGAGAGTCGAAGTGCCACAAAAAGATTTGTCCAATCCATTCACAGCTCCTTCTGAAGGCTAGCAGAAGGGATTTTTCAGGAACGCTTCTTCTGCAGGAGTACTTTTTCTTCCCAGAGCCTGATTGCGCCCAGGGAATCTGCCAAAGCGGACAATTTGATCGCGATGACACAAAGCGAAGGTTAAAGTGTTAGGGTCACCGAGCTTGATAAAAAGCTCAATACTTTTTTCTTGCTGATTAAGATCTTCTGCATGCATATAGGGCATGTAGAAAAATTTCTTTTCAACCGTTAACAGTCCCCGTTCAAAACCTTTTTCTAAGGCCTGCTCAGCATACTGTTGAGCATGCACATCAGTGGCAAAGGCCTGTCCTTGATTACGGTAAATATTTCTCGAGAATTGATCGAGGATAATGATTAACGCCAAAGCGCCTTTTTGGGTTTGCATTAAGTCATCCAGCTTACCCTCTGAGGCTAGCTGATGAGCTTCGCCAAATCGATCACGAACTTCCTGATCAAATTTTGGATCAGACTGAAACCAGATGGCGCGGTCAGCGCCCAACTCTGCCGAGTCAGGCGCGCCGAACCAGAAGTCCAACACATCACGTGTTAAATCATCTAAGTTCATAACAAGATTACTTCCTTTTGCTACTTTCTTTTCAATGATGGCTTGGCTGCATTTTCCGATTCAATCGCTTTCAGCGCTGCCTGCCACATGGGAATGGCTTTAAATGAAGTCACCATATCATAATCCAGGCCAATGGTGCCTTCGTCCGAATCCATGCCTTCAGTACCAGAACGGCTTTGGAACCATTTCATCCACTCTGTAGAGCCCGGGTCGTTGAGTACCAATGCTTGCTTAGCACTTGAACCGGGGGCATTAGTGACTTGAGGTGGATAGGTAGTAGCCGGCAACAAGAATGATTTTTGTGGATACTGAGCACTACTATGGCAACCTAAGCAACCAGCTGATGCTAAGCCTTTTGGATAATAATGACTTCCGGCCCAGGCTGGAGTAACCACCGCACCATCATTTGGACCCGATAAACGACCATCCCAACCTAAAGTCGCTGTTGAATACTCAGGCGCTTTTGGATTAACCCAGTTTTGCTGAAGATTGGTGTTTACGGTAACCGGTGGTGTTAATGAAGTACTGGCTGTATTGATAATATCCGGATCACCACCCCAAGTGGCACCCAACGGAATCATTTTATCCCACGCATCTTTACCCGGTGCATTTTTGTCATAGATCAAAGTTGAAAAAACCCAGCCCGTTTCCGGGGCTGCCACACTATCTTTAACAATAATATCGAACTGCATCAGATAGACGTTAGTCAATGTCGGATCCGCGGTCGAACCATCAGAACCATTGTTAGGACATTTCGAGACGCTTGGGTTATTACCCGAGCCGTTACTTTCGTTCAAAGTCGAATAGATCGGCCACGACGCTGTTCCTTCCATTGGTGCCCAATCCGCGCCACAAGGAGTAACGAAAGCGAACTTGACGATAACACTGCCTTCGGCGTATTGCGCCGCAGGATTAGTCAGGTTTGGATTATAGGCCTGCTCTTCTGTAGTGCCCCAGATGTTGCCCAAAGTCACAGCTGCGGTTTCATCGTATAGCGTTAACACATATGTGGTTAAATCGAGAGTCTGTTCAGGCATGGTGCCGGCAGGAAAACCTGAGCCCACATAAAAACCATGAATTGGTTCACGCTCAGTTCCTAACCAAATTGATTGCCACCAGGGTTCACTTTGCGGATCCCACTGGTCATAGCTATAAAGCAACTTACGCATGTCATCAGAAACATACTGTTTTAGAGCTTCAACATAAGCCATTGAGTTTTGAGTCGTAATAGGCCCATTATTCGTCACCTTTTTCCAGGGAAAGCTCTGCCCGGATGGTACTGTGGATGGATAATCGTGGCGTAGTTGGAACAAGGGTCCTGAATACACATCTTGGGGTGGATTAGGTAACGCTGAATTTAAGAAAGGGTGAATCGGTGAGTTGGCGTAATTTAAATTCTGAGCAGTAGAAGTCAGAAAAGGCACTTTGCCGTGTAATTCATCATCGTGTTTAGGGTGTTGTGGCTCGGAGGCGTGCGCGGATGATACTAATGATCCAGCAACGATGATCCCTCCTAACCATGAACTCAACTTTGAAAAGTTGTTCATCGTTAGATCTCCTTGATGCTATATGGTTAAGTTTTAAGTTACCACCAAGGAGGCCTTCGAAATTATGGTTTGAATAAGTTATCCATCCTTGGCTAACTTTAATCCTATAGTAATCGATAACCAATTGATACTAAAAGCTTATTTGGTCTTACCAGCAAATCATATCAGGTCAAATTTGCATTAATTGTATAGCCTTATAGTAGCCAGCTTATATCACTATCCGCTTTAATGGTTTTGATGCCTTCACCATCACGGAAAATCAGACCATCCTTCTGTCCACGCAAAAATAATTGATCGCCCTGACGTTCTAGTGCCGTACCTTCTTTAATGCCCACCACATAGCGGTGAGGATTGGCACGAGTGTATTCATAAATACGCTCCGCACGAGTTTCTCCATTGTGATTCGGTGGCTGATAATCGGTGTAATGAGGATTGATCTGGAACGGTACCAATGCCAGAGCATTGAAACTTCTTGGTTGCACAATAGGCATATCGTTAGTGGTACAAATCGTTAAACCCGCCATATTAGAGCCAGCGCTCCAACCCATATAAGGCGTTCCTGCATTCACTTTTTTACGAATAGCATCAACTAACTCATTGTCATAAAGCTGTTTCAACAAATAAAAAGTGTTACCGCCACCAATGGCGATTGCTTGCGCCTTCTCAACCGCCTTAACCGGATCATCAAACTGATGGATTGAAACCACTTTGCGATTAATGCCTTTCAGGGCATTACTGACTTTTTCCTCATAAGCGTCATAGCCCATGGCAAACCCTGCATAGGGAATAAATAGAATGTCGCTGACTGATGAAGGTAAAAAAGCATCCATCATCGGTAAAGCATGCTCAAGATAATCGGTCTGCCCTTCTCTTGAAGCACTGAGTAATAGTAATTTCTGTTGTGATGTTTGTGACATTAAAGGTCTCTCCATCAAGTCATTAAGATAAGTTTATACAGGCACGCCTGAATGAAAACGGAATTGTTTATCAGGACTTTCTATAAGCTCTTGTTCTTTTTCAAGAAAGAACTGGACGCGCTCATCAATAGAAGCTTTGGCATAACTTTGTGCCAACTCCAGATAATCCGCGAAGTGGCGTGACTCTGATTTTAATAAAAAACGATAGTATTTTGAGAGCTCAGGTTCGCTCTCTTTGAAATAGGGCGCCAACGCATGAAATCGCTCGCAGGACCTTGCTTCGATAATGGCTCCAATGATCAAGCCGTCGATTAAACGTTGAGGCTCATCTTTGCTGGCATACTGATGCAGGCCAGCGGCATAACGGGAAGGCTTAATCGCCCGATAACGAATATTGCGTTGCTCCATAAACTCAAGAACCTGCTCAAAATGCAGCACCTCTTCGCGCGTTAACTGCGATAGCTTCTTCAGCAGATCAATACGGTCAGGATAACGAAACATTAATTTGACCGCCGTAGCTGCTGCTTTTTTTTCACAATGAGCATGATCAATTAATAGAGTTTCGATTTCTTTCGTAGCACGCTCTAACCAAGCAGCTGGTGTTTTGCAATGAAGAAACTGATGAATTGGCGTGATGTCGGCCATGATATATAAATAGGGTTCGGGCAATGTGGGCGCATTATACCCACTTACCCTGTGCTTGTCAGTCAGCACCCTTTACGAGGATTAATGGTAGGTCTTGGCTGCCTTGATAAAGCTCTGTTGACTGGAACCTGAAACTTTATCTTTTTGATAACGTATTGCGATGTAGTGCTTGATAACTGGCACTACTTTTGCATAGAGCTCTGGATGTTCTTGCTTAATACGATTCAGCAAATCTTTTGGTCCTTCACTCAGCTTAAGTTCCACGCCTTGTTTAGCAAGAATTGTTTGAAACTGTCGGTAAGCACTTTCGACTTTATCTCGACTTTTCGCTTGCCCCAAAATCCACAGCCCAAAGCCAGCACCAGTGAACAATATAGTTGCCAACAAAGCGTAACCAAGATAGCGCCATTGATCGTTATTGATCCCTAGCTTAGATAGCCAGTTTAACTGTATATCTCTGTCATAACCCATCACCGTCTCATTCCAGAAACTTTGCATTGCATCCCAACGCAGGCTGATTTTTTCCAGGAGGCTCCTTGCCAGCTCACTATTTTCCCTATCTGACAAACTATCAAAATCAGTAAACCAGTCATCACGTGAACTGGTTTGGTTTAACAGGGAATCATCTACACGCGATGGGTGGATTGCTGCCGTGGGATCGACCCTACGCCACCCTTCGCCTTCAAGCCAGACCTCAGTCCAGGCATGGGCATCCTTCTGTCGAACAATGTAATAATCTCCATAAGGGTTATATTCACCACCTTGGTAACCAGTGACAACCCTCGCAGGAATTCCTGCAGCTCGCATAATAAACACAAATGCACTGGCATAATGTTCGCAATAGCCCTCACGACTACCGAACCAAAAGCCATCAATGACATTCTGCTCTATGATCTCCGGCAGCAAAGTATAGTGATAGTTTTGTTGACGTATATAACTCAAGACGAAACGGACAAACTCTTCAGGCTGACCAATTTTTTCGTACTCTGTAACGGCCCATTCCTTAGTCTTATTATTACCATTATCGGGTAACTCTGTGTTCGTCTGAATTTGCCATTCAGAAAGCTCGGTATTACTATAATCAATGTCATAGGATTGCGCAGAGTATAATTGTCGCTGAGTGACTCTTTGTGAGCTTCTCCAAGTATAATTATTAAATAACAATATTTGCTGGTTAGGCGGTTCAATCAAGTCTTCCAAACCAAAAATCCAATGCCTATTATTGGCTTCCAGCTGAACTCGATACGCATAAGTCGGTTCACCAACAGGATAATCTTCGCTTCGCAGGAGAGATTCTGTTCCCCTGGTCCAAGCAATACCATTAAACTTCGATAAGACTAATCCACGCCAATACATTTGGCTAATGGGTGGTGATGCATCCTCAAAATCAACTCTGAAAGCGATCTCATCAAAACCATAGAGCCCAGCCATCGAGCCGGGTATCATTTCATCATCGATTCCCAAACCCGTTTCTCGCTGCGAAGGCATTGCCCATAGCGGGCCGGAGAGCCTTGGGAAGAGAAAGAAAAGTATCAGCATGATGGGCAATGCCTGTAACAAGGCAACCCCGGAAGTTTTACCAATTTGACGAATCCCCTCTACACCTTTGAGGCTATTTAGTGCAATCAACCCCATAAGTATTACCATAATGGAAGCAAACAGATAAAAGCCCATCAGAATTGATTCGTCATACAGAAATGCGGTAACAAGAATAAAAAAAGAAATAAACAGGATCAAAGCACCGTCGCGATAATTCTTTGCTTCCAGCAACTTAAAGGTATACATCAAACTGATTAGGCCCACTCCTGCCTCGCGCCCACTTATGGTCCTGAAATAAACAAAAACACCGCCCAGCGCACATAAGGCTAATATTAAAATTAACCATGATGGTAACTTTATTTTTTTCTTGTAAACGACAAAGCGAATGCATAAAAGAGCAACTGTCGAAATTGATATCCAGGCAGGCAAATAAAACCATAACGGCAACAGCACAATTGCCTGCACTAAAATTAATAGTGGAATTACGCCTGGGCGAGTCAAAGGCAATAATTTTGTATTCATAGTTAATAGCCCACCGCTTATTCCATCAGTGCAAGAGCACTCAAGCATCGATGCAAATGCTCTGGCCCCTGTCCTTTTTCAACTTGCACATGTGGCAGCTCAAGTCCATAAAGACTGCCCGCCTGCTCTGCTTTAAGCACAGCATCAGTCAAGTACGAGATGGCTAACTCTTTATCGTATTGGCTAACACTTTCCCACGTTAGCAAATGTTGCTCACCCACTAGCTCCTCAAACTCCTTGGTCAGCAATCCTCGCTCCCGTGCATAAGCTTTCCACATCACCTGCTTAATAGGATCGCCTGATTGATAATCGCGCAGACTGTGAAAATCTTCCGAACCCTTTTGTGCAAACGCACCCTCCTCCTGCCCCTGTGATTGTGGAGCAAGCTCATGCGGACATTCAATTGGCTTTGGATAAATCAAGGCAACTTGCGTAGGCTTAAACCATGACCATGCTTGAAAAATACCGAAAGGAAAAATGCTGGTACAAACAAAACGGTCAGGCTTTAATATCCCTCGTCTGTACGCTTTAATTTTTAATGGAACTAGATTTCTACTTTGGGTCCCCACATCAAAATACTGTACCTTCTTTTTACTAAGGCCTACACCGATTGAGGAGCGGTAACTGGGAGAGGGGTTATAAAAATCAAATACGAAAGAACAGTCCTGACCAACATGAACTGATTGGGGTTTTATTATCCGAATTCGCAACCCTCTGATATTACGATAGGTATAAAAGACAGAAAGCATACCGATAGCTAACAAAACAAAACCAGCCATAAAACCCATGTTGTTTTGATAGTTAGTCGAAGCCACTAATATCAAAATTAAAATCATCAGCATTAACCAACCATAACGCGTTGGTAATATATAAATATTACGCTGCCTTAGATTAACTTCCTGCTGTTCGGGACTACGTTTATCCACCCAGGAAAAAAACCTCTTCTGAATTATGCTGACCAATTTCATTTAACTATTTTAAGCTCAGGCTGGTACTGAAGTATCATTCATTATCTGCTCAACCAGAACCTCAATTTTTTCACTCGAAGTTTTGACCGATTGCAAGCGATGGGCAACAGTTGGCACGAAAACTCTCTGAATATCTTCCGGTAACACATAATCCCGCTCATCCAAAAAAGACCAGGCTTTTGCTGCACCAATTAAAGCTAGCCCACCACGAGGTGACAAGCCATGCGCAAAGTCGGGGCTTTGTCGCGTTGCATTGATTAAGTCCATTACATAGCTCAATAAATGATCGCTGATAGTAATCGTTTGAACAAACTGCTGAATCTCTTTCAGCTCTGACAGTTCTAACAAGGTTTCAATTTTGTTCATCTGTACTCGACCAGAATCACCCCGCAAAAGCACCTTTTCAAATCCAGCTTCTGGGTAACCTAATTGTACTCTAAATAAAAAGCGATCCAGCTGAGACTCCGGCAATGAATAAGTTCCAATCTGATAGGAAGGGTTCTGAGTTGCAATCACAAAAAAAGGTTGTGGCAAAGGATAGGTTTTACCCTCGATAGTCACCTGCTGTTCTTCCATAGCTTCGAGCAAAGCACTTTGTGCTTTCGGTGTAGCACGGTTTATTTCGTCGGCTAGCACTAATTGTGCAAAAATTGGGCCAGGGTGAAATTCGAAACTACCCTTTTCTCGATCATAGATATTGGCTCCAACGATATCCCCAGGCAAAATATCGCTGGTAAACTGAACGCGTTGAAACTCCAACCCGAAGACTTTAGCAACTGCCTGCCCTAATGTCGTCTTGCCCATTCCAGGTAAGTCTTCAATCAGCAGGTGCCCCTTAGCTAATAAACAAGCAACCGCAAGCTTCACTTGGTGAGGCTTACCTAATACCACTTTATTCAGCTGCTCAAGTACCGGATTCAGTTTTCTATGCATAATTTACCTAGTATTAGTTCTGTGAACCTATTACTATTTCGCCAAGCAAGGTTCAGTTATCGTTCAGACACTCTCGAGGATAATTGACCTCGCATTATTTAACAAGAATACATGAGGAGATAATAATGTCATTAAAGAAATTGTTCGTTGCAACTACGATCGCACTGTCATCAGGTCTTGCTATGGCGAACAACGTCAGCTATGACTACGTTCAAGGTGGTCTGATTGATTATGATAACCTTGATGGTGTTAACTTTGAGTTTTCTAAAAGCTTCACCGACAACATCTATGGTAAGGTCGATTACAGTGATTTAGAAAATGGTGGCTTTGATGTGAGCATTTTACGCCTCAATGCTGGTTTCAACATGGAGCTTACCAACAACACTGACTTTGTGGCCGAGCTTGGCTATGAAGACATTGATGCAGACTTTGGCTTCGATGATAGTGGTTACAATATGATGGCCGGTATTAGAAGCATGTTTACCAACGATCTTGAAGTTGGTGCCTATGTATCGCATTCAGACGTCCTCGAATCAACTGATATCACCTTTGAAGGTCGTTATCACTTTGACCGAAACATGTCGGTTGCTCTTGAGATTGGTAACGATGATGAGTTGGATGAGCATATCGGAATCAACTTCCGTTACAGCTTCTAACGCTCAATCAGCTATAAACAAAAGCCACTTTATCTAAAGTGGCTTTTTATTTTCTCATCGGGATTTGGTTATAGTATGATGCCCAATGAAATTTATAGATATATGGAACGATAACGATGAAAAAAGCTTTATTCTTAGCACTTCTAAGCTCTATTAGCTTAACAGCGCAAGCAAACGACAAACTTAGTTACGATTATTGGCAATTTGGATACATCCATAGTGCTGGTGAAACCACCAGTGACAAAAAAGGCTATAAGATTGATTTAGTGGGCAGTTTTGATAACTCAACTTACCTGCGCTACATCGCTCAAGAGCAAACTGCTGATGTTTGGAATACGGTAATTGGTGAAGTTACAGCAAAAGAGTACTCGCTAGCATTCGGCTGGCACACTCCGATCACTCGCAGTACTGATTTTTTCGCCGAAGTAGGCTACTTAAAGCAAGACGGTGAAGGCATTATACGCGGCGACACCTATGGCAATGATGAAGATGGTTATTTAGCCAATATTGGTATTCGCAACCGCTTTTCAGCCAATTGGGAATATACGCTTACTGCTGGATACCGTGATGTAGACTTTTCACCTTATGTGGACGAGCTCAATCACGAAGATGATAACGATACCGTGTATGGTTTTGAGACTCACTACTACTTTTCAAAACTGTGGTCAGTTGGTATTTCGGTCTCAGAAGAGGCAACCGGTCTAACTTCTGGCCTACATTTACGTTTCACACCATAATTTATACCAGCCAAGGGAAATTAAACCCTTGGCTTGCTTTGCATCCCTTGATATTCCTACTCATTATAAGTCTGTAAAGATTACTGACGTTTTTTGCAAACTGTTTCACACAAGCCCATTATGCATTGAGAATCAGCACACAGATCATTTCTGTGATTTCTCTAGAATACAAATCATAAAGTTGTAAACACACCATACACGTAGGTAAATGAGATGAAATATATACTTGTTATTGTAGCTGCTTTAGCAGGTATCAAGTTTTTGGCAGACACTCCGTACTTTGCTCAGCTATTTGCTGAAAACAAAGAGTTGTGTGTTGCATTACTCCTGACTATAGCTTCCAAACCCTTGTTAAAGAGATTATTTGATTAATAACTCCTCCCTGTAGTTCTTTAAGGCGGCCTTGGTCGCCTTTTATTTTGCCTGCATTATGTGACATCCAGTCATAAAAAAGCCGAGCTTGATGCTCGGCTTTTTTACGCAGACACAAATAAACCTAATAAAAGCTTGCTTGATTTTGCTTCATCTTAACGAGTAAATCTGCTGGTTTGAAGCGATCACCGTACAGGTCTTGATAGTGCTCCAGACGATCAACGATTGTTGCAATACCGCGCTTATCCATATAGCGGAAAGGACCACCATGAAATGGTGGGAAACCAATGCCGAAAATAGCACCAACGTCACCATCCCGCGCGCTACGGATAATCCCTTCATCCAAACAACGAGCAGCTTCATTTGCCATCAATAACATGCCTCGTTCAGCGATTTCCGCAGAACTAATGTCTTTACCTGGCTCAACACCCAGTACTCGGTAAACGGACTCATCCACCTGTTTCTTTTTACCTTTAGCAGGGTACTGATAGAAGCCACGATTATTTTTTCGACCTTTTCGATCGTCATCAAGCAATTTACTAAATGTCTTAGGCGGTTCCATACGCTCACCAAAGGCATCCTGAAGAATTGGCGCGACCTTGGTCGCCACATCAATCCCCACCTCATCCAGCAAGGTTATCGGCCCAACTGGGAAGCCCGCTTTAACCATCGCTTTGTCGAGCTTCTCAATAGCCACTCCTTCGCTCAACAAAATCCCGGCTTCGTTCACATAAGGCGCTAAAATACGATTAACATAAAAACCCGCCCCATCATTTACCACGATAGGAGTTTTGCCTTGCTGTTTGCCTAAAGCGACACAGGTTGCGATAACCCAATCTTCCGTCTTGTCAGTTTTAATAATTTCCAACAAAGGCATCTTTTCAACAGGTGAAAAATAATGAAGGCCTACGACATGCCCTGGACGTTTTGCACCCCCCGCAATTTTACTAATTGGAATAGAGGAAGTGTTGGTGGCAAAAATAGTCTTCTCGGAGCAATTCTCTTCTACATCCTTTACCATTTGATGCTTCAAATCTAAATCTTCAAACACTGCCTCAATGACCATATCGCAGTCTTTGAACCCTTTGTAGTCAGTAGAGCCGGTCAAGTAAGATATGGTATTACGTGCGTTGCTGGGTGAAATAATGCGTCGCTTCATTTTCTTGCTAATGATTTTCCAGCTGTAATTGAGCGCACCATTAACACCTTTTGCGCTAACATCTTTAACACGAACCTGCTTACCCGCTTTATCCACTGAAACGTAAGCAATGCCTGAGCCCATCAGGCCACCGCCCAACACGCCCACTTTATCGACGGTTGTCGCCTCAGCATCACCATCAACGCCTTTGTCTTTTTTCAGTTCAGTTGTGGCAAAGAAAATACTAATTAATGCTTTAGCCTCTGGCGTAACTACCAGCTGTCCAAAATTCTTGGCTTCTATGGCCAGACCGGCATCGAACCCCTGGCTGTAACCTTTTTCAACACATTTAATAATTTTATGGGGTGCAGGATAGTTGCCCTTAGTTTTACTCTCTACAGTCTTACGAGCCTGACTGAAGACCAGATTGCGCCCCAGTGGATTAGCTTCCAATAACAGTTCTTTGATGCCAGCCAAAGACAGATAATAAGTCCAAGGCTTCTTCTTTGAGCGGTCTTTGCGTAATTCATGCAAGCGTCTGTTAGCCGCTTTCATCAAATTCGCAGCAGGTATAACCTCATCCACTAAACCCAGCTTTTTAGCCTGCTTCGGGAACAGTTGCTTTCCAGTCAGCATCATATCTAACGCTGATGGTATACCCACCAAACGTGGCAAACGCTGCGTTCCGCCACTGCCAGGTAGCAAGCCTAGCTGCACCTCTGGCAATCCCAACTTTGATTTTGGGCTATCACTCACCACACGGCCATGACAGGCTAACGCCAACTCTAAACCGCCACCCAGACAGGCCCCATCAATTGCTGCCACAATTGGCACCTTAAACTTTTCCAGTTGAGCAAATAGTCGCTGTCCTGTTTTAGCAATTTCTTCGGCTTGTTGCGCAGTATCAACGCTATTGAGAACGCTGATATCAGCTCCAGCAATAAAACTCCCTTCCTTGCCACTGCGAATAATCACGCCTTTAACGCTGATGTCATCAGATAGCTTTTCAAGGATCTCGCTGACCTGCTCACCAAACTCAGGCTTCAAAACATTCTGCGCTTCGCCCGGCAGGTCGATAGTAATGACAGCAATACCATCATCTTGCATTTCTAATTCAAAAATTGACTCAGACATTATTCAACCTCCAGGATCATTGCTGCACCAAGACCACCAGCAGCACAGGCTGTCGTTAAGCCGACTCCTCCGCCGCGACGTTTTAGTTCTCTCAATGTTTGCGTAATCATTCTTGTACCGGTTGCAGCAAACGGATGGCCATAGGCCAACGAGCCACCCAGCACATTGAATTTATCCATATCAATGTCGCCAATTTTGGTGCGCTGACCGAGCTTTTGTTTGGCAAATTCTGTGGAGCCAAAAGCCTGAATGTTTGAAATAGTCTGTGCTGCAAAGGCTTCATGCATATCAATCAAGTCTAAATCTTTGAGCTGCATTTTAGCTTTCTTTAAAGCCATTGGCGTTGCATAGGACGGGCCCATCAGCATGTCATGAGTGGCTTCAATGGCGGCAAAGGCATAACTCTTAATATAGCCTAGCGGCTCGTAGCCTAACGCTTTGGCTTGTGACTCTTTCATCATCAAGACAGCTGATGCCCCATCGCTTAGTGGCGTTGAATTGGCTGCCGTCAAAGTACCGTACTTACGGTCAAAGGCTGGACGCAACTTGGCGTAACCCTCAAGCGAGGAATCAAAACGAACGATATTATCGCGGTGCAGCGGGTCTTTTGTGTAGGGCTCAGCATAAGCGGTCATCACTTCATCATCCAGCTTGCCCTCTTCCCAGGCTTGAGCCGCCAAAGAGTGCGAACGATGGGCTAAAGCATCCTGTTCTTCGCGAGTAATGCCACGGTCACGCGCCATCTGCTCGGCGTTCTCGCCCATCGTCATACCGGTCGAATATTCTTTAATAGCAGGTGGAACAGGTAACAGATCTTTAAAACGCAGCCCTTTGATAATAGAAAGCTTCTGGCCGACCGTTTTCGCTTTTTGCAAGTCGACTAAGGCTAGCTGGAGTTTGCGACTGACTCCTATCGGCACCACCGATGAAGAATCAGCACCACCGGCAATACCAATGGCGATATCACCTAAGGCAATTGAATCAGCCAGGCTGGCAACGGTTTGAAAACTGGTAGCACAGGCACGCGAGACAGAATAGGCATCGGTGTGAACATTCATCGGTGTGCCCAGCACAATCTCACGCGCAATATTGGGTGCTTCCGGCAGGATAACCACCTGGCCAAAAATAACACGTTCAATTAATTTAGGATCAAGCTCACTGCGTACCATCAACTCATTAACCACCATCTTGCCCAATTCAATGGCATTAATCCCTCGGAAATGGGTTGCCTGTTTAGCAAAAGGGGTTCTCAAGCCTGAAACGATGGCCACACGGTCTTGTTTAGCCCGTGTTTTTTTACCTGCTGAAGTTTCACTCATGCCTGTCTCCTGATCAAGAGTCTTTAAAATGTTTATTCCTTCGATTGTACCTGAACAGCCCAACTTTTCAAACGAACGTTTGAATGGTGTATCGCAGTAACAGTTTAATTTGATCCATTCTTTTTAGCGGAGAAACAATTAGTTGCATTTTTAAAGTGTTTTTTGATACAACTCAGGAAGCATTTTTTATACATTGAACTAATCCTCAATCCGGCTTACAAAGCATTACCATAACTGGATACCCCATAATATGAGTATCAAACAACAATTTATTGAATTAGAACAATTCCTTAAGTCACGAATTATTGGTCAGCAGGAGCTCGTTCATAAGATGCTGATAGCATTGCTGGCCGACGGTCATTTACTGGTGGAGGGAGCGCCGGGCCTTGCTAAAACTCGCGCCATTAAAGAACTTTCTACTGCCGTTGAAGGTGACTTCCATCGCATTCAATTTACCCCTGACTTGTTACCAGCAGATCTAACAGGGACCGAAATTTATCGCCCTCAGGATGGTAGTTTTCACTTCCAGAAAGGCCCACTGTTCCACAACATGATTCTTGCCGACGAAATAAACCGAGCACCTGCCAAGGTTCAATCAGCCTTGCTAGAGGCCATGGCTGAACGTCAGATTACGGTCGGTAGTCACAGCTTCCCGCTACCCCAACTCTTTTTGGTCATGGCCACACAAAACCCAATTGAGCAGGAGGGGACTTACCCGCTCCCTGAAGCACAGCTGGATCGTTTCTTGATGCAGGTCATCGTTGACTACCCTGAAGCGGAAGCAGAAGCGGAAATTCTGGCTTTAAACCGCCAGGAAGCCTTAACCGGCGAATCAACACCCGCTAATCCACTCGGACAACACGATTTATTCGAAGCACGCAAAGAAGTGTTATCGACTTACATGGCGCCCGAGATTGAAGCGTATCTGGTGCAACTTATTATCAGCACCCGTCAACCTGAGAAGATAGGTGGCGCTTTAGCCAATTATATAGAGTATGGTGCCAGCCCGCGTGCAACAATTGCGCTGGACCGTTGCGCTCGCGCCAATGCTTGGCTGAATAATCGAGACTATGTGACTCCTGGCGATGTGCAAACTGTATTGTTTGATATTCTTCGTCATCGAATTATTTTAAGTTATCAAGCCGAAGCCGAGGGTGTTACTGCAGATACCATCATTGATGAATTAATTAAACAAGTTCCGACTCCTTAAAGAATCGATTGTTAATGACACTAAAACCTATCACTTCACAGCAAGCGGCCTCAAATTCAATTGAGTTAAGTCTAGAGCAGCTAATTGCCTGCCAATATTGGGCGCGTGATAGCATTCCATTGCCCAATAAAAAGTCTAAAGCTCACTTAGTGGGTGGTCATTTATCGCCTTATAAAGGGCGCGGCATGGAATTTTCTGAAGTTCGCCAATACCAACCCGGTGATGATATTCGCACCATAGACTGGAAAGTAACCGCTCGTACTGGCGAGGTGCATACCAAGATATTCCAGGAAGAACGAGAAAGACCGGTATTCTTGTTAGTGGATTTACAGGATTCGATGTTTTTTGGCTCTAAGAAGCGCTTCAAGTCGACATTAGCATGCCTGCAAGCCGCCCGAGTATTCTGGACGGCACATAACTCAGGTAATCGGGTAGGCGCATTATTAAGCACAGCCGAGGAGCATGTTGAGCTCAAGCCCTCCAATCGCCGCCAAAACGGCCTGCGACTATTGCAACATATGCTTGAGCTACACAACCAACGTCTGCAATCGATATATCAGCAGGAAAAGCCGTTTACTATTAACAGCAATGCACTTTCAGACGCACTTTCGCGATTACGTCACTTAGTTAAAGGCGGCAGTTTAATTTATATTTTCAGCGACTTTACCAATCTATCAGAGAGCTGTAAGCAGGATCTGATTAACCTTGCTCAACATAATGATATTCATACCGTGATGATTACAGACCCACTAGAACAGACGATTCCGGTAGCGGGTGAATTTATTGTGTCTGATGGTGATAACACTATAGCACTAAACTCTGCCAGACCCGGCTTTAAGAGTCGCTACCAAGAAATGTTTCATGACAAGCTAATAAAAACGAAAAAGTTTTTTCACGAAGCTCAATGCAGTTTTGTTGAGTACAGCACCGCTCAGGAACTGAGTGATTTTGCAATCAACCCCTATCGTCATCGTTCAGCATCCAATAAAAGAGCATAGACAAAATACTTATGGCAAATCCACAACAGGCTCAATTATTAGAACAGCTACGAGATATCCACCTTCCTGAGGGAGTCAGCTGGTGGCCGTTAGCTATTGGTTGGTGGATTGCAGCAGCCATCATTATGGCAGTTATCGTGTTGCTAATCACAAAAGCCATTTTGCAACAACGTCGAAAACGCTTTGCGCAATATGCGCTGATTGAACTAGACGACATTGTTCACAGCGCTGACAACGACTGGTTGATGCAAACCCAGCAAATAATGCGCCGCGCCAGCTTATGTTATTTTCCAAAATCCCAAGTTGCTGCAATGGATACTAAACATTGGATAATTTTACTATACCAGACAGGTAGCGATATCTGGACCCAACAGAGCCTGCAATTATTGGAACAAGGCGTTTACCGTAATCCAGACAGCATTGATCCAGCCCACAGAGATCAGTTTTTACAAGAAGCCAGTTTATGGTTACAACAGCTCCCTGATTTAAAACAGCTACCGGCCTTTACTCAGTCCCTGACAACGGAAGATCACGGAGGACAATCTCATGTTTGAGTTTGTCTGGCTCTGGGTTTGGCTGCTACTGCCCACTCCTTTTATTGTCTGGTGGTTGGCAGAGCGCAAGCGACAACAACAAGCATTAAGAGCACCACTTTTTTTATATTGGCGTAGCATTCAAGAACAACAAGGTAAAAGCAGTAAACGCTTCCCCTGGCTGACGTTTTTGATTTGGACGCTAATAATTACCGCCCTATCCCGTCCACAATGGGTCGGCGAAGCTATGGAGTTGCCAGCAACTGGTCGGGACTTGATGCTGAGTCTCGATATTTCTGGCTCGATGGAAATGCCGGACATGGTCATTGACGATAAAGAAGTCGACCGCTTAGTTGCAGTTCAGTCTTTGTTAACCGACTTTATCGCACGACGCAAAGGTGACCGAGTGGGTATGATCCTATTTGGCGAACAGGCCTATCTGCAGACCCCGCTGACTTTTGATTTAAAGACCGTGCAAACCATGCTCGACGAAACATCAATAGGGCTAGCTGGCTCTTCACGCACCGCTATTGGTGACGGCATTGGCTTAGCGGTTAAACATCTTCGTGATCGCAATGCAAAAAATCGGGTATTAATCCTCTTGACTGACGGGCAAAACAATACCGGAGCCTTGAACCCTGTTCAGGCTGCAGAACTTGCTGAGCATGCGGGAATAACTATTTACACCATCGGTGTTGGTGCAGATGAGATGATTGTAAAAAACCGTTTCTTTGGCAATCGTCGCATAAACCCTTCCCTGGAGCTGGATGAAGAAACCTTAATCGCTGTGGCAGAGAAAACGGGCGGTCGTTATTTTCGAGCACGAGACACTAAAGAGATGGAACAAATTTATAACATCATTGATGAGCTCGAACCTGTTGAGGACGATTACCAAAGTTATCGACCAATTAAGGCCTTGTTTTATATCCCATTGGGTATAGCACTACTCATTTCATTGTTTTCCACTCTGATTCGAACACTGGTTAGTTGGCGTATGAATTTAGCTTTAAAAGACCCGACAAATGACCATTCAACAGTTCAGGAGGAAAATCATGTTTGATTTTCTTTCTGGCATAAACCAACTACACTTTATTCGTCCTTGGGCATGGCTACTGCTCATCCCGGTGATTGCATTGTGGTGGCTATACAGGACACGCGGTCAACAAGCCAGTGGCTGGGCCAAACTCATTGATCAACACCTTCTGAACTGGTTAATGCCAAAATCCCAATTAGGACAGAGTATCAAATGGCAAAAGACGCTGTTACTAATCTTCTGGTTTTTGGCAGTTATGGCTTTATCCGGGCCCAGTTGGGAAAAGCTGCCGCAACCTGTATTTTCAAACCTGGCGTCACGTGTTTTAGTGCTTGACCTTTCAGCCTCGATGGATGCCGAGGATGTTAAACCCAGTCGATTGGCTCGAGCTAAATTTAAGCTTACTGATATTTTAAAAGCTATCAAAGATGGGCAAACAGGTTTCGTTGTCTATGCCGGCGATGGCTTCGTACTCAGCCCATTAACCAGCGACACCGATACTATTGACAATATGGTCGGGGTGCTTGCTACAAACCTGATGCCGCTTGTGGGTAGTCTACCGAGCAAAGGCATTGAGAAGGCAGTTGAGCTTTTAGACAATGGCGCCGCTGGCGAGGGCGACATTATATGGATCACCGATGGCGCTAAAGACAGTGAGCTGTCTAAAATTAAAAGCATTATGGAAGAGACATCTTATAACTTAAATATTCTGGCAATCGGCACTGCCGAAGGTGCCCCGATTCCGATGCCAAACAGCGCAGGATTTATGAAAGACAATAGCGGCAATATTGTCATCCCGAAACTCAACTATGATCAGTTAGCCGATTTTGCAGACGAGATAGGCGCAACTTTAACACCGATGACCGCTGGCAATAATGATATTGATTTATTATTACAGCAAGAACAGCTCTCTATTGATGAGAAGTTGGAAAAGCAGGATGTTATGGCTGATAGTTGGGAAGATGCCGGATTCTGGGTGCTTTTTTTAGCACTACCCATTTTATTACTGGGATTTAAACACCGCTCAATGTTCGCTATTGTTTTTGTTATCTCATTGGGACTTGTTTCCAGTCCAGAGTTACAGGCGAACCCACTTGAAAAAATCTTTCTCAACAAGGATCAACAAGCAAAAAAACTGCTCAACGAAGAGCAGTTTGATGAAGCTTTTAGTACTTTTCAAGATTCCCAATGGAAAGCTGTAGCAGCTTATCGTAAAGGCGACTATAAAGCCGCTGAAGACTACTTTGTCGATGGCGAACAATTATCGGCTGCTGATCAACTTTACAATAAAGCCAATGCTCAGGCTCTGGCTGGCGAACTAAAAGCCGCACTTGAGTCTTATAATAAGGCTTTAGAGCTTAAAGCTGATCATTCGGATGCACAGCATAATAAAAAGATAATTGAAGACTTACTAAAACAACAGCAACAAGAGCAAGAACAAAAGCAACAAGATGAGTCCTCACAGTCTGAACAGGAAAAAAATGAGCAACAACAGGAACAGCAACAACAGGAACAGCAGCAACAAGATGACAGTTCACAAAGTGACGGAAATAGCGACCAACAACAAGAACCAAACGAGCAACAGCAGCAGAAACCGGAGCTAACCGAAGAGCAACTGCAACAACAGTTTAAAGAAGAAGAAAAAGATCAGGAGTTAGAACAATGGTTAAAGCGACTGCCAGATGACCCTGGTGGTTTATTACGCCGTAAAATGTATCAGGAATATCGTGAGCGTGGTCATAAACAACACGTTGATGAAACGTGGTAGCGATACCTAAACCGAGTTAGTGTGGAATCAAAATGATGAAACAAACATTCATTTACTGCTTCTTAATAATTGGGCTTCTTTTTGTACAGACATTAGAGGCTAAAGTTCAGTACCATTTAGATCGTGGTGAAATCCGTGAGAATGAAACTTTTCGCTTAAAAATTGTAGTACAAAACCCGTCAACTTTAGCCAATAATTTATCCTTGGACTATTTGCCTGAAGAGCTAGAACGTCTTAGTGTTCAGCAATTCAATAACAGCACTATGGTTAACGGCAAATTTTATAGTGAAATGGGCTGGGAAATAAAGTTATTGGCAAGACAAGCTGGAACTTACACCGTACCAGCCACAAAGCTTGGCAACGAAACTGCTGACTCATATACCATTCGTGTTTTGCCCGCCGTCGATGAATTAAAAGATGATGACAACCCAGCAAAAGTCAAACTACGTGCTGCCTTAAACCTTGAAGAGGTTTATGTGCAACAACAGCTGATCTTAACCGTCAGAATCTATCGCTCGGTTGTGACACGCCATGAAAGCCTGACTTTACCTAAAGCTTCGGGAGCCGTGTTGGAACAGTTAGGCGATGATCGTACTTTTGAGATGGTTCAGGGCAATACTAGTTATCGTGTGGTTGAAAGGCAGTTTGCCTTATTTCCGCAACAAAGTGGTCAGCTAGTTATCGAGCCGATGACTTACACGGCAACGGTTTTGGATGAAAGCCAATCATCAAATCCATGGGGGTTAAGTCGAACTAAGCCTCTTTCTTTAAGTACTTCCCAATATAAAGTAAAGGTAAAACCGAAACCGGCTACAGCAGAAGAACCCTGGATACCAGCAACCAATTTGAAATTAGAAGCCAACTGGCAGCCGAGCAGCCAGACGTTCACAGTCGGTACTCCAGCCACCTTAGAATTTAAGGTCAAAGGCACCGGGTTACTGCAAACTCAACTGCCGAACATTGCCTTCCCTGAAGTCGAGGGCGCTAAAATTTATCGCGATAGCCCCGTCTATCAACAACTGTTTAATCGATTAGGTGTCACCAGCCATCACATAGAAAAAATAGCCATCGTTCCAAGCAAAGCTGGTCAAGTTACTATTCCAGAACTTCGTCTTCCTTGGTGGAATACCATTACCAACCAACAGGATTATGCAGTATTACCTGCTATGACCATTGATGTTATGGCTAGGGAACAATCTGATCAGTCCGCCCCCACTCAACCAGTTGTTTCTAAAAACCTGGATAATGATTCCGGTTCGCCACAATCGATGGAGCAAACCCCGATCCAGAATACAGCTGAACAAGACGGCCTGAACCTCTGGCAAATCACCAGCATTGTCTTGGCGTCCCTATGGTTATTAACGCTTATCCTTTGGCGCTTTACCAAACCCAAATACAAGGTTAGTGATCATAGCAACCTTAGTAACACTCTTAGTAAAACCGAGCAAACATTGAAAGCCAGCCTTTCTGAAGTTGATAAAGCCTGTAGAAACAATAACCCACAGCTTGCCCAACAGCTATTGTTGCAGTGGTGTCGTAATCAACCACATTTAAATCAGATTAAGAACCTCAACCAACTTAAACAGACAGTTAAGCACTCTGAGCTTTCTGAACAATTAGAAAAACTACAAGAAGTGCTTTACTCTTCTGCTAGCTCTCCTGCATGGCAGGGACAGGCATTGGCCCAAGCACTAAAATATTTACCAAAGCCAGAAGGTCGTGATACAGAACAGGGGTTACCAAAACTTTACTCCTAAACTCCACTCCTCCTCTAATAGCAACAGTCAACCCAATTGGCACTCAGGTCGACTGTTGCTACAATGCCCTTTTTTGGTCATGAGAAAACACTATGCAACTCAATCAATCGAAAGCAATCATCAGTGGCGGAGCTTCAGGACTGGGCTTTGCAACCGCAAAAAACATCGTAGAGAAAGGCGGAAAAGTCGTTCTGCTTGATATTAATGAAGAGCAAGGTCAAAAAGCCGCCCAGGAACTAGGTAGCGATGCAATGTTTGTTAAAACCGATATCAGTAATGAGAAAGATGTTGATGCAGCAGCAGACAAGGCCGCAGAATTTATGGGTGGTATCAATTTAGCAGTAGGTTGCGCGGGCGTACTAGGTGCTGGCCTTATACACAGTAAAAAAGGCCCAATGCCTGCTGAATATTTTCAAAATGTCGTCAATATTAATTTGGTCGGCAGCTTTCTGTTGACGCGCGCCGCTTCGCGTCACATGCAAAATAACGAACCGGTAGATGGTGAGCGTGGCGTCATTATTCATACCGCATCGATTGCAGCTTATGAAGGCCAGATTGGTCAGACAGCCTATTCTGCAACCAAATCTGCAATTGTTGGTATGGTCTTACCCTTAGCTCGCGAATTTGCCCGTATCAATGTTCGAGTGATGGCTATCGCTCCAGGTGTATTTGAAACACCGATGATGGAAAAGATTACTCCTGAAATCTGTGAGCAGATCGCAGCCGGTATCCCTAATCCTTCACGCTTTGGTAAACCTTCTGAGTTTGCCTTGACTGTGGAGCAAGTGTTTGAAAACCAATACTTAAATGGCTCAACCATTCGTCTTGATGCCGCAGCACGCTTGCAGTAAAGGACTGTAGTAATCAAAAAGTCAGCACTGGCCCACTCTAGTAATTAAAGTCTCTATGGCTGGTGCTGATATTTGACCATATCTAAAAACCCCCGATCTTGACGTCTTTCGGCGATCACTAAGTTATCTTCAACATCAAGCTCTTGCTTAATTGTTTCATCAATCTGTTCTTGATCAATAGGTTCTTGTTTAGCATAGGTTTCTTTGTCTTTTGATTGATAATTCCAAAAGGCCTCAAATTCCTTTGCAAAGCGGGCCGGTTCTTTAAGCTCTTCTGATAATACTAATGTACACATGGCTTTTTCCTCTATTGTTTATTTGACGATTCCATTACACCACTTAATTCTGATAGCCATATGAATCAATTGTGGCGAATTATGGCAATATCAGATTTATACGTTTTGAGTCGGGAAAGACGCCATAAAAAAATACCCAGCCTGAGCTGGGTATTTAATTTAATGCTATTTAACCAGTCGATGACTTCGTTGTACCAGAATCTGCAATTCGCGCAGAGCCACAGAGAACTTGGAGAACTCATGGGTGCTGGTTTGTCGGAAATCAGTGACCATTTCCTGCCACCTAGATAGCAGATCGTCATGCTCAGCCAGGAAATGCCTTATCCGAGTATCAGCAGACTTATACTTATTAGTTAAAGGTAGTACCGCTTCAATCAAGTTACGTTGCTGGTAATCAAGCTCTTCGCGGAAAGCAGCTCGAGCAAAGGCCTGCCAATGATTCAAAACAGGCTGTGCAATAATTTGGGTTAAGAACCAATGCAGGTTAATTTCAGCGCCCAGTTTATAGTACACTTCTGCAACCAGAAGAATAGGTAGATCATACTGCTTCGCCAACTCAATGATATCCATCGCTGAGAACATAGTGCTCAATAATGAGACCTGACGGGCAAGTTTCTCTGGAACACCCTGAGCAATCAACTGCTGCGTTTCTTTCTCTATACCCTGAGCTTCTTTGGCTTCCAGGGTTTTATGAACATTGCGCTGCAGTTCAACCACACCATCACGGAAATACTCAACCACCTCAGCTATCGTTTGGTCTTTTCTGCGATTGCGTACAAACCAACGCGTAGCACGACGAACGATACGACGCGCCTGGAACATCATCTTGATCTGTACCTGAGCTGGAACCTTATTATCAAGTCCCTCGATACTGCTCCAAAGGCCTTGCATATTAAAGGTTTCTTTAGCCATTGCGTAGCACTGAGCGACCTCACCAATATTGGCACCTACTTCATCAATCACACGGAAAGCAAAGTTCGTGCCCATCAGGTTGACCATTTCATTAGCAACGCTCATGGCAATAATTTCGTCACGTAACGGATGCTTGGCCATCACTTCAGCATATTTAGCACGTAACGGCTTGGGGAAGTACTCAACCAGATAACGCTCGAAATATTTCTCTTTAGTGACTTCAGGGATGCGTAATGAGTCTTTAAGTTGCATTTTCCCGTAAGCCAGTAATACCGCTAACTCAGCTCGAGTCAGGCCCTGTCCTTTTGACTCACGCTCAAGCATTTCTTCGTCGCTTGGCAAGTACTCGAGCTCACGGTCAAGCTGAACATCTTTTTCAAGAGCATGGATAAAGCGCATATGCTCTTTAATCATGCTTGGTGCGCGTGATTCCGTGATACTGATCGATTGAATTTGACGATAATTATCTTCAATAACAATCTGCGATACTTCATCGGTCATTTTTGCCAACAAAGTATTACGTTGTTTTTCGGTCAGGTTATGCTCAGCCATGACACCATTAAGAAGAATCTTAATATTGACCTCATTGTCAGAGCAGTTCACTCCACCAGCATTATCTATAAAGTCAGTATTAGCGCGGCCACCATTGAGCATATACTCAATACGACCAAGCTGAGTACAACCTAAATTGCCACCCTCACCTATAACACGAGCTTTAACTTCGTTGCCGTTAACGCGCAGACTATCATTGGCTCTATCGCCAACATCTGCGTGAGACTCTTTAGATGATTTAAGGTAGGTGCCGATACCACCATTCCAGAATAAATCCACCTTCATCTTTAAAGCAGCATTGATCAGTTCATTGGGTGATAACGATTTGGCTTTGACGCCCAACATCTCCTGAATTTCAGGCGTTAGGCTGATTGATTTTGCACTTCGCTCAAAGACACCACCACCCTTTGATATCAAGGAAGAGTTGTAGTCGCTCCAGCCCGAGCGTGGCAGTTTAAACAAGCGCTCGCGCTCTTTATAAGAAGCCATCGCATCAGGCGATGGATCAACGAAAATGTGCATGTGGTTAAAGGCAACTTGTAACCGAATATGCTTGGATAGCAGCATGCCATTACCAAACACGTCACCAGACATATCGCCACAACCCACTACAGTGAAATCTTCATTCTGGCAATCAATTCCCATTTCACGGAAATGACGTTTTACCGATTCCCAGGCTCCCTTAGCAGTAATACCCATAGCCTTATGGTCATAACCATTACTACCACCGGAGGCGAAGGCATCACCTAACCAATGGCCATATTCATGTGATATACCATTGGCAATATCGGAAAAGGTCGCAGTACCTTTATCCGCAGCAACCACTAAATAGGGATCCGGCTCATCATGGATGACAACATCTTTGGGATGAACCAGTTTGTCTGAAACATAGTTATCCGTGATATCAAGTAAAGCCCGAATAAAGGTTTTATAACACTCAACACCTTCAGCAAAGAATGCATCACGCCCGCCCGTGGTTGGTAGTTGTTTACAAACAAAACCACCTTTTGCACCCACTGGAACAATGACTGAGTTTTTAACTTGTTGCGCTTTGACCAATCCTAATACTTCAGTACGGAAATCTTCACGACGGTCGGACCAACGCAAACCTCCACGAGCCACCTTACCACCACGCAAGTGAACACCTTCAACGCGAGGCGAATAAACGAAAATTTCATACATAGGAACTGGCTTTGGGATACCAGTAATCATGGAAGGTTTTAACTTGAAGGAAATATAACTTTTGTCGTTACCGTCAGAAGATTTTTGATAGAAGTTGGTACGTAAAGTTGCATCGATCACTTCAAGATACTTATTAACGATTTTATCCTGATCAAGATTGCTTACTTGTTCGAACGTCTTACGTAAATCACGTTTATGTGCATTATATTTGCGCTCATTAAATTCTTGTTCAGGATTAAAACGCAGCTCAAACAATTCAACCAATCCATGAGCGATTTCTGCATATTGAGAAAGTGTTTGCTCAATATAGGTCTGACTGAAGGTAAAACCGATTTGCCACATATATTTGGCATAAGCTCGCAGTACAGCAACTTGACGCCAGTCGAGGCCCGTAGCAATAATTAGGCGGTTAAAGCCATCCTTCTCAGCTTGATTAGTCCAAGCCTTGGCAAATGCTTGCTGGAACTTGTCACGGATAGAGTCAACATCAATTTCTTGGTCATATCGAACGCTGAAATCCATGATCCATATAGTACCCAGCGCTTCTGATGAAATTTTATAAGGCGTTTCATCAATAACCGTCAATCCCATATTCTCCAATAACGGTAAAACTTCCGATAAAGGGATTGGCTGTTCTCGGTTAAATAGTTTAAATCGTAACAAGCCGCCTTCAATCTGCTTTCTGTAAAGCAACATATCAAAGGGGCCCTCTTCATCAAGCCGCTCAATATGTTTGATGTCTGCTATAGCAGACAATACACTTTGCTGATTCTGATAGCCTGGTGAGAAAGCATTGGCATACTTCTTTTGCAGCTTAGCAGCTTCAGCTGGTTCATAAAGATGAGCAAAAGTATCGACCAACACATCTTCCCAACTTAAAGCAGCTTCTTGTAAATTAGCTTGAAGCCTTGCCAGGTCGTATTCAATCGCTTCAGCATTATCAACTGGAACACGAAAATGGGTTCTTACCAGGTTAGACTCAGAGAAGTGGGTATTAAACTCAATCTCCCCTTTACTGCCGAATGCAGCAGACAGGATTTCCGTCATACGCAGACGCACCTTGGTGTTATAGGTATCTCTTGGCACAAAACACAATACCGAGAAATAGCGGCCAAAGGGGTCGCGACGGACAAATGCTCTGACCTGGCGACGCTCCTGAATGTGCAAAATACCCATTGCGACATTCAATAATTTCAAGGTGGGGATCTGGAATAATTCATCTCTAGGGTAAGTTTCCAGAATATTCTTAAGCGCCTTATAGTCATGGCCACCCTGCTTTAGACCCGACTCAGCCAGCACATTATGGATCTTCTTACGAAGGACAGGGATAAACTGCGGATCCATGTTGTACGCCGCAGATGTGAAGAGGCCAAAGAAACGGTATTCACCAATCACTTCACCATCTTTGTTAAAGCGTTTGACACCGATGTAATCAATGTGGCTTGGGCGGTGTACCGAGGAAACTGTACTGGTTTTAGTCAGCACTAAAATATGTTCATTGGATAGCGCCAGCTTTTGCGCACCTTTTGGTGAGTCAGACAAGCTGTATGCTTTTTGCTTGGTCGCTTCAGCCAAAGTTCCAAGGCCACTACCCTTAACCGGTTTAAGCACCAGGTCTTCTTGTGACTTTTTCAAGTCATAGGTCAAAGAACCCATAAATACAAAATGGTTCGCCTTAACCCAGCGCAAGAAATCAAGCGCTTCTTCAATGCGATCTTTTCTCAATGGCGGTGGCGTTGATTCCAGTTCATTAATGATACTGGCCAACTTATCGCGCATCGGTTGCCAATCACGAACAGTGGCTCTAACGTCGCCTAAAATTCGTCTTAAATCAGCTTCTACCTGCTGAATGGTCTCATCGTCGAGTTGCTTATCGATCTCAAGATACATCGGTGTTTCGATGTTACCGCTCTTTTCGCACTCATCGTCAACACACAGATTAACCGATTTAATTTTGCCATTTTTGTCACGCATAACCTGCATTGGCACGTGAATATGCAAATGCACATCAATACCATGCCGATTAAGCTCCATACGGATGGAGTCAACCAAGAAAGGCATATCCGCATGGTTTAACTCAATGATCGTATGCTTGGTTTTCCAACCATTTTTATCACTTGAAGGATTATGCACACGCAGTTTGCTCGTTCCATCAAAGTCTTGAATGAACTGCCACAGGCTGTATATCGAGTTATAGATTTGCTCAGGAGTACGCTCGATAAATTCATCTTCAGAGACACTACTGTAGATAATTTCAGCGAATTGTTTGACGAGCTCAGATTGACGTTTTGATGCTTTTTGTTCGATCAGTTGCTTAACATCATTTAGCAACTTGGAAGAAGTGTTTGAACCGACCATTATCCTTTCCAAAACCGCTTTATTGGGTGAAGAAAATCAAAAATAAATTGTGTCAATTCTAGGCCATTTGAAAGCAAAATGGCACCTAAATTTCACTTTAGATGCCATTATTTCTAACTGGTACGCCCTGTTAGCGTATTTACTATTTTTTATTAGCGACGATAGAGAAGAGCCGCTAACGCAGGTAATAGAATAATTGCGCCCAGCATGTTCACTAAGAACATGAACGTCAGCATTATGCCCATATCTGCCTGAAACTGCAGATCAGACATTAACCAGGTGCTAACCCCAATAGCGAGTGTCAGACCAGTGAACAGTACCGCGTTTCCGGTCAGCTTCAGAGTTTCGAAGTAAGCATCTGCCACACTCATGCCCGAACGAATAAAACCAACCATTCTTGAGAAGATGTAAATACCGTAGTCAACACCGATACCAACACCCAGCGCAATAACTGGTAATGTAGCAACCGTCAGGCCGATTTCCAACCAGGTCATTAATGCTTGCGCCAAGAATGACACCACGACTAACGGGAGAATTACACAGATAGTGCCGCGTACAGAACGGAAGCTAATCAAGCATAATAAGGTGACTGCCAAGTAAACCCATATCATCATCGGGATCTGAGCTTCAGACACAGCCTCATTAGTCGCTGCCATAACACCCACTGGACCTGTTGCTAAGAGATACTCAACATCTTCATGCGCTTTATTAACGCGGAAGCTTTTCACCTCGGCTATCAAACGCTCAATAGTCTCTGCCTTATGATCGTCAAGGAAAATCATCACTGGCATGACGCTACAATCTGAATTCAGCAAACCTGTGCTGGTTTCTACACGGCTGATCGATTGCACTAAAACGGCTTCATCCTTCGGTAATACCTTCCACTTAAGATTACCTTCACTTAGCATACCGTTCACCACTTTAGCTATCTGCGGCAAACTAATAGTAGATTGGACACCTTTAACATTGTTCATTTCCCATTGGAACTGATCAATGTTGTTCATGATATCGTAATAGGTACAACCATCAGTCTTAGTCTTAGCAAGTACATAGATGACGTCAGTGCCGATCGCATAAGTATCCGTAATGAACTTGTTATCTAAATTATAGGTTGAGTCCTGTCTCAAAGTTGGTGCACCGGACTGCAAGTCACCCACTTTCATGTTTAACGATTGCCAGTAACCAATAATCCCGAGTAAAAGACTAACCACTATAACCATGGTTGAGACAGGTTTACGCGCAAATCCAGCAATTTTCTTCCACCACTTTTCGCGGGCATGTTCACGATCTCGAACGCTTTGCACGAACTTGTCAGAAAAATGGGTGTAAGACAGCAAGAGAGGCAACAGAAGTAAATTGGTCAAGATCAGAACAGCAACACCAATACTGGCAGTTACCGCCAACTCACGAATAATATCAATCTCAATCAACTGCAAAGTTAAGAAACCCACCGTATCACTGAGCAAAGCGATGCCACCTGGAACAATCAAAGCGGCACAGGCTGCAACTGCAGCATTATAGGTCTTCATACCATGTGCGACATTATGTTGCACACCATTGATCATTTGCACACCATGGCTGACACCAATGGCAAAAATCAAAAACGGCACCAAAATCGACATTGGGTCAATACCGTATCCCAAAGCAGTTAAAAGCCCCAACTGCCAAACCACGGCGATAATCGAAGTCAAAATCGGTAAAAGAGTTAATTTAATTGAACGAGAGTACCAATAAACTAATAGCGCTGTGATGGCCAAAGCAATCAAGAAGAAAACGATAACCCCACCAGCTGCATCACTGACATCGCCAATCATTTTAGAGAAACCAATGATATGTACTTCAACATTAGAGTATTTTGCCTCAATGTCGGTACGAATTTGCTCTAAATCATGGGCCACACGCACGAAGTCTGTCTGCACCATCTGGTCACCGTCTTCACCAGAGCCTTGAGAATCCGTCGGGTTGTACTCAGAGAGTAACTGAGCAGAAACCATTGCTGAGCCGAACTCATTAGATACTAAACGACCAACGATACCGGCTTTAAGAATATTTTCTCTAACCTCATTCAAAGCACGATCAGAACCGTCAAAACGAGCTGGAATAACAGGTCCACCTTCCAGGCCTTGCTCACTGGCTTCAATGTATCGCGTATTAGGAGTAAATAATGACTCAACCTGTGGTTGATTCACTCCTTCAATACCCGCGACGCGATTAGTGGTTTCTTTCAGTGCTTCAAAGAATTGAGTATTAAAAATATTTCCACTGGTATCTTCCAAAGCAACCAGAACACGATTAGCGCCACCAAATTGATCCTGATACTCAATGTAGGTTTGCATGTATTCATGCTTTAGTGGAATATTTTTTTCAAAGCTCGCATCTACTCTTAACTGCGTTACGAAATAAGCCATTATTACTGTAAAAACAGCAAACAGACCAATCCATAACATTCGCTTAGTGAAAAATAACTTTGAGACTAATGCTTCTAATTTGTTTGTTGTCATTCTGTATAACCTTTAAACGAACACTATGGCTAATTACTCTTGCGATAGGCTTATGCGTTCAACACCGCCATCACCCACAACAACTAAAGTATCCTCATCAACCGCTACAACGGCTGTACGGCCCTTTAAATCTTTACGCTTTTTAATAACGGTGTCTGTCAGTGTTTTATAAACCATGACACCACCAGTACCTACCAACACCCAACTGTCAGCACTCAAAATAACCAGATCATGGAAGCCTGAAGCCGTACTCAAGAACTGCCCCTGCCAGGATTGCCCTTCATCTTTTGAAATGTATAAATTGCCACGCAGACCATAAACATAAAGGTGGCCACTAGCATTAACTGTAATTCCAAAGAAGGAACCATCGTATGGAGTTGCCAATTTTTGCCAAGTTTTCCCGCCATCGCGCGTTTCTGCGACTAACGCAGAACTAGTTTCAAAGCCATCTTCATCAATGCCATCAATATATTTCTCACCGGCAAGCACCCAGTAATCATCAGTGATAGTTTTCAAAGAATAAAAATGACTAAAATAGCCATAATAGTCAGCGAGTCCTTCTATCTCATGAGACTCCCAAGACTCTCCCTGGTCGCTCGACTCAAGATATAATCCATACGAACCAACCGCAACAATCCGCCCACCATTGATAAACTGCACGTCAAATAATGCAGGTTGCTCAAATGAGTCTTCCTGGTGAGCTAGCTGCCAACTTTCTCCACCATCATTGGTTAGCAAAATGGTTTGACTGAAGCCAACGGCAATACCACGCTCATCATCCAAAAAGTCAACAGCCGTTAACTGTTCGCGTGTCGGAACTGGAACCTGCCGCCAGTCAACTCCTTGGTTATCCGATAATAGAATATGCCCTCGCTCACCAACAGTAATTAGCCGGCCGGATTCGAGTTTTTCAATATCTAAGAGTAAGGATTTTGTTGCCTTATCAGCAATTAACGCAGCTTTAGCTTCTAAGCAAGACGAGGCAAAGGTTCCGGTGACCAATAGCACCAAAGGGAATGCATACTTAATGATTGCTTTCATACAGAACAGTATTCTCTGGTTATTTTATAAATGTAAAAAAAGCGGCCGAAGGAACGGCCGCTTATATCGTCTAACTAGCGTCTACCGGCGCGACGTAATGCAGAAGGAGTGAAGTGAGAGCCACTAAACTCTGCTTTGAAGTTGTACATGTTTTCCTGATTATCTAAACCAATGACCAGGTAACGGCCTGATGGCAAGTCATAATAGGCTTCAAGAGTTGACCACAATGTAGGTACATCATAGTAGTTAATCAAGTATGCTTGAGCAACACGCCACAACTCTCCGCGCTCGTCATACATTTCCTCAGCAGCAATCTGCCAACTATCTTCATCAACATAGAAAACACGTTTCTTGTATTGATGGCGAGTATCGTCTTTCAAATTTGCTTCTAACACCCAAACGCGATGCTTTTCATATCGAACCAAGTCAGAATTAATCACACCAGGCTTGATAATTGCATCATAAGTTACCTCATCAGAATGTAACTTGTATGTGTTATAGGGAATATAGATTTCTTTCTTGCCTTTAATCGTCCAGTTGTAACGATCAGGCGCACCATTGAACATATCGAAATCATCAGTTGTACGCAAACCATCAGAGGCCGTACCCGGAGCATCATAAGCAACGTTTGGAGCACGACGTACACGACGCTGACCGGTGTTATAAGTCCAAGCTTTACGTGGCTCTTTCACCTGATCCATGGTTTCATGAACCAATAAGGCAGTACCAGCTAAACGCGCTGGAGCCGTCACATTCTGACGGAACAAGAAAAGAACATTACCCTCTTCTAATTTCTCAGGAGTCATGTCTGGTTCATTATAGATATGATGAAGCTCATCTCTTAGTTTAACCAATACATAGCTACCGTCAGGTAATGGAGCAGCTTGCCCTACCTCACGCTCAACTGACACACCACGGTAACGTGTGATCGAGTTCCAGATTAACTGAAGACCATTTTCAGGAAATGGGAACGGAATACCAACCGAAGCTCCTTTAATACCATTACCCTCTTGAATCAATTCTGCACGAGTGGCATTTTTTTGAATCGCTTCATAAATATGTTCTGGGTAAGAAGCACTACGTCGAGTTGGGTAAATATGCATTTTGTAGCGATCAGGATAAGCTTTAAATAAAGCAACTTGCCCCACCGTTAAATGCTCTTCGTATTGCTGGTAATTGGATGCATCAATTGTAAACAGCTTCTCATCTTCAGCAAATGGGTCAGGATGATGATCACCTACCTGATAACCTTCAGGAATCATATCTTCGGTGATCCCCCCAGTCCAAGCAGGAATCGAGCCGTCTTCATTTCCTGCGCGAATCGAACCCATGGGTGTATAGACTTCTCCGCCTAGTTGCGCAGCCTTTTCTGCTGAAACCTTAGCGGATGCAACGCTTGAACATACTGCCGAAACGACTGCACCTACTAATAACCATTTATTCATCATTTTAGCCATATCTTATACAACCCTTTTATTAAAACGAATAACTTAATGCTAGTGAGACATGATCACGGTCTGAAATCAAGTTTGCAGACCCGCCCCCGAAGTAGCTGTTATAAGCAAAATCCCACTTCCAAGCACTTAAGGTACTCAAGCTCACACCAGCTGATAACGACTTACGACCTTCTAAGAAGTTCGAAATAGGCGCAGGCGTGTTACCGCTCACGTCATGCTGGAATACGATGCGTGGCGACATGTTCCAACCACTAAAGACATTATTATAATCCCAACGCATTGCCATGCGATAACCCCATGAAAATTCATCAGCAAAACCGTTTTGTGTCATGCCTTCACATTCAGTACGAATTCTTTGATTAGTGATTGGGTGATTAAAGCCACAAGGAGAAGTGCCTGTTGGATCTAATGCAAATAGCCCTTCAATAGTGCCGTTTCCGTTATAGTCAACTGCACGGTCAGGGTTACCTGAACGGAATGTACCTTCAGCTTCAAAGCGTAGCTCGTCCTGACTTGGCATATCCAAAATCTGATTAGCGCCAACTTCTATTAAGAAAGCAGTTTGATCAGAACCAAACACAGGTCCTAACAATGAAGTAATTGTCATCTGAGCTTGAACAGTATCCAATAGGCGATAACCTGAAATTTCTTCACCTAAGCCAACACCATTGGCAACCTGGCTTGTTCCGCTCGGGATCTGACCGATAGGCTCGAGCGTTGCAAATAGCAGCTCAACGTCATCTACCTGTAATGGCTCATCAACACGGTAAGAAATTTCACCCGCTACAGACAGGCCACTATCCGTTGCTGTATTGAAGCTGAAACCATACATTTGAATATCTTCTGGATACTCCAGGAAACCAGTAACCACACCCTGAGCATTAGCTGCGTTAGCAGAAATGATAGGACGGCGGTTGTGGTAATTCATATAGTAGAAACCCAGCTCTGTACCATACTCCGTAAAATAACCTACTTTGAAACCAAACTGACCTTGGTCATCAGCAAAGCGAGTCTCTTCTCTTAATGCTACTGTGCCAGGCTGGCCTTCAGAATATTGAGCAAAGCCTAAGTGTACTTCATAACCTTTCAGGCCCAAGAAATCGCGAGTTGAGAAAAAGGTGCCAGGCTCATCAAATTTAACTTCTTCAAATTCAAATTGATAAAACGCTTCCATATTCCAGCTTTGGCTTAAATCAAACGAAGTCCAGATCATGCTGGTTGGAATAAAAGCTTCTTTAAGTTCTGCGCCGGGGTTTCTTAATGTTCTCAAATCAACTGCGTTAGCTTCGGATAAGCTGTGTTGAATAAAAGTACTCTCACCCCAACTGATAACTTGCTCACCCAAACGAACCTGCATGACATTACCGCTGTCGAACTCGAATGTTTTCCAAACATACATATCAAGCATGCGGGCATCGTAACCTTGTTCGGTTCTTGCAGTGTTGCGATCACCACCATAGCCACCCGCTGGATAGCTATCTAAATCTCGGAAAGGAAGCTCTGTATCCATCAGAATTCGATCGTAATACCAAAGACCACGTGCGAATAAACCCTGGTCACCATCTTTATGGCGAATATCCAGCTCATGCACTCCTTTGATGACTTGCGAGAAAAAGTCGCCTTTATCAAAGTTCAAGTTACCATCATCGGCATTATTCGACCATGCTCCATCTGGTACAGTGCCAGACCCGTATAAATTAGAAATAGGATTGCCAGTTTCTAATTCATAAAGGTTCGCCTTACCGACCAGGTTACGATCACGTTCCTCAACACGTACGCCAACCCCCACAGAGAGTGTGGTATCAAAGTTGACATCGTAATTTTCAGTATCCCAATTGACCGCGTAGCTACTGGTAGCCGATACAGCTAAGGCAACGCCCGCTGCAATCTTGGATAAGCGTGTCATTGGAGACTTGTTATGGTTTAACCCTGTATTTTTCATACAATTCCTTCCCCCATCGATAGGAATTAACTGTTCGCTATAAACAAAAGTAAACGGAAGACGGTAAGACGTCATACCACTTATAAAAGGCATACTATCAATAATTTCTACTTATAAGCAAGCAATATAACGATGCTTATTTGTCAAGATTTTTTGCAATGGCTTTAAGGTATGAAGTGACTGTTTTGTATAAGAAACAGTCACTTTATGGAGATCCCTGGAATGATTTGATTCTCTTTTGCTCATTATTTGAGCATTGATATGACCGGCACCATCATAAGAATAGAAGAAAGGGCTGAAGAACAGCCCTTCTTTTTACTTAAAAAAGTTCTTTATACTAAGCTGGATTTTGTTCACAGTCTCCAGTGAGTTAAGCACCTCAATCTCTGGTACTGATTGATTCCATTGAATGGCTACAATCGTCAACAAGGCTCCAATACCTATATAAAGACACGCTCGACTTAACCATTGAGTACTTCGTTTATTGTACACCATAATCTTTCTCCTTTAATCCGACCGTGATGAGCTATAGAGCTTCATCACGGTAGCGACGAATCATAATAGCGCCGACCACTAAAACTGCTCCAAACGCTAATCCGAACCACAAATCCATATCCATTAGATGCTCACCGAAACTCAAAGGAAGCCAATCCTCTTCAATAAATTCCGAAACATCGTCATCAATAACATCACTGAAATCACCGGCGATTTTACCGACAGGGGTAATGTAAGCACTCCATATCATCACAAAGCGCTCGCCAATATAGGTAACTACGTAAGCTGTGTTAGTTACGATACTTTCAGCAATAATAACTAATATTACCGGCACAGTTGCTACCAGGAATGGCACCTTCTTGGTCCAGCTTGAAACCAGCAATAAATATCCAATAATCGGTGCAGCCCATAGAGTAGCAACATACAGCGCTTGCAACTGATAGAACGCAATCACAAACAGATTCGATGGCTGCCAAATGTTATGCCAGGCACTGGCGTCTGATATCCAGGCAAAAAGAGTGCCTAGAATCATGATGGCGAGAGTGGTCAATTGTAATATCACCCAGACAAACAAGGGAGCAACAACCATAACCGTGACCACTTTTGAAAGCACTGTCATGCTGTCTGACACTGGCATCGACTTCCAGAACAAAATACTGCGGTCTTTACGGTCATCGTATAGTGCGCCTAAACAGTAGAAGAAACCTACAATAGCCAGCACAATACCAAAGCTGAAGATACCGCTATAAATGCCCATCTGCACCCCAATGGCTTTAGCACGCGGATCGACACTGACGTCATACAACTTGAATAAGCTGGTCAAGTCATGACTGCCGACACCATTGATTTGCACGTTACTGGTGCTAAATACAAAGACCCCAAGGAAGACACCAAATACTGCAATACCACCAATAATCATCGGCACCCACTGCAAACCGGTCTTATTTTCCCAGTATTCTCTTTTCAATAAGGTTAGAAACGTTTTCATGCGGCCTCTCCTTTCATCTTGGCAACAAACAGATCGGCTACGCTCGGTTTGCGAACCTTACCTAACTCTTGAAGTTGCTCCTTAGCGACGCCGTTGAATAGACATACCTTTTGTCCAAAGACTTCCCTGACATTCATTGGCTTCATCGCTAAGGCAGCTTCCTCAAACTCCTTCTCAACCATGACTTCAAAATACGATTCTGCTATCGCGTCCATCGAGTCATCCAGCACAATCTTTCCATCCTGGATAAAAATGAGGTCACTCAAAATGTGCTCAATTTCTTCGACCTGATGCGTAGTTATTATTATGGTTCGATTATCGTCGAAATAATCGTTCAGCAGTTGCTCGTAAAATGACTTGCGGAACAGGATATCCAGTCCTAATGTTGGTTCGTCCAGAATCAACAAATCCGCATCAATCGCCATAATTAAGGCCAGGTGCAATTGCACCACCATTCCTTTGGATAAGGCCTTAACACGGCTATTCCTTTTTATTTTTGTTTGTTCCAAGTACTTCTCACACAGCTCACGACTAAAGCGAGGGTGTACCCCCTCTACAAAGTCGATGGCCTGACTTACTTTAATCCAGCGAGGTAACACAGCCACGTCAGCGATAAAACAAACGCGCTGCATTAACTCATCGCGCTGTTTATGCGGATCGAGACCGAAAATATTAAGCTCGCCTTCGAAGGGTGTTAAACCCAACACTGATTTTAGTAATGTTGTTTTTCCCGCACCATTTGGGCCGATTAAGCCCAAAATACGTCCTGGCGCTAGCTCAAAGCTGACATTATCCAATGCTTTGAAACTGCCATATCTCTTATTGAGTCCTTTAGCTTCAAGGATATTACTCATGATCGCTCTCCTCGTCCTTTGTGCGCTTAAACAACTCATCCAGTGAAATTTGTAAACGCTCAATCTTTTGTAATAACGCAGGCCATTCCACAGTTAAAAACTGCTCACGCTCTTGCTTCAATAACTTTTCTTTCGCACCTTCTGTTACGAACATGCCTAATCCCCTTCGTTTTTCTGCTAATTCACTTTCCACCAATAATTGATACGCCTTGGATACGGTTATCGGGTTCAGCTTATACTCCGCTGAAATGTTCCGAACCGAGGGCAAGGCATCACCTTCCTGCAGGCTGCCATCGAGGATCATATTCAAAACCCTGTCGCGCAGTTGCAGGTAAATTGGCTGTGTGTCGTCCCAATGTATTTGCATATTTAGCTACCTGTTGGCAGTTACCTTCTGTTGTTTTGAATACAAAGCTATCAAAATCAACATCTTAACCTAGCAGAACAGAGACTTTTACCGTCAGTGTTCTGCTGACATGGTGTTATACTAAGATATAACACCGACTCTGTAAAACACTTTTTTAGTTTTTTTCATAAAAAGGCTGTAACAAAGTGTGTAAAAGATAACCATATTAAAGAAAGCTAATGAACTTCAAAGCAAAGGGCTGTAAACTCCTAAGCTTAATTTTTCAGTTAATTATCAACGTGCAACCAGTCAAAATATTCCCATTTACACCGGCTAATATTGTGCTTTTAGTATTGAGCATGGCCTGTGTATTCAGCCTGCTCCCTGCCAGTTATGCACTGGCTGCCGGACTTATCTGGGGCTGGTTCTTTGCTGATCGGCAGTCCTTCCCCCTTGCCAGCTGGGCCAGTCTGTTACTAAAAATCGCGATTGTGCTACTAGGCTTCAGTCTTCCCTTAACTGAGTTATGGGGGACCGCCAAAGACAGCTTCGTATTAACAGTAAGCGTTATTGCCGGGGCATTAATATTAGGGTTGTTGATTGCGAAACTGTTTAAACTGGACAAGCAACAGGGTTGGCTGATCAGCTCTGGAACTGCAATTTGTGGCGGGAGCGCGATTGCTGCAGTGGGTACATCAATCAAAGCCAGTAGCCATAACATGGTCATATCGCTGGCGATTGTATTTATCTTAAATGCGGTGGCTTTGTTTGTTTTTCCTGCGGTTGGTCATTGGCTGGACCTTACCCAGAGCCAGTTTGGCCTTTGGGCGGCGTTAGGTATTCACGATACCAGTAGCGTGGTTGGTGCCGCTGCTGTCTATGGCGAAGAAGCTCTGGATGTCGCAACAACCACCAAACTATCACGGGCTTTATGGATTATTCCTCTGGCTATCATTGCTTCTATGTCGCAACATTCGGGTAAAATCAGATTCAGCCTGCCACTATTTATCGTATTTTTCTTGCTAGCTAGCTCTGTTAGCAGCTTTCTGATGTCGCCTGAACTTATGGCGCAAGTGGGCACTTACATCAAGCCAGCTGCAAAGAATCTGTTTGCATTGAGCCTATTATGGATGGGCACCAGCCTGAATAAAGCTGCAATCAAGGCAATCCCCATTCGCTCAATGCTACTGGGCATCATTCTTTGGCTTGCGGTATCTATCAGCTCATTGTACGTTGTCATGCAATGGTATCCATAACCTTTAACCCAATAGCCTAATAGCAAGATTGAGAGCACATCATGTTTGCACTGCAGTTTGATCAGCTGGATCGCCAGGCTGAACTAAGAATCAATCCCACTCAACTTCGCGACCTTGCGCAACAAGCAGACAGCAGTATCCTGCCTGTCCACCGTCAGCAATTGCTGACTCAAGATGAAAGTCTTCTGTGGCTAAATTGGAGCGAATTATCCGACACCGTTGAGAAGATTCAAGACAAGCACTTAATCTATCTTGGTCAAGTTCAAGGGGCAGACCAAAACAAGCACTACTTCAGTTACCGCCTGACTGAACCAGACTATTTTATCAAGCAGTTTCCATCTGTCTTGCTGAAAGGCTTACGCGAGCTATTACCCGTATTATCAGAAGCTGAATCATTTTTAGCCAACGTGGCGATAGGCATTGAGCATTGGCACAATACTCATCAGTATTGTGGCTATTGTGGCCATACCACCTACTCCAAATTGGCTGGTTTCGTCCGTCAATGCAGTAATCAAGAATGTGCTAAAGAGCATTATCCACGAACCGATGCTGCGGTGATTTGTGCTATCACTTATCAGGACAAAATTTTATTGGGACGCCAGGCTCAATGGCCGGAGAATCGCTATTCGGTGATTGCGGGATTTGTCGAACCTGGAGAGAGTCTGGAACAAGCAGTGGCACGCGAAGCTAACGAAGAAGCGGGGCTAACGGTCACCAATATTCAGTATTTTGGTTCGCAACCCTGGCCCTTCCCTCAGTCATTAATGACAGGTTTTACCGCTGAAGCAACACACCCTTCGATTGAGTTGAAGGACCACGAATTGGAACATGCAGACTGGTTTACTCGCTCCCAAATCAATGAGTTAGTTGGCTGTAGTCAGCTTATCCTACCCTATAAATACTCCATTTCACGCACTCTGATTGAGCACTGGCGTAATAGCTAAGTGATTGATAGTTCATTATTAAAATGTTTTTAAACTCGTATCTTCTGTATATTTTTTCAACAGTTATTGACGAGAAATCCTTTCTCAAGTACAACTAGAAGCAATCCTTATAACTATCGCTTATAAAGGCAGGTAATAAGGAGATACAGGATGTTTAAGAAACTGCTAACACTTTTCTCAAGATGACTTATGTTGAGAACAGTTTAGCCAGATTGAGGAAACAAGGAGTTCTTATGTCTAAGATCACAATTCTCGCCGGCGACTTTCCAAGTGGCAACGGTCATTTTTCATTCCGTAATTTTACCCTTCCTGGAGACAGTAACCACTACCTCTGCGAAACGGTAAACATCAACCAGCTTGAATCCTTCAACAAAATCAACAAAGAAATGGTCACTATGTTAGGAGTCAGCGAGCGTACTGAGCATATTCTGGATGACTTAACACAAGACCAGGTGTTGTTTATGGTTCGTTTGAAAGATAAAAGGCGGTTTGTCGGTTTAGCCGATAAACGGACTTATGACAAGATGAATACAGCGAGACGAATTGAAGGTAATAGAAAGCAACCGATGGCTAAAGCGCCTTCAGCGGCTTAGACAATCTGTTGGTTCGCTAAGCTCGATCCCAGGGAAAAGCAATGACGTCTTGAATATCCTTGCTATTAAGTTTGGCCATCAATAAACGATCGACCCCTAAAGCAACCCCTGAACACTCGGGCAAGCCATGCTCCAATGCTGCGATAAAGCTTTGGTCAATGGCTATTTCTGGCAAATTATTGCTCATCCGCCACTGATTATCTGCCTTAAAGCGTGCCAGTTGTTGCTTGCTATCAGCCAGCTCATAAAAGCCATTGGCCAACTCAACACCCTCAATATACAACTCAAAACGATGAGCAACTCGCGGATCAGACTCTGAAATTCGCGCCAAAGCAGCCTGACTGGCTGGATAGTCGTAGATAAAACAGACCGAATCATTACGCCCAAGCTGCGGTTCAATCTTATCCTCAAACAACAAACTCAGGTAATCATCACGTTCCAAATCTTCAGGAAGCAGCCCCAGATTAGAACGGGCAAACTGCTCAAGTGCTTCGTCACTAATCGATAATGGTTCGATATCAAGGAATTCGATAAAAGCCTGCTGATAGCTCAGATCCTGTCGCTGCTTCGACCCAAGCACCTTAGCCACAAGTTCATAGACCTCATCCATCAACTGCAAATGGTCAAAACCCAATCGATACCATTCCAACATGGTGAACTCAGGATTATGCTTAGCCCCCATCTCATCCTGCCGAAAAGCTTTGCAAATCTGGTAAATAGAGCCATAACCCGCCGCCAATAAACGCTTCATGGCATATTCTGGTGAAGTTTGTAAAAAGCCCAGCTCTTTTGAACTAACGTCTATAGTCATTGAGCGCATATAGCGATCGGTCACCCCATGATGTGACAAAGCAGGCGTATCCACTTCAAGCACTTCTCGCTCGGCAAAAAAACCACGGATTGTTGATAGCAACTGCGCGCGGGCTTTGAGGTTTTGTAGTGAAGCTGAAGGTTTCCAGTGAGTCATAGATTTGAGTCGAAGGTTAGCTTTAGTGATTGATGGGTTACGCTTTTCAAGCTAACCCATCCTATAAACATACATTAGTATTTAATAAGGGCAGGCACATTGGCCTGCCCCTACCAACCTGCTAATGCAATCCCCTTACTATCACCGTCCCTACCTAGCGCAGGGAAATTATTGCTAGACAAGACTTGCTGATTTTTTAAATGGAGGGAGTTTAGATCAACTAAACGAGCTTTTTTAAAAATCAGCGTAACGCTATATAGCGAGAATTTAACCAGCTAGGCGCGTGAAACGTAATCGCCAGTACGCGTATCGATTTTCAACTTATCGCCAATATTCACAAACAAAGGCACTTTGACTACTGCACCTGTGTGCATAGTGGCTGGCTTTGAGCCACCGCCGGAAGTATCGCCACGTAATCCTGGGTCGGTGTCGGTTACTTCGAGCACTACAAAATTGGGGGGGGTTACGTCGATTGGGTTTCCGTTCCATAATGTAATTGAGCATTTATCTTGCTCGATCAAATATACAGCTTTGTCGCTTACGGCATTTTTGTCGGCTGATACTTGCTCGAAGGTGTTGGGATCCATAAAGTACCAAAACTCACCATCGTTGTAGAGGTATTCCATCTCGGTATCCATAACATCAGCTGTTTCGATGCTTTCACCGGATTTAAAAGTTTTTTCGACGGTGCGGCCTGTTAGCAAGTATAATACTTTGGTTTTACTGAAGGCTTGGCCTTTACCGGGACGGACGAATTGGTTGTCGACAACCGTACAGGGTTCGCCGTCGAGCATTATTTTTGTACCATTACGTATGTCGTTAGTGGTAATTGTTCCCATGTGTTCCTCTGGATATCAATGAGTTTATGATTCAAAACCTGCAGATTCTACCGCGAAATGATTCATATTGGCAGGAGCGAGAGTGGAAAAAGTTGCTTTCGAATGCAGTTTCTTCGCCTTTTGAGCTCTTATTTCGATTAAACCTTTCTATCGATGACCTCCCTTATTCGATTCTTGCAGAGCATCAATTTGTACAAAAAGTACCAGCTCCCTTTATTGAGCGAATGGAAAAAGGTAATCCTCATGATCCGCTGTTGCGGCAAGTTTTAGCTGTAAGCGATGAAAATCAGGAGGCTGTCGGCTTTGTCTCCGATCCATTAAAAGAACAAGAGTCTAAAATACCCGGACTGCTCCATAAATATCGCTCACGGGTGCTGGTCATGTTGTCCACCACCTGCGCCATCAATTGCCGCTATTGTTTTCGTCGTGAGTTCCCCTATCAAGAGCACCAAGCGGGACGCAGTGGCTGGCAGGCAATTTTCGATTATTTAACGACTCACCCTGAAGTCAATGAAGTGATTCTGAGCGGTGGCGACCCTTTAGCAGTCAATGACTCGTATTTAGCCGACTTCATTCAACAACTGGCAAACATTCCTACTGTAATTCGAGTGCGTATTCACACCCGCTTACCGCTGGTTATTCCGCAGCGTGTAACTCAAGGTTTAATTAACGCCCTGACCCAGACTCGTCTGCAACCCGTTGTGGTGCTCCATATTAACCATCCCAATGAAATGGGTGAGCTTTTTACTAAAGCAGCAAAAAGACTGCATCAGAGTGGCATCCACCTACTCAATCAAAGCGTACTTTTAGCAGGAGTTAACAACAATAGCACAACTTTAGCAGAGCTTAGTGAAAAATTATTCGCTCATCATATACAGCCTTATTATTTACATCAGCTTGATAAAGTAAGCGGGGCTCACCATTTTGCCGTTGAAGACACGCAAGCCGTAAAGATTATGCAAGAACTTAATTCTCTCCTTGCTGGTTTTCTAGTGCCCAAACTGGTCCGAGAGGAAGCCGGCAAGACCAGCAAAACCCCAATTGATTTGGGCTTATTAACTATAGATAATCAACAACTTAGTTAGAAATAAAACTGGCGCTATGTGTGCCTATTCGATAATATAAAAGCCAGCACTTCATGCAATAATAAAAGCTAGATTGCCGGCACTAGGCTAAGGAGAAAGGAAGTGGCCTTAACTCAAGGACAATTGGGACTAACAGTAAGAGTCAGAAATGAAACGATGGTGGCTGATATTCCAGCCAGCGTGAAAGCCGCTGAGCAATGGTTGGAACAGTTGCCAATTGCTGATATGGGAGAAACTGCCTCCAAGGTCTTTCATTATCTATACGATCTCAACCAGTCTCCTCTAGCCCCCAAAGAACGTTTGCAAATCCTGGAAGCAATCGTTCCCATGTGTGAAACACTCATAGACTCACTATCTGAAGTTTATGTTCATAGCCCACTGAAATATTCGCAAAAACTACAGTCAGCATCTGAGTTGGTTCATGCCCTGGCCTCTGAGCTAGTTTTTGGCTTCAATGCTGTGATTGAAGATCTCAGTCGGGACCCACAGCTATTAGACAAATATGGCACTACAATCTTACCAGCTGCTTGTGCTAATTCGTTACATTATCTTGGCGAAATCCAGTTACAACGCTACCAGCTTTACAAATCAGTAGGCGGCAAAATATGGCGTCAGCAAAACATTATTTTTAAGTTAGCGACCAGCAATAATTTCTTTGAACATAAGCTCAGAAAGTCTTCAGCTCCTTTAGACTCTGTCAAGAAGCAACTATTGATAAACTTGACCTTGTCAACTTGCAACCCTTATCAAATGAAGCATGGTGAGGCCAGCGCTATTTATGAAGCTCTACAAGTTCTAGCCAGCTATGTAGAACTATTACCAACAACCAATGAAGATACTTTATTTGCCTATTTGCCAGACACTGAAATACCTCCCCAACCAGCTAATTCGATTGAGAGCGAATCACAGAAAAAGTACGGCATTGATTTAAGCCAGACAATTGGCATGCTGGAAAACAGCATGATGGAAAAAAGAGGTGGATTTCTGGCGCGTTTTAAAAAGCAACCGCAACTCAACCTTGATGAAGACTTAAAAGCACAAGTACTGGAGAGCTGGAACATCGTTAAAACGCGTAACTTTATACGCATTAACTCTAATGTAAGTACCCAGGTAGCAGTTGGTTTGGCAAGCTCTCATCACTTTCTAGTTGAGCGAGGCGGAAAAGTGTTGCATGAACGCTTTTTTGGTGCCTCAAAAAAACCATCATCTTTTCAGGTGGAATCATTAGAACTTGAGCAAGAAGAGAGTCAGCACGGTTTTGTTTGGAAACAATCCCGCCCAAGGGGCATGGATATCAAGGATAAGAGAAAGAACGAAGATGCCTTCGCTTCAATTTACAAACCTCGCACTTTTGACCAACGAAAGCTGGATAAAGAAGATAACCCCTATAAAGAACTTAAAACACGCGTTAAATATCAGTGGATCAATGGTGTGGTCAAAGATGTCAGCCCAGCCGGGTTTTGCGTCGCATTTGAAAAAGCCCCTTCACAATACGCCGAAACCAATGAACTCGTCACCGTAAAGAATTTTAAAAACGGTCAAGAAATGTATAACCTTGGCTTGATTCGTTGGAATCGATGGCAAGGGCATGATGTATTCTTAATTGGTGTTGAGTTAATATCACCAGATGCGGAACCTGTTCGGGTAACACTAGACTGGGACTATGCAAAGCCAGCTTATCACCATAACGGGCTGCTACTTCCCGAAATGCCTAATGCGGGAGTTGACTCAAGTATTATTTTGCCACCTTTCGGCTATCGCTCAGGTCAAACGGTCGCGATTTTGACACCTAATGAGGAGTTTAAGATCGAGCTCACTCGTAAGGTAATAGAAACTGATAACTTTATTCAGTTTCACTATCAACAAAGATCCTGAATAAATGGTTAAACAGACTTGGGTAACAATCCGAGTTAATGTTAAATTTGTGGGGCAGTTAAATCATTTTCTTTCAAAAGCGGATACCATAAGGCATCCTCAAGGTAACTCAATTTGTGATGAAAAAACAAAGCAATAATTCACCAGTAAATACTCTGATTTTCTCAAACTCGGCTAATGATAGTGAGCAGCTGGCCAGCCATTTGAAAAATCAGGGCCTCCCAATTCGACATCAAGTTGTTGCGAACAGCGAGCAGCTAAAAGCAGCCATCGATGAAAAGCAGTGGCAACAAGCTTTGTTTTTGGATGAGCTTGATAACCTGCCGATTCAGCAAGCATTAACCTTGTTAAAGAGTCAAAAGCAATCAGTCCCAGCCATTCTACTGAGTAGCAATTATTCTGAGGAACAGCGCTTTGACGCCATCGCTAAAGGTGCAAAAGATTGTATCCCAAACAACGCTAAAGATTTGCTTACTTTAGTTGTTCAGCGTGAACTTAAGTTGGTTAACGCTGAGTCTAAATTAATAGAATCTAGCAAATTAGTTTCAGAAATCTCCAAGCGAAACCAGCTATTGCTGGAAAGCTCTAAAGATGCCATCGCCTATATCCATGATGGTATGCATATTTATACCAACCCAGCCTACCTTGAACGCTTTGGTTACGAAGAAGATGACATCATCGTAATGACCATTATGGATCTGATTGACTCTGAAGATACCAACAAAATTAAATCATTGCTTAAAGAGCAAGCTAAAAGTGGCGAAGAAGTCAATCAAGTACTGAAAGGCAAAAACGCCAACGGCGAAACCTTTGAAGCAGATTTTATCGTTTCCTCTGCGATTTATGACGATGAACACTGTGTGCAACTGGTGGTCCGAGAAGTTAGCGATCAAAGCGAGCTTCTTAAAAAGTTAAAAGAAGTCAGTGAAATTGATCAGGTGACAGGGATCTATAACCGTCCAGCCTTTATGGATAGGCTTAATAATATTACCGACAAGTCACGAGAAACTAAAACTGACACCGTTCTTTATTTAGTTGAGATAGATAAGTTCTCAAAATACCGGTCTGAATACGGGATTGCAGCCTGCGATGACTTATTAAAAGACATTGCTGACTGGATGAAATCACATGTCAGCGATAGAGCCATTATGGCTCGTATCAGCGATAGTAGCTTCGGTATTATCATGTCTGAAAAGGGGCTATCTCCTAACGAGTTACCTAAAAAATTACTTTCGGAAATTGGATCACATCTCTTTGAAGTGTCAGAGCAAACCCTTCATGTTACTTTCAGTATCGGCGGCGTAACCTGTCATGATAATGATCTTGAGCCTGATAAACTCGTTCTCCATGCAACGGCAGTCAGTCATAAAGTGCAGGATAATGGTGGCAAAGGTTACGAACTATTCAACCCATCAATCGATAGCTTATTAAACGAAGAAGAGAAAGTCTTGTACGATGAGTTTGTTCATGCAAGAGACGAAGGTCATATGACTCTTTTCTATCAGCCCATGATGAGCTTACAAGGAAGCCCCGATCAGCAGTACATTTGCTACTTCCGCTACAAGATGCAAGATGGCAAATGGGGACTGGGTAAGGGCATATTCCCAATCTTTGAGAAAGTGGGTATTGATGCTGACATTGATAAAATCACCTTTACCCACAGCTTGAAAATGCTAGCAAAAGAAAAAGCTGAAGGTAAAGCAACGAAGCTATTCCTGACATTGCACCCCAATACATTATTAAGAGAAGATGCCAGTCGCTGGGTGCGTCAAAGCATTGCAAAATCGGGAATTGATAGTAAGAGCCTAATATTAACTCTTAAAAGCCACTTCGCGGCAACTTACTTGAAGAAAGCTATCGAACTCAAAGATGTCTTTAACAAAGATGGTATTCAGTTCTGCCTATCCGGTGTACAAGCTGACGAGCTGGAGTTGATTCAATCTGTTCGCCCTAACTATGTTGCTTTCGATGGACGCATGATTGAGGTTCTCAAAGAACAAGGGACTGACAAAATTGCACCACTAATAACAGCCACCCATAATGTTGGCGCTAAAGCTATTATCACCAACTTGGAAGAAGCATCATCATTAGCTCAGATCTGGCCTTTAGGTGTGGATTTTGTAACCGGTAACTACATCTCTAAACCAATGTCCAAGCTTACCCATGACTTTGCTGATAACGACTTTTAGGTCTGATGTTGCTGCTCGATAATGGGCAGCAACTTGACCAAACTATCCAGATAGCCCAGGTTTAACACACAATCAGCAGACCTAGCCAAAGTCGGCTTCGCACGAAAAGCAATACCGATTCCCGCCTGTTGCAGCATTTTAAGGTCATTAGCGCCATCACCGACAGCTAAGCATTGCTGCGCAGAGAGCCCTCTATCAAGAGCCCATTCAGTTAGGCTATTAGCTTTTACTTCGGCATTCACAATGGGATACTCGACTTCACCCGTGAGTGCTTTATTGCCATAAACCAGTCGGTTTGCTTTTACCTGGATAAAAGGGAGTCGACGGGCGAGTTCTTCTGCAAAGGGCATAAAACCTCCAGAAGCTATAGCAATATCCCCCCCCTGCTCTACAAAATACTGGCAAAAACTCTCTACGCCTGGATTGAACTCCAACTGGCTAATTACGCTCCCTATAGCTTGCCGGGACAATCCTTTAAGCTGTTTCACCCGTTGCTCCAGACTTTGATTGAAATCCAGCTCTCCACGCATTGCAGACTCTGTAATGCTGGCAACTTCGTCACCAACACCTGCTTGCACGGCCAGCTCATCGATAACTTCGATCGGAATAAGTGTCGAATCCATATCAAACACGGCCAGTTTAAACGGACCATACATCTGACTTTTTGCTAACAGGCAGTAATCAAAGCCCTCGCTAATACTGGATTGGTATAAAGCCGCCTTTAACCCACTGGGATCCATCGAAGATACTGTGTAAATGCTAATATCCGCAGGCTTGTCACCACCATCAACTATATACTCGGCTAATTGATCAAGCCCCAATATAGTGGGTTTTGACCCAGTGTTTTTTTGATTAAATACATATAAAAAATAATCAGTCATCATGAAGTAAGGAATCTGTCACTGTTGCGTGGTTCTATTTATATCAGGAAACTATGGTATATTAACCCCAAATAAAAGCCCATTGTAATTTGCAGTAAAGAGATACCCGTATTAAATCATCATTACTTAAAAGTCCTAATACTAAGGCACTGATTTTTTCTGCGCTTGTGCTGGCTTTTTCCAGCGGCTTACTTCATTTGTGGTTAACAGAGCAACAGCATAATCAGCAGCAGAACTATATCAACAGTTATGCAGCAATGCTGACAACGGCCTCGGCCAGTCAGCTCGGTAGTTTTATACACAATCAGGACACGGATTCCATTGAGTCAGTTGCAAAAGGTCTGTATGAAAATGATAGCGTTTATAAAGTTGCTATTTATCAACGAAATGGGGCTCTCTTGTTCAAGCTGGAAGCTGATGAACTACCCAGCGACCTACGCTCAGTAGTTGCTGATATTTATTTTCAGGAAAATAAAAACGGCTACCTTACGCTATACTTTAGCCCAAATGCCCAAGCCTCACTAATTTCACAGGTTGTTGCACAGCCAGGCATGATCTGGATTATAAGTGGCCTTAGTTGGTTGTTACTACTCTTGCTAATTTCTTTTCGAAAAATTCGTCGCTGGTGGAAAGGCCACAAGCAACCAGATGCACCCTCTTCAATCAATATAGAGTCACTGAGTCAGAGTCAATTACTAAGGCAACTCCTCAAACATAGCAATGGTAAAAAACACTATCAAGGAAATAGCAGCTGGTTTGTTATAAAAGCTAACTGGGAGCGCCTTGATAAGCAAGATACTCATCAGTTATTGAGACTATTCAATCGCTGGCTACCCAAAAATGAGGTTTATTTTTTGAGCTTTAAGCAATCATTGTTAATGTTAGGTAAAGATTGTGAGGTAGTAGAACCGAGTCTTATTACGCAATTACAAGTACTATTCAAAGCAATGCGACAACTCAAACTTGAGCCAACGATATTAATCCATAACCTTAGTTTTGAACGCGATATCTACCAGACCTTTTTTGAAATTATTGAGCCTGGTATCTGGCTCGAGTCTGATATAAAACATCAGTCAATAATCGAAGGGGAGGAACCTATTGAGTTGGACATAGAAACCGCTGGTGAAGTTAAACTAACCCGCGTTCCAGATGTCGAAGCTCATCAACGCACTGGGATAGAGCGCCAAGTGCGCTTCCTGTTAGGAGCCTGAATTTAATAGTCCCCACTTTCATCAAAAACATAAGGCCATCATAAGATGGCCTTTGTTCATTTCTCATCCAGTAACAGCTTAGCTTTTGGGCTCAACTTCAATGTTTTCCACACGTTGGAAACCACGCGGTAGTTTATGACCCCGACGACCACGCTCTCCACGGTAATGCTCTAGATCCTTAGGTTTCAAGGTTAAATGACGTTTCCCAGAATGAATTACAAGGCTATCGTCTTCGCCAATTGCAGTGACTGCAATCATAAACTCTTCACGTAATTTAAGTTTAGCCGTTGGAATGCTGATGATTTTATTGCCTTTTCCCTTTGCCAGCTCCGGCAGATCCGCCAATGGGAAGACCAACATTCGACCCTCATTAGATACAGCAACACAGAACTGACTCACTGGGTCTTTGACGCTGCAAGGTTTAACGACCTTAGAGCCTGAAGGAAGATTCAAGAAAGCTTTACCGTTTCGAGTCTTGGTCACCAAGTCACTGAACTTGGCCACGAAACCATAACCGGCATCAGTCGCAAATAAGAATTTATCATCATCCTCACCCATCATTGTCGCCATAAACTCAGCGCCAGCAATAGGATTTACCCGACCAGTGACTGGTTCTCCCAATCCTCGTGCAGATGGCAAGGTATTGGCTAACAATGAGAAAGTTCTTCCAGTTGAATCAAGGAACACTGCATATTGATTACTTTTGCCTTGTGCTGAGTCGAGATACTTGTCGCCGGAGCGATAATTCATGCCTACAGCATCAACATCATGACCTTTAGCACAACGTACCCAACCCTTCTCAGAAAGAATCACAGTCACCGGTTCAGTCGGTAGCAATTCTGTTTCAGATAAAGCTTTGGCCTCTTTTCGTTCAACAATCGGTGAGCGACGCTCATCACCATATTGTTCGATCACTTCTTCAATTTCTTTCTTGATCAAAGTTTTCATGCGTTGCTTTGAGCCAAGCGTTAGCTGTAACCAATCCGCTTCATCTTCAAGCTCAGACTGCTCGCCTTTGATTTTCATCTCTTCAAGCTTTGCCAAATGGCGTAACTTCAACTCAAGAATGGACTCTGCTTGACGATCCGATAAATCAAAACGCTCCATCAATTTCAGCTTGGGTTTATCTTCAGTTCGAATAATATGAATCACTTCATCGATATTCAGATAAGCAATCAATAAACCATCTAAAATATGCAGGCGATCCATCACCTTATCCAAGCGATGTTGCAAACGGCGACGAACTGTTTCGTGGCGGAACTCAAGCCACTCCTTCAACATGGCTCGCAGGTTTTTTACTTGTGGGCGGCCATCGATACCTATCATGTTCATGTTAACGCGATAAGTACGCTCCAGATCAGTCGTCGCAAACAGGTGCCGCATCAATTCTTCTATATCAACCCGATTGGAACGAGGCTCTATCACCAAACGTGTCGGGTTTTCGTGATCAGACTCATCACGTAAATCACTGACCATCGGCAGCTTCTTCGCTTGCATTTGAGCAGCAATTTGCTCAAGAATTTTAGAGCCCGATGCCTGATGCGGAAGCGAAGTAATAACAATATCGCCTTCTTCTTTCTCAAAGCGCGCTCGCATACGAATCGAGCCACGCCCTTTCTCGTATAACTCAAGAATGTCAGCCCTTGGCGTAATAATTTCTGCATCAGTCGGGAAGTCTGGGCCTTGAATAAACTCTAATAAATCGGGCAGCTCAGCTTTAGGATTTTCCAATAGATGAACACACGCTTTGCCCACCTCTGCCAAATTATGCGGCGGAATATCGGTTGCCATACCAACCGCGATGCCCGTAGTGCCATTAAGCAACAGGTTAGGGATTCGAGCGGGTAACACTTCCGGCTCATCCATAGTGCCGTCAAAATTAGGCGTCCAATTAACCGTCCCTTGTCCCAGCTCACTGAGTAATAGTTCAGCATAAGCGGCCAAACGCGATTCCGTGTAACGCATGGCCGCGAAAGACTTAGGATCATCTGGAGCACCCCAGTTACCTTGGCCATCTACCAATGGGTAACGGTACGAGAACGGTTGTGCCATCAAGACCATGGCCTCATAACAGGCAGAGTCACCATGCGGGTGAAACTTACCCAAGACGTCACCGACGGTACGTGCTGACTTTTTATATTTTGCCGTCGCTTTTAAACCCAACTCACTCATCGCATAAACAATACGACGCTGAACAGGTTTTAAGCCATCACCAATATGCGGCAAAGCACGATCCATGATCACATACATGGAGTAATTCAAATAAGCCTGTTCGGTAAATTCCGCCAGCGACTTTTTCTCAATACCTTCGTAATTCATTTCTTCCACGACAGTTCACTTCTCGTTTTAAATTTCTGCTTTATTGCCTTTCAGCTCTAACCATTCTTTACGATCAGAAGCACGTTTTTTAGACAACAACATATCCATAATATGCTCGGCCTCCCCATCACCACCTAAAGTCAGCTGTACCAAACGGCGAGTTTCACGAGCCATAGTGGTTTCACGCAATTGCTTGGGGTTCATTTCACCCAAACCTTTAAAGCGCTGCACCTGAATTTTGCCACGCTTATTTTCTGCTTTAATACGATCCAACAAGCCCTGCTTTTCATCTTCATCCAACGCGTAAAAAACTTCTTTACCCACATCAATACGATACAACGGTGGCATGGCAACAAACACATGGCCGGCACGAACCAATGGCCTAAAGTGACGAACAAACAAGGCACACAGCAAAGTGGCGATATGCAGACCATCGGAGTCAGCGTCCGCCAGGATACAAACCTTGCCATATCTGAGTTTGCTTAAATCATCAGAACTTGGGTCTAAACCAATTGCTACCGAAATGTCGTGCACTTCTTGCGAGGCCAGAATTTGATTAGAGTCAACTTCCCAGGTATTCAGGATTTTGCCGCGTAATGGCATAATTGCCTGATACTCTTTATCACGTGCTTGCTTGGCTGAACCGCCCGCCGAGTCACCCTCTACCAGAAACAGCTCACTGCTCATGGCATCGGTACCAGCGCAATCGGCTAACTTGCCCGGCAGTGCAGGACCTTGTGTGACTTTTTTACGCACAATTTTCTTACTCGCGCGCATCCGCTTGTGTGCATTGCTGATCGCTCGCTCGGCAAGTGCATCGCCAATCACCGGGTTCTGATTGAGCCACAGGCTAAAGGCATCTTTAACCACACCCGCAACAAAGGTAGCGCACTGGCGCGATGATAAGCGCTCTTTAGTCTGGCCAGAAAATTGTGGATCATCCAGTTTAACCGACAATACATAACTAATACGGTCCCAGACATCTTCCGCGCTTAACTTGACGCCACGCGGTAGTAAGTTCCGGAACTCACAAAACTCGCGCATGGCCTCCAATAAGCCGTTACGCAAACCATTGACGTGTGTGCCACCCTGCGGCGTTGGAATCAGGTTGACGTAACTTTCTGCGAGACATTCACCACCGTCAGGCAACCACATGAATGCCCAGTCGACGGCTTCTGATTCACCTTGCAAAGAACCGGTAAAGGGCGCTTCAGGTAACCTTTCAAAACCACCTGCCTGCTCTAATAAATAGTCTGTTAAACCATCTTCATACAACCATTCATCCTGCTCGCTTGCAGCTTTGTTATCAAAAACCACTTTAAGGCCAGGACATAGAATAGCTTTAGCTTTTAGAAGATGCTTAAGACGTGAGATTGAGAATTTTTCGCTATCGAAATATTGGCTATCTGGCCAAAACTTAACGCTGGTTCCGGTATTACGCTTACCGACTTCACCAACCACTTCCAGATCTTTTACCTTGAAGCCATCTTCAAAGGCCATGAAGTATTGATTGCCATCGCGCTTAACGGTCACTTCAACACGTTTAGATAAAGCGTTAACCACAGAAATACCAACACCGTGAAGACCGCCCGAAAACTGATAGTTTTTGTTCGAAAATTTACCGCCCGCATGCAGCTTGCTCATAATGAGCTCAACACCCGGAATACCTTCTTCTGGATGAATATCAACCGGCATACCACGCCCGTCATCCTCAACCTCAAGGCCGCCATCTTTGTGTAGAGTCACCTTAATAGTTTTTGCATGTCCTGCTAAAGCTTCATCCACACTGTTATCGATCACCTCTTGTCCAAGATGATTTGGACGACTGGTATCGGTATACATACCCGGACGTTTTTTAACTGGATCAAGACCGCTAAGGACCTCAATGGACTCAGCTGTATATTGATTATTCGCCATAAGTAGATTATTGATTTTCTGTTAGGAGAGCCAAACTGGCTCAATATATTGTTATTCGGCCCTTATCCTATAAAGGCCGATCAGCAAGTGCAAGTAAAATTATTGAATGGAGTAAGGTGCTTAATTGGTAGACGAATTAAGTGGCTGATTCAAGACGATTAATAACCAGAAATAGCAAAATTCACTTTGGGCAAATAATGATCAACTCGGTAGTTATGCTTATCAAACGAGCCATCAGCGTGACATTGATAGACCGCATAGCCGGGAGTTTCCGAGCTCGCTGCAAAATCTGAGGAATGACGTTTAAACTGAACGCAGGTAGAAGGAACCGAGCAATAGAGTGCATGATCAATTTTATGTTCTGAAAATTGGTGAACATGACCAAAGCCGCAAAGTTTCACTTGTGGGTGCTGAGTGACCAACTCCAACAGCTCGCCTTTATTACGTACGCCAATTTCATCTAACCAGTCACAACCAACAGGAACCGGATGATGGTGCATGTAGAGCATAGTAGGCAGATCAGAATTATCCTCAAGACAACCTTTTAGCCATGCCAATTCAGATCCACTGATCCGGCCATGAACTTCGCCTTCAAGGTGGCTGCTGACCATTAAAATCTGCCAGTGCTCAGTCAGAATTTGCTTGTGATTAAAAAATGGAGGCTTTGACAGACAGCCTGATAGATGCTCGACTTCATCATGGTTACCAGCGAGCGTGAAGACGGGTTTACCCAATTTTGCCATTTGCTCAGCAAAGAATTGATAGGAGGCTTTTGAATAGTCCTGGGAAATATCACCGGTGACGATAACCACATCAGGTTCGATTCCTTTAGCGCGAATATCATCTAACACCGCGCAGAAGCTCTCCTGAGTATTCACCCCAAGCAAGCTACCCTGGTCATCAGCAAACAAATGCGGATCTGAAAGGTGCAAAACGGTCATTTCAGGTCGCCCAATAAATAGGCGTTTGCAGTCGTAAGTCAAATCAATCTCCTATTCGTTATAGTCATTATCGCTTATATGCTAATGCAAAAACGCTAAGTGGGTCGTATTCGCAGTGTGAGATTGACCAAATTGTAGACAAAAGTTAAGCCATTCGCCCAAAAATCGATTTAATTGGAGCTTTTCGTCAGGCTGCTTCATCTCGGTGTTGGGGTAAATATAGACTGGCGGTAACATTCCCTCATTCAATCCCGATAAGACTTCAGCCATTTGGGCATCGTGATAGACACGAACCAGGAACTCACGATTTACAGCCGACGCATAAGGAGCCGAGCTATCGCAGTACTGACTCAAGCGGTATGTGACCGTGTAACGACTAATTTGTTCCAGTGTAATCTTCACGTCAGGTTGCTTTTCAACGCTCATGAAAATGGCATCAGACTCATGGCATAGTGACTCCCCAGCACTACCAATCAGTTTATTCAACTTAAGGTAGTTACTGGCGCACAACGCCATAAACTCTTTGAGGTCTGGAACATACTTTCTTGCTGAAGGCATAAGCACCCATCAATAACCAAAAGCTATCCTTGATACTACTTTCCTTGAGAACAATCAATCATCAGCAAGATCCAGTTGCTGCTCATTCAATAAAAACCACTGGATGGCAATTAACGCCATAGCATTACTAATACCGCCATTAGCCAGAAGTTGCAACATTTCTTGTCGCGAGACTGCTAACACCTTGATATCTTCGTGCTCATCATCCAAACCGGCGTAGTTTACCAAGTTTGAGCTATCAACCAAACCCAGGAATAAATCTACATACTCTGTAGTTCCTCCAGGACTAACCCAATAACCGAGCATTGCAATCAATTTGTTGATATCAACATGTGCTTCTTCCATCGCTTCGCGATATGCCACCTCATGTGGATCTTCTCCATCTTCCACCATGCCGGCAATGATTTCCAGTAACCAGGGAGAACGTTTGTCTTTCAGTGAGCCTGGCCGACACTGCTCAATCATTACAAAATGATCCAGTTCAGGGTCATAAAGCAAAACCCCAACAGCATTGCCTCGCTCAAATATTTCACGCTCAATTAAAGGGCTCCAGCCACCCTGGTATTGACGATGGCGATATTGATACTTTTTCATTTTGAAGAAGCCCTGGTAAAGAACTTCAGTATTAATTAACTCGACATCATCAGATCCAAACGTTTTTTTCAAAAATGTCACCTTATATTCACAGGATAATTGCTCTACTGGCCAACAAAGTAGTCTATGGATTCAGTTATGGTGCCATAGGCTCTGCGAGATGTTAACACTTCATAATCTGTTACACTTACGGTATTGTTTGAAATACCAATAGTTACTATGCTTTAGCCAACCAAGAGAGGTGTCTATGGAGCAGCCGATATTTGATTTGGAACAGGCACGACAAAACATGGTTGAACAGCAAATCCGTCCATGGAATGTGCTTGATAACCAGTTACTCGACCTGATTTCAGGTTTACCCCGAGACAGATTCGTACCGGAAGAATATCGCTCACTAGCCTACGCAGATACGCAGATTCCGCTCGGTCATAGCCAATGCATGATGCCACCTCGTGAAGAAGCTCGCATGCTGCAGGCGCTACGTATACAGCCAAGTGATAGCGTACTCGAAATAGGAACCGGCACAGGCTACTGCACTGCATTGATGGCGCAATTGGCATACAAGGTATACAGCGTCGATATCGTTGGTGAATTTATAGAACAGGCCAAAGAACGAACCCATGCCCTTGGACTTGATAATATTGAATTTGAAGAGGGTGACGCAGCAACTGGTTGGCCACATTACAAGCCCTACGATGTTATTGCTATAACGGGAAGCTTTCATAAATTACCCAAGGCATTTAAACGTCACCTGCCCATTGGCGGGCGCTTATTTTGCGTTGTTGGGCAAGAGCCGGCGATGCAAGCAAAACTGATTACTCGTACAGGTGACGACGAGTGGTATGAAGAGGTCTTATTTGAGACCGTTTTACCCTATTTAATTAATGCAAAACGAGCCGAACAATTTGAATTTTAAACTCAAGAGAGATTCGTCAAAGAAACGATCGCTCAAAACAATCAATTTTGGAATATGGTATGAAGCCCACAATAAAAATTAAACTGGTCACTTTGGCACTATTATCGCTTGGCACCTTGGCTGCTAATGCGAATACTGACCTTCTAGATGTTTACCAGGACGCTCTGAAAAATGACCCGCAATATAAAATCAGCGAAGCGAACTTACGAGCTACTGAACAAGGTGTGCGCATCAACCGCTCAAGCTTGCTACCTCAAGTCAGCGCATCGGCAACAAAAGGACGAAGTGATAATGACTACTCAGGCCAGGGTCTTGATGGCAGTCCTTCGGACCCTTTTAATAATACGGTAGACTCAACAACCTATCGCGTACAGTTAAGCCAATCATTATTCGACTGGAGCCAATGGGTTGCTTTGGAGCAATCTGAGCTGCGCGTACGAGCCTCAGAACTTAACCACGCTGCTAGTTTGCAAGACCTGATGACCCGCACGGCCCAAGCTTATTTCCAGACTCTTAGTAGCAAAGAAGTATTAGAAGCTATAGGCTCGGAAAAAAGAGCCCTACAGAAGCAACTCGATTTGACTCGCGAACAGTTCGAGTCCGGTCTTTCAACTGCTACAGACTTCCTGGATGCACAGGCAAACTTCGATCAGGCTCAGGTCAATGAGCTTGTCGCTGAAAACGAATACAACAACGCCAAGGAAGCTTTACGGGAAATCACTGGCCAATACTACTCTGAGCTTGAGTCAACCAGTAATGAGATTACATTAACTCCCCCCAGTCCCGACAATATCGATGACTGGGTACGTGCAGCGCATGAAGCTAACTTAAGCCTTAAAGCAAAACAATTTGACGTTAGGGTCGCTCGCCAAGAAGTAAAACGTAATCGAAGTGGACATTATCCAACAGCCGATCTTAGTGTCAGCTACTCCGATCAAGAAACTGAAACTGATCGTTACTTTCCGATCCAAAACATTGATCAAAATACCTTGAACATGCAGGATGGGTATCAAGCGGGTATAACCGTCACCATACCACTATTTTCAGGCTTTAGAACTTCTGCTCAAACTGAACAGGCTAAACAAAACTACTTACGTGCAACACATGAGTTGGACCAAAGAGATAGATTGGTCCATAAAAATGCCAGTATGGCGTATACCAACCTTCAAACTTCCATAAAATCATTTGAAGCTAATAAGCGTGCCTATGAATCTAGCTTAAACTCACTAGAGTCAACTCAAGAAGGCTATCAGGCTGGTACACGAAATATAGTGGATGTTTTAATTGCAACCCGCTCTGCCTACTCTGCACAGCGCAATATGATTCGCGCAAAGTATGATTACCTGATCAGTAGCTTACAATTAAAAGCGGCAGCTGGGACATTAACGGAGCAAGATTTGAGCGCAGTAAATAATTTATTAAATCAGTTCTAACCAATATTCAACATTCAATATTCTTTTATTATTCAACCAGTTGGTGTTATTAAGTCTTATTTTATCTTTAACTTAGTTCATAAATAGGACTCAATAACACTGACAGTCTTGTCTAAAGCTCCGCGGTTATGCTCAATTATTTGTGATGCCTGAGCTCCCATTTCTACAGCCTTGGAAGGGTTTTGCATCAAGCCTGTTACCACTTCTGCAAGTTCAACTTCATCCCCCACCATGTGCGCTCCGCCTGACTCTATAAGCTCACAAAAGATTTCGTTAAAGTTGAATATATGCGGCCCGGTTAAGACTGGCTTAGCTAATATCGCCGGTTCGATAGGGTTGTGACCACCAATTTCAACAAAGCTTCCACCAATCCAGGTAATGTCAGAGATATTAAAGGCTTTCATCATTTCACCCATGGTATCACCCAGTAAAACATGTACACCAGGGCTCCAGCTTCCTGGCTTTGAACGGCAGGCCATTTTAAAGCCAGTCTCTTCTATTAATCGAGCAACTTGTTCAAAGCGTTCAGGATGACGTGGTACTATGATTAAACGAGCATTGGGTACTCGACTGCATACTTGTCGATGAGCCTTGAGTATCAGTTCATCTTCCCCTTTATGAGTACTTGCAGCAATCCAGACAGGTTGATTGTTCCATTCAGGGTAATACTCATGATCACGAAAACTTGGAACATCAATATCAAATTTGATATTACCTGAGACGATTGACTTCCCTTCTTTCAAGCCTATTCTTTTAAAACGCTCTGCATCCAATTGATTAACTGCTAATACCTTGACAAAAGCATCCATCATTTCTTCTGCCAGAGAATAAACTTTTTCATACTTTTGAGCAGAACGTTCCGACAGGCGACCATTGGCTAAAATAACAGGTATCTGCTGCTGCTTCAGATGGTGCAACCAATTGGGCCATAATTCTGTTTCCATAATGACCAATAACTTAGGTCGGGTACGACGAAGAAATCGCTTTATGGTTCCCGGCAGATCGCATGGCGAATAATGATGTGTAACTTTGCCACCAAGACCATTTTGAATTTGCCTCGCACCAGTTGGCGTTGTGGTGGTAACAATGATGTTTAATGTGTCATCTTTGGCAAGTAACTTCTTTATAATAGCAATCGCCGCATTTGACTCACCCATTGAAACGGCATGAAACCATATACTTTCTTTCTGTTCCTTTCTAACGATCCCAAAACGCTCTCTCAAAGGTTCTCTGTATTGGGGGGGTTTAAAACTTTTATAAACCCAGCGCACACATAACAAAGGCGCGGCTAAAATGTACAATACTGTATAAAAATAACGTAACAATTAACTGTCTTCCTTATTGACCAGGATCTACCGATCCGACTATGACTTACTTTTTTGTGCTCTCAGCTTTCGAACTTCTTTGGGATCGGCAATGAGAGGACGATAAATTTCAACTCTATCACCATCATGCAATGTATCTGTAAGCTTTGACAGTTTGCTGAAAACTCCCACTTTATTTTGTCTTAAATCGATTTCTGGATACAGTTCAACAATACCGGACTGATGTATAATCTCTTCTATTGTTTGTGAAGCATCGACTTCAAGAGAAAGTAATGTCTGCTTATCAGGTAAAGCATAACAAACTTCCACTTTGATTTTGCCCTGGCTGTTCATTATGTATAGACCTCTCGCGCTCTTTTTGAGAAAGCGTCCACAAATGACTCCGCCATTTGATTAAATACAGCGCCGAAAGCCAGATTAGTAAGTGGATTAGAGAACTCAAACTTAACCACTAACTCAATTTTGCAGGCAGAATCACCTAAAGCGTCAAAAGTCCACTGCCCGCTTAGATGTTTAAATGGTCCTACAACTAACTGCATAGCGATACTTTCAAAGGGTTGGTTAATATTCTGAGTAGTGAACTCTTTTGCAAAACCGCCTTTTGCTACCGATAGCGTTGCAGTGACAGTATCGTCAGTACGCTCTAGAACCTTGGCATCATTACAATTCGGCAAAAACTCGGGATATTTCTCGATATCATCCACTAGATCAAACATTTGTTTAGCCGAAAAGGGTAATAGCGCTTGTCGCCGAATAGTTTTCATGACCAATAAAGGCAAATAATCAGGTTTAAAAGTGCGGCAATTGTAACACTGCCCCCCCCTGAAATACCAACTATTGAGCAATAGCACCCAGACACCTATAATGCGGTCTAACTTTGCAATAACTCCACACAGGATCCACATTGGCCAAAAAAAAGGGCAAGCCATCAGGCAACACCATTGCGCTCAACAAGCGCGCACGTCATGACTACTTCATCGAAGATACTTTCGAAGCAGGTCTTGTTCTACAGGGCTGGGAAGTCAAAAGCATACGTGCAGGCAAAGTAAACCTTGCTGAGAGCTATGTTCTACTCAAAAACGGTGAAGCTTTCCTCTTTGGTTGCCACATCACGCCACTATTATCAGCTTCAACCCATGTGGTTGCCGATCCAACTCGGACCAGGAAATTACTGCTGCATGATCGTGAAATAGCGCAGTTATTCAGAGGGGTTGAACAACAAAGCTACACCGTAGTTGCTTTAGCAATGTACTGGAAGAAAAACCGCGTAAAGCTAGAAATTGGTTTGGCTAAAGGTAAAAAGCTACACGATAAACGGGCAACTGAAAAAGATCGAGAGTGGAATAAAGCAAAAGAGCGCATAATGAAACGCCATTAAAGGATGTTTCTACTCACATAAAATACGTGTAAAGTAGTTGGTCCATGCAATTGTGGCATAACCCACATCATGCACAAAAACGATTTGTTATTATGCGAACAGTTCGGTAGGGTCTTGATTTATAAGCTTTTAAATCATGAGTAAGAATATTGAACATTCAGTATTCACCCACAAGAAAAGGTATTATCACTTGAAAGGTTACAGCACCATTTTTCTAGCATTGGCTTTAACAGGTTGCTCTTTTGTTGAAGATAGAAGTAACCAGCCTGTTGAAATCATTGATGTCAGCGATGGCACCCGTTCGGGTACGATGCGCAACAGCAAACAGCAATCGGAGACGATTCAGTATACTGTTCGCTCCGGTGATACTTTAGGCTCAATTGCAAAAAACATGCTCGGCAATGCACAGCGCTACTTGGAGATAGCCAAACTTAATAATATTGAGCCCCAAGCTCCCATCTATGTTGGCCAACAATTACAGCTTCCAAGCAAGGGGCTGATTCTAGTCAAGCCCAAGACGACTCAACAAATAGCCACTAAGCCTGACAAGTCAGCTGAAAGCAAAGCTCAGCCCTCTGAAATGGACAGCTTACTTTCACAACAACGCTACTACGATGCAATTGAATACGCTCGAGCCCAGGAAGACCTATCTGATAACAATGAGCTACAGGAAAGACTCATCATAGCTACCCAAAACCAGGTCCGACTGTTCCGTCAGGAAGGGCTTACCGGTGAAGCGGAAGAATTATTACAATTGCTCATCGACGACGGTCGATTATCAGAGTCCAGCCAGCAAATTTTATACTCTAACTTGGCAGCACTTAACGTTGAGCAAGACTTAGTAGAAGCCAGACAGCTTGCTGACCGACAAGAATTTGATGACTCCTATGACATCTTGCTTAGTGCCTGGCAGGTATCAGGAACAGAACTTGAGTCTAACGCCTTATTCACAGGAACCCGCAATAAAGTCAGTGAACATTACCACCAAAATGCACTTCAACTTTACCGTAATCAAGAGTTAGACGAAGCGCTAATTTATTGGGACAAAATTTTGGCCATAAATCCATCCGATGATTTGGCATTAGTTTATAAAGATCGAGTTAAATCCTTACAAGCAAAACTTGATTCTTTATAAAGTACCTTTCTTTACCACCAGTAAGCACAAAAAAAGCTGTCTTGAGACAGCTTTTTTTATGCTTAACATTATGCAACTGCAAAAACTAATCGCTATCCCGACCTGATTTTTTTTCAGCTTTAGACTCGGGTTTATCTTGCCCAATTATCATCGTTTTATCTAAATCAGTTATGGTTTCGAGCAAGCCCGGATCTGGGTTAGTGCTAATATATTGCGTCTGAGTTAAACCAGCTAATTTCTGTGAGAGGTCATTAACCTCTTGTTGCAAACGTCCAACCTCATCATGAGTATTAACTTTTAAAATATCAGCCTGGCCGTGGTTTCTAAGCTCTCGAATAACGTGTCGAGTCTCATTGACACGTTGAATAAAACGATTTGCCAGCCAATACACACCGGAGAACACTGCTAACATAATTAAAAACATCCAAATTATCATAGCCAATAACGATGACTGTGTAGCGCTTTTCAAGTTGCTTCGGCTAATGGCTATAAATGCATTACCTATGACTTTATCCTGATACTTGATTTGCGAGTCAAAAAGAACCACTTCCTGATCATAGTCGGTTAAATTAGAATATATTTGAGCATCTGATGTCTTCTGCTGTATTTGACTTGCAGGAGGTAATAAGAATGGCTTGCTAATTTGCTCGGGCTGACTGCTACTCTGTACGATACCATCCTTGTCACGGATTGAAAGATGCTGTATTTGGGAATTATCAGCAATATCCCGCGTCAACTCCTGTAAGGTAATACGCTCTTCAAGCAATAGAGGCTCTCTGGTTTCCTGAGAAATGATTTGCACCATTGAGTTTCCATAATCGAAAACCAATTGATTCATTAGCTGGTTCTGTTTGTTATAAACCCAAGCCATACCAAGAATCATAACCAGTAAAACCACAGCCGATAAGCTAATAGCCCAACGTGCCCGCATCGAAACAAAACGAATGCCCGCCAGGCCCTCTTTATTTTGAGTTAACTCCTTGGAAAGCGTTTCAATTTCTTCCAGTAACTCATCGCTTGTAGCATAACGGTGATCAGGATTCTTTTGCAGCAAACGAAAAATAATACTTTGCCACATAAAGCCCTGTTCAGAAACAATATTAATAGGTTGGGGATTTAAATGTAGAACTGCCTGCATCATGGCAGCATAATTTGGTGCCTGAAATGGAAGCTCCCCTTTCGTAACCTGATACAGAATCACGCCCAGTGAATAAAGATCCGTTTTAAAGTCTACACTATGCCCTGTAATTTGCTCAGGTGACATATAGGCTGGTGTGCCCATGATTTTATCTTTACTTTTACCGCCTTCATCCTCAAGAAAGAGATGCTCGACATGAGCAATACCAAAATCGGTAATTTTGAAACGCCGCCCACCATCAACAACCAGAATATTATCAGGCTTTAAATCTCGGTGAATCACACCATTTTGATGCGCATAATCAAGAGCCAAAGTTAGCTGTTTTGCCAGATCAGAGGCCTGCTCTAAAGTGAAAGTACCATGTTTCTGTAAGTAATCATCAAGATTTTCACCTTCCAATAACTCCATGGCAATAAAAGGTCTTTCTTGCCAAATTCCGACATCATAAATAGTCACGATCCCAGGATGCCCTAATCGACCAGCAGCTTTTGCCTCTCGTAGAAAAAGCTCGCGATACTCCTCTTTCTCCACCAATTCGTGTTTTAAGAGCTTTATCGCGAGCATACGGCCGATTTCAGGGTCTTCTGCCTGATAAACAACAGACATTGCCCCGCGGCCGATTTCTTTGACCAGTTTATAGCGCCCTATGCGCAATTCATTATCTTCAATCATTGATGATTACAAGAACAACCAGGCGAGCACCCCTAGCAAAATAACCGCAGCCACACCTAAAGCCCCTATCAACATCCAGTTCATCTCTTCTTTTTCTTCCTGCAGCTGTGCCTCGTTGCTATCCACTAAAGTAAAGAGAAATTCTGTATGACCAACTTGAATTCTGTCCCCAAAAGATAAAGTACGCTCAGAAACCTTTTCACCATTAACAATGGTGCCATTAGACGATAATAAATTAAGAATACGCCACTGCCCTTCAGAGAAAGTAATCTGAGCATGGGTTGAAGACGCAGCCGGATCGTATAAAGTCACGCTATTACCCTTTCCTCGCCCAATAACATTTTTACCATATTCTAATAAAAAGGCTTGGCCTGCATGAGGCTTGGTCGTTGCAAGTAGAGCAGGAACTTTCGTTCCATCATCTTCCAACTTTTGAATTTCCTCTTTGATCATCCTTTCTACTTGACTCGAATCGAAGACCAATGTTCCTTGTGGCCCCGCTTTATCTTCACGATACTCAGACTTTTGTTGTGAAGGATTTTTCTCAGAAGACATACCTACCTCACATTAACCTAATTTAAGGATTGTTTTGATTTTTGTTATAAACTTTTCGACTGGAGTTACTTTCTTCTTCGGCTTAGGTTCTGCTACTGGAGAAGAAATCAGCATTAAAGAAATATTATCGCTCCCCCCATTCTTACATGCTAACTCTACCAAATACTCAACCTTAGCCTGATTATCTCTAGGAAGCTTCAAAGCTGCAATAATTTCTTGCCTCGAAAGCTCTTCGTAAAGACCATCACTGGCCAATAACAAAGATTCACCATAGTCCCACTCACGCTTTAAAGAACCGATATTCAGCTGGTTTTCGTTCTCAATACCTAAGCATTGCGTTATCACGTGACGCTTAGGGTGAGTTTTAACCTCACTCTGCTGTAACAAACCGGCATTTACCAGTTTTTGAACCAAAGTATGATCTTCAGTTAACTGAGTTAATTCACCCGTTTCTTGATTCCATAGATAAGCACGGCTATCACCTACCCATGCAACTTCGTAATCAGAGCCATTGGATTGCACTGCAACCACAGTTGCTCCACGATCCTCTTGCTCATGACGATTATAAGCCTTGATCACCGAGTGAGCGGAATGAACCGCACTATGTAAATTGAACCCCTTAGAAATCGACTTCGAAATTTCTTCAACTGCGTATTGACTCGCCTGCTCGCCTTGTTTTAGACCGCCGACACCATCTGACAGAAGCCACAATCCCAACTCTGAGGATGCAAAAACCTTGTCATCATTATTCTGGCGCGACATCCCCTTATGCGACAGCATGGCATACTGTATTTTGGACGTTTGTATATTGCTCATTGTCCCTCCTGTTGCTCCAAAGGAGTGTAGCCGTTTGTTCTCAAAATGAATGTTAACCAAGCCACAATTTATCTTGAGCTACCCCCTTGATATTAATGTACTTAGCCCAATAATACACTATAATGGAAAAGAATCTGGGGACGATTTGGATTCGACGTGGATTACGAAACTCCAGGTGCATGCCGAGATGTCAGCGAATCTCGTAAAATCAAAGCTGAAACTTAATAGTTGCAAACGAAGACAACTACGCTTTAGCCGCTTAAGGCTAACTGTCTACTCTGAGCGTCCTTGGTAGGAGCTAGACAGTCAATACAGGGACTCGCAGGTAACTGTGCTCGGCAGCCAACTGTTAAACTTTCCTCGAGACCGTCTTTGAATGCCTGCCCATCGGCACGTCAAAGATTAAAATAATGATGGACCTAAGCATGTAGACCCTCGAGCAGAGGATTCGCGGACGCGGGTTCGAAACCCGCCGTCTCCACCAATACAAAACCTCAACTCGCAAGAGTTGGGGTTTTTTATTGGCTATAGATAGTTGGTTTTGGAGCCGCGGAGAGGGCGACCGCCAGGGCAGCTAATGCTCCATACATTAGCAATGCATTCCCCACATCCATGTGGGTCAAATACGGAAGTGCAGAAAATGCAGGAGCAATTTTCTGCGCGCAAACATTTAGCTCGGAACAATTTTTGACAGCTTTAGCTGGCCTGAGCGTAGCGAAGGCGAGGCTCAAGGATGAGCCGAGCAATCCCCGCCGTATTCCCAATTGATAAAAGGGCGAACCCAGTTCGCCCTTACAATGATTATCGGTTTGCTCCAACCCCATAGGATGGGTTAGGCAACAGCCGTAACCCATCAAACTAGTAGCTCGATGGGTTACACTTCGTTAACCCATCCTATGATTCTCTTGTAGCTACGGGAGCAATCAAATCTCAACGTCTGACAATTTTTGCAACCGTCTCATCAACCTTATTAATATCACCTACTTCCTGAAAAACAATTCGCCCCTGCTCATCTAATAAGGTGAAAACATTGGAATGCGCAACCTCATTATCTTCGCTTTTCTTATAACGAATATTTAGCGCCATAGCGAGGCTTCTTACATCCTGTTTATCACCCGTTAGTAGAGTCCAGCGTTCTGGGTTTAACTTTCTTTTTTCAGCGAACTCTTTAAGTACTTTCGCCGTATCACTTGCTGGAGTCAAAGATACCAAAACAAACTCTGTGTTATCCAAGATGTCTTGAGGTAATTTTTTCTCGATGTTCTGCATGGTTGCCACAATAGTCGGGCAGGTGTGCATGCAGTGTGTGTATATCAAGCTGACTACTTGTTGTTTACCGGATAGTGACTGGATATTAATAGTCTGTTCGTCTTGTGTCACCCACTCACTGTTTAGATGGTAAATGGAGTCATCTGGTAAACTTACTTTACCGTCCTCTGCGTAAACCTGCCCGCCTAATGCGAGCATCAGGATTACGGAACTCATCTGAAGCCATTGTTTCATGATTGCCTCTCTTGTTTATTGCTGATCGACATCAGCCGCGCAGCGAAATCCTAAATTTGGTAGTGCAAATTTAGCTTCTAAACTGCTCCTGAATCCATAGCGCATAAAAGCAGCATAATCACCTGGGTCTACCGCACCGCTTGCTCCACCAGCACAGAATAGCTTGGTATCAATGGTGCTATCTCCACGTGATTCACCCGTTACTAACGCTGAGTTAAAGTCTTCGGTCCATTCCCAGATTAAGCCATGCATATCATACAGACCCCAATAATTGGGCTGGTTTTGTCCGACCGGCGATAGTTGTTTCTGGCTTGGTCGGCTGTACCACATCAAGATCTTTTGCTTATAACCTTCTTCAACACTACCATCAGCTTGTGTTTCACTGGCTAACGCTGCCAGCTCCCACTCACTCACTCGCGGTAAGCGTTTACCTTGAGCCTGACAGTATGCATCCGCAGCAAACCAGGAAACATTGGTCACTGGACTGGAGCTAACCTCTTTAGGATAATCGGTATCCGATTGCCAGTGCTGTAGATAATGCTCCTCCACAAATACTTTCGGAGCTTGGTTTTTTGCCCACCCAGGATTGTCATTGATAAATGTCTGAAAGTCCTGATTGGTTACAGGGTGTCGGTCAAGGTAAAAATCATCCACCACCTGAATAGGACTGTCCTTACTCATGTACAACGGACGGTATTGACCACCTTCTACCAATTCCATTCCATCTGGAGCCCTGGCAACATCTTTCGCATACAGCAAGGCGCTGTCACTGACTCCCAAAAGAGCCAGTGATACAGCCAGTAGTTTTAAATGATGATTAAGCATAGTGCTTCAACCTTTAGCAATAGTGATTAGTGAGGCTTTTGGGCTCTAACTTTTTTCACTTGCTCTACAGAGATTTCACCACCTTTGTTATCCCAGCTATTAAGCAGATAAGTCATGACATTGGCGATCTCATCATCGCTTAATTGCATAGCAGGCATAACGCTGTTAAATGATTCGCCGTTGACTTTGATTGGACCTTCAAGGCCATGAACAATTGCTCGTACACCTCGCAACGGATCTTCATTTAGATAATCGGACTTGGCAACTGGTGGGAATGCTGAAGGAATACCTTGGCCATTAGGTTGGTGGCATGCCATGCAGTTAGCGTCGTATACACGCTTACCAAACTTGATCTTCTCTTCGATATTAGCAGCTTTTACTTCAACCACTTTTTTGTCAACGCTTTGCACCGCTGAGCCTTCTGGACGATAAATGCGGTCATCGATTTTGCCTGAATAAATTGCCTTGTCTTCTTTACCGGAAACAGCCAGCATACCTAAAGCACCCTTGTTGAAAGCACGGAAAATTGAGTGATCGACAAGAATCAGGTTACCCGGAACCTCCACTTTGAACTCTACAATCGCAGAACCGCCTGCAGGAACTAAAGTGGTTTGAATATTTTCATTCACAAGGTTGCCACCCTCGACATACACTTTGTCAAAGATTTCACCAATCACGTGGAATGAAGATACTAAATTAGGACCGCCATTACCGACATAAAGACGAACAGTTTCACCGACGTTAGCTTTAAGTGATTTATCGCCAGTTAAGCTACCGACAGCGCCATTGAAGACAACATAATCAGCATGCTCATTAATCGCTTTTTCCATATCAAAAGGCTGTAAACCAGGATCGCCATACTTACCTTTAGTATAGAAATCGCCTTGCATGACATAATATTCACGATCAACTTTAGGCAAACCTTCTTTTGGTTCAACCAAAATCAAGCCGTACATACCGTTAGCAATGTGCATTCCCACTGGCGCAGTTGCGCAGTGATAAACGTACAAGCCAGGATTAAGTGCTTTAAAAGCAAAGGTAGAAGTATGGCCTGGAGCTGTGAAGGATGAAGTAGCACCACCACCTGGGCCTGTTACTGCGTGCAAGTCAATATTGTGTGGCATTTTTGAAGAAGGATGGTTAGAAAGATGGAACTCAATCTCATCCCCTTCTTTTACGCGAATGAAGCTACCCGGTACAGTGCCGCCAAATGACCAATAAACATATTCAACACCATCGGCCATAGTACCTACTTTCTCAACGGTTTCTAACTCGACGACCACTTTGGCGTTGTGCTCACGCTCAATTGCAGGCGGAACCTCAGGAGGTGATGTTAAAATTGCCTGCTCAGTTGGTAGGTCTTTTGCCATTGCACCATTCATTAAGCTTAAAGTTGCTAAACCTAATAAAGTTTTCTTAAACAATTTATTCTTTAACATGGAAAGATCTCCTAGAATTACTTTTAACCAATATAACAAATACTTATTTTGAGGTTAGTATGAAGCAATGGTTAATCTACTAATTGATCTAGATCAGTAGAATTATCGATGCCAATAAAACAGACCGAGCATTGCTTTTCGCTTGATATGCCATACTAGACATATGTCCCTTCCAAAAAACTAAGCTATTGATTGTTTTAACTAAAAATGACACTGATAACTGTGAACAAACTCACTGGATGAGTAAAAACCCTAGTTTTCCTAGGGTTATATGAAGAAAGGAAGACTAGCAAAAAGAGGAAAGAGTAACCATTAATTGAACTTATCAGATGCAGTGTATCTTAAAGCCATATATTAGACATACCTTATTTAGTGGGTTGTGCTTATTTCTTTTTCCAATTAGCAGTTAACTCCTGAGCAGGAACTGGTTTGCTATATAGATACCCCTGGGCTACATCGCAGCCAAGACCGTTTAAAAACTCAGCTTGCGACTCCTCTTCAACACCTTCAGCAACGGTCTCAAGACCAAGTGATTTAGCTAGTTGTACAATAGCTTTGCATATCACTTCATCATTGGTATCAGTCCCTATATCTTTGATAAAGGAGCGATCAATTTTAAGGCGATCGAGTGGTAAGCGCTTGAGATAAGCCATACTGGAATAACCGGTTCCAAAATCATCCACCGCAAGCTTAACTCCCATTTCTTTAAATTCAGCCATCGCGATTGAAGCCTGCTTAGGGTCTTGCATAATGGTTGACTCTGTTAGTTCAAGGAATAAGCGTTCAGGTGCTACACCGAAATCTTTTAACACTTCTTTTACTTGCTGTGGTAATTGACCACTCTCAATCTGATGAACAGAAATGTTGACTGACAGGCTACCAACCTCTACCCCATCTTTACCCCACTCTATCATCTGCCGACAAGCTTCCTGTAGCACCCACAATCCTATATCACCGATTAAACCGGCCTCTTCTGCCAAAGGAATAAATTTAAACGGCGGAATTAGCCCCATCGTCGGGTGCTGCCATCGCACCAAGGCTTCCACGCCAACCATTTTTAAATCGGTAAAATCAATTAGTGGCTGATAATGAAGAATTAACTCATTGCGCTCAACAGCCATCCGCAGTGCATTTTCCAACATAAGGTCTTCATGCATCCCTTCTGACAAGCGGTCATTAAAAAACTCAAATCGATTACGCCCGGCACTTTTTGCGGAATAGCGCGCAATTTCAGCGTTTTTTAGTAAGGTATCAGGATCGCGACCATCTTCGGGATAAATGGCAATACCAATGCTGGCGGTGATCATCAGCTCATGATCGTCGACTCTTAGCGGAGCAGCAAAGCGTTTGAGAACTTTGCGAGCAATTTTGGAAACCCTGTTAACATCAATCTGTTCATTAATAACCAGTACAAAGTCATCACCACCAATACGAGCCAGAGTGTCATCCACCTTTAAAATATGTTTTAGCCGTTCCGCAACACGTAAAATAACCGCATCACCCACCTGGTAACTAAGCGTTTCATTGATCTTTTTAAAGCGATCTATGTCAATGCTTAAAATAGCAAAGCTCTCATGAAATTGTTGGCTGCGAGCTATTGCCTCCTCCAAACGTTCCTGTAATTTCTGTCTATTTGGTAAATGCGTTAAAGGGTCATATTGAGATAAGAAATTAAGCCTATCCTCTCGCTCATAAATATCCGTTAAATCACTCCAAGTACCGACAATTTCGGTTTCGTCCCGATTGCTTTGAGTGATGAGTTGTCTCTCATCTCTAATAAAGCGGGTATTACCTTCGGAATCATGAACCCGATACTCATGAACCATATGTCCAGTTTTAAATATTTCCTTAAATTGCTCCAACGTTTTTTGTCGATCTTCTTCATGAAGCACGCCAATCCACCACTCATGGCTATACAGCTGTTCTGGATAATAACCAAAGAGTCTTTTAACATTCTTACTAACCCAGACTGGCTTATAACCCAAACCATCTTGCTTAAGTTGATAAAGAACCACTGGACTGGCCTTGAGCAAATGATTAAAGCGTACATTGGTTTCTACTAACATTTTAGTGCGCTTTCCAACCTGCCACCTTAAAATCCCATTAATACAAAACATTAACACTATCATGCCCAAGCCAATGATTAAGGCCCACTTCCATAGCTTTGGAAGCCTAGGCTGCTGAACTGGCACCATCGTACTTTTAAGAGCCTCATAATAAACCGAATCCGGTTCTGCTCTCCAAGCCTCAATATGTTTATCAATGGCTTTTAATAGATCGTGATTTAGTCCTGCTGCAGTTGCATAAAATAGTCTGGCTGGATTAAGCATGACAGGGGTTTCTCTCAAATCAAACTGAGTTCCATGTATATCAGCAAACTGAACGTTGGTAATCACAGCATCAGCTTTTCCAGCCTTAACGGCTTGAAAGCCTTCAGTATAAGTATTAACGGGAACAGGTTTAAATCCAAGGCCATACCCCATCATCATTTTTTTCAAAGCAACTTCCTGTACAGACTGCCGTAGAACTGCAATTCGTACCCCTTGCAAGTCCGGAAGCCCCAAGATATTTAAATCCTTTCTGACCCATACTTCAGACCAACTATGAGTCACAGCAATTGAATGGAAGTCAAAGCGATGGGCGCGCTCATCAGTAATGGCCACATCAGGCATCAGGTCAATTGCATTGTTCGATAACAGGTTTAAACACTCACTCCATTCACAGTCGATATAGCTTAATTGCCAAGACTCTTCTTCAGCTATGGCTTCAAGCAACATAACAAAAAGACCATCAGGCAGGCCTTGAGCATTTCGATATATTTTAGGAGAGTTTTGATAGAGGCCGACCCTAACCTCACGAGCATTATCTGAACTTGAACCTTGAAAGTTCAAAACCATCGCAAGCGTTAATAAAATGACAAATATTGCGCTGATACCTATTTTATAAGCCATGTTCTATTCCCACCCATCCGCATCAAAGGTTTCAACCACAACTCGGTTTCGTCCTTTATCTTTAGCCTGATATAAGAATTCGTCGGCTCTATGAAGCCATTTTTTCACCGTGTCCACTTTAGGTTGATATTCAGCAACACCAATACTGATAGTTAGCTTAATGCTCTTACCGCCAATCACAATACTCCCTTCTTCAATATGCTGGCGTAACCTTTCTGCAACTTTCGCAGCTGATCGAATATTCGTTTCTGGCAATAATAATGCAAACTCTTCACCACCAATACGCCCGAGTAAATCAGACGGTCGCATGATCTCTTTCGCAAGCTTCACAAAATCTTTCAAAACTTTATCTCCCGCCTGATGGCCATATTGATCATTAATTTCTTTGAAGTGGTCAAAATCAATCACCATTAAACATAAGTCTGTACTATTGCGAGCAGAACGTGACATTTCTTCTTCAGAACGCTTCATGAATTCACGGCGGTTAGCAACACGCGTGAGCGAGTCGGTCGCCGCTAACTCTTCGAGCTTCTGATTAACTACTTTTAACTCAATCAATGCTCGCTCTGATTTTTTCTTTTCCCGAATAATTTGCTGAAATAGTTCAGTTTGACTATATATCGTTTTAAAAGATCCTGTTGTTAGAAATGCTTGCACAACACCAAAGCTCAAGAGTAAAAACCCCGAGGCAAATATAATATGTGCCAACCACCATTGATGGTCCCATACTGTTCCAATACTGAACGACAAACATGATAACGCAAACCAAACCATGGCTACTCCATATTGTAATGGCATATAACCACGAATATTTTGCACTAACATCCAAAGAACAGCGCCTAAAAATAGACTAATGGAAAGGTACTCAGTTAACAGACGCCACCAGTTCAACTCAAAGTGAGTTACATGTGCCGCTTGATAGACCAACAAAGCGATAATCACGAATATAATAATCGCTATTATAAAGTCTCTGCCTCGAATGGTGCCTGGTTCAATCATCTCGCCATATTTCAACATGGCAATCAGGAAACAAAAAGCAAGAACCAACCTTGAGGCGGGGCCAAACAAAAGGAAAACCCAGACATTTTCTGCGCCATGATGAGTCAAAAAACCATGAGGAGCATAGATAATGGTGAAACCCAGAAAGCCATAAACCAACCAGCGTAGTAATACCTCACCGGTGGCAACATAACATCGCCAAGTTATGTAAGTCAGAAATGCACTGAACAGGGTTGATATGCCAATCGCTACCACATGAAAGTTATGAGCAACAAAAACATCTTTCGAGGTGGTTTCATAATCAATGTAGAGAATTAAAGATAAGGGCAGGAAAGCTAACAAAACGATTATGAGTCGACTGTACCAGGCAGCGAACAATCTGACGCCTTCATTTTTTATTTGTTCACGCTCCAATAGTGACTCCTTTTAGTCCCTGAGGGTTGCGACTAAGCTTAATATTTCCTTAAACTTGTATATGACCTCTAAAATACTACCATTAGTAACAGTTAGCGCAAAGTCATTGTTTTATATGGCCGTTACAGTATTAGCATCCTCTAAAGCACGCTCTCTTACAATTACCTTTGTGACTTTTTTTATGAAATAGCTACAATAGGCACCATTCGAATGCTCTGATTCAACTGAACTAAAAAAATACTTTAATAGGAACATTATGCTTGTTGCGATTCTAGCCGTAATTTCAGGGTTAGCTTTATTGGTCTGGAGTGCCGACAAATTTGTTGATGGTGCTGCCTCAACGGCTCGTCATTTTGGTATGCCGTCCTTGTTAATTGGCATGGTAATTGTCGGATTCGGAACCTCAGCACCTGAAATGGTGGTTTCTGCGCTAGCCGCTGCCCAGGGAAACCCAGGGATCGCCTTAGGTAACGCCTTTGGTTCGAACATTACCAATATTGCACTCATTCTTGGCTTAACTGCGGTCATCAGCCCGATTGCCGTGCAATCAAAGATTCTGCGCAAAGAAATGCCGCTTTTAATGCTGATGACGATATTGGTCATAGGACTATTATGGGATCTGGATATTTCACAATTAGACGCCATCATACTGCTAATTGGTTTTGCCGGTTTTATGGGTTGGTCCATCTGGCAGGGCATGCAAAAAAAACCGGACTCCCTTGCTACCGAAGTCGAACAGGAAGTCAGCCAACATACTATGCCTCTTAAAATAGGGATACTATGGCTGGTGGTAGGCTTAATTCTGCTGGTTGCCAGCTCTCGACTTCTGGTCTGGGGCGCAGTTGAAATTGCGCAAGCCTTTGGCGTCAGCGATATTATTATCGGGCTGACCATTATTGCAGTGGGTACCTCACTTCCCGAACTGGCCTCCTCCATCATCGCCATTCGAAAAAACGAGCATGATCTCGCGCTCGGTAATGTTATCGGCTCAAACCTGTTTAATACCCTCGCCGTAGTTGGTATTGCCGGTGCCATTCATCCGCTGACGGTTGATTCAGAAGTTCTCTGGCGCGACGCCATGTTCATGGGTGTACTGACCCTGTCGCTATTTGTTATTGGCTACGGGTTCAGGGGCGAAGGACGCATCAACCGAGTCGAAGGCGCGGTACTGCTAGCTGCCTATGTCGGTTACACGACCTATCTGATCCGCTCAGTGTTTTTATAATCTCACTGAACATCCGGTAGTGACAGGACAGACTTAGCGCCCATTGCCAAATAAAGAGAAACACTGTTGATTAATTGTTGCGATTGAGCGTCAATCAACTGCATTTGTGTCGATAAGTATTGCTGTTGCGCTAACAGCAGCTCAATGTAACTGGCCGCTCCGAGCTCATGGCGCCTTATTATAATCTGCATGGCTTCTTCTGAGCTCTGGCTAGAGTGAGCTATCATATCTAACTTTTGCGCATCATTTTCAAGCTGACGTAAGGTATCTGCAACTTCCCGTAACGCCTCCAGAACCACATATTGGTAATTACTGGTGGCCGCCTCAAATTCAGCTAATGCCGCCCGTTTTTCCGCCGGCAACCCAGGGTTAAATAATGGCTGAGTTAATTGTCCTATCAAGGACCAGACCGCAGATTCCCCACTGAACAAAGAGGCTGTCGATAGTGCCTGTGAACCTATCTGACCATTCAGGTTTATGTTTGGGTACATATTGGCAATGGCAACACCATACTCGGCATTAGCCGCCTGCATAAGTGATTCTGCAGCTTGTATATCAGGCCTTTGGCGAGCCAGTTCTGATGGAATGATCAATGGCAGATTTTTCGGTAAAGCAAAATCCCGTAGAGTAAATTTAGCAGTTATTTCTGAGCCAGGGTTTTCGCCAGCCATGGTAGCTAACAGATGCTCGGTCTTTTGAATTTGATTGCGCAATACTGGAATATTGGCACGCGTCAGTTCAACTTCAGACTGCAACATTAAAACCTCATGTTTTGAAACCTGACCTAACTCGAGTTGCTGCTTAACGATATCCAGTTGCTGCTCCTGTTTTTCTACCAGCTGCTCAGTAGCTTCCAGCTGACTTCTTAACTTTGCCTGATTAACTGCGGTATTAATCACCGTTGCCACCAAGGCTAGCTGCGTTGCCTCCAGCTCATAACGCTGATAATCCACTCGCGAAGCCAACGCTTCCAAGGCACGACTGTTACCACCCGATAAATCCAGTTGATAGCTAACATCTACACCAGCATTGTAGATACTAAATTCCTGAGGCGAACCCTGCTGTCCAAAAACTCCAGGATTAAACCTTTGTCTCTGTGCGCTGATATTGGCATCAACTTTAGGGTAACGTGTAGTGCCAACACGAGCCTGAAACAACTCTTCCGCGCTGCGTAATTGTGCGTTGGCGGCTAATAAACTTGGGTTTTGAGATAATACTTTTTCGACTAAAAGATTGAGCGAATCTGACTTAAACTGGCGCCACCACTGCTGCTCAGTTGCATCAACCCATTGCAACGTTTGACCAGTGGCCAATTCTTTATTATTACCAACCACAACGGCATCATCGCTAGCTGTGTATTGAGAGACCGATGGCGGTTCAGGTACTTTAAAGTCAGGAGTCACAGCGCACGAAGCCACCGTTGATAGTAACAATAAAGTAAGTGGGAAGCGGATATTCATTAGCGGCTACCTATAAAAGTGATCCACAAAAGGCTGTTTGAATTTTTGGTGGCAGGCGACGCAGGACTGCAATAAATCTGCATAGGTTTTTATGACAGCATCACCCTCATTTTTTTCTGCAACTTCTTTTAACATCATTGCAGTATCGTGTGTCACACCATCCAGACTCTTAAATGCTCCAGCATCCGTGCCCATAAAAGATAAGATACGCATTTTTTCAGTCATAGGCGGTTGCTCGTGATCAGCAACCAGCGGCGCAAGATCCGCCACAGCAACCAAATCTTCACGAATAATGGCGCTGGCGATACGTTGCATATTGAGCTCTAGATCCTGCATGATTAGTCGCAGTGCCATTGGCTCAACATCACTTTTTCCCTCGTCCGCTGTTTCTGCAGCACTCAACTGCAAGGGAATACTGCTTAGGCCAATAGCCACACTCATCAGTAATGTTTTCATAGGCGTTGCAAAATTTAGTTTATTCATATTACTGTCCTCATCGTTTATAGATCAAAGGCTCTGCCCTCGCCTTTTTCTTCGTAAGTCACACCGTCACGAATATGATAAATTCGTTTAAACGTCGGAATAATTTTTTCATCATGTGTCACTACAATAATGGCTGTTTCAAACTTCTTGGCCATGTCATTCAGAATTTTTATCACCGCCAATGCTCTCTCACTGTCCAGTGGCGCTGTTGGTTCATCCGCCAAAATCACTGGAGGCCGATTGACCAGACCTCTGGCGATAGCAACCCTTTGTTGCTCACCACCGGATAATTGCGACGGCATGGCCTTAGCCCTATGTTGCACATCGAGCGCTTCCAAAAGAGCTAAAGCACTATTTCTCGCCTCTTTGTTTGCGACTCCGGCCAGCATCGGTGGCAGAGCAACATTGTCGGTGACATCCAAAAATGGAATCAGGTAAGGTGCCTGAAAAACAAAGCCAATTTTGTCACGACGCAAAGCGCGAATATCTTTGACTTTCCATCCTTTGTCATAAATAGTCTCATCACCCAGAATCATCGTTCCCGCCGAAGGTTCGATCACAGCACCCAAACATTTTAATAAGGTACTTTTACCCGAACCGGAGGGACCAATTAAGCCCACCACCTCGCCCGGCGCAACCACCATGTTCACTTCTTTTAAAGCATCAACTGCAGTGTCTCCTGAACCATATCGCTTTCTTAACCCTTCGATGCGAATGCCTTTGCCACTCATGCTAGCCTCCCACCGCTTCAGCCGGATCAACTTTCAATGCAGCTCGAATCGCAATAATGCTCGATAAAATACAAATAATAACTACCGCCAGGAATCCTGCTGCCGAATCCATAGGCTCCAGCAACACATATTTTGGAAAAGCCGGAGCACCAAAAGTCGCTGAAATTTTTCCCACCACAAAACCAATAACTCCCAGCGCAATAGCCTGCTGTAAGATCATTCCAGCAATTGTTCTATTTCGTGTACCGATTAATTTTAATACTGCAATTTCTCGAATCTTTCCCAGAGTTAATGTGTAAATAATAAAAGCAACAATGGCCGCACTGACCACCGCAAGGATTGCGAGGAACATACCTATCTGCTTAGCAGAGGTTGCAATCATTTTTCCAATCAAGATGTCCTCCATGTCCTGACGAGTGTAAACGGTTAAACGTTTCCATTGCTCAATAGACTGTGCGACCTCTTTTGGTGAATAGCCTTTTTTAACCTGTACTAACACAGAATTAACATAAGGATTATTGGTTTGTGAATGATTTAAAGCGTCTAGCAATCCAGGCGCGCCAGGCTGAGTAAACTCAGGATTCTGCGCATTGCGACGGCGTTGCTCGAGGATGGCATCATTGTCCTTCAAGAACTGGGCTTCCTGTGCATCTTTAAGGGGAATAAAGACCATCGGGTCACCGTTTGATGACACCATCCTGCGAGTCAAACCAACAACCGTATATTGATTGCGCCGAATCTTTAAGGTATCGCCCACTTTAAAGCCAGTTGCTTCGTCTGCAACGGCTTCGTAATGACCACGAGTTATTTGTCGACCATTAATTAAATAAGGCGGCCACCCTGGCTGGCCAGGTTGTCCTGCAGCAATACCCGAAATCATGCTACGCACATCTCGGTCACCATGCCTGACCTGCATCGTCAGGTAAGTGACATTGGCAGTACGAGCGACTCCGGGCATACTCTGAATGCCTCGCCATTCGTCGTCATAGATGCTGGATGATTCTGCATAGGGCCCGAGCGTATTTTTTTGTACCACCCAAAGATCGGCTCCACTGTTATCCAGTAATACTTTGGCGTCATCGACCATGCCGCGATATACGCCTGCCATAATTAGAGTCACCCCTATTAACAGACCAAGACCGAAGCCTGTGAACACAAACTTGCCCCAGGAATGCAGAATGTCACGACCAGCCAGACTGATCATTTTGCTTCACCAACCAGCTGCTCGACCACTTTGATACGGCTATTGTCAGTCAGTACTTTTTCGCTATAAAGCACCACAGAATCACCCACCGACAGACCACTTTGGATCTCAACCAGACCATTCAAATCTGTCGCCCCGATAGAGACAGGTGCGAACTCAAGATCACCATCGACAATCTTCCAGACGCCCAGTTCACCATCAATTCTCTTTAATGCTGCATTAGGTATCACTGTATTGGCGGGAAGTGCTTCCAGCTCAATAGTTACTTCCGCTAGCTCTCCGATTGACGGCAAGGGTTGTGGCAAAGCGTCAAAAGTAATCTTAGCTAAGAACTCTTCCGTTACCGCATCAGCGATAGGTTCGACTCGATAAATTTCACCCAGTAATTCAAGGTTAGATTTAGAGCGTAACTTGATATGAGCTTTTAACCCTGTATTCAGTCCTGTTGCGTGAATCTGATCGAAGCGCACA
>Ga0209692_10000352_pt1 | contig 123526 bp, 115 predicted proteins | sample tdDd472_FD_187129 | JGI IMG/M metagenome (GOLD analysis project Ga0209692, IMG submission 187129) | Marine sediment microbial communities from the Atlantic coast under amendment with organic carbon and nitrate - tdDd47.2 (SPAdes)... | ecosystem: Environmental > Aquatic > Marine > Coastal >... | reverse complement strand
TTTTGTCCTTACGCACTGTGCCTGTTTGCTGCCGTGCCGGTTCACGCAAGGTGAATAAAAGGAGCGCAAACGGCAGACCGATTAAACCGACAAACAGGAATGCAAACTGCCAGGGTGCGATCTCGCCGACTATCGGGAAGTCCAGATTGTCGACGCTTTTCGACCAGACGATGACGCTGGCACCCAATAGAGAGGCTATGCCGGCACCCAGTGATACCGCGCCCGAGTAAAATGCTACCGGCTTGCCGCGTTTGTCTTCGGGAAAGCTGTCGCCAATGATGGACAGTGCACATGGACTTAAGGTTGCCTCGCCGACGCCTACAGCAACCCGGGCGATAAACAGGTGCACAAAGGACTTAGCCAATCCGGATGCGGCTGTAGCCAGTGACCAAAGCGCCGCACCGATGCCCACGATGATGTTGCGCGGCTTGCGGTCGGCCAGCCAGCCAAGCGGAATGCCCATCGTGGCGTAGAACACGGCGAAGGCAGGCCCGAGCAGCAAACCGATTTGCGTGTCGCTGAGGCTCAGGTCAGCTTTGATAGGCTCGACCAGCAAGCCGAGTATGTAACGGTCGACGAAAGAGATGATGTACACCAGCGTTAACAGAACGACGGTGTACCAGGCATAAGCTCTGCTTGGCAGCGGTTTGCTCACGCTTACTTCGCCGGAATGTAGTAGAGAACTACGAGATTGCCGTCAGCATCATTCACACCGACTTCGCGACCGATGCGGCCATCGTGTGTTTCCAGTACTTCCTCTTCGTGCACATTAAAGCCTTTTGCCTGACAGTCAGCTACTACTCCGTCGATGTCCGGCATTTCCAGAACGATGGCGGCGCGCTTCGGGGCCGGGTGCGGATCTATACCGGGCTCTTTAATCTCCGTCAGTGCCATGACGCGGGGCTGCTCCGGTGTGCTGAGTACCGCGAAGCGCATATCGGAGTCACGGTTGATCTCGAAAACCGTGTAACTGTAGGAAGCGTCTTCCGAGTCTTTCACGAAGGCTACTTCAAAGCCCAGTATGTCGCGATACAGCTCCAGCGCACGGTCTAAGTCGCTGACCAAATAGTTGGCGCGCTGAAAGCGCACTTCACGTCCGGCTGACATGATTTTCTCCTTATAGCTTTAACTACAGTTCCGGCTAAATACTTGGTAGCGGTGGCCACTCATTCTGTTCGCCGCGAACTTTGCAGACTTGTACCCCGGTGTTTTTGCCCGAGTACAACTCGGCGAGTGCCTCCGGCATTTTTTCAAAGCCGTCGACAATGTTTTGCACAGGTTGCATTTCACCCACACGAATCCAGTCTGCCAGCCTGTTCTCGGCCGCGGGAAACAGATGTTCGAAGTTGTAGATAAAAAAGCCGTTCATCGAGCCGTTCACGGCACGCAGGTTGGTGTAATTCGGCGGGCCTTTCTTTTCGATGTCGGTGTACTCGGCGATAGATCCGCACAGTACGATACGGGCACCCATGCGCAGGTTCTCAAGCGCCGCTTCCAGAATAGCGCCACCGACATTGTCGAAATAGATGTCTATACCCTGCGGGCAGAGTGCGGCCAGCCGGCTGCCAACGTCCTCGTTCTTGTAATCGATAACAGCGTGACAGCCGAGGCTTTCAACCAAAGCACATTTGTCGGGCCCGCCCGCAATGCCGATGACCCTGCAGCCGAGAATCCGGCCAATCTGCACCACGTTGGTGCCGACGCCACCTGCGGCAGCTGACACTACCAGTGTTTCACCGGGCTGAGGCTTGCCGCATTCCATCAGTCCGCAGTAGGCGCTGAATCCATTCATGCCCGTGACTCCGGCACCGTAGGATAGTGGCAGGTCGGTGTTCTGCATCTTGATAAAGCGTTCACCGCGGGTGCCGCGGGATGCTTTCCACGTTTGCCAGCCAAGTTGTCCGTGCACGATGTCGCCAACGGCAAAGTCGGGGTTGTTGGACTTCACGACCTGAGCAACGCCGCGCCCGTGCAGTACGTCGCCGATATCGAGAGCGCGCTCTCCGGCAACGCTATGGCCCTGCATGTACATGCGCATGACTGGCCGCACACCCAGATAGAGTGTGCGCAGCAGAAACTCCCCGCCATTGATCTGCGGTATCTGTTCTTCGCGGTACTCGAAGTCGGAAGGTTTGACGTTGCCATCCGGGCGCGCGGCGATGCGCCACTGGCAATTCATTGCTTCGTTCATAAGCGCGTCCTCCGCCCGGGTTAAGGCCCCGGGGTCAGTTCTTCAGCCTGAACTGACGAGTTGGTTTATTTCGTAGAAGTGACCGTCGGGGTCGAACAGGGAAACGCCGATGAAGTTCTTCATGCTGCCATCGGCGCCTTTAATAGACCACTCGTGTGGAGCGGCATGCACGCGCGTGCCAAGCTCTACCGCTTTGTCGTGCGCGGCTGTTGCGTCGTCGCTGGCCACGACAAAAGTCGGATTACCGTAGGTCACGCTGACCGGGATTTCTTCAGGCGCCGGCATCGGCGGGTCTATCCACTGCAGCAGTCCGATCATACCGATGACCGGGTCTTCGGCTTTGAGAATGATCAGATGGGTTTTGTCACCGGCTTTGCCGGCCGCCATGCCTACGCCTGACAACTCGACTTCATCGTTGTAGTACTCGGTCATGCCCAGTACTTCGGTGTACCAGCGCAAGGACTTTTCCATATCACGCACGATCAGCGTGGTTCTTTTTATGACATTGCTCATGGTTGTCGTTCTTTATAAGAGTTTTTAGTTCGGTGTTTCGACGATGCTGACTTCGCAATCGGCGGCGCCGTCACGCAGCTTTTTGGCCTCCTGGTACTCGGGGGAGTTCCAGAAGTCGAGAATGGTTTGTTTGTCCGGCCATTCGGAAATAACGACGGACATGCCGGGCTTCATATTGCCTTCGAGTACTTCTGCGCCAGGAGCGCGGATCAGGTATTTGCCGCCGAACTGCGAAACCAGTTTGGATGCAGCCGGGGCGTAATCCTGAATAAACCGGTCACGGTCGGTAATGTCGGCGTAAACAATCATGTATGCGGCCATGCTTCTATTCCTTCTTGTAAGCCTGCTTCCCCAAAAACTAACTTCAGAATCTGTTTCAGGGAGTTGCTTCAGGCTGTCAGGTCGTTCTGGGTTTCCGCTTCTTCGGCGTGCACCCGAAGGTTTTCGAGTTGAGCTGTTAAGTCGTCGATGCTGCCGATGTCGAGGCCGGCACCGTCAGTAAAAAAGTGGGTCAGCTTGCTTTGGCGTTCCCGCAGTATGTCCATCACTTCCGTACCGCGCTCAGTCAGCAGGATCAGTTGTGAGCGCCGGTGATCAGGGTTTTCGGTCAGTTCGACCAGACCGCCCGCTTCGAGCTTCTGTACTGTTTGTCTGGCGCTTTGCCGGCTAATGCCGATGCGGCGCGCCAGTTGCGAAGTGGTCAGCGGCTGATGCCTGATCGCGGCAATGGCCTGCCAGCGACCAGTCGATATCTCGAGATCTTTCGACAGGCCTTCAGCTGTCGACAGCAACTGACCATTGAGCCGGAATACTGCGCCTACCAGTCGTTGGAAGGCGCGTACGTATTCTTCTTCGCTTTGTTTAGTGTCCGCGGGCATTACCGGTCTCTTTGGCGCCGCGCTCGTCGAGTACCTTCTTGAAGTAGGTCCAGCTGGTTTCGTTCGGACGGTCATCATCAACCGGCGGTGCTTCGCGGTACTTCGGATAACGCTCATCAATGAAGTCGAGCATGATCTTGGGCAGCTGGTCGAAGCTGTCGAGTTTCCGGCCGGCGGTATGGAAGTACATGATGCCGGCCCGGCCGCGCATTTCCATCCACGGCAGCCAGTCGGAAATGCGAACCCAGCCAATGTGAATGTCGGAGCTGTCGCCTGCGTCCAGTTTCAGGTCATCGGTGTGACCCATGAAATTGAACATCTCCGTGGCGTGATAGGTGCCGCCGACGAACTTCTGATAGTCACCACCCAGAGGGTTGTTGTAGAACAAGGGTATCGGTGCTGACATCCACCACTGGTTACCAATGGACTGCACGGGCAACACCATGGGTGAGCCGTCTCTGTTTTTCTCGAACGAAGGCGGCTGGTTCACGGGATCGTTCTCGACATGGATCACACCGACCGTTTCGCCGGTCCACGGGTTTTCCCAGGTATCGATCAGCTCGCCGGTGACCGGGTCCTGATAAAGCAGAATCTCCCGGCTGACCATGCGGTAGCCTTCGCCGCGTTTCGGATCTTTTACCGTGACGCACTGACGAATGTTCATGCCGGTAACTTTAAACAGCAGCTTGTCACGTTCACCCGGTACGCGACTGAACACAGTGCCGGTCCAGCCGTACGTCGCCGGAGTTTCATCCTGCAGTGAGCATTGAATGCGGCGGGATGCTTTCAGAGCTTCAAGTCCCGGCTCCGGAGCAGCAAAGCTGTCAGATGCCGCCACAAAGCCCATCGCCAGTAAGCCGCCTAAGGCAATGCGTTTAAGCAGAGTTTGGGAAGGTGCAGTCTTTATTAAGGCCTTGTTTTTCATTGTTGTTTCTCCGTTTCCGGCTGCGTTGCCAGCGTTAATTCGCGTGACGGCCAGTGAAAAGGGTCGCATGCAGTTTGACAGTAAACTGACATATTGACAGTTAGTTGTCAAAAAGAGTATGTTCGGTCAAATGGCGTTTTTTCCGCTGTGCATGGCGAAGCCGTAACGCAGCGAATAGAGACGTCTGACAGGAGCAGAAAACACAGTGACTCACGAACAGAACAGACTCCGCCCGGAGGGAAAGGCAAACGCTTTTGAGCGGTTTGTTACGCCGGCAGTAGTGACTTTGGCCGCAGCGGTGATGCTTGCAGTATGTATGCCGGCGAAAGCGGCGGACTCGTTAAGTGATGATCTGAATCTCTTTCTGCAGTGGTTCCCCGGTGAGTACGATAACTACGAACAGCACTGGCAGGACCTGGAAGATAAAGTTGAACAGGTGCATGAACACATCCATCACATCTTTCTCAAAGTTGATGCGCCGCAAGTCGGTGACAATGTGTTCTTCGTACAGCAGTACATGGATGGCGACCCGTCCAACGTCTATCGCCACCGGCTTTACAGCCTGACGGAAGACAAGCAAGAAAATGCGATCCGGCTGACTATCTACTCCTACAAAGATGAGCCCAAATACCTGAACGCTCATCTGAACCCCGCCATTCTTAAGGCTCTAAGCAAAGATGAGCTGATTGAGCGTCCGGGCTGCGAGGTTTTCTGGAAGCTCAATAATGAAGGCTACTTTGACGGTTACATGAAAGAACGTGCCTGTTCTTTTGTGTCTCAGCGCAGCGGTAAGAAAATCTATATCACCGATACGCTGCGTCTAACCGAAGACGAAATATGGATTCAGGATGAAGCGTTCGATGAGCAGGGCAACCGTATCTTCGGCAACCTGGCGGGCATTCCGCACAAGAACCGCAAAGTGCGTTACTTCAGTGGTTGGGCGGGCGTAAAAGTTAAAGGTCCTGCCGCTACTACTGAAGATGACGAGTGGCACTTCAACAGTGAAGTTCTGATCCACAACGAAGGCCATATCGTGCCGATTCTGACTGAGGGCGGTGAGCCCAGTGGCTACTCCGTGCAGCTGGCGCAGCTGACCTATCAGAACGTGCCGACACCGATTCAGACATTAAAGATTGTTGACGACGCCACGGGTGAGGCGGCTGTCTACAGTTGGGCCAATGTGGGCGCTGACCGCATCGGTATCAATGTTCGTTGGGCGCAAACGGGCCTGACTTTGAGTGAAACCCAGTATGGATTTGACGTTGAAAGCGCTGAATAGCGTTAAAGATGCTCTTTGGTAGAGGCTTTGTTTTCATAATCAAATCAATGCTGTTATAAATTTTTGGACTTGTTCGTGAGGGGAGAAAACTAATGAACATGCGACAAAGAACAGCCTGGCTTCTGGCCGCCGTGGTTGGCGGACTAAGCGGGCAGGCTAATGCAGAGGTGCTTGAGGAGATCGTCATTACCGCGCGTAAGACGAGCGAAAGTCTCATGGACGCGCCTCTTTCTGTAGGTGTTATCGGTGCGGAGACTATTCGTGAAGCGAATATTCAAAACATCAATGGCATCGCTAACCTGACGCCTAACCTGAAGATTAATCAGGCTTTCGGTGCTCAGGGTGACCGTCCGGTCATTCGTGGTCTGTCATCTATTTTCACTTCTCAGGAACTCGCCGGTTACTTCGTTGACGGGGTCTGGGTTTCGGGTTCCCTGCAAACCTACGATCTTTCGAACGTGGAACGTGTTGAGGTGATCAAGGGGCCGCAGTCTGCAACCTTTGGTCGTCGTACCTTCAGTGGTGCGATCAACTATGTCACTTCAGGACCGTCGGAAGATCTGTCCGGTAACATTCAGGCGCAGGGCGGTACCAATGGTCTGGGCCTGATTCAGGGTGCTATTTCTGACACCGTCGGCATGTTCGGCTACCGGGTTACAGGCCGCGCCTACTCGAAAGACACCCAGTGGAAAGGCAAGAACACTGCTGCTGATGTCGGTAACGGTGTGCCTGACGTAGGCAAGATTGAGCAAAGCAGTGTTAACGGTTCATTTGTGCTGTCACCGACGGACGCCATGGACTTCACGCTAAACCTGCAGTACTCGAAAATGGAAAACGATCATTACGCCATTCTGTTGCAGCGTAATGACGCCAGTAACTGCTTCTACAACAATGACCCGAACGATTACGGTGACGGCGACCAGACCGCTTCTTACTACTGCGGTACTGTGTCAACCGATCAGCCGTTGTCTATCGGTGGTGGTATCGACGCCGGTCTGTACGGCATTGATGAGAAGCGCGTTCGTACTTCATTGGTCTGGGATTGGGAGCTTGATGCCGTCTCAATCCGTTGGGTTAACTCCTACAACACCCGCGATTTCACATCCGGTGATGACCAGACCTTTGGTGGTAACGCTACAGGCTCTCCGTTCAATTTTGTAAATGCGTTCCACTCAACTTCGTTTGAAGACGCTAAAGACTTCAGCAGTGAGTTCTGGCTGCGCGGTGGCGAAACGATTCGCTGGGCTGCAGGCGCTTACTACTTCAACGAGCAGAAAGACATCGGTGGTGCTGATGGCTTCGCGTTTACTGCAGCGGACTATGGCATCAACGATGCAGAAAACATCGCCTTGATGGGTAGCATCGACTGGGACTTCACTGACCGTTTGACCGGTAGTTTTGAAGGTCGTTACGCACAGGACAAGATTACTCAGGGCGAGGCTGATGAAGGCGATCCGCTGGATCCTTTCAAGGAAACCTTCAAGAGTTTCACCTATCGTGCGACCTTGTCGTATGACGTGACCGACAACAACATGATCTACGGTAACGTCTCGACGGGTGTTTTGCCTGGTGGCTTTAACACCGATCCTTTGTTGGTGGCTGAACGCCCTGATCTGGTCAAGATCGACGAGCAGGACCTGACCCAGTTCGAGTTCGGTTTGAAATCGGATATCGGTGATTCGGTTCGCCTGACCTGGGCCTTGTACTCACTGTTGTGGGAAAAACAGGCGCGTAGTCAGGTTGTTGAGATTGATAACGGTCAGGAAATCGAGCTGATCGGTTATCAGGCTAACGAAGGTGATACCAGCATTCTTGGTACGGAAGCCATGTTGAACTGGTTTGCTACCGAGAACCTGAATTTCGGCGTCGGCTTTGCGTATAACGACACTGAAGTTAAAGACTTCTGCTCGTTCGACAAGACCGATAAAGAAATCAACGGTGCTCCATTGGCCGGCGTAGGTGTGGATCCGGAAACGATCTGTACCGACCTGTCGGGTGCCAAAGCACCGCTGGTTCCGGAATGGGAAGCTACAGCTAACGTTGCTTACAGCACGATGTTTGCCAACAACTGGGTGTTCTCTACCCGTTGGGATCTGAGCTATCAGGACTCGCGCTTCATTCGTCCGGTGAATCTGGCGAAGACCGGTACCGAAACGATCTTCAACGGTACGATCGGTATCGGTATGGACTGGTGGCGCGTCACTCTGTGGGGCCGCAACCTGCTGGATGAAGATTCTGCGGTTTCCGGTCTGCGTTACATCGACGCGCCGGACTTCAGTATCGAAACCGGTCGTTCATTTGCTGTAACACCGCGTCCTGAACGTGAATTCGGTCTGACGGTCGACTTCAAGTTCGGTGGCGATAAAGATTCTTTCTAAGCTCGCTTAGAAGGTTCTTCACGAACAGGCCCCGCTCATCGCAAGATGGGCGGGGTTTTTTGTGGAGTTAACTGACGGCCTCGAACAGCTCAATCCATTCGCCGTTTTCGCCGCGCAGTATGCAGCAGTCGATGTCACCGTAGGGCGCGTACTCACGCTTGGCCAGTGGTGCCACCCAGTTAAGCCCCGGCTTTTGTTCAAGTGTTTCGACAAGTCCCGCAAGATTACTCACAGGGAACCGCAAACTGACGATACCCTTGTTAGGCATGCGCGTCTGCGCCGAGAAATCGCGGCCGTTAATGGTTGGCAGTTCAATAAGCTCGATCATGCCGACATTACCGCTGCGCGGGTGCATGATGTTGAGCCGGGTGGGGATGTCGGCTGCAACATTGTGCGGAAAGCCGAATACATTAGGGCCGCCATCGGGGCCGGGACCCGGGCCCGGCGTATCCAAAACCAGGTCAAAGCCGAGGTTGTCTTGATACCAGTGGCGTACCGCGTCTGCGTCTTTAACGATCTGACTGGCGTTAAACGTGCGGCTGACAGATTCGAATTCCGGGAAATCCGTGAGCGGTGGTTCTACCCGTTCGATGAAGGCTACGACGATGCCGTCGGGCGCTTTACCCAGCCATTCTTTGACCTTCACAGGTCCCATCATCATCTCGACCGGATCCGCCGAGGCATTCCAGCCCTGCGAATAAACCGCTTGGGTGGTGGCGTTGCTGTCTTTGATGCGCACATTGATATCGAACCAGCCGCCGGTCTCCCAGATTTGTCCGCCAGGACGCATCAGGTTCTGTTCTACGCCACTTAGAGAAATCAGCCGGATACGTCCGTCGGTTTGTCCGGGCTGTCCGATGAGAGCCTGTTCACCCTTGGCGGAGTCCGGGAGCCCCCAGGTACTGATCCATTCCTCACCGACAGGACCACGGTGGACAACTTCCCAGTTACCAACCGTTTTCCAGAACTCAATCCAGCGCCTGAGGTCAGCTACGCAGAATACAGCTTCCCGCCAGCCCCCGACCGGGTTGCTTGCGTCGCTCGACTCCGGTGATCCGTAGCTCATGTGTAATGCCCCTTATGGAAACCGGTCTGCTAATCTAGACCTGTGCAAGTAGCAGGTTAAGGCAATGATAGTCTGTTTTTACTGCAAAGATTATTCCGGCGATGAGCCCGCGCGCCTGCGCAAAGAATATTTAAAGCCTCATCTTGATTACATCGAAGCCAATATGGACGCCGTCAAAGTGGCCGGGCCTTTATACGATGACCGGCAGAACATTGTTGGTTCCTGCCTGATTTTTAAAGCCGATAGCGAAGCAGATGCCCGGCGGCTGTTTGAGGCCGACCCATACTACTCGTGTGGCGGTATCTGGGAGACAGTTGAGGTGACGGTGTTCAACACGGTAGCCGGCGAATGGGTGGGGGGCCGCCTCTGGTAACTATTTTTGGTAACGATCTCCGGTAACGATCTCCGGTAACCATGGCCCGGCCGGTTAATCGAACCAGCCCATAATCCATTCGGGCACGCTGTCCGGATCCTTACCCTGACGGATCTCAGTTGCTTTCTCCTGCACTTTGGCGCATGCATTCTTTGACCGCACCCAGCGTTTCCAAAGACTGGAGCCTACGATAGACAGACCCATGGTTGCGACGGCAGCAGTGCCTTTTATCGCTGCGTCGGTCGGGTTCAGAGTGACACGCGGTTCACTGAGGGTTCCGCCCAGTTTGATCAACGGGTTAACAATTTCGCTGGCGCTAATGCCTATGCCCTTGAGCGGCGTGCTGTTCAGGACGAGGTCGATCCTTTCTCTGCGCAGATCAAAGCCGCCGGTTGCGCCAATTGAGATTTTGTCGGTTTGTACCAGCATTGCCGGGGCCGTTTCCACTATGCCGTCAACGGCTTCCAGATAGATGCCGCCGCAGCGGACCATGGTGGTGGTTTCTTCTTTGGCAAACGGGTTCAACAGTGCGAACAGTTCGGAGATGAAGTCGCCCACTATCAGCGAGTATTCGAGAGGTGGTGCCACCCCTTCGCTGATGACCACCCAGAAATGACCGTTCAGCGCTGCCGCCATCTGCGCCGCACTGTCGCCTTGTGTGTTGAAGTCGGCATTCAGGGCAAAGTCAGGCAGGTTATCCCGCTCATCTTCACCGATATCAGCGACAACGGTTGCCACGTCGGTGCCTTTTATCTGCCCCCGCAGTGTGGCCGGTTGCGTTGCCGAGTCCAGGACAAACGTTCCCTGTACATTGCCGCGACGGGTGTCACCACTGATGTTTCCGACGGACAGGAGTCCATCCTTCAGTTCTGCCTGTAACCGGAGGTTCTTCATCTCTCTTGTGTCGGACAGCAGGTGCCCGATGTTGATACTGATCCCGGCGTCGAGTTTCTGCAGTCCGCTGAAGTTAAACGGTTCTGCCGAGAACACTTTTCCATCATCGTCTGTGTCAGTTGTTTCCGGGGCGTTCAGCACGGGACCAAGGTTGAGTCGTTCTGAATCCAGTTCGGCTTGAAGGAATGTGAGTTCCGTATCGTTGGTGGCAGCCTTCAGATACAGCCGGCCGTCCAGATCGGAGTCGCCGAATGTGAGCTTGAGGTTTTCGATGCTGGCCTCTTCATCGTCACCCGTCAATTTGGCAACCACGCTAAACGGTTTGCCTATTGGCTCCCACAGCGCCACTTCGCCCAGATCGGTGGAGTCTTGCCCGCGCATGTCGACTGAAATATCGCGCGCCCATATCTTTGGTGCGAATACCAGTTCGCCCGCAACATCTGCGGTGGCCGTGCCTACGGTAGCGCTGAGTTTCTCGATGACTACTGACTGCGTGCCTATCTCGCCGGTAAAGCGCAGCTTGAACGGACGGTCGGGCGACGAATAATTGCCGTAGCTGCCGACGAGTTCCCTCAGGTTGGAACCGCTGCCACTCAGGTCGATGGTGGCCGGTTGTTCATCGATGTCGAAGCCGCTGCTGATGCTGCCGCTCAGCTGGTTGTCCGCGACAGTAAGCAGAATGTCACTGGCCGCAATGCTTTCCGTATCCAGTGCGATATTGGCGCTGGCGTCGAAGGCTTGCGCCGGAAGTTGCGCGAGACTATTGATTAAGGGCAGCTCCGACAGGTTGTCGCCGCTTACGCTTACATTGCCGGCGACACTGATGCCGCTGCTCCAGCTGACATTGCCATCGAATCCCAACCGGGTGTCATCAAATGATGCGCCGGATGTCGCCAGTTCCAACCGGCTGCTCTGCAAGCGGTAGCCGGTATCAATGGCATAGCGCGCGTCATTGAGCGCCGCGGTGTTCACGTTAAACAGGCCGGTTAGCCTGAACAGTGAGTCGCCCGCAGCGCTTAGCTGTCCGGATGCGAGCAGGGACGGGTCGCTGCGCGGGACGTCGGCGGTAAAGTCGATGAGGTTGCCATCAACGTTGGCAAGCCCCTGACGGATATTGATGCTCTGTTCTTCGATGAGCAGTTTTCCCGACACGCTACCGGGGACCGCGGCGATGCTGTCGGACCCGAAGTGCCCGAGTAAGGTTTGCAGGTTCTGAGAGGCTAAAGAAACGAGCACCTCGGAGCCGGCAAAATTCGCTTGTTCACTGATAAAGCCGTCTGCATTAATGCGGGTATTGCCGATGGTTGCAGATGCCGTCAGCTTGTCGGGCGAGCCTTCGCCGCCACTGATGATGTTCGCACTTGCTGTAACCGGCAGCATCGGAAGGTCCGATACACCTGCAATGCCTCCCAGCACCTGCAGGTTATCGGTTTGCAGATCCACCGTCAGGTCGATGTTACGGAGTTCCGGCAGCTTGCGGGCAACGCCGGCAGTATTCACAGTGAGCCCGTCGGATTCGATGTTGAAGCGATGCAGGCGCAGGCCGTCTTCCGTGCGCTTGGCTTTTATGTCCAGCACAAACGGCGTTTCGGGCAGACCTTCAATGTCGACCAGCATGCCGAGGTTGGCTGCATTCGGCCCGTTTGCTTCAACCGAGAGTGCAAAGTCTTCAAACATTGTCAGGTCTGAGGCGCGCGCATCCACCGACAACTCCAGTTGTCCGACATTACCTTTAACGTCTGTCACAAGACGGCCGTCATCCTGATCAATCTCGGCGATCAGGTCTATGCCGCCGATGGTCGTGATGCCGAGGTTGAGCTGTTCCAGAACAATGTTCGCATCGTTCGCTTTCAAGCGGAGTTCCAGATGCGGATCGGTGAGTGAGGCCAGGTTCTCTATGTCACCGGTTACCGCTATCGCACCGTTAGATCCTTCGGCCTGAATGTCATAATTAATCTCACCGGCGACCACCAGTTTGGGGAAGGGGCCGATGACCGCATTCCAGGCGATAGGACGTTCGTCAACGGTAGTCTGCGCATTCAGTACGATATCGTCATTGTCGTTTGCTATGTGTCCGGCGGTGCCGATGTCGATTTCGATAGGTGCAGTTAAATCGGGGTGCGCCAGAGTCACCTTGCTGTTGGTCAGCCGTGCCTTCCTCAGATACAGCGGCAACGATTCCGGGAGCGGTTTTGAATCCGCCGGATCAGCATCCGACAGCACCCAGTTCATCGGCGCGTCATCGAACCACTCCAGCAGCAGTTCGACTTCGTCACCGCTGACATCTTCCAGCACCAACCGGCCGGAAAAGAGTTCGGCAATACTGATGCGGGCATTGACGGTGCCGATTGTCAGCATATACGGCAACTCGCTTGCCGCAGAGTTTTGCCACACGACGTCAGTGGCGTAGAGCTTCAGATCGGTGCCAACCTCAAGGTCGAACTCGCCGTTGATGCTAAGGCTGCGCTGTGTGATCGCCGACACCTGATTCTCGACAATCGGCCGGACATCAAGCAAGGCAAGGGTCACCGCGACAGTCAGTGCAATGATCAGCAATCCCGCTCCCAGAATGCGGAGCAGGCGCTTGCCGGATTTGGCGGTGCTGTGCTGTTGTTTGGCTGCGTTCACGGGCGGCTTCTTATTGATATGCTGTCAGTATAGTGCTTCTTAACCAAAGGACTAAGCGACTTGTTTTGTATTGCTGAAAGACACCACCGACTATTTGTGCTGCTGCTACTACTGACTCCGGTTGTTGCTGCTGCGGACCACGGCAGCGGGGCCGCGCGTGAAGTGCCTGACGAATACAAAACAGACGTGGTATGCCTTGAGTCTGCCGCTGCGAAGCTTGAGTCGCCTGAAATTGCTGTTCTTAATTTCAACATGGCGCATGGTCGTGGCACCTCGATGAATCAGATGCTGGTCGGGCGTAAAGGGATAGCGGCCAACCTCGATCGTATTGCTGCATTTCTGCGCGAAGCAGATGCCGACGTGGTGGCATTGCAGGAAGCCGATGCCGCATCCCGTTGGAGTGGCAAGTTTGATCACGTCGGCTATGTCAATGAGCAGCTTGGGTACGCCTGCAGCATTCATGGCATTCACGCCTCCGGCGTAATGTTCAATTTCGGTACCGCATTGCTCTCGCCGGTGTCGATGTACGACGGTGTCTCTTACAGTTTTGAGCCTACACCCCCGACCACTACCAAAGGCTTTGTTTCAACCTCGCTCGACTGGTCGGATGGCCCGGGAGCGCGGCATCAGACGGTATTTCTTGTCTCAGTGCATCTGGATTTCTCGAGAAAGAAGGTGCGTGCAGCACAGCTTGATGATTTGGTGGCTGCTATCAGGGAGTCCGAGTACCCGGTGATTCTGATGGGCGACTTCAACTCGGAGTGGAAAGAGGGCTCGGTCGTTAAGGCACTGGTAAACGACGCCGGTCTGGTGGCCTATGAGCCCGAGTCTCAGGACCTTCCCACCTATAAGGACAAGCGGCTCGACTGGATATTGATCTCTGAAGAGTTGGCGTTTAGCGAATACACTGTATTGCCTGAAGAGATTTCCGATCACCGCGCAATACTCGCCAGAATCGTCTGGAGGGATACAGAACAATGAACAAGAATGTCCTTTCTATAGCCGCAATGACTGCGTTACTCGCTGTTAGTGGCTGTGCCACGATGAGCATTGCCCCGGACAAATGTCCCGAGGGCACCCAGAAGCTGGAAAACTGCCCTCCGCTGGAAGCTATTAACGATCCTGAAGTCGATCGCTGGTTTAAGTACCGCACCTGGATGCCTGCCAGTCAGCTGGATATTGACCCGATTCAGCTGGGCATAGAGGCCGAAATCCCGGTGCAGAGTGCCCGTGCCAAGCTGATCGGTTCCACCGATATGGAAGCGTTGCAGTCGCTGGCAGCAAAAATCCGCATGATCGACCGCGCTGAGCACAGCGTCGATGCGGTCTACTACATTTTCAAAGCTGACCTTGCCGGAGTGTCGATGCTGGGCGCGCTGTGCAATGCTGTGCAGCGGGGTGTGGATGTGCGGCTGATGGTGGATTCCATTGGCTCGATGAGTCTGGATAAAGGTTGGCTGCAAGCGCTGGACAGCTGTGAACAGGATGCGGGTTTTATCCGTAATGCCGATGGCGAGCTGACAACCAACCGGGCCCGGGTGCAGATTCTGATCTTCAATGCCCTGTCGAAGGTGTTTACCAACCCCAATCGCCGCTCGCATGACAAATTGCTGGTGATAGACGGCTTTCTTGAGGACCGCGCGATCGTGATGACAGGCGGCCGGAATATGTCGCTGGATTATTACGGCATTCTGTCCGATGGTTCACCGAATCCCGACACCTATTTTGATTCCGAGCTGTTGATGCGCCCGTCGCTGACGGCGGTGGATGACGAGAATACTGTCGCCGAAGTGTCTGAAGTTTATTTCACGCTGTTGTCTATCTACAAGAACAACAAAATGCTGAAGGCCAAGTTGCTGGCAAACGGTCAGGATCTCTATCTGCGTCAGCGTAAGTCATTCGATGTGGCATTGGAGAAGCTGTATAGCCTGCCGAGAATGCAGCCCGTCTTCGCCGGCATCGATGAGTATCTCGACGAGGGTTATCACGAAACCTACGTCCGTCTCGCACATGAGTTTGCCAATCTGGTTAACAAGAATGTGGTGTCGAAGGCGGTAGAGAACCTCGAGAACAACCCGAATTCGATCATGAATATTCTCAAGCAGGCCGACGAGGGCGATGAGAAGCACGTCCGGATCGTATCGCCCTATCTGTTTGCTGCCCAGTACTACGATGGTGCGGGTAACGTGATCTACGATGAGGCGCAGCGGGTGCTGGACTGGCTGGCCGAAGACGAAGAGCGTGTCTACGAGATCATCACCAATTCGGTGCTGACGTCAGACAACTTCTTTGCGCAGTCTATTGTCGACATGAACATGGCGCCGCGCCTGCTGCTTGATGAAGAAACAAGAGCGTGGTGGCTTAGAACACTGGCAGACAGCGAGCTGAACCCCGAGCTTGTGGACAGTGATACCTGGAAGAGGCTGGTCAGCAACCCTCGCCTGCGCATATATGAAACCGGCCGCTCGGATGATGTGTATCTTGGTGGTGATGCTGCGTACGGCAAGTTGCACGCCAAGTACATCTACTCCGACCATCTCGGCTTTCTCGGTACCGCCAACTTCGACTACCGGTCCCGCCTGTTCAATAACGAAATGGGTTTTTTCTTTATCGGTGACGAGTTGTCCGCGGAAATGGATGCGAATTTTGAGTATCTGAAAAGCCGCTCGTATATCTGGGGTTCGCCCGAGTGGCTCAACATGCGCCGTGAGTTGATGAAAACCACCGGCGGGCAGAAGGGTGTGTCGACAAGAAACCAGCGCAAGCTGTACAAGACCCTGAAAAATACCGGCCTCGACTGGCAGTTCTAGCCGGCTAATGTGTTTGTAGCCCGGCGGAGGATTATATGGAAACCTGGATATTGTTTTTTTGGTTCGCAGGTCAGGCGGATTCCGAAGTGAAGACGGTGGAGTTTGCCTCCGAGGCAGCCTGTGAAGCGGCGGCTGAACAGTTGATGAACGAGCGTCGTCGTTACAAGTATTTCTGTGCGCCTAAACAATAGGCGATAAGCCCGCTCAGTAGCGGGTCCAGTCGGGAATCTGTATTTCTTCCAGCGGCACGCTGTCTTCAGATAAGAACAGAACAACACGCCTGCCGTCGGTCCACCAGGGTGTGCCGAGCAGGTTCTCTTTCGGGTTGTCCTGAGTGGTGACACCGACGCCGTCAACAAAGGACAGTGCCGAGAGGCTTTCTGCATTGGCAAGATCTTCAGCGATGTACATACGCGCCTCGTCGATATCCGAGTCGATGGCGTGTGATGTCAGATTCCATGTTCTGGTGGTCCAGAAGACTCCGATATCGCGGCTGATGCCGCCAATCCACACCGGCTTGCCGCGGTAGACCCAGGGTGTTGCCCACAGGCGCAGATGGTTGCGTTCATGAATGGTGTCACGGGCCTTCTGCAGACTCAGGTCCTGTGGGCGGTTGAATATGTACAGGGCGCTAATGGGTGAGTTCTTGTACTCGGCGCCACTGACGAACGACCAGGCTGTTTTGAACGACGAGCCTGCTGTAATGATTTCTGTTTCATCCCAGCCGGCCCGAATAAAGCCAAGCAATGAGCCCTGCCCGCCGATCACTACGAGATTGATCGGGTCGCCGGAACCGGTGCCGTCAGCTTTGGTTGTGCAGCATATAAATTCTTCGAGTATGCGGCGCAGCTCCAGAGGATCGTCTATCTCGATAATCTCGTCGTCGCTGTACAGATTCGTGAAATCGACCATCTGCCAGTCTGCTTTCAGGCCGGGTACCGTGATGTAGAACTCGAAATCCTCTACCTGCTGATCTGTAAACAGGCGGATGCGCACCTGTTTCGTACCCAGACTCAGATTTGTGAAGACAAAGCCACTATTGGTCTGGCCGGGCAGAACGAACTGTTCCAGTTGTTCATCCTGATACAGCCTTTTGATTTCAGAGTTACTGATGTTGCTGTAGTTCTCGCTGAGTGACGCTGCCTCTACCGCCGAGAAATAGTCGGGGTCGAGACTGTGCCGGACAATCCAGAACTCTTTGTCGGTGTTGTTCTCGATTTCCACATACACCGGCTGGATAAGGTTTTTGTCCAGCTTCTTGCCAAACGCCTGAGCGGTTTCGGCGCGGGTCAGCACTGACACCGTAACCCGCAGACCATCACGCTCCATCGTTTCGGAGCGGCTCAGGTAATCGAGTTGCTCTACCGGTACCGGGGTGAATTTGTTGCTGCAGCCGGCCAGCGTAATGAGCGCGGTGGCGACAGCGACTAAATGAGTCAGTCTTGTCATTGCGCTGCGCCTCCTGCCTCACCCGATTTGATCGACGTGCGCTCCTGCCACTGCCAGTCATACAGCTGCAGTTCTTCCAGCGGCAGGTCGTCGAGACTCATCTGAATAACCAGTCGGCGACCTCTGCTCCAGTATTTGTCGCTGCCAAGTATCTGCACAGGACTGTCTTCGGCAATCGCCGGGAAGGCATCAACAAAGCCTACGGTATGAACGGTTTCGGCAGTAGCCAGATCTTCCAGCAGATACATCGCCGTGCCGTCGATGTCGGGGTCTGTGCTGCGGTGAATAGTGCCCACGACAACCACTTCGCCACGGTAGCGGATCGGAGCTACCCAAAGGCGCAGGGTATTGGTTGAGTCGACTTTACGGCGTGACTTCGAAAAGACAATGTCCGGAGTGCGACCATAGAGTTGCTCGGCCCCAATCAGGTTGCTGAAGTCGCGACGGAAGGACGATTCCTGCCAACCTGACTTGATCAGTCCGCGAAGAGTCGCTTCCCCGTCAATGAATACTATATTGACCGGCAAGCCGTCGCCCAGACCCCCTTGCCGGTCGGTGCAGCAACGGAGGTTGCGGAGTACGGCCTGCAATTCGCTCTCTGTACTGATCTTTACCAACTCGTCATCGGGATAGAGGGCTGTCAGATCCTTTTTTTGCCAGTCAGAGGTTACGCCGGGAATAGAAACAAAGAATTCGAAATCGCGAACTTCCTTGTCGCGATACAAGCGGACCCGGATTTCCCGGGTGCCTACCGTTTCGTTGATGAACGCAAAACCGCGGGCGACCGAGCCCGCCCGGATTCTTTGGTCTATAGCCATCTTCGAGAAGTACTCGTCCATAGCAGCATTCGCGTTGCCGCCAAAGCGGCGGTGATTCATATAGGCCGCTTCATGCGCAGAAAAGTAGTTGGGATCGAGGCTGCGCAACATAAACCAGTAGTTTTTGGTGCTGTCGTTCTGAATTTCCAGCCATACCGGCTGTATGCCGCGTTTTTCCAGTTGTGAACCGAAGACTTGCAGCGCTTCTTCGCGATTCAGCACTGCAACGCGCACGGTGACACCGTCGATGGTTTCCTCCTCGGCACGGGCAGAGAATGCTTCATCACTGTAGGGCGGCGGGTTATAGCTTGCGCAGGCGCTCAGCAGGAGTATTCCGAGCAGAATGACCGGTAATGAACACTTCATGCAGGAAGTCTATCGCACTATTTATCAAATTCGAGGCCGAAGCCGAACAGGATGCCGATGTCTTCGTTTTCGGCGCCGTCTACAGGTTCGGATTCGTAATCAAGATTCAGCTCGAGATTGGTGTACAGCAGGTCGGTGATCTCATAGCGTAGACCGGTGCTGAACTGAGTCACTGCATTCTTTCGCGAATAAAACGCCTTGGTGGTTGTGTTGTCGAGGTACAGCTGAAGATCCGGTCTCTTAAACTTGTAGAGAAAGCGGATGATCATGGCTGCCACGGCACCACTTGATTGGGTCGATGTGGTTTTCTCGTTCTGATAACCGACGCCGGCCTGAATGTTGAAGCGGCGTTTAGCATCGTCCCAGAAGTTGTAGCCCAGTGCCGGGATGGCGTTGTAACGATAGTCGAGGTTCTTAAACGGGTCCTGTTCATACGAGGCGCTCGCGCCGAAGAACCAGGGTTCCTTTACCTCGTAGTTGAGGTTGTAGCGCACGAAGTCATTTGCTTTGATTTGTTCACTGTTCTGATACTCGCGGCTCCAGCGGAAGTCGAAGATGTGGCGCTGCCGGTTGTACTTATACATGGCGTACAGCGTGGCGAGGTAGTTCTCGCTGTCGGTATTACCCTTATTGATGGTCGTGTTGACGTCAGCGCGGACCTCCCAGTCGGAAAATTTATCCTGTTCTTCCAGTTCTGAAAGCTGGCTCAGTGGCACGCTGCGGGTTTCTCCGTCGATGGCGACAATCTGCAGGCCGTCTTCATCAGCGCCGGCAAAGCTGGCGAGTACCGTGTTGCCACTGTTCAGTTTAACTTCGAATTCTTCGGCAGATTCAATGTAGGCCACTTCAGATTGATCGACGCCGAACTCATCGGCGTAAGCCGGTTCGATAAAGATCTCTTCATCCCAGACTTTTTTTATCGAGCCGGTGATCTTGTCTCCGTTCTTCATGACGATGACGTCAGCAGATACGTGACTAAATACACTGAAAGCCATAACAGGACCCAGAATGGCCATGTAGATTGCGTATGAACTGCGCATAGGTCTTCCTCCGGATGGAGTCTTCATGGTGCAGCCTTCCTGCCGGAAGTTCCAGTTAGCCTTTATCCATTGCTTCCTGGCGCCAGTGACGGTCGCGAATGGATAGTCAAACCGCCGCTTTGTGAGGTATGTTCAGCGGATGAAAGATTTGGCCGGATTGGTTTCAGAACGGGAGTGCAGCCTGATTAACGGGAGCTGGGTTGCTGCTGATGACAGTGGTCAGTTCGCCGTCACCAACCCGGCCACGGGTGCAACGCTTGCGCTGGTTCCCGATATGGGTGCTGCTGAAACTTTGCGTGCTGTTGACGCAGCATCCGATGCCTTTGCCAGTTGGAAGCGTGTTCCGGCACAGCAGCGTGCCGAAATTCTGCGGCGCTGGTTTGCACTGATAAAAGAGCATGCTGATGAGTTGGCCCGGTTGGTAACGCTCGAGCAGGGTAAACCGCTGCGGGAGGCGCAGGGCGAGGTGAACTATGCCGCGGCTTACGTTGAGTGGTTTGCCGAAGAAGCCCGCCGTATCGACGGCAGCGTTATTCCTTCTCCGTTTGCAGACCGGCGCTATCTGGCTACCCGTCAGCCGGTGGGTGTTGTTGCTGCAATAACGCCATGGAACTTTCCACTGGCAATGATCACGCGCAAGCTGGCGCCGGCGCTGGCCGCCGGATGTACCGTAGTGCTGAAACCGGCCGAGGCTACGCCCCTCAGCGCATTGGCGCTGGCCGAGCTGGCGGTGCGCGCCGGCGTGCCGGACGGGGTGCTGAACGTGGTGACGGCAGCACAAGGCGACAAGGTGGGAGACGCACTGTGCAGCAGTGCTTTGGTGCGCAAGTTGTCGTTCACCGGCTCTACAGTTGTCGGCAAGCTGTTGCTTAAGAAGTGTGCGGATACAGTGAAACGGGTGTCGCTCGAACTCGGTGGTCATGCGCCGTTTATCGTTTTTGATGATGCCGATGTTGATGCAGCTGTCAAAGGTTTGATGACCGCCAAGTTCCGCAATGCCGGACAAACCTGCGTCTGCGCCAACCGGGTTTATGTGCACGAAACTGTGCACGATGAATTCATTACCAAACTCACTGCGGCTATGCAGGGCTTGCGCTGTGGCGACGGCCTGGATGCTGCTACCGATATCGGTCCGCTGATCAATCCGTCAGCCATCGCTAAGGTAGAGCAACATGTAGAAGATGCTGTTGCCAAAGGGGCGGTGCTGCAGAGCGGAGGCCAGGTCGGAGACGGTCAGTGGTACCAGCCCACACTGCTGACCGGCGTTTCAGCAGACATGCTGGTCGCTCAGGAAGAAACCTTCGGGCCGGTAGTGCCTGTCATCCGTTTTACAAGCGATGACGAAGTGTTAGCAGCCGCCAACAATATCAGTGCCGGATTGGCAGCCTATTTTTACAGCCGGGATATCGGTCGTGTCTGGCGTGTGGCTGAGCAACTCGAGTACGGCATGGTGGGGATTAACACTGGTATTGTTTCGAGTGAGGTTGTTCCCTTTGGCGGCGTAAAAGAATCGGGGCTCGGGCGCGAAGGTTCGCGTCAGGGTATTGATGAATATTTGGAAACCAGATTTATTAGCATGGCAGGTCTCGACGCATAACACCTGCCGGCAGAAAGACAATTGGAGAATCAAATGTTGAACGTAAGTGCGGGTAAGTTCATCTGGACCTTTCTGGTGGGCTATTTCTTTTGCAGCATGGCCAACTGGGGAATCGCCGAGTTCTTTCTGAACCCCTGGTCAGCCGAACCTTTTGAAGGTTTTATTCGCGTTGGTGATGCTGCAGCGAGTGGCGCTAACATCACGAAGATGTCCGTGGGCTTCATGATTCCGTTGTTCGTTTCGGCGTGGTGGTTTTCTACCACTGACAAGCCTGCAGGCTGGGTGGCGCGTGCTGTTTATACCGGTAGTTTGGTGAGCTTCGCCGCGTTCTTTGGCACCTATACGTTTATTTCCGGCTGGGGCAATGTGAACTGGTGGCCGCTGATGGTGACCGCTGTCTGCGATACCATCAGCATAGTGCCCGGCACCGTGCTGATAGCCTGGTTACAGCAACTCGGCAAGTGAGTTGCCATCCGGTCTGTCGCCAGAGTATGTTGGAGTAAGCAGTATCGGGAAATAGAGTGGGGGTGTTATGACTATTGTTATGACTATATTGAGCAGTTCCCGTTGGTTGGTGGTATTGGCTGCAGTCGCGTGCTTCATCACCGCACCGGTTGTTGCCCAGGACTCTGACGCATCTGCAGATGCACCGCCAGCGGAGCGGGAAGACCGCGATGCCCTTGGCAGAGATACGCCCCGCGGCACCGTAGAAGGCTATCTCAAAGCTGCCGAGAGCGGCGACTACGAAACTGCCATCGAGTATCTCGACCTGCGCAACCTTCCCAAGAACGTGCGGGATGAAGATCCTGCCAAGCTGGTGCGTATTCTCGATATCGTTATTCAGCGCAATGTCTGGATCGACCTGGAAGAACTCAGTGATATGCCGGAAGGTGCGTCAGGTGATGGCCTCCCTGAGTATCGCGACGAACTGGCGGTTATTGAAAGTAAGGACAAGGAATACCGCCTGTTGCTCCAGCGCGTGCCGGGTCCGAATGACACCCGTATCTGGAAGGTGTCGAATGCAACTATCGCAGAGCTTAGTACGTTATATGAAGAGTTCGGTTATGGCCCTGTAGCAGACTATCTCGCCAAAAAACTGCCGGATGTTCGCATCCTCGGTATCGAGCTGTTCAAGGTGGTGTTGGGCTATGGTGTCTGGATCGCCGTCTGGTTTTTGCTGTGGTGTGCCGGTCATGGTCTGATGAGGTTGTTCGGTAATAGTGAGTCGAAAACATACCTGCCACTCAGACGCTTCCTGACCAGGCCGTTCGCGATATTCAGTGGTTATCTGGTGGGCTCGACGGTTGTTAAGGAGTTGGGTCTTGGCCTCACCGCACAGGTCACCACTACAGTTGCGCCGATCGGTACTGCGCTGCTTGTGTGGCTGGTGCTGTCATTGATCTCGCTGTTGCAGGTTTATTTTACTGCGCGGTTCGAGAGGCAGGGGCGCCCCGGTGCTGTGGTTCTGCTAAGGCCGGTATCTAACGCGCTCAAAGTTCTGGCCTTGTTAATCATCTTCCTCGAGTGGCTGGCGGCGAATGGTTTCAATGTAACTACCGTGCTTGCAGGCCTCGGTGTTGGTGGTGTTGCGGTGGCTCTGGCTTTGCAGAAACCGCTGGAGGACTTTTTTGGCGCGATAACCATCTTTACCCAGCAGATCGTCCACATTGGCGATTTCTGCAAAGTGGGGTCCCACCTCGGCAACATTGAGGAAATAGGTTTGCGCTCAACCCGCATGCGTACTTTGGCTAACACGCTGATTACATTCCCCAATGCGTTGCTCGCCACCCAGCCGATCGAAAATTACACCGCCCGCGGTTCTATTTTGTATAAGCCCGTCATTCGTTTAACGCTCGATACGTCTTCTGATGTTATCGAAGCGACGCTTGATGCTTTCCGCAAGTTGCTGGAAGAACATGAGCGGGTGATCAATGATCGTCTGCGTGTGCGGTTTGAGCGGCTTGGTGAAGATGCCTATGAGATTGTCATCATGGCCTATATCAACACACGTGATTTCGCCGAGTTTCTGGAAGTGATTGAAGGTATCAACCTGCAGTTGATAGCCGCACTGGAGCAGACCGGTGCCCGCTGGGCCCTGCCTGCGCAACAGATTCTGCTCGATGGTGCGTATTCGGCCGGCAGTAACGAAAAAGCCGCTACGGTGTAGCGGCTTTTTTGGGTTTATATACACTCAGCGTCTAATCGTAGACACCCCAGCAGTCCGGGTTGTTGTTGGATGCATTGATCGGCGCCTTGCCACCAAATTTTCTGCCCTGGGCATCGACTGCAAACAGCGGGCAAGTGTCATCCTGTGTCTGGCCTTCGCGGGGAGTCGCTGTGGCGACAAAGGTTTGAGCGTTGGCGTTGACAATAGCCAGATCGTAGTGCTCGAAATTGGATCTGTTCCGCAGGTTCAGGCCGCCGTCGCCAAGTGTGGCGGTATACGAGTTGTTTTGCAGATAGAATTCTTCCTGCGCAGCCGAGATTTTAAGTAATGCGGCTTTGGCATCCACACGGTTGGCTCTGATCATGTACTGCCGGTATGACGGCACTGCGATGCTGGTGACAATGCCGAGAACTACGATCACTACCAGCAGCTCTACCAATGTCATGCCTTGTTGCTTCTTCACAATCAGATGTCCTTAGTTCAACCGCGTTGATTTGAATACTACCGGTAGCACGGCAGGGGCTAAAGCCCCTGCTGTGTCCAGTAAGTTCGGGTGGCCGGTTGTCTGATGTTCGTGTCAGGACAACCGAAGCTTGAGCAAAGCGAACCGCGGCCTTTGGCTGCGCAGTCCGGGCCCGAGCAAAGCGAGCCGTCTTCGTTAAAGCTCTCTTCTACCGTAAAGATCATGTATACCTCGGAACCGATACCGCCGAACTTCAGATCAGTACTGAAATCGGAGGTGTCGAGACTTTCCGGATCGTCGGGTGGAATCGGAATCAGTTCACCATCGAGGTTACGAATCGGGCGGCCATGCTGCAGGCTGACCTGATACAGACGGTTGGTACCTTTTGCAGCGGTACAGGTGTTGGCCACCGAGCCCGGAGCAAACGAGGTAAACAGCACCGTACCGTTAATGGTCAGACTTGAGCCGAGAATCTTCTCGCCATTGGCCTGCACCATACTCAGGCGCCAGCCTCTGGCATTCAATGGCAGCTCTTTGTCGAGTACTTTGGTGATGTCGATCAGGTCGGCACGGGTAACCGGGTTTTTGTAGACCGCATCATCCGATTCAAGCACACCGTAAGGTTTGTAATCGCGAACCGAGAAGAACTCTTCACTGATGTCGCGGTCAAGCGGATGTGCGCGATAGCCCGAGCCGATATTCAACGCGTAGTAACGCTGACTGCCGGTGCTCGCTTCGGCCACATCAATCTGGTTGTAGAGGCGGCGGATATCAGCAGCCGTCGGGCTGCTCATATCAGCGGCGCCAAGCGTGGCGAGCATGCCGCCCTGAGCCATGTTGGAAGCAGATTTGCCGGGGATCAGGTCGATACGCCATACGCGACCACCCATATCGCCGAAGTAGATGCGGTCGATGTACTTGTCGAAGTCAGAGTCGAACGCGCGTACCGGAGCGGGAATTGAATGCTCCATCTTCGGCAGCGTCAGATCATAGCTATCGTCCGGACCGGCGCTCCACAGCTTCTTGCCTGTTAACAGGTCAACCATATAGACCGCATTACCCACGGTATCCGTACGGTAGGTGTCGTTGTCCTGACCGTCATCATAGCCGCCGGAAAAAATCGCAACGTGGTATTCGGTGCCGTTGATGTCAACTTTACCGATTTCCGGTGTCGACCAGGTCTGGCCCATGTCTTCGAACTCACCGCCTACTGTGTCGTCGATCTCCCACAGCTTGGCCGGGTTGCTCTTGTTGGTGATGTCGAGTGCGAAGTATGAGGTTCCGCCACGACGTTGACCGAATACCATGATTGTCTGTTCTTCGCCGCTGAAGCCGGGCTTGCCGTCATCATTAATGGTGTACACGACCGGCTGACCATCAAGAATGTAGTTCTTAATCGGTGTGACTTCATCGTCATACACTTTAAACATTCTCGGCAACTGGCTCTTCGGCACGTAAGACCACAATTCCCGACCGTCGGCACTGTTAATGGCGTGCAGATAGCCGTCGTTAGTTGCCAGATAAATAACAATGTCCGGGTTATCTTCGGTGCCGCCGTAGAGGACAGGAATCGGACGCACATGCAGCGGGTCGCCAATCTGACGACGGGTGTCAGTGACAGAATTGTTGTCATTGTCATCGAATACATCGAGACCGTTCATCCATTTGATGAGGTGCTCGCGTTGCGACATTGTGCCGCCGTTGTATTCAACATCCACAGCAGCTGCACCGAGCAATTCAGTGGTGACGTTGTCGTTAGTGTGCACAACGCGGTTGTCGGCTGCTGCCAGATTGTTGCTGACCAGATCCGAAAAGATTTTACGAGTAGTCCATTCCGGCAGGTTCTCAGCAGCGCCGCCGAGCGGCACACTGTCGCCATCCGGTACTTTCGACCAGAAGCTCCAGGCGTCTTCGGTGAAGAATCCGGTGTCCTGGTTAATCGCGTTGTCACCATCTCTGCCAAGGAAGTTACCTCCCTTGAACTCGTAACGCTTCAGGTTGCCCGGCCAGTGTACTGATGAGTTGGGCTGGAACAGCGAGGTATAAACGGTACTGAGGTTCTGGGTACGGTTGAACGAGTTCACCGGTACCGCAGGTGCGGTGAAGGTCGTGGAATCGTCCAGAATCTCTACAGCAATCTTGGTCAGAGCCGCGGACAGCTGTGCGCTGTTATCGGCTTTGAAGTACTTGCCCCCGCCGCGTTTTGCAGTGTCCTGCAGAATCGGAATGTCGTTGGCAAAGCCAATGGTGTAGGTGGTGATCGTCTGGTCACCTGACAGGTCCGGGTTGATGTCCTGTTTGTAAAGATACTCAGCGAGTTCGTCGAGACATTTGCCGTCGGAATCGTTGTGCGAATTCACACACTGACTGCTGCCGGTGTGCTTGGCAAAGTTGGGTAGACCTTCGATAGCGTTTTCGGCGCCCTGGTCTTCCGTGGGCAGGCCGTCAGACAGGTAAATGACATAGTTCTTCTGACAGGCATACTCAACCGGGGATGCATAGGTCTTGGAGGTGCTGACACCGCCGACGCGTGAGCCGGCTGTCGACCTATGTTCGTAACCGTCGCCGTAGACCACGCCCTCACCATGGAAGTACTGATGCAGTTCGTAATACGTTTCCGACAGGGGGGTCCAGCCACTGGCTGACAGACCGTTTACTTTGGTCTGCATAGCAGAGCGGTTGTTCTCGATGTCATCAATTTCCATGATGACAGGGCCGCCCTGACTGTTGTTGAAGCGCATCAGGCCAACGTTCACGTCAGTTAACGCATCGAGCAGATCAACTACTACTTCCTGCACAATCTGAATGCGTTGTTTCTCGAGAGTGCCATCCGTCTGTTCCCAGTTCAGCCGGTTGCCGTCGAACAGGTAATAGGTGTCGTTCCAAGAGGGCTCGTTGGTAGGGTCTCCCGACCATGGTCCCGTTCGACCATCGTTGGCATAGTATTTACCGGCAACCTGACCGTGTTCACCTCTGTCGGCTTTACATTCGACGTCGCGGTTGTTGTTTGTACTGCTAAGCGGATACCAGCGGCGCTTGTTTGGTTTCCCGGAGCTGCGCCAGGCAAGCAGCTGTCCTTGATAAAAGCTGCCAGCATCTAGTACCTGTTTTGACGTCTCACAGTAGTTGCGGCTTTTGTCGAAATAGCGTTCGGTGCCGGGACCAGGTGGAGTGCTGGAGGTGCTCCAGTATATGCGACTCGAGCTGTAGCTGCCGGAAAAGCTTAGGTTGGGATCCCATTCAGCCTGAGTCCTAACCATCGAATCCATCGAACCGGAGGTGTCGATGACAAACATGATGTTCGGATGTACACCACCTTCGGCATTCGGGTCTTCACCGGCGACGAAGATCTCGATGTCGTCAGCATAGAGCGGGCCTGAACCTGACAATACAGCGATAGACGCTGTCGCCAGAGCGGTTAAAAGTTGCTTCCTTGCCTTGTTCATAGCTTCTTCCTCACGCTTTCCCGTAACGGTCTCTTCTGGACATCATCTGCCGGTGCCGCCTTTAGCGGGACATACGCATTTCAGTAACAATTTTGGTGTCAGGTGCGTAGAACACCATGACCTGTGAATCTGATGCACCGATACGGCTCATCGCAGCCTGAAAATCCTGCAGGCTGACGTTTTCCGATTGTTTGCCGCGTTTTAGTACGTAGCGGGTAACGCCTTCCTGAACGCGCAGTTTCAGACGGTCGCATTCGGCGCATTTCTTGACGGACAGTGAGCCATTCACTGTGCGCGGCATCGTGATCGCGGAAGCGCGCAGCTCCAGGCCTTCGCTGATGTAGTCGAGCGCCGCATACACGTTGCCGGAAAGCAGGCTGGTCAGCAGCGCTGCGGCCAGCCCCAAGCTCAATTTTTTGCTGATCATTTTCATGATTTGCTCCGCCGGACGATTAATTCCGTCCGTATATATTTACTTGCCGCTGTTACGGCAGACGTACCAACCCTGCGTCTGGATGGCATGACCGCCGCGACCCTCAGTGGTTTTGCCTTCTGCTACCGCCTCGAAATAGAAGGTATTGAACTTACCGATAGACGTACCACCGCTGTCCACCGGGCAATAGCCTTCGACAAACTCGGTAAAGGTGTTGGTCAGTTCCATCGTGCCGTACATGCTGGTTTTCTTTTCGACTTCAATGTTGCAGAAGCCGGGGTTCACATCGTTCGGGCAGTTTGCGTTGTTCAGTGCCCTGGCAATAAAGCGGTCGGCAGCGGTTTGTGCCAGCTGGAATGCGTTCTGACTGACCTGCGTGTTACCGGACATGGTCATCTGCAGGCGCGAGGTGCTCATTACTGACACTGAAAGCAATGTCAGCACGGTCAGCAGCATCAGCGACGTCACCAGAGCGGCGCCGGATTGATTTGCCAACTTGTTGTCTGAGACGGTGTTCATCAGATCAAGTACCTCTTTAGCTGCGCGCATTACGCAGCAGAATTGTTTTCGAGCCTTTCAGGCGACGGAATGCATCGTTGGGTTCGAGAACCTCGCCATCCGGTTTCACATACACACGCTTGTCCTGCAGGCCGCGCTCTTCCTCTTCGGCCCGCATCAGCAGCCACAGGCGCACAGCAATAATTGTGTCGGCAACACCCACTGCGCCCGGAACAGGGTCAACATAGCGGTCGACACTGCCGTCGAAATCGACATCAATACCGAGCTGTACCTGCATGTCTTCAACACCGGCGATGATTTCCTCGTCAACCACTTCGGTGCCTACCAGCGTGCGCCGTCTTAGTGACGGGATGCCCGGGTAGTTCTGCGATTCATTGGCGATGTAGTAGGTGTTGAATATGTAGTTGTAGGTGTTACTGATGTCCGTATCGGCGCTGTATCCGCCCGGCAGTGTGCCATCGGTCATCAAATGGCTTTTGTTGCGCTGGCTCTGCACTTGCACGGTGCCGGCAGCCAGCGGCTGAGCGGAAGAAGATGCACGGCGAACTTCAACTATGTCGGTGCCTTCCTTCACGCCGGAGTTGTGCGCGGGGCAGCTCGCCGCGTTACGGGCGTTGGCGGCGACATTCAGTTTGTTGGCAGAAGTGATGTCGTTGCGTGCAGTGAAGCCGATCTCATGATCCATTGCCCATGCGGTAACTGCATTACCGCCGCAGGTAATGTCGGCAGCGCCACTCTGGAAGCTGGAAGCATCCCGGTGCATGCCCCAGAAACCGGCCATACGAATATCCGGTTCCATTACATCAAATGCGAAACGCAGGTTTTCCTGAATCCGGGACGTGCCTTCGGTCACCTGAAACGAATAGCGGCCCTGGGTATATACCGTTACGGCGCCAAGAATCAGGAACATACCGATGGCCATCGAGATCATGATCTCGATCAGCGTCATACCCTTCTGCAGTTTTCTATGTAGGAGTTGGCTCATATTTCCATCTCCAACGCGTAAGTCAGCGGTTTCGGGTTGCCCTCGGCATCAACAAAGCCGGGTTCCTGCCAGCTCAATGAAATAACGTATGTGTTGGTCGGCGTGCCTTCGGCGTAGGTCACGCTGTATTCGGTGCCGCCGGGCATCAGGTTCTGGATTTCCGTTTCCCAGATGAGGCGGTCTTCGGCAGCCAGTTCGGCGGCCGAGCAATTCTTGGTGCCGCCAATGCAGCCTTTGGTAGAGCCGTCCTCGGTATACGCAGTGCCGCCCAGAGGGTTGGCACGGATGCGGTCGGCCATGTCGCCGGCCAGATAAACAGCCTCGGTGCGATAGATCGCCGTGCGACCTGAACGCAAACCTTCAAAGAACAATGCGGCAATCCCGAGCAGCCCGATGGACAGTACGGTCAGCGAGATGAGCGACTCCAGCAGTGTGAAGCCCTGCTGCTTCTTAAGCGGGTTTCTGATCAGGTGCATCATTAGATTTCTGCACTCCCGCAGCCGCCGTTCGGATTACCTGCAAACTGCACCGCACTCTGTTTACGGTGCATTTGCGGTCGTCCGGTCGGGGTGATGCTGATCCAGCGCCCGGCAGCAATGCCGGCGCCTGTATCCATGTTGCCGCGCTTGTCGCACAGCTGGAAATGGAACGAGCCGTTAACGCCGGCAATGCGGGTGACCGGAAAGCCGGTCGGACCAAACGCAACAAACTGCGCGCCCTCATGTGTTTCGTTTGAGTCAGCTACTTTCAGAGTGATGCCGCCATCGATAGGCGCGAATGCTTTCAGAATGTCTGCAGCACCGGCGGGTTGCAGATCCGGATTGGTGCCTGCGGGGGAGTCGATAAACATGATCGCGCCATCTGAGAAAGTTGCGCCGTCATCACACTCCGGAGCATCGTCGTTCCAGCTTTTGCTGGCACAGATTGCAATGGTTGAATTGCGCTTGATCGCTTCCGTGCGTGCGGTGTGTAGTGCGATGTTGACCTGATTCGCGGCAGCAGCCATCCGGTTGTTCGCCATGAACTGGCTAAACTGAGTTCCGCCGAACGATAAAACGATCGACGCGATAAACAGAGTGAGCATCAGCTCGATCAGCGTCAGGCCTTGCTGATGCTGCGAACGATTTCGAATTGTCACTCCGGTGGTTGTATTTATTCCCAGTTGCATAGTGGTGGTCCTGCAGACCATTGATTCGGCTTTAAATTATATGTCGACCTCTGTTTGGGGGAATGAGAACTGCGTCACGGAAGCGGGGCTGCGGTGAAGCAACCACTGTAAAGAGCAACAAAGTCATAGTTTTTATAAAACAGTGAGTTAGATGCGAAATGGCGAATTGTCTCACTGCGTCAATTACATAATTTGGTACGTTTGAGCCTGTTGATTACGGGCGGCTACAGCCGCCGAAGAAAAGGCTTGTGAGAACCATTTTTCATGCCGGTTTTCGGAACTTGGCAGCGATTCTGGTAGGCTTCGCATCCGAATTGAAATTGTGCTGCCCTGACAGGGGGTTGCGATCAAACAGAGCTAAAGATATGAGTAACGAAAACGAAGCAGGTATGCCGCAGTTCGATGCGAACGACCTTTATCTGGAAGAAGTATTCACCGACCGCAAAATCGGTACCATCCGTCGCATGACTCCGGTGACATCCGACGGTGAACCGGACAGTTCACGCGATGTGATCTACATGGGTCAGGCACAGGTCATGACCCAGGCCGGTCCGATGCCACTGTCCTTTGAAGTGGGTGGTGCGAATCTGACGGAAGTATGTGAACGTTTTGGCGATGCTGCCCAGCAGGCTGTCGAGGAAACTACCCGCAAGCTGGAAGAGATGCGTCGTGAACAGGCGTCTTCTATCTACGTGCCGGGTCAGGAAGACGGCGGCAAGATTCAGCTGTAGCCGTTGTGGCCTGATCAGAAAAAGCCGCCTTATAAGGGCGGCTTTTTTGTGTTTGCTGTCTGATGCCCGCATAGGGTGCTTCGCAGCGATAGGTGTTTGATTTGCTGTTATATACTGCGTGTTCCGCCCCTCGATAATTAACTTATGAATCTTAATTCCGCCAACGCCAGAACCAAGCTGTTCGATTACCCGAAGTACTGGGCTGAGTGCTTTGGTACCGCCTCGTTTCTGCCGACTACACGTGAGCAGATGGATGAGCTGGGCTGGGATTCCTGCGACATCGTTATTGTGACCGGCGATGCCTACGTTGATCACCCGTCTTTCGGCATGGCGGTAATCGGGCGGTTGCTGGAAGCGCAGGGTTTTCGCGTGGGAATTATTGCGCAGCCGGACTGGCAGTCTAAAGAACCGTTCATGGCTCTTGGCAAACCGAATCTGTTCTTTGGCGTTACCGCCGGCAACATGGATTCGATGATCAACCGTTACACGGCTGACCGTAAGCCGCGTTCCGATGATGCCTACACGCCGGGCGGTGAAGGCGGCAAACGTCCGGACCGCTGTTCACTGGTTTATTCGCAGCGTTGTAAAGAAGCCTGGCCGGATGTGCCGATCGTGCTCGGCGGTATTGAAGCATCGTTGCGACGTATCGCCCATTACGATTACTGGCAGGACAACGTGCGGCATTCGATTCTGCTCGATGCGATGGCCGACATTCTTCTATATGGCAATGCCGAGCGCGCTATTGCCGAGATCGCACACCGTCTTGCCCGTGGTGACAGCATCGACACCATCACCGATGTGCGCGGCACAGCTTTTGTCCGCAAAGACACGCCGGAAGGATGGGACGAAATCGATTCCACCCGCATCGACCGTCCGGGCCGGGTGGAAAAAATCGTCAATCCATACATCAACATCAAAGAGATGGATGACTGCGAACGCGAAAAACGTAACGCGGCACTGGCCGGTGTCGGGTTTGATGAATCGGGTGAGAAGGTTATCCAGTTCAAACCGCATCCCAAGCTAAACCGCGATCGCACGGTCATTCGTTTGCCGGCTTTTGAAAAAGTGCGGAACGATGCGGTGTTGTATGCCCATGCCAATCGCGTGCTGCATATGGAAACCAATCCCGGCAATGCCCGGGCGTTGGTGCAGCGACATGGCGAGATTGATGTCTGGTTAAATCCGCCGCCGATCCCGTTGTCCACTGAAGAAATGGATTATGTGTTCGGCATGCCATATCAGCGCATCGCCCATCCCGAGTACGGAAAGGCGGTGGTGCCGGCGTGGGAGATGATCCGCTTTTCTGTGAACATCATGCGCGGCTGCTTTGGCGGTTGCACCTTCTGTTCTATTACCGAACACGAAGGACGCATTATTCAGAACCGTTCTTCCGAATCGATACTTGCCGAGGTCGAGGATATCCGCGACAAGGTTCCGGGCTTCACCGGCGTCATTTCGGATCTTGGCGGCCCTACTGCCAATATGTACCGGCTGGCCTGCAAAAGTCCCGAGATTGAGGCGGCCTGCCGTAAGCCGAGCTGCGTGTATCCCGGCATTTGCAGCAACCTGAACACAGATCATTCGTCGCTGACGCAGCTCTATAAAGATGCCCGCAATATTGATGGTGTGAAGAAGGTGCTGATCGGCTCGGGTCTGCGTTATGACCTTGCTGTTGAAGATCCGGAGTATGTGAAAGAGTTGGTCACGCATCATGTTGGCGGTTACCTTAAGATTGCTCCCGAGCACACCGAGCAAGGGCCGTTGTCAAAAATGATGAAGCCGGGCATTGGTACTTATGACCGCTTCAAGCACTTGTTCGAGAAGTTCTCGAAGGAGGCGGGTAAAGAGCAGTACCTCATTCCGTATTTCATCGCCGCGCATCCGGGTACGACCGATGAGGACATGTTGAACCTTGCGTTGTGGCTGAAAGAAAACGGCTTCCGCGCTGATCAGGTGCAGGCGTTTTATCCGTCACCGATGGCTACTGCCACCGCAATGTACAAGTCAGGCAAGAATCCTCTGAGTCGGGTTACCTATAAAAGTGACAAGGTCGAGACGGTTAAAGATCCGGAGCAGCGTCGATTGCACAAAGCCTTTCTGCGTTATCACGATCCCGCCAACTGGCCTTTGTTGCGCGAAACCCTGAAGCGGATGGGCAGGGCGGAGCTGATTGGCGACAAGCCGCATCAGTTGATACCTGCCAGTGACCCGGAGCCCGGTAAGGACGGTCGCAAAGGCAGCTATAAAGCACCGCGCCGCAAGAACTCTGCAGCCGCGCACAAACGCCGCAAAGGCAAGCGGGCGTTGACGCAGCACACCGGGCTGCCGCCGCGGAAGGATCACTAGAAAGGGCCGCTAGCCAGCCCTTGTCCGGACAACCGATTCGGCGCTGACACGTTCTATAGTGTAGGTAAGGAAGGGAGTGACGCTATGCCGGAAGAAAGTACTGAAGCAGCAGAAAGCACCGCAGTAGAAACCAAGAAAGGTTTCTCCGGCTGTCAGGTCAGCCTGATCGTGCTGGCAGTTTTCTTGCTGACCATCATCGGTTCTGTATTAGTGATCCGCAGCTACGTCTTTCCGGCTGATTTTAAGCCCGTCACCCTGAGCGCTGTTGAGCAGGAGCAGCTCGACACTAAACTCGAGTCGATAGGCGTGCAGGTGGACCGCAATACACAGGACACTATTGTCCTTCGTCCCGAGCCCTACAGTGAAGTCGGCGCCAGTCGCGATGTGCGCTTCAGCGAAAAAGAAATTAATTCACTGATCGCAGCCGACCCAACGCTGGCGACGAAGCTGGCCATTGATTTCTCCGATGATCTGGCCAGTGCCACGATGCTGATCCCCTTGGACCCTGACTTCCCGTTGATGGGTGGGCGCACCGTGCGGGTGAATGCTGGCATGGAGCTGGCATTCGCAAGCGGGCGTCCGGTTGTGGTTCTTAAAGGTGTGAGCGTCATGGGTGTGCCGGTACCTAATGCCTGGTTAGGTAACCTGAAGAACGTCGATCTGGTATCTGAATTCGGCGGTGATGCCGGCTTCTGGAAAAGCTTCGCTGACGGCATCAACGAAATCAGCGTCGAAGATGGTGAGTTGTTCATTCGTTTGAACGAATGACCATATTGGTTTTTCGCCTAAGCGAATGATCATAGTAGTGATTCGTTTGAACGAATGACCATATTGGTTTTTCGCCTAAGCGAATGATCATAGTAGTGATTCGCCTAAGCGAATAATCGTATGCCCGTTACTCCGGCAGCGGTTCTTTGGGCGTCGACATCTTCAGTACGATAAAGCCCAGCACGCCTGACATCAGCGACCCTGCGATAATGCCAAGCCTGTCGGGCCTGCTTGCACCAAGCACCCCGCCTTCCTCGTAGGCTAGCGAGCCGATAAACAGACTCATCGTAAAGCCGACACCACACAGTATCGCGACACCATAGATTTGCCCCCAGTTGACGTTCTTCGGCAACTCGGTGAGGCCGCTTTTAACGGCAACCCAGGTGAAGCCGAAAACGCCCACCTGTTTACCGACGAACAGGCCGACCATAATGGCGAGTGGCACGCCGGTGAGCAGATCGGAAAGCTTCATGCCTTCCAGAGAGACGCCGGCATTGGCAAATGCAAACATGGGCAGGATGAAGTAGGCAGCCCACGGGTGCACTTCGTGCAGCATCATTCGCAGGGGAGATTCACTCGCGCGCTCGTCTTCGCGTGGTCCCATCGGAATGCAGAAACCCAGAATGACGCCGGCCAGCGTGGCATGCACGCCTGACTTGAGTACCGAGGCCCACAGTATCAGCCCGACAAAGATGTACGGCCCGAGCCGCATGACCTTTCGCAGCTTCATGATAAACAGGGTCAAAACCGAAAGTGCAGCAACGGACATGGCAAGCAGTGACAGTTTGCTGGTATAGAAAAACGCGATGATCAGTATGGCGCCGACGTCATCAATAATCGCCAGGGTCATCAGGAACAGTTTCAGCGACAAAGGTACGCCGCGGCCGACGAGTGCCAGCAAACCAAGCGCGAAGGCGATGTCGGTGGCGGTCGGAATAGCCCAGCCTTTCAGAGTGATCGGGTTGTCGCCGGCGACAAGCCAGTAGAGACCGGCGGGTACGAGGATGCCGCCAATACCGGCGACTAAGGGCAGTACTGTCTGACGCGGGTCCGACAACTGACCGACGAGTATTTCCTGTTTAACCTCCATGCCGATCATAAAGAAGAAGATCGCCATCAGGCCATCGTTCACCCAAAGCAGCAGGGGTTTATTGATGTCGAGCGCGCCGTCGAGAGCGCCGACGGTGAGTGAAATGGGTGTGTTCAGAAAGTCTCCGTATGCATCCCCCCATGCCGAGTTCTTCAGGATCATGGCAAGCACTGCGGCTGCCAGCAGCAGCATGCCGCCGATAGCTTCAGTCGAGAAAAACTTCGGGAAGTCGGTGTCGCTGGCAGTGTGACTCATGACGAATAACCTCTGAGACGGCTCCGGAGCTTGTGCTTTGATTCTACGCAGCGTGCCGGTGCCGGTCGAGTAGCTTGTGTATTGACAAGCTGTGGCGGGCATTCCATCGTAAGCGGGTTATTACTCTCCGGTGTTTTTGCCATGCGCGTACTTTTTGTTCTGATTGCGGCCACGACGTTTTCGGCGGCTTTATCTGTGTCTCTGACCTCATGTGCAGCGATGCATGAAAGCAAAGACTTTGTCCGGCATACCAACAGCACTCTGGTGCAGGCCCGTGATGGCAGCAATGCGCTCTATTTTCAGGCCAAGGCCGGTGCTGACTATCCCGAGGATGACCCGGAGTCCGAAGCGCTGCGTATCTCGTGGCTGGAAGGCTGGCTGGAGCAGCGCAAGCTTTGCAGAAGCGGTTACGAAATTGTCGAGCGTCGCGAGTTTGGTTTTACCGAACACAATCCGCAGCAGATGGATCTGGTTTATGAAATCAAATGCACCTCCGCGGCATCTGCTGGTAGTGACTAGCAGCTGATCCTCATTGCCTGACGGCTCCTGAAATATGTCTTTCATCATCATCGCACTGTTGGTTCTGGCTGTAGTGGTCGGGCCGGGTCTCTGGGTGCGCCAGGTAATGAACAAATACAGCACGCCGGAAGACCGTTACTCGGGTACCGGAGCCGAGTTGGCGCGTTATCTGCTGGACAATCTCGGTATGCAGTCGGTGAAAGTTGAGCGGACGGAACGCGGCGATCACTACGATCCGGACGACAAGGCTGTGCGACTGACCGAGGCGCATTACAGCAGCAAATCGTTGACAGCGATTACTGTCGCTACTCACGAAGTGGGTCACGCTATTCAGGACAACAGGGGGTATGCGCCGCTCAAATGGCGCACGCGTCTTGTGCGGCTGGCACAGCCGGCGCAGAAGCTGGCGGCCGGCATTCTGATTGCGGCGCCGTTTATTTCAATCCTGACCCGCACGCCAACCACAGGTCTGACGATGTTTGCGGGCGGTTTTCTGTTTCTCGGGTTAATGCCGTTGTTGCATCTGTTGACTTTGCCGGTTGAGTTTGATGCAAGCTTCGCCAAGGCGATGCCCTTGCTCACAGAAGGGGAAATACTGATTCAGAGTGATGCGCCGCACGCGCGCAAAATTCTGATGGCTGCCGCGTGCACCTATGTGGCGGCGTCTTTAATCAGTCTTGTGAATGTGGCCCGGTGGTGGGCCATCCTGCGGCACTGAAACTACAGTTCCAGCACCGGGCCGTCGGGCTGCCGGTCAACAAACCAGAGCCGGTCTTCAGGCTGAATGTTCCAACGCCTGACTGACCCGGCCGGCAACTCCAGTACCACCTGAACAGCTTCGCCGGAATAAATGCTGTCAGTCGACATCGGCACCGCATCGGTGCTGATGGTCGCAATGGTCAGGTCGCCCCGGATAAACAGCATGTCCAGCGAAATCAGTGTGTTCTTCATCCACATGGCAATCTGCGCCGGCTGCCTGTAGAAGAACACCATGCCCTCATGAGCATCCAGTTGTTCAACGAACATCAGGCCGCGGGAGCGTTCCGCAGGCGAGACGGCAACCCAGACATCAAACAGCACACAGGGTCCGTCCTGACCGATGGTCAGAACGCGTGTTGTATCGAAATCTTTGAGCAGATACTTCGGTTCTGCTGCCATCGCTGCGGCACAGATACCGCAAGCGAGCAGAGTCAGCAGGCGGACCAAGCGGAAGTATTGTTTCATTCGCTCGTCGCCTGGTTAACGGCAAGACGGCCGGAGAAGCTAAGCTCGTTGATGGTGATGGAGCCTTGTCCGCTGATCTGTGGAATAGCCCCGGCACAATACAGCTCGCCACTCACCCGGATGATGTCCTGATCACTATCTTTGCCGGCGGGGTATTGTTCTATGTCACTCCAGCAACGACCGCTGCCCTGCGTGCTGAAGAAACGACTTTGTCCTGCATCAACCAGAGTCAGGTTGGTGTCCAGCTCATTGCCGGACTCGCCACTGTCAAAGTCACTTAGCGCGACAACCAGCGTTAGGTTTGCAAATGGTCCTGAAGCTGCGCCGGTAAATACCAGACGGGCACGACGGTCATCCGGGTAATAGAGCCCGTTGCACAGAAGGGCATCGCCTTTCAGATCCAAAGCGATGTCGAGAGAGCCGTAGATCCGGCCGCGTAAGTAACCGGCTTCATCGAGCACACAGGGAACAGGGTTGCTGGCCTCGAGATTATCCAGCAGCGGGTTGCTCTCAGGCTGCTGCACGGGCTGCACAAAAGGCCAGATGCCCAGCGCAATAACCGCGATAACGCCACATGCACTAACTAAACCTTTAAGCACTCAGTTGATTCCCGTCCGGTTCGTCTATCCGACTATTGATTCGCGGTCGGATGATTGTAAACGCATTGCCGGACACTGTTCTAGAACTGCAGCAGAGGTGCTTAACTGTGAAGCAGTTCACATTGCGTGCCTGAAAGCGGCAGTTTTAGCTGCTCAAACTCTGCATTTTGTAAAGAAAAACTGATTTTTGTGACGCGGCTAAACGTTTGTCACCTATATAAGAAGTTAATGTTTGCAGCACATCCCCGTAAGGGGGGTGTAAAACCGGACTTTTGAGGACGCAACTTCCAGGGATTTCCAAGGCGCAATGGAATTCGGAACGACAATTGAGCAAGGATTGAACTCGCTTTATGCACAGCAGATTAAAGCGGGTTTTGGTCGTTTGCGCTTCCTCGATATTCTCGAGCCCGAGTTCTCCGAGTACTATCTTGAGCAGAACTTCAAAAAGTCCCGTCTGGTTATCGGCTTCTCGCTGATTGTAGTGCTCCTCACCACAGTCATCAGCAACATGTCCGGCAGAGACCCCAACCAGACGATGAGTTCTTTCGGCCTGTTCGTGATGGCGCCGATTCTGCTGTTCACTTTGATTTTCTCTTACACCGAAAATCGCCGGGTATACAAAATCCTGGTGGTGGCGAGTGCGCTCATGGTGGGTCTGGCCGGCACCGTCGTAAACCTGCAGGCCTATGCCTCGGGCATGTCGTACTACTTTGCGGCGCAAACCGGTTGGGTGTTTATCATCTGGCTGGTCTTCGGTATGCCGTTCCGTATTGCTGCCCGTTCCGCGCTGGTGGTCAGTCTGGTTTATATGGCTGCAGCCGTCGGGTCTGGCCTGCCGATAGATCAGTTGCTGTTTGAAGGGTTCATGCTGATGGCGGTGAACCTGGCCGGCAGCTACAGCTGTTATCAGTTGGAATACAGTGCCCGCCGTACCTTCCTTGAATCAAGACTGCTCGAAGAGCTGGCAGAGCGTGATGGTCTGACTGCTTTGTATAACCGCCGCAGCTTCGATCAGTACACCAAGCGTGTCTGGAAGCAGTCACGTCGCGAACGTGATCAGCTGACTTTCATGATGATCGATATCGATCACTTCAAAGCTTACAACGACATGTACGGTCACCAGGCTGGCGACGATGCTCTGAAACGTGTTGCGCAGATTATCTCCGAGGGCGTGCAGCGTCCGCTGGACATGGCTGCCCGTTTCGGTGGCGAAGAATTTGCGTTAGTACTTTACGGACCTGCTAACAGCTACGGTCATGACCTGCCTGAGGAAATTCGCGAGCGGGTTGAAGAAATGCAGATCGAACATGACGGTTCGCCGGAAGCCGGTGTGCTGACTGTCAGTATTGGCGTGGCAATTATCCATCCGGGTGCCAGCCGCAGTCTGGCCGGTTCCATCCAGATGGCAGATGAGGCGCTTTACGAAGCCAAGGGCAGCGGTCGCAACCGCGTGATTGTCGGTGAGTCCGGTAATACCAATGTGCAGACGGGGCAGTTCCGTGCCCGCAAAATCAGCTAAGACGCCTGTCTTACCAGTGCCCCGTATTTTCCATTGAGACCCAGGGCTCCGCAGGTTCCAGCGCGCCACCCTTCTGCAACAGTTCAACCGACACGTTATCCGGCGAGCGTATGAACGCCATATAGCCGTCGCGCGGCGGGCGGTTAATCGTCACGCCATTGTCCAGCAGCCGCTGGCAGACCTCGTAGATATTGTCGACCTGATAGGCAACATGGCCGAAGTTTCTTCCCTCGGGGTAGGGTTCCGGATCCCAGTTGTATGTAAGTTCCAGCTCAGGTTTGCGAAAGCCTCCGGCATCACTCTCCGGCGTGTCCTCATGGTCAGCATCGGCGCCCAGAAAAATCAGCGTGAAGCGGCCTTGCTCGTTTTCAACACGGCGCAATTCCCGGAGCCCCAGTTTGTTGCAATAGAAGTCGAGAGACTCGTCGACATCGGTGATCCGGACCATCGTGTGCAGGTATCGCATAAGTGCTCCTGAATATTATTAGCCGATTGCCGCTAGTGGTTGCGGCGGGGCTGTTGTAGCCTGTTGATATTCATTATGCGTGAAATTAAAGCTATCTGTTTTGATCTCGACGACACCCTGTGGGACCTGATGTCGGTGATCTCGCATGCTGAGAACACAATCTATCATTGGTTTGAACAAAATTACCCGCGTGTTGCGCAGCGCTACTCGCCGGCGGATCTACGCCGGCTGCGCACAGAAGTCGCCAATGCTCACCCCGAATACCACCATGACCTGATGCGCCTGCGGATGATCTGCTACGAGCGGATTGCCACAGATTGCGGTTATCAGAAGTCGATGAGCCGGGAGGCCTTCGATGCCTTTCAGGTGGCCCGCAACGAAGTGACCTTGTTCGACGATGTCCTGCCTGCCTTGCAGAAATTATCGAACGGATACCCTCTGTTCACTCTCAGTAATGGCAATGCGGATCTCCGTGTGATCGGCTTAGATCAATGGTTTCGCGACAGTTACACCGCTGCCGACATAGGGGTGGCGAAACCGGACCCGCATATTTATCGAACTGTCTGTGAACGGACCGGCTTTGCGCCGGAACAGCTGCTGCATGTGGGGGATGACCCGCACAATGACATTTATGGCCCGGCGGCAATCGGCATGCCGGCGGTGTGGATAAACAGAGGTGAGCGGATCTGGCCCGACGATCTGCCGGAACCTCTGCATGAGATTTCTGATATGCAGCAACTGCCGGAGCTGCTGGCAGACTCATAGGTGGCGTGACAGTTCTTGCTGAGGGGGTAATATCAACCGTATGAGTGCAGGGAAGAAAACAATAATATTTGTTCCCGGTATCCGCCCGAAGCCCCCGGTCGGCGATCATCGCGATGCCCTCTGGCGCTGTCTGGTAGAAAGCGTGTCACGCGTGCGCCCGATCGTTGCCGCATCCATGCAGCAGAACCCCGGGAATTTTCAGGTCGTGCCCTGGAGCTACGATTTTTATCGTATGCATCACAACATGGAGCACGATAAGCCCGGACTGGAAACCCTGCTTACCAAAACCGGTCCCACTCCTGAAGATATTGCGGAGGCGAAGTCCTGGCGCCGCAAACTTTACCGTCGTCTGTATGCGCTCGCCGATGCTGTGCCGTTTCTCGGGAAACTGTTTGCCAGTGATGCGCTGGATCTTCGCCTCAAAGAAATAGGCAGATATTTCGACAATGTTGACGATGCGGGTGACCGCATCAGAGCCATGGTCAAAAAAGAACTGCTGGCTGCCTGGAAGAAAGAGCACAAGGTCATGCTGATCGGTCACAGCTTCGGCTCGGTCATTGCCTATGACACACTGTGGGAGCTCGGTCATACCGACAACGTTGAGAACATGGTCGACTGCTTTGTGTCGATGGGCAGCCCGATGGGTTTGCGCTATGTGCGGCGTGATCTTAAAGGCGCCGGTGAAAAGGGCGCGCGCCATTTTCCGCAGAACATCCGTCGCTGGGTCAATATTGCTGCTGTCGGTGAAGTCACCGCCCACCATCCTGCGTTAAGAGAGATGCAGGAGGAGATGGGTGCCAACGGCTGGCTCGAAAGTGCCGCGACGTTTGATGAGGTGGTCACGTTCTTCCGCGGACCTGACGGTCTGAACGTGCACAAGTGCTATGGCTATTTCTATAACCACGATACAGCCGAACTAATCGCCGACTGGTGGGGGTCCTAAAAGGCTGTCGTATTAGGTGCCGGGGTGATGACTACGTCGATCCGCCGGTTTTTTGCCCGGCCTTCCGCCGTTGAGTTCAGCCCGACCGGTTGGCTGGAACCAAGCCCCTCAGCCGTCAGTCGCCGCGCCGGAATCCGCAGATCGCTCACCATATAGCGCATCACGGCATCTGCCCGTTCCTGCGAAACCCGCGCGTTCACTGCGACAGATCCTGTTGCATCGGTATGACCTTCGATACGGATAAGCGCATCCGGAAAGTTGTCGATGATGTCACCTGTTTTGGCGAGCAGGTTTAATGCCTGATCGCTGAGTTCGCTGGAGCCGGAGGCGAAACGCATGTCCTGCAGTCGCAGGATGATGTCATTTCCTTTGCGGAGTACGGTGGCCTCGTCGTTGCTGAAGCGTTCGTTGATCAGACGGATGCGTTCCTGGCGACGCTGCTGCTCCTGCTGCTGGAAGATCAGCTGATCGCGCTCGGCGACGGTGCCGCCAAGCTTCTTGTCCATTTCACGCAATTCATCTTCGAGCCCGGCGACATAGCGGCGACTGGTATCGAGTTCATCGCGCAGCATTTCTATCTCGGTTTGCCCTTCTTCAATGTAGGTCACAAGGTTGGCGGTGACATCGTCCCAGGATTGTAGCGAGTCGTATTCGTTACCTGCCGCACCGTTGATAACCTGCAAACGTTCTTCCCAGGCAAGAATGATGTCTTCGTAGGAACCTTTATCAGAACGGATGCGGTCGACCTCAATGGCGACCTGCATCGAGTGTTTGAAAGTGGTCTCGGCACCCATGGCAAGTTTCTTCGCAGTCGCGGTGTCGGTCCGGTCGTTCCGGATTACCGTTTCCGCCTGCTCCAGAAGCTCTGTTGCCTGACCGAAGGTTTTCGGCGCATAGCGCTGTGCATTGCCGACCCGGGCCAGCGATTCTGCCCCCCGCGCCCGCAGCAGCGTCGCGTTAATAATCGCAGTTAATTCCGCTTTGTCGTAGAGGCTTTTGCTTTTGTCTGCGCGGCTCGCAGTCGGCGGGCTGCCGCGTTTTTCAAACTGTGAGGTCAGGGTAACGAAGGTCTTTTCCGCCGAAGTCCATTCGGTTTCTGCAAACTGTGCGGCTCCGGCTGTGTCGGCACGGTTACGCCAGACAAGCAATTCTTCAAAAGCGTTGGCAGCCGTTGCGGCTTTGGCCAGCGCTTCGGCATAGGCAGTGGCGGCATCCGGCGCACCTTTACTGTTCAGCTGCTCGGCTTTGCGAAAGCTGTTGGGTGCCAGCACATCCGCCTGCGCCGCCAATGCAGTTGCGCGCGCTGTTTCCGCATCGCTTGCGTGATTGTCTGCGGAGCTCGTCGACACAAATATCATCGCTGCAAAGCAAATCAGCAGGCGCATGATTCCGGTGAAAGGTTTTTGCATTTGCTTAAACATAATGACTCGGTGTTTTCCCGTAGAGATTCACTATACGCGCACTATAGGTAAGCGCAGCCCGCTTGAACACGACCTATGTGACATATTTCTCAATTTGCATCATCCGCCGGTGAAGTGTGCGCCTCTTCACAGTATTCCCAAGGCTGTGTCAGTAGTCTTTAACACATGGGTACTAAATACTACACACGCTTTTTGATGCAGAACGGATCGCAGCAGGCCGCAGATGAGTACAGCGGCGTTGTTGAAGTGCAGACTCCGGCTGCTCAGGTGTTGGAAACAACTGAGATCGAAGCATTGTTGGCTAAAAGCTTCGATCTTGAGACCGAACAGGTCGAACTTTTGAATTGGTCGCGATTGCACTAAGCGCATTTTGAGGCTCCGCCATTGTTTAGCGTGAGCCATACAGTCTTCCCCCTGTATTGCCCGGCTTCGGCCGGGCTTTTTTTTGCTCGAAAGTCATTGCTGCCGGTCAAATCGGGGCGGGAAGTTGGTCTGTAAGCCCCGGGCATGCCAAAATTCGCCTCCGGTTCTGATATTCCGCCATTCAACGGGCGAAGTATCGCGACCGTTTTCTCTATATATAGCGACAGTATTTGTGGATTCCGATAAGCGCAAAATAGACAGCGGCACTAAATACCGCACCGAGCAGGGCTTCTCTGCCGTGAAAAACGGTGTGAAGCAACGCTCGTCATCCGGCGCTTCGGTCGGAATTCCTGTGGAGTCGCTCAAGCCGCGCCAGCGGAAACCGGCCTGGCTGAAAGCCGAGCTGCCGACGGGTGAAGAGTTTGCCAAGCTTCGTCGCAACGTTCGCAGTAATAAACTCAGCACCGTTTGCGAAGAATCATTTTGTCCGAATATCGGTGAGTGCTGGAACAACGGCACGGCGACCATCATGGTGATGGGTAGTGTTTGCACACGCGCCTGTAAGTTTTGTGCAGTCGATACCGGCAACCCCAAAGGCTGGCTCGATAAAGATGAGCCGGAAGGTACCGCCAACTCGGTCGAAGTTATGGGGCTTAAGTATGTGGTGCTCACATCAGTGGATCGTGACGATCTTGCCGATGGTGGTGCGGCACATTACGCGGCTTGTATTAAAGCCATTAAAAAGCGCACACCGCAGACGGCGGTTGAAGCATTGACGCCGGACTTCAGCGGCAATCCGGAGCATGTGTTGACCGTGGTATCAGCGGGGCTGGATGTGTTCGCGCAGAACGTCGAAACGGTTGAGCGTCTGACCCACAACGTGCGCGACCCGCGTGCAGGCTATGGCCAGACGCTGGAAGTACTTCGTTTGGCAAAAGAACATCATCCTGAAGTGCTGACCAAGACCAGCCTGATGCTGGGTCTCGGGGAGACCGAAGAGGAAATCGTCGCCACAATGGACGATCTGCGTGCGGCGAACGTCGACATTCTGACGATGGGCCAGTATCTGCAGCCCACCACCAATCATTTGCCGGTTGAACGCTACGTATCACCGGACGAGTTTAAGCAATACCGGGAATGGGGCCTGGAGAAGGGCTTTATGGAAGTGGTTGCCGGGCCGTTGGTGCGGTCCAGTTACCGGGCCGACCGCGTGTTTGATAAGAATAATGCCGGGCTCGCGTGAGCTAAATCCGGCGCTTCTGAAAACAGGAACTTTGTGAATGGAATTTCTAGCTGACTACGGTCTGTTCTTTTTGAAGGCTATTACGGTGGTGATCGCTATCGCCGCTGTACTCCTACTGATCTTTGGTTTGTCCCGCAAAGATCAACCGGAAGGCGGTCTGAAAATCCGCAAGCTGAACGACCGCTTCCGCCAGATGCGCGATGAGCTGCGTGCGGCGGTGCTGAGCAAGCACGAATGGAAGCAGGTTAGTAAAGACGAGAAGAAGGCGCTCAAAGCAGCCGAAAAGAACGAACCTGAAGGCGAGCAGGCCCGCAAACGTATTTATGTGCTGAACTTCAAGGGCGATATCCGTGCCTCTGCCACTGACTCTTTGCGTGAAGAAGTAACCGCAATTGTTTCTGTGGCCCGCCCGACCGACGAAGTGGTGGTATGTATCGAGAATCCGGGTGGTGTTGTTCACGATCACGGTCTGGCAGCGTCACAACTGCAGCGTATTCGTGACCGGGAGATTCCGTTGGTGGCGATTGTCGACAAAGTGGCTGCCAGTGGCGGCTATCTGATGGCCTGTGTGGCCAACCGGATTATGGCGGCCCCTTTTGCCATCGTTGGCTCCATCGGTGTGTTGGCACAGATTCCTAATTTCAATCGTGCACTTGATGAGCGCGGCGTCGAGTTTGAGCAGGTTACTGCCGGCAAGTACAAGCGCACGGTAACCATGTTTGGCAAGAACACTGATGAAGACCGTGCCAAGCTCAAAGAAGAGCTCGAGGAAGTGCACACGCTGTTTAAATCGATGGTGTCGCGTTACCGCCCGGATATGGATATAGACAAGGTGGCCACCGGTGAACATTGGTACGGCACCCAGGCTCTTGAGCTTGGACTGGTAGATGAGCTGGGTTCGAGTGACGACTATCTGCTGAGCGAGTCCGTGAATGCGGACATTTATGCAGTAAGCTACAAAGGCAAGCAGAACTTCGTGACCAAGATGCAGGAAGCGATGAGCATGGCGGGAACTACAGTGGCTGACTGGGCCAGCACCCGGGAGAACGAGAGCCGTTACCACTGAAGATGCTTGTAAACCGGGTTGCCGGCATAGCGTTGTACCTGTTGCGATGTGGCGGGAACGCTTGCGGCGAGACGGAGTCCTATAACAATGACTATTAATAATATGTATCTGCGTTCGCTACCCTTGCTGGCTCTGTCGGGCCTGCTGTCACTTGGTCTGGCAGGATGCGTCAGCAGAGGTGACGTTGAGGCAATGTCAGCTGACGAGTTCGCAAAGATGCGCACCGAGATTCCGGTTACCCGTAATGCTTCACAGCGTGCCTATGTCATCTGCGTGGTTAACAAGATTGCTGCCGAGTTGCCGCCGCCGTATGACGGTGTCGAGTGGGATGTCGAAGTGTTTGATCAGGAATCGGTTAACGCCTTCGCAATGGCCGGTGGCAAGATCGGCGTGTTTACCGGCATCTTTAAAGTGGCCGAAGATCAGGACCAGCTGGCTGCGGTAATTGGGCATGAGATTGCCCACGTCACCGAAGACCACACCATCGAGCGTATTAATCGTGCACAGATGACCGGCGGAGCGATTGCGGCAACGTCGATTATTGTGGGCGATCAGACTGGTCTCGGTCAGCAGAACACGCAAACTATTCTGGAAGGCGCCGCGCAATTTGGTTTGTTAATGCCGTTTGGTCGCGGACAGGAGAGTGAGGCGGATCTGGTAGGGCTTGATTACATGGCAGCTGCCGGCTTCGACCCGCGTGCCAGTGTGCAGTTGTGGAAAAACATGGCTGCAGAGAATGGCGGCGCACCGCCGGAGTTTCTGTCTACCCACCCTTCACCGGATACCCGCACCAGCGATTTGATTCGCCAGATGCCCGAAGCATTGGTTTTGTACAACGAGGCAGTTGCCAAAGGCAAAACACCCCGTTGCGGTTGGTAAATCGCCTGTAAATTTTTCAACACCTTAAGTTACTTGTTGTTATAATTTTTCCCCGAACAGCCACCACTTAAGTGGTGAGGCCATAACTTCAGAGGGATTTGCCGGGCTTTGTCGGACCTGACCAACACAGGGGTTTTTGTCGTTGAAGGTTTGTCGCGGGATCAAGCGATTCCCGTGCACCGGAAATCTGTCACCGCATTTGTCGGCCCCGCGCCCCGCGGCCCTGTTAACCGCCCGATTCAAATCAACGGATACGATCAGTATCGCCGCATTTATGCAGCGCCCGGCTGCCAGAGTCGTCTCGAGCATCTCATTCGTCAATTTTTTGCCAACGGCGGCGAAAGTGTCTGGGTGGTGCGTGTTACCGGTTCGACCCGCTGTAACTACATTGAGTTGCCCGGCCCTGCAGGTTCGCTGGTTCTTAAGGCGCTGAACCCCGGCCCGCTCGAATGTCTGCGCGCTTCTGTTGATTACGACGGCGTTTCTGCTCACGACCCCGATTGTTTCAATCTGGTGGTTCAGCGACTGCGTTCTGCTTCCGAGCCTCTGGTCGAGGAGCAGGAAATCTATCGCATGGTGTCGCTCGACAAAGGTCATGAGCGCTTTATCGGTCATGCGCTGCTGCAGTCGACATTGGTGCAGCAGCCGTTAACGCTGCCGGAACAGCGTCCGGATGCCACGGTAAGTGGTGATGCTGTGAAAGTGGTCGGCTATCAGGATTGTGTCATCGATTGGCCCTCCAGTTCGGTGCCGGATGACTACGACATTATCGGTTCGGAAAGCACCTCAACCGGTTTATTCGCACTGAATGCCCTGCCTGATCTCGATTTACTGTGCTTGCTGCCCGGCTCCGAAGATACCGAGCTCGGACCTGTGGCAACTCTGGCTGCCGAGCGCTACTGTCAGGCGCGACAGGCACTGTTAGTGGTTGACCCGCCGTCTCATTGGAAGACGGCCACCGACGTCATGCGCGATCATGGCGAAGGTCGCTTCCACACCAGCAACATGATGACTTACTTCCCCCTGTTGCGGACGCGTTCCGAAACGGGCGAGCGCATCATTGTCTCGGCGATGGGTGCGATAGCAGGCGCACTGGTTGCAGGCAGTGGTCCCGTGCAGGATGGCCGGGAAAAATTAGGTCACGATAACAAGTCGGTGATGATTCGCGGGCGTTATCAGCCTGCGATTGATCTGACTGAAGACCAGTCTTCGTTTCTGGCACGGATGGGCATCAATACGCTGATGCCGGCGACGCGCCTGCAGATGAAATTCTGCGGCAACGTGACCAGTGCTGTGGATGGCGGTTTGACCGGGCACTGGAAAACGCTGACTACGCGTCGCGAAGGTCTCTTTGTTGTCGGCAGTATCCGCAAAAGCACTACCTGGGTAGCGGGTGAGGAAAGCAGTCCCGAGCTTTGGGCGGAAATCGCTCAACAGGTTCGCGAGTTCCTTTCCGAGTTGCGCAAAGAAGGCCGACTGGCCGGCGAGCTCGATGAAGAGGCGTTTTACGTTCGCTGTGACGCTACGACCAACGCTGACACTGCAGGCCGTACCGGCGAGCTCACGCTGCTGGCAGGCTTTGCTCTCGACAAACCCAACGAGTTTTCGGAATTCCGCTTCCAGCGCCATGGTGACGAATGCCAGATTGTTGAACTGTCCGGCGTGCCGCGTCTGCATTCCGGTCACTGATTCCGGCTTTTCCCTCCGCTTCCTGCGGGTGTGATATTTCTTCTTCATATTCAAATGTTGGTGCAGAAACTATTTGTGCCGGAGAAAGCTAATGTTCAGAACCCAATCATCTTCTCTGTTGTCGTCTTCTCTATTGGCCGCAGCCGCTGCGGTGTCCCTTTTTGCTTTAGGTGCTTGTGCCCCTGCTACCGACGATGGCGAACAAGTAGCTGATTCAGCGTGGTTGGCGCCGGTGTTGGCAGGCGATCAGCGCAGCGATGATGAACGTGCCCGTGATCAGTATCGTAACCCGGCAGAGACACTGGCCTTTTTCGGCTTGCAGCCTGATTCAACCGTTGTCGAAATCTGGCCGGGTGGTGGCTGGTACACCAAGGTGATTGCGCCAGCCGTGAATGAGCAGGGACAGTTCTATGCCGCTCACTTCGATCCCGATTCCGAGATTCCGATGCTGCGCAAAGCGCTGGCGAAATATCAGGGGCTGCTGGACTCGCGTCCGGAGCTGTATGGCAAGGTGCAGATGACAGTATTGCAGCCACCTGCAAAGACTGAGATCGCACCGGCGGGTAGCGCTGATCTGGTGGTGTCGTTCCGCAGTGTTCACAACTGGATGGCGTTCGGCATGCAGGATCAGGTGATGACCGCGATCTTTGACGCTTTGAAACCCGGTGGCGTGTTCGGCGTGGTTGAGCATCGTGGTCCGGCAGGTACAGAGCAGGATCCGAAAGCCAAATCAGGCTACGTTACCGAGGCTTACATGATCGAGCTGGCTGAACGTGCCGGTTTTGTACTGGACGCGAAGTCTGAAGTGAATGCGAACCCTGCAGATACGAAAGACTGGCCGGAAGGCGTATGGACCTTGCCGCCGCGTCTGAAGCTGGGCGAGCAGGACCGCGAGAAGTATCTTGCTGTGGGTGAGAGTGACCGCTTTACGCTGCGCTTTGTGAAGCCGCAATAAATTCAGAACCGCTGCTCTGAAAGCCGGTATTTGGAGTGTTGATGCGGTTCCCCGACAGTCGGTTAATCGCCTGTCAGCAGAGCGTTTTTCCGGGCATCCAGAGTGTAGGCCCAGCCACCCAGACGCTCGTTAATTTGTGCCGCTTCTGCCTGCACAGCTGCTGCGGCAGCTTCTGCAGCGAAGGTTCTGTTTTGCTCCTCTGAAAAGGCGGCGCTGAAGGTGGTTAGCAAACCGTCTGCATGTTCGGTGGTCCGGGTGTTAACTACCAGTCCGTCGAAGGTGACAAATTCTGCCGAGCTTACCGGCGTGTTGCTGCTTAGCTCCTTTCTGACCGAGGCAAAACGCAGTGCCGCCAAAGCACTGCCTGCTGCACTTCTCGAGCCGTCACTGGTTTGGAATACCAGTTGTTCCGGAGAGTCTTTGCTTAGTGCCAGCGGCTCGCGGTTATCGGGTCTGACGATGCGAACCCGTTGTATGCGCGCCGCCGGGATGTCGAGTAGCAAGGTGTTCAGCCAATCGGTAGTGTCGCGCCCGTCCGGGAATTGCGCATCGATCAGCCAGCTCTGCGGCGAATTACTCAACCGGACATACTGACCGTCGTCGTTTAGGTAGCCGGCGATGATTATGACTTCGCCGTCATTGATGCGAAATTCCAGGCCGCCGGCGTCGGGGTTTGAGATGTCCGCTACACCCAGCAACGGGTACTTCTCAGGTAGCTGTGTCTTCGCTTCGGTTTTTTGCGCAGTACTAAGTGTATTCAGAAGTTGGTCGACCGCGGTTTTGTTTGCGGGGTAGCCACTTTGTTCGTTGGTCCAGCTGCTGTCTGATTGCACAAGCGATACGACATGGCGGTTGTTACCGGCGGTAATATCGATGCGCTCTATTTCAGCGACGTTCAGACTGGCCAGCAGCGGGGCGTCACTTACCACCGGCTCAGAGTCGGGCGCGTCGACGCGACTGATCAAAACCAGTAATACGACTGCCATCGAAACCAGTGCTACCAGAATTCGTGTGCTCATTGGCGGCGTCTCCGCAGGAATGCAGTGGCAATGGCCAGTGCAGTGATCAGTATCGGCATCATTCCGATATTTATGAACTTCAGGCGGGTGTTCAGCGTATCGAGTTCCTTGTCGAATGCGCGTCTGACCTGACGCAGCTCGCGGCGCAGCCGCAGACGCTCTTCGATATAGCGACTTATTTCTGCTTCGGCTGCTGCGCTTGTTTTGCCGGACATCCCGTCGTTCTGTGCCTGCAGTTGATCAAGGCGCTGTTCCGTTTGCATCAACTCTACGCGGATCTGCTCTTCTGCCTGACTCATGCGTGCCTGTGTTTCTCTGCGCATGTCATCCAGTCGTGAGAAGGGGCGGTTAAAGGTACCGCGACCACGCATGCCCGTGAGTGCACTGCCCGCAGTCATGTCATCGACCAGATTCACAACAAAATCGCCGTTGTTGGCGAATACGGCTGTGCCGTTTTGTATCCAGTAGCGGTCGTTCAGGAGGTCTGTGTCTGCCACCACAACCAGTTGCAGTGGCCGGACCGGGCGCTGCAGTGCTGCGGTATCGGGAAAAGCTGTTGCGGGCGAGCCGCTGAGGCGCATCGCAAGCACCCTGTTGCGCTGTTCTCCGGAATAGCTCATTAAACTCTGCGGATTCTGCAGCAGGTTGGTGTTGCCGGCAGGCAGCAGAGCGGTTTCGGCACTGCTGGTGAGCAGGGGTGTCATCGTCAGGACGCTGTCTTCGCTGAGTTGCAGTTCCCCGGCGTAGCCGAGATTGATGCTCTGCAAGTTGGCGGTGGCCGGATCCTTACTATTGAGCGCATCGTCGCGGAGACCGGGGATGGCCGCAAAGTTGATGAGCTCGCCGTTGCCCGCATCGATTCGCAGGCCGTATTTGTAGTCGAGTATCACCGCCTCAGACATCGACACACCGTACGCTTCGAGCAAAGGGAAAGCTGAGCTATCGTAGGTCTCTGTGAGCGGGTCGATGAGGATGAGCGCCTTGCCGCCTGCAAACAGATACTGCTCTACCGCAAGCTGTGTCGCTTCGTTCATGGCTCCGGGCTGCAGGATCATCAGGGCGTCAAAGTCGGCGCTGATGTTTGTAACGTCATCGGCAAGACGCTGTACCCGGAACAGTTCGGTGAGTGCGGTATAAACAGCTAGTGGCGGGTTAATGACGCCTAGCTGCCGGTCAGCGCCACCTTCTATAGCCAGTGCACCGAGCAGTCCGATCAATGGCCTGTCTGCGCCGCTCATGCTGCTCAGCCGGTAGACAAGGCTTGCCAGATCGTATTCCAGAAATGCGTCACGCGTCGGGTCGAGAAAGCTGATTACTTCTAAATCGTCCGCTGCATTCACACCGCTTATACCGAAGTACACGCGGTCGGCAGCGCCCATGCTGATGGTTTCCAGTCCGTAGGCAGCGGCTTCATCTTCAGCGTCCGTGAACGGCAGCGGGTCAATAAACCGGATCTCCAGCTGTCCGTCGGCAGCGATGCTGAATCGTTTCAGCATGTCCCGCACCCGGGCGGCATAGCTCCGCAGTCCCGGCAGTGCGGCACTTTCCTGATCCGAGAAGTACAGAGTCAGGGTTACCGGCTCATCGATAGCGTTCAGCACGCTAAAGGTTTCTTCGCTCAGCGTATACAGACGGTCTTCTGTCAGATCCAGCTGCAAAGTCGGTGGCAGGAGATTGATCGCAGCGAGGCCGGCAACAAAGATCACGGCAAGTGTCAGCAGCCCACTGCGGTCGATTATTTTTCTGTTGTTTGCGCTATCGCTCATCGTCAGGCCGCCTTCTTCAGGTCGAGAATCACGACGTTGCTGTAAAGACCCAGGCCAATCAGGAAGACAAAGTACAGCAGGTCGCGCAGATCAATCACCCCGCGACTGAGCGACTGGAAGTGCGACAGAAAACTTAAGTTGGCGATAGCATCGGTCAGCCATAACGGCGCCCAGCTGTTCACGCTATCGAGCACCAGCGGCAAACCGCTGAGCAGCAACAGCAGGCAGACTACGACACTCAGAATGAATGCCGGAACGGGATTGCGGTTAGCCGCCGATACGCAGGTGCATACGGCAAGAAAGCCTCCGGCCAGCAGCCAACTGGCCAGATAGCCCGTGGCTATCGCGCCGTTATCCGGCTCGCCAAGATAATTCACGGTTAACCACATCGGCAGAGTCAGACTGAGTGCGAGTCCCGCAAACAACCAGGCCGCCAGGAACTTGCCGGCGACGGCTTCGGCTGCCGACAGCGGCAGTGTGAGCAGCAGTTCGATGCTGCCACTGCGGCGTTCCTCAGCCCACAGACGCATTGAGATGGCGGGGATAAGGAACAGGTACAGCCAGGGGTGAAACATGAAGAAAGGTTGCAGGTCGGCCTGCTCCCGTTCAAAAAAGTTACCCGGATAGAAGGTGAATAAGCCGGACAGAACCAGAAAGGTGACGATAAAGATGTACGCAAGTGGTGTGGCGAAGTACGACTGCAACTCGCGCTTCATAACTACTGCTGTATTGCTATTGAGAGGGCTCACTGTACGTCACCGGTCGTAATGGTGCGGAACACGTCATCGAGCCGGCCGGCTTCCAGTCGAATCTCACTAACCGGCCAGTTACTCTGCTCAGCCAGATCGTTTACCGCACCAAGCAGATGGGTGTTGCCGGAAGGTATGGCGGTGAGCACCGGGCCATCCGATTCGACGGTCGCGACGCCTTCAAGGTTTTGTAATTCTGTAGCGTAGCGGGCAAGTTGCTCCGGCTCCCGGAAACGAACGCTGACGGCGTTGTGGTATCGCGAACGTGCTGCCAGTTCAGCCGGAGTCGCATCTGCCTTTAGCTTGCCGTGATCGATAATCAGTGCACGGGTGCAGACCGTACTGACTTCTTCCAACAAGTGCGTTGAAACGACGATCGTGCGGTCTTCCGACAGCTCTCTGATCAGTGAGCGCACCTGATGCTTCTGGTTCGGGTCGAGTCCGTCCGTCGGTTCATCAAGTATCAGCACCGCAGGTTCATGCAGAATGGCCTGCGCCAGTCCGACGCGGCGTTTATAACCTTTCGACAGCGTGTCTATCGGCTGGCGTGCAACACTATGCAGGTCGAGTACTGACAGCGCTTTGTCGACGGCGGTCTTCGTACCTGCATCAGGTTTGCGGATGTCTGCAACAAACTGCAGGAACCCGAGCGGCGTCATCTCGCCGTAAGCCGGTGCGCCTTCAGGCAGATAGCCGAAGGTTTGTTTGGCTTTTACCGGCGCTTCGTTAATTGAATGTCCGCCAATTTGTGCATCGCCTGAGTCCGGACGCAGAAAGCCGGTGAGCATGCGCATAGTAGTCGATTTGCCGGCTCCGTTCGGGCCGAGGAGGCCAATAATCTCGCCGGGCCGGGCGGTAAACGACAGCCCGTCGACAGCGGTCAGGCTACCGAACTGTTTGCTCAGATTGTCGGCAATGATCATTGCGCAGTATTTGATTCAGATCTGCCGGTTTCAGGTGTGCCGGATTGCAAAGGTTTGATCAGTGTAACCGCAACAACCGCGATCAGTGCTACCACTGTCACCATCAGGAACGGTGCGACATAGTCGCCGGTCTGGGTACGCAGCTGACCCGTAAGAATGGTGCCGGCGGCCGCGCCTAATGAGTCGATAAACACAATGATGCCGAGGATTTTGCCCAGGGCTCTGGCACCGAAGCTCTCGACAGCGACCAGTTGAATCATCGTGAAGCTGCCGCCGAAGCCAAGGCCAAAGACAGCAGCGAACGCGGTCAGTTGTGTCACGTTACGGGTGAGGGAGAGTTCCTCACCGCTGAAATCGAACAACAGGAGGCAGCCGGCAAACAGGATGCCGGCCGAAATCAGCATGACCCGGCGTTTTGGCATCAGGTCACTGACGGCACCGAATAAAAACTTGCCGAAGAAGCTGAACCAGAAAATAACCGAGAACAGCACCGTGGCCCGCGCAGGGCTTAACGCAGCTTCCTGTTCGAAGAAAATGCTGACCTGACTGTTCATCGCCTGTATGCAGAACCACAGACAGCAGGAACCGACTGCCAGCGCCCAGAGGGTGATGTGTCTGACGGCCTGGTTCAGCGAGATGCCGTCAACAGGCGCTGCGCTTTGACCGTCCCCGGATGTGTCCGCCTGCGGCGGTTTGCGGACGACCAGAAACCCCGGCAGAAAGGCGAACAGCAGGAACGCCACGGTCAGGCTGCCAAAGCCCCAGCGCCAGCCAAAATCTGGCGACAGCACCAGCGGTGCGATCATCAGTGGCAGGGCGGCGCCGGCCAGACTGGAACCGGAAGCCAACAGCCCGACTACCGAGCCGCGACCTTTGGTAAACCAACCCGTCAGCAGCACGACATTCGACATCAGACCGGAACAAACCAGTCCGAGTGCGAGAAATGCATGAATGATGTAGAGCTGCTCGATGCTCTTTACGAAGGGGTAGGCGCTGAAGCAGACCAGCATGACAATCAGACCGGCACGAATAATGCGCACCACACCGAGCTTGTCGATCAGTATGCCGGCAACGGGCGCAAGGAAGGCGCTGAACAGCAGCGTGACAAACGTGACCCGGCTGACTTCGCCTGCCGTAACGGCAAATTCCTCCATCAACCGCGGAAACAGGTTCTGCGGTACAAAGATGGCCATGCCGTTGGTGAAGAAATAGATGGCGAAGGCCGATGCGGCAATCGCCCATCTGTATGCCGGTTGCTTACTTGCTGTCACGACAACCCCGAATCAATCAGCTCGATAAGACTTACTCAATCTATAAGAGTGCCATCGCTGTCGAGAATTCGCACCTTTCCGAGGTCTAATTCGCTCAAGCCTTCCTCAATGACCGCTCTGTCGCCGACGATCACCCACACCAGTTCGCCGGGTTTAACTACCGAATCGGCGGCAGCCGCAATTTCGGTAAGGCCGAGATTCTCCAGAGCCGGTGTGTATTTGTCCCAGTAATCATCCGGCAGGCCGAAACGCACAAGCTGCGCGATGTCGCCCAATACTGCGGCACCGGTCTCCCAGCCGCCCGGAATAGACTGAATAATGGTGTTCTTCAGGTGCGACAGTTCGTCTTCGGTAACAGGGTTGTCACCGGTAATGCCGTTCAGCTCCTTGAGCAGTTCCTGCACAGATTCTTTTGTTTTGTCGGTCTGCACAGGTGCGTAGATCAGGAACGGACGCTGCGCCTGCGTTTCCAGAATCAGGCTGCGGGAGCCATATGACCAGTGTTTGTCCTCACGCAGGTTCATATTGATGCGTGAAGACGATAGGCCGCCGAGGACGTTGTTCATCGACTCTACTGCGATTTCGTCTGAATCAGCCTTGGACGGGATCAGACGGGCAGCAAAAATGATCGACTGCGCCGCACCCGGCTTATCGATAATGAATAGCTCCGGTGTTGCACGGTTGTCGACAGCACCGATGTTTTTCTGCGGCGTATCTTTTGTTTTCCAGTTGCGGAAGAGTTTCTCGATGCGCGGAGCGATGTCGTCCATCGTGGTATCGCCAACGACAATCAGCGTGGCGTTATTCGGAGCAAACCAGGTGTCGTGATAAGCGACCAGATCTTCACGGGCGATCGACTTGATCGATTCTTCGGTACCGTTACCGGATAGCGGCTGACTGTAGGCATGGCCTTCGCCATACAGCAGTTTCGGTACTACCCGCAGCGCCATGCCGGTCGGACGGGTTTTCTCCTGCTGGATGACAGCCAGATACTGACTGCGAATACGTTCAATTTCGTCTTCGGGGAAGACGGGGTTAAGCACGACATCGGCAAACAGGTCGAGCGAATCGTCCAGCGTTTCGGTCAGCGAGTTCAGGCTGACCGTTACGTTGTCGAGGTTGGCGCTGGCCGACAGCGAGCTGCCTAACAAGGCGAGTTCTTCTGCGATCTGCTCGGAACTGCGGCGGCGGGTTCCTTCATCGAGTACCGACATGGCCATCGTTGCCGTGCCCGGCTTGCCGAACTGATCAGCGGCATAGCCCGCATCGAACAACAGCGCCATGTTCACTGAAGGAACTGCAGTGCGGTTGGCCACAATCAGCGTCAGTCCGTTGTCGAGTACACGGCGCTCAAAACCTGGAAAGTCGACCTGTTCAAACGCACCTACAGGCGGCGGCACAGAGCGGTCGTAACCGTTTTCTGCAGCCGACTGTTTCGGTATCGGGTGCACCTCGGCAATGTAGACGCCCTGACCCAGCCATTTACCGGCAGCAGCTTTCACATCGGCGAGTGATGCATCGGCGATCAGGCGGTTGGTGGTTTTGTAGAAGTCCGGAGTGCCGCCGTAGATTTTGTTGCGCGCGAGTAGTGCCGATTTACCACTGCCGCCGCCGATGTTTTCGATGCTCTGAATGAAAGATGAGCGATGCTGGGCTTTGATGCGCTTCAGCTCTTTTGCTGTAGGTCCTTTCTTAATGAAGTTTTCAATTTCTTCGCGGGCGATAGCTTCCAGCGTTGCGAGTTCAACACCGGGCTGGGGTGAGATCTGCAAATAAACCAGACCGGCGATTTCCCAGAAGTTAACGCCGAAGGTAACGTCGGTGGCCAGTTGTTCCTCGCGCACCAGTCGCTGATACAGGCGTGAGTTTTTGTCGCCGCCCAGGATGTCGGTAGCCATACCGACGTAGTTGGCTTCCGGCGATTTCCAGGCCGGTGCCGACCATGCCATATAAATGCGCGGCTGCGATACGCGGTCCTGCATGATCTCGCGGCGGTCGACCTTATGCATCGGTGTCCATTCCGCCATCTGGTCTACCGGCGGGCCCGGAGGAATATCACCGAAATACAGTTTCACTTTCTCCAGCACTTCTTCCGTGTTCACATCGCCGGCGATTGCGATCACCGCGTTGTTCGGGCCGTAGTACTGTTTGAACCAGGCCTGCACATCCTCAAGTGTGGCGGCGTTCAGGTCTTCCATGGAGCCAATCGTTTCCCACGAGTAGGGATGCGCACCGGTAAAAACTTGCTTGAGCAGCGGCTCGTACACTTTGTTGTACGGCTGGTTATCGCTCTGGCGTTTTTCGTTCTGTACGACGCCGCGCTGCTCGTCCAGTTTGGCCTGATCGATAACGCCCAGCAGGTGTCCCATGCGGTCGGACTCGAGAAACAGCACGCGGTCCAGCGCACCTTTCGGCACGGTTTCGTAGTAGTTGGTGCGGTCAAACCAGGTGGTACCGTTTAAGTCGCTGGCACCCAGATTCTCCAGCGTTTGCAGGTACTCGCCGTCGTAGTTTTCCGAGCCCTGAAACATCAGGTGCTCAAACAGATGCGCAAAACCCGTCTTTCCGGGCACTTCGTTTTTGGAGCCGACGTGATACCAGATATTGAACGCCACAATCGGCGCTTTACTGTCTTCGTGAATGATGACCGTCAGACCGTTGTCGAGTGTGAACTCCTGATAGGGGACAAGATCTTCGGCATTGGCGGTGCTCACCAGCAGGGGAAGCAGGGTGGCAATAGCGAAGAAATGAATGGTGTGTCGGATGGTCGAAAACATAGGCTTACGGTATTCCTGAGGGTTCTGTTCAGACAGTTCTGCCTGAGTGCTGCTTATAGCGCGATTACGTTCAACTGTGTTCAATAGTAGCGGCTTAACGGTTATGGTTGTGACTCGTTTCGCCCGCCGCAACCAATTGACGTTTGGATAGTATGGTCGGCGTTTAGTTCAGGGATATTATGAACAGTATGCGTAAAGGACTGTATCCACCGGCCAGCCCCTACAACAGTGGCTATTTGCGGGTCTCGCCGGTACATGAGTTGTACTACGAGGAATGTGGCAATCCGCAGGGAAAGCCGGTCGTGTTTCTGCACGGCGGGCCGGGCGCAGGTATCAACGCTGCTGCCCGCCGTTTCTTTGATCCGGCCCGTTATCGCGTCGTGCTGTTTGATCAGCGCGGTGCCGGCAAGAGCCGTCCCCACGCCAATCTCGAAGACAACACCACCTGGGATCTGGTTGAAGATATCGAACGGTTGCGCAAGTTTCTCGAGATTGAGAAATGGCAGGTGTTCGGCGGCTCCTGGGGCAGCACTCTTGCGTTGGCCTATGCCCAGACTCATCCGGAGCGGGTAACTGAACTGGTCTTGCGTGGCATCTTTATGCTGCGTGAACAAGAGCTGCGGTGGTTCTATCAGGGCGGAGCCGGTCATGTGTTTCCCGATCACTGGGAGCAGTTTTTAGCGCCCGTGCCCGAAGACCGCCGCGATGACCTGATGGCCTGTTATCACGAGATGCTGACAGGTCCTGATGAGCAGAAGCGCATGGAAGCCGCACGCGCCTGGTCGCTGTGGGAAGGAGTGACCAGCAATCTGGAAATGGCCGACGCCGGTGTCACCCAGTTCCGGGCGGATGAGTTCGCGCTGGCGCTGGCAAGGGTGGAAGCGCATTACTTTGTGAATAACGGCTTCTTCGAAGACCCGAATCAGCTGTTCAATAATCTGGACCGGATACGGCATATTCCCGCTGTTATCGTGCAGGGGCGTTATGATTTGGTGTGTCCGATGCAAACTGCCTGGGACTTGCACAAGGCGTGGCCGGAGGCCGGTTTCGTCATCGTGCCGGATGCCGGGCACTCGTCGTTTGAGCCGGGCACAGTGCATGAACTGGTAAAGGCAACCGATAACTTTGCCTGATTTGGGTTCTGATTCGTCTGATTTGTCTTTTACTAGTGGCGGGAGGGGGTCTAGCGAGTGGCAAAAATACTGATCAAGAACGCCAACGTTGTTAACGAAGGACAAACGCGCGAGCAGGATGTTCTGATTAGCAACGGGCGTATTGAGTTGCTCGGCGACTCAATTGCTGCGGGCGAGAATGACCGTGTGATTGATGCCGATGGCCGTCATCTGCTGCCGGGCATGATTGATGATCAGGTGCACTTCCGTGAGCCCGGTTTAACTCATAAGGGTGATATTGCTACGGAGTCTGCAGCGGCGGTTGCCGGTGGCATTACCAGTTTCATGGAAATGCCCAATGTCGATCCGCTGACCGTAACGCTCGATGAACTCGAGAAGAAATATCAGAGGGCGGCAGGACGTTCGCACGCCAATTTTGCGTTCTATCTTGGCGCCACCAACAACAACATCGATGCGATTCGTGCGCTGCAGCCCGGTCAGGCCTGCGGTGTCAAAGTCTTCATGGGCGCGTCTACCGGCGACATGCTGGTCGACGACGACACTGCGCTGGAGCGGATCTTTGCCGACTCACCGGTGCTGGTCGCCACCCATTGTGAAGACACGCCGACGATTCAGGATAATGAGGCTGCGGCGCGAGAGCAGTACGGCGAAGACGTGCCGATGACCGAGCATCCGAATATTCGTTCGGTAGAGGCCTGCTACAAGTCTTCTTCAAAAGCGGTGGAACTGGCCCGCACTCACGGCACCCGTCTGCATGTACTGCACATCACGACAGCGAAAGAGCTGGGTTTGTTTTCCAAGGGTTCTGAAACCGAGAAGCGCATTACCGCGGAAGCCTGCGTGCATCACATGTATCTGGATGACAGTTACTACACGTCCCTCGGTACGCAGATCAAATGTAATCCGGCGATCAAGATGGCAGCCGATAAGGAGGCCATTCTGAAAGCGCTGGTGGATGGTCGTATTGATGTTATTGCAACCGATCATGCGCCGCATACGCTTGAAGAAAAGAACGATACCTACTTCAAAGCGCCCGCCGGTTTGCCGCTGGTCCAGCATGCTTTGCAGTTGGCACTGGAGCACGTTCATGACGGGCGTTTCGGAATTGAGTTGGTAGCGCATAAAACGAGCCATGCGGTTGCGAATATTTTCGGACTGAAAGAACGCGGCTACATTCGCGAAGGCTATATTGCCGATCTGGTGCTTGTAGATATGAATCGCATTACCGAAGTCAGCCGCGAACAGATTCTGTACAAGTGTGGTTGGTCGCCGTTTGAAGGCACACGCTTCCGCTCTACTGTTGCTATGTCCCTGGTGAACGGGGAGATCGTCTATCGCAACGGGAAGATCCTGACCGGAGCGGGTGGCCAGCGCCTGACCTTCTCCTGAACCTTCTCTGGTTTTGGTTACAGAGCCCTAAGTTCTGGTTCGCCCGGGTCAGAAACCGTTCGCAAACCCCTCCGGCAACACCTGTTTTTGCGCATTTTTAATAGTTTTGTCACCTTTTCACGGGTTGGCGCAGACTCGTGTGGTAACGCCGGTGTGCTGATGCATAGGTCAGGCTTTGGCGGAGCCGGCATTTAACATATTGCTATGGGTGAAGGGTGCCGGTGGCAGGCAAGCCTTTGTTTGCAAGGCTTTCAGGCTTCGCCTCTGACTTGCCGCGCTGCGTAACAACGTGATTTAAGGGGTTTTTCGGTCGCCGATGAGGGGCAATCTGGGCCCTTCCTGACGGGGGTGGAATCGCCGTGCAGAGAGCCTGATTTACTTCGGTTTGTGCGTGGATTTTAATTGTCACTTAGATAGGTATAATGCCTCGCCTCAGGTGCTCTTAGAGTCAGTAACCACGCCCGAAAACCCCGAAAAAACGGTCGTTCCGAGCGGTTTTTTATTAACGTATTTCAAAGCCTTACCAGTCGGTAGCCTTAGCCATGCGCCCTACAGATACTTCTGATCCGAATTACTACCACAAAGTCGTCGATTGCCAGTGGGGTTGTCCCGCGCATACAGACGTGCCCGGATACATTCGCCTGATTGCTCAGGGGCGTTTCAGCGATGCATATATGCTGAACCGCAAATCGAATGTTTTCCCCGGTGTGCTTGGCCGTGTTTGTGACCGCCCTTGTGAACCTGCGTGTCGTCGCGGTCGTCTCGAAGGTGGTGAAGAAGAGCCGGTAGCAATTTGTCGTTTGAAGCGTGTTGCTGCTGATAACAAAGATGACATTCGTGATCGTCTGGCGCCGGTAGATGCAAACGGTCCGGGTAAAGGTAAGAAAGTAGCAATGATCGGTGCCGGTCCGGCTTCCCTGACTGTTGCTAACGACCTGCTGCCACTGGGCTATGACCTGACTATTTTTGAAGCGCTGGATGTGCCCGGCGGTTTGATGCGTTCAAACATTCCTTCTTTCCGTCTGCCGGTGGAAGTGCTGAACGATGAGATCGACCAGATTGTTGAGCGTGGCGTAGACCTGAAGTGCAACCATCCGATCGACAGCATGAAAGAACTGCTGGACGAAAACTACGATGCAGTATTCGTCGGCACCGGTGCTCCTAAAGGTAAGAACCTCAATATTCCCGGCCGTGAAGAGGCTGACGCGAATATCCATATCGGTATCCAATGGCTCGAATCTGTAGCCTTTGATCACATTGAAAACATTGGCAAAAACGTCCTGATTATCGGTGTTGGTAACACCGCGATGGACTGCTGCCGCACGTCGCTGCGCCTTGGCGCCGACAACGTGAAAGTAATGGCGCGTAAACCCCGCGCGTTCTTCAAAGCATCAGCCTGGGAGCTGGACGATGCTGAAGAAGAAAACGTCGAAATCGTCATCAACCGTTCACCGAAAGAGTTTGTCATTGAAGACGGCAAACTGACCGGCATGACCTTCGAGGAAATGGAATACGACGTTGATGAAAACGGTCGTATTACCGATACCCGTATTGTTGGCGAAACTACTTATCCTTGTGACGACGTTATTCTGGCCATTGGTCAGGACAACGCATTCCCCTGGGTTGAGCGTGATCTCGGTATTGAGTTCGACAAGTGGGAAGTACCTGTTGTCGATAAAGTCACTCATGAATCTACCCGCAAGGGTGTGTTCTTTGGCGGTGATGCCGCCTTCGGTCCGCTGAACATCATCTGGGCTGTTGAGCACGGTCATCAGGCTGCCATCTCAATTCATAAACATTGTCAGGGCGATTCTGTTGCCGAGCGCATGCCGAAGGGCATGACGCTGGATAGTGCCAAGATGGGTATCCACGAGTGGAGCTACAGCAACGACTTCGACGGTCAGGATCGTTTACTGGTGCCGCACGTCTCCCTGAAAGAGCGTTTCCAGAAGCTCAATATTGAAGTGGAGCTGGGCTTCACTGCAGAGCAGGCCGCCGAAGAGGTTGAGCGTTGCCTGAACTGCGATATTCAGACTGTATTCACCGAGAAGCTGTGTATCGAATGCGATGCCTGCGTAGACGTATGTCCGGTCGACTGTCTGACCATCGCGCCGAATGGCGAAGAAGAAGAGCTGCGCGGTCGCCTGAGTGCACCGACTATTAACCCCGAGCAGGATCTGATGGTTTCAGATGTGCTGCCGCAAACCGGTCGCGTCATGGTTAAAGACGAAGACCTTTGCGTACATTGCGGTCTGTGTGCAGAACGTTGCCCGACTGCGGCCTGGGATATGCAGAAGTTCACGCTTGAGAAGCCGCACGCCATTAATGAGGCTGGCGCTGACTTCGTGAAGCAGGACGTAGCCTGAGTTTTTTAGACGACTCGCTCTGTAAAGAGAGGGTCGTTGCTTGAAATAGTAGTTGAGATAGCTTTCGAACCGGGTCCCCTTGGGCCGGGTCGGGAGTTTTTAAGTTTTAAATATTGGTTAAGCGCACCGACAGGGCGCAAGCAAATGAGTACGTTATGAGTACTAATCCAACAACGAATAACTTCACGATTAAAATCGCGAACGTGAACGGTACGGGTTCAGCCAGTGCTAACGGCCTGCTGATGAAGTCTTTGTTCCGCCTGGGTATCCCGGTAGTCGGCAAAAACTACTTCCCGTCAAACATTCAGGGCCTGCCGACCTGGTACGAAATCCGTGTCAGCGAGAAGGGTTATCTGGCCCGTTCAGGCAGCGTTGATGTAATGATCGCGATGAATGCTGAAACCTATGCGCACGACCTGCAGGAAGTGGCGCCGGGCGGCATTCTTATTTATGACTCAACCTGGCCGCGTCACAAGCTGCTGAACCGTGAAGACATCACCATCATCGGTGTGCCGCTGTCACGCATGTGTAACGAGAACTTCCCGGTCGCTCGTGCCCGCATTCTGATGAAGAACGTGGTGTACGTGGGTGTGGTTGCAGCACTGCTCGACATCGACCTGGATATTATTCGTGGTCTGCTGAACGAAACCTTTGCGAAGAAAGCCAATCTGCTTGATGCCAACCAGCTGGCTATCGACATGGGTTACAACTACGCGAAAGAACATTTCGAATGCCCGCTGCCGTATACCGCTAAAGCGATCGAACGCGAAGGCAAAGGCACCGACATCATGCTCGATGGCAACACTGCTGCCGGTCTGGGTGCGGTTTACGCCGGTGCTACCGTGTGTGCCTGGTACCCGATTACGCCGTCTACCTCACTGATTGAGGGTTACAAGAAGTTCTGCGACATGACCCGCAAGGACGAAGAGACCGGCAAGAACAACTTCACCATCGTGCAGGCCGAAGATGAGCTGGCTGCTATCGGTATGGTGCTGGGCGCCGGCTGGAATGGCGCACGTTCATTTACTTCTACTTCCGGTCCCGGTGTCTCGCTGATGAGCGAGTTCCTCGGCTACGGTTACTTCACCGAAATCCCGGCAGTACTGTTTAACGTTCAGCGTTGCGGTCCTTCAACCGGTATGCCGACCCGTACGCAGCAGTCAGACATTTTGCCGTCTGCCTACGCTTCGCATGGTGATACCCGCCACGTCTGCGTATTCCCTGCGGATCCTGAAGAGTGTTTCTACCTCGGTGCCCAATCCTTCGATCTGGCCGAGCGTCTACAGACTCCGATTATGGTCCTCACCGATCTCGACATCGGTATGAACGACTGGATGTGTCCGGAGCTGGATTGGGACGACGCGTATCAGCCGGATCGCGGCAAGGTACTGTCTAAAGACGATCTCGAAGGCATGGAAGCATTCCACCGTTATCTCGATGTTGATGGTGACGGCATTGCGGCCCGCACGCTGCCGGGTACGCATCCGAAAGGTGCTTACTTCACCCGCGGTTCAGGTCACAACATGTATGGCGCGTACACCGAAGATGCCGGCGAGTATCAGGAAGTTGTCGATCGCCTGCTGGTGAAATGGGAAACTGCTAAAGATTTGGTGCCCAAGCCGATTATCCGTGGCGAAGGCAACAAGATCGGTATTCTGTCTATCGGTAGTTGTGATCATGCAGTTCGTGAAGCGCAGGATATTCTGGCCGCCGAAGGCGTTGCCACCGATTACCTGCGCGTTCGTGCATTCCCGTTCAACGACGATGTGCAGAACTTCCTCGATTCACATGACCGTATCTATGTCGTCGAGCAGAACCGCGATGCACAGCTGAAGAGCCTGCTACGTCTCGAAGCGGTAGTGGCTGACGAGAAACTGTGTGCAGTTCTTCATTACAACGGCCTGCCGATGACCGCCGACTTTGTTGTAGATGCGATTAATCAGGACCTCGCACGAGGTGAAGCAGCATGAGCTTTATAAAGAAACCTTCTGTACGCCATCCCGCTCTGCCCAAAAATGATCTGGGTCTGACCGTTCGTGATTACGAAGGCGGTATGTCTACTCTGTGTGCCGGTTGCGGCCACGACTCAATCACCGGTGCTCTGGTGCAGGCGGCTCATGAACTGAGCATTCCGCCACACGGCTTTGCCAAGCTGTCAGGTATCGGTTGTTCTTCGAAGACCCCGGCTTACTTCCTGGGCGCTTCCCACGGCTTTAACTCCTGCCATGGCCGTATGCCTTCTGTGGCAACGGGTGCTAATGCTGCCAACCGTGACCTTTATTACATCGGTGTTTCAGGTGACGGTGACTCGCTGTCGATTGGCTTCGGTCAGTTCGCTCATGCGATCCGTCGTAACGTGAACATGCTGTACCTCGTTGAGAACAACGGTGTGTATGGCCTCACCAAGGGTCAGTTCTCTGCGTCTGCCGACGTTGGTTCGAAAGCCAAAAAAGGCGAAGAGAACCTGCAGCCACCAATCGATCCGTGTCAGGCTGCCCTGACTCTGGGTGCTACTTTCGTAGCCCGGAGTTTCTCAGGCGATAAAGAGCAGCTCGTACCGCTGATCAAAGCTGGCCTGAAGCACAACGGCTTCGGCATGATCGACGTGATTTCTCCTTGCGTGACCTTCAACGACCACGCCGGTTCGACGAAGAGTTACGAGTACACCCGTCAGCATTTCCATAAAGCAATTCAGGCCGACTTTGTGCCGCCTGCCGAGGAAATTAAGGCCAAGTACAACGAAGGTGAGGCAATGCCTGTTGAAATGCATGACGGCAGCCGCATCATCCTTCGTAAGGTCGACAATCAGTATGACGCTACCGACAAGGCTGCAGCTGCTGCTTATCTGCGCGACCGTCAGTCTGCCGGTGAGATTACTACCGGTCTTCTGTACATCGATGAAACTCAGCCGGATATGCATGATCTGGCCGGTTCTGCAGAAACTCCGATGAACCAGCTGCCGTATTCGAAACTGAATCCGGGCAATGACATGCTGAAGAAGATTCAGAGCCGCATGCGTTAAAGAAATGGCATAAACCGGTGGTGCTGCTGTGATGCGTGCACTTTCGGAACAGCTCCGGCTGCGATATAAAGGTGACTTCGGTCACCTTTTTTCGTTTTCCGATTTGGTTATTCGGGCCGGTTAAGCCGGTTCGCGTGAAGCCCGATACCGGGGCATCAAGAGTTGGGGCATGACTCATGAGTAAATTTCTGAAAATCAGCATTCTTGTATTTGCAGTGTGTTTTGCGGTTGCGTGTGAGCAGGCACCGCAGTCAGATGCAGGGCTAAGTGCAGAGACTGACGCCAATCTGCAGGCAACTGCTGAGACCCATGCGAATGATGTGCCGGAGCCGACGCCGGTTGCTTCTACAGCACCGAAGCGTGAAGTGATTACCAGTCGCATTGCCTACGGCGAGTCGGGTGACCGCAATTTGCACGGTTATCTGTCGGTGCCTGCGGATGCCACCGGTTCGCTGCCGGCACTTATCGTTATTCATGAATGGTGGGGTTTAAACGACAACATTCGCGATACTGCTGAACGCCTGGCGGCGGAAGGTTATATCACGCTGGCTGTCGATCTCTACGGCGAACAGGTAGCCGAAACCCCTAAGGAGGCGATGAAGCTGATGCAGAATCTGACCTCTAACCGGGATGAAGGACTGGCTAATCTTGAGGCGGCTTATCGCTATCTGGCCGATGCGGCCAACGCGCCCAAGGTTGGTGTCATAGGCTGGTGTCTGGGTGGTCAGTGGTCATTGCGTACCGCGCTGCTGCTGCCGGATGACATCGATGCATCAGTGATCTACTACGGCAGTCTGGTAACTGACAAGGAGCAGCTGAAGACGCTGAATATGCCTATTCTCGGGCTGTTTGCCGGCAATGACCCGATTGTTCCCCGTGAGAGTGTCGAGGCTTTCCGCAGCGGGCTGACGGAGCTGGGCAAGCCTGCCAATATTTACGTTTATGAAGACGCCAAACATGCGTTTGCGAATCCCAGTGGCATGTCCTACGACGCTGAGGCTGCCGAGGATGCCTGGCAGAAGACGTTGGACTTTCTGGCGAAGAATCTCGAGCCGGAGTCTTTGATCGACCAGCTTTAAGAGCGCCTCCGGAACGCCTAAGCATTAAAAGAAAAAACCCGCCCTTCATCCTGAAGGGCGGGTTTTTGTTTGCGTCGCTCGGTGGGGGCGAGGAGCGCAGGAGCAGCGAGTGCCGCTCCCCATTTGTCAGTCGCGCTTGTTGTGGGGGAGGAGGAGACTAAGCTCAGCGCGACTGACGTTTGGTTCAATAATCGTCGAGAGCGTTAGCCTCGTTTATCCGTTTCTGTAGATGCCAGTTGCATTCGCTTATCTGTATGAAGGCGAATAGCCAGATCTACGGTTACTTCATTACGGGTTGCCAGTGCAGCAGCATCAGCGTGTACCCGGAACGAGCGACCGAGAGCTTCGCGGCCTGATACGGAGACTTCTTCTACAGGCGCCACAGCGATCGTATTAGCGACCGGGCGGCTGCTTGATTCACAGGCAGCGCCGGCCAGTACTGCACATACGATGACTATGAACGCCAGTATGTTGATGCCGGTTCTGTTTGCCTGAGATTTCATCTTCGTTTTCCTGTTTTGTATTTTGATGATTCCGGAGACCATCTCCGGACATCCCTCTTATTGCATGAACCGTGCCAACTTTTGCATCTAATAAAATCAATAACTTACAGATCTTCTATTGTTACGAAATATCGTAAATAACGGAAACACGTAACCATAGTTACGAAATATCGTGTAAAATACGGGCATGAATACCTCTGATGACAAGTTGGAACCGTATAGCCATCTGAAGAAGCATCAGCGCCTGTTCCGGAACCTGCCGGTTATTGCAGCTGTGTTCGACAAAACCGGCCGTTTTGTTGATGTGAGCGACGAATGGGTGACCCGCCTGGGTTACAGCCGTGAGGAGATGGTCGGCAAGCGGCCGGAGGACATTGCTACCTCTGAGACTGCTGAAACTCTGGCAAAAGAGCATTTGCCTCAGTATCGCCGTACCGGGCACCTCGATCTGGCGGTGGTCGAGTTCCAGCGTAAAGACGGCAGCATTATGGAGCTGCTGACCCGTGCAACTTCGCACAAGGACAACAAGAACAATATCTACTCTATCTTCCTGTTCGTGGAGATGGCGAACCGCTCGCGCGCCGAGCGGCGTTACCGTGATCTGTATCACGCTACTCCGGCGATGCTTCACACCATCGACGGTGAAGGCAACATCAAAGACGTTAGTGATCACTGGCTCGAGAAGATGGGTTACGAGCGGGAAGATGTGATTGGCAGACCAATCACCGATTTCATGTCGCACGAAAGTCAGGAGTCGGTGCTTGGCGATGGCCTGCAGAATCTCATCAATCAGGGCGACTCAAAGAATGTTCCGCGGCAGATGATGACCCAGGCCGGCGATGTGATGGATGTGCTGATGTCGGCCAGTACCGAGCTCGACCAGCTGGGCAATGTGCTCAGCGTGCTGGTGGCCAGTAAGGACATGACCGAACGCAATCGCAACGAAGCGAAGCTGCGTGAAGCCTATGGCGAAATCGCCCGGCTTAAGGATGAGCTAGAAACAGAGCGTGACTACCTGCGCGAAGAGGTGCAGGTATCTATGAACTTCGGTCGTATCATCGGCCAGAGTCCGGCGCTGGGCACCATGCTGGCCCGCATTGAGGCAGTGGCAGACACCCCTGCCAACGTCCTGATCGTCGGCGAAACCGGCACCGGTAAGGAGCTTGTAGCTCATGCCATTCATGCGCGTAGTCGTCGTGCCGATGCGCAACTGGTCAAGGTGAACTGTGCTTCTATCCCTGCCGAGTTATTCGAGAGTGAATTCTTCGGCCATGTGAAAGGCGCGTTTACCGGTGCATACAAAGACCGTGTCGGCCGTTTCCAGTTGGCTGACGGTGGCACCATCTTTCTTGACGAGGTCGGCGAGATTCCGCTGGCTTTGCAGGGTAAGTTGCTGCGCGTGCTGCAGGAGCGTGAGTTCGAACGGGTGGGTGAAGATATAACCCGCAGTGTCGACGTGCGGGTCATTGCAGCGACCAACCGTGATCTGGAAAAAGAAGTTGAGGCCGGGCGCTTTCGCGAGGATCTGTACTACCGCTTGGGCGTGTTGCCTATTGATGTACCGCCACTGCGCAAGCGCGATGACGACGTCATCCAGATTGCTGTGCACTTTATCGACTCTATCTGTCGCGAGTTTGGTCGTGAGCCCCCGCAGCTCACCAATGCGCAGGTCGACGCGATGTTGCGCTATGACTGGCCGGGTAACGTGCGTGAGTTGAAGAACGTTATTGAGCGCGCATTGATTCTGTCGCCGCCGGGCACCTTGAAGCTGGATCTGCCGCAGGGCTCCGCTATACCTGCGCTGCATGAGAAACGGGTGATTCCTAAAACACCCGGCGTGCAGGATTTCGTGACCGATGCCGAGATGAAAGAGCGTACCAAGCAGAATGTCCGCAAGGCTCTCGACTACACAAACTGGCGGGTGTCAGGGCCGGGTGGCGCGGCCGAGCTTTTGGGTATGCGTCCGACAACGCTGACCGACCGGATGAAATCGCTGGGACTGAAAAAGCCTGCTGCTTAGCCCTGCAGACTTTTGTTAGTGCAGTGTGCCGCGGTACTCGAGCCGCTGCACTATCTCTGCTTCCATGGCATTGATTTCGGCAAGGCGTTTGTACACGGTGTCTTCGTCAACGTACTTCAGCAACATGTGCACAAATACGTGCGCGTGTTTTAGCTCGCCTTTGTAGAGGCGCTCGTAGAACTCGCGGATCTCCTTTTCCGGGTGCGCTTTGGCGATCATGCCGAAGCGTTCCGCCCCGCGTTGTTCGACCACTGATGCAATCAGCATCCTGTCGATAAACCGCTCTTCGCGGCCGTGGCGGGCATGCCCCAGCAATTCATTCACATAGGGGTCAGGAATGTCCTTGATTAGCTGCAGACCGCGTTCCTGCATCACCTGATAGGTTTCTTCGAAATGCTCCAATTCTTCCTTCGCCAGATCGATCAACTGCGGAATGATTTCCAGTTTGTCCGGATAACGCACCACGAAGCTCATCGCCAGCGCACTGGCTTTACGTTCGCAATTGGCGTGGTCTGCCAGAAACAGATCGAAGTTGTCGAGCGCAGACTGAGTCCACTCATCCGGGGTGCTATACAGCAGATCGATTGATTTTCTTGCCATTTTTTTAGTGTTCCGGCGGTGCATTGCCGCCTGCGGCTATTGCGGGAGCTGCGATTCTAAAGCTGTGCCGGAGCGTTCGCCACTATCACCGGCCGGCGGCACGTATGCCCTCATATGGTGCGGCAGCTGTGTCAGATTCGCCGTTGCAGAGTATTCAGCTAGAATACCGCACAGTATTGGTGCGACCTGCGGACTCTGGCGGGTGCAGCACACCCGTAAATGACAGAAAGCCAAGAAATGGGGGCCTGAATGAAACTTGTTACTGCAATTATCAAGCCGTTCCGACTGGACGATGTGCGCAACGCACTGTCTGAAGTCGGCGTCAGCGGCATGACCGTGACCGAGGTGAAGGGCTTCGGCCGGCAGCGCGGACACACCGAGCTGTATCGTGGTGCGGAGTATGTTGTCGACTTCCTGCCGAAATCCAAAATCGAAATCGCTGTTGCTGACGACATGGTCGAGCAGGCGATTGAGGCCATTACCAATGCAGCCCGCACCGGCAAGGTCGGTGACGGCAAAATCTTTGTGACGCCTGTTGATCAGGTGCTGCGTATCCGTACCGGTGAATCCGGCGACAGCGCACTGTAACGGGAGGCAGCAATGAAGAAGGTAATGCGACAACTTCTGGTCCCCGCGGCCTTGTTATTGCCGCTGGCAGCTTCTGCGGAAGGCATGGATACCGGCGATACGGCCTGGATGCTGACCGCCACGGCGTTAGTGCTCTTTATGACCTTGCCGGGTCTGGCGCTGTTCTACGCCGGTCTGGTGCGTGCCAAGAACGTACTGTCGGTATTAATGCAGTGTTTTGCGATTGCAGCTGCTGCGTCCATGGTCTGGGTGATCGCCGGTTACAGTCTGGCGCTCACCGAAGGCTCGAGCGGTTGGGTCGGCGGCTTCGACCGGATCATGCTGAACGGTTTGACCACTGAATCACTCAGCGGGTCTTATCCTGAAACTGTCTTCATTATGTTCCAGATGACTTTCGCGATTATTACGCCGGCGCTGGTCATCGGTGGTTTCGCGGAGCGTATGCGTTTCTCCGCCATGCTGATCTTCAGTATGGCCTGGTTGCTGCTGGTGTATGTGCCGGTGTGCTACTGGGTATGGGGCGGTGGCTGGCTCGCTGAAATGGGCTTCCGTGATTTCGCGGGTGGTGCAGTGGTGCATATTAATGCCGGTGTTGCTGCTTTGGTTGCTGCTGTTGTGTTGGGCAATCGCCGCGGCTTTCCGACCACGCCGATGCCGCCGCACAATCTGCCGATGACTGTTACAGGTGCCGGCATGCTGTGGGTAGGTTGGTTCGGCTTCAATGCCGGTTCTGCTCTGGCGGCCGATGGCGCTGCAGGCATGGCGATGCTGGTGACTCATTTGGGCGCCGCAGGCGGTTGTCTGGCCTGGATGGCAATGGAGTGGATTCGTTTCGGTAAGCCGAGCGTGCTGGGCATCGTGACCGGTATGGTTGCCGGTCTTGGCACCATTACCCCGGCGTCCGGTTTTGTCGGTCCGACAGGCGCAATTGTGATCGGTCTGAGTGCCGGTATCGTCTGCTTCTGGGCGACAATGTTCCTGAAGCGCAAACTCGAAATCGACGACTCTCTCGACGTAATGCCGGTGCATGGTGTCGGCGGCATCCTCGGCCTGATCATGCTGGCCTTCCTGTCTGATTCACTCGGCGGGCTCGGTCTGGACGAAGGTGTCACTGCCGGACAGCAGTTCGTGACTCAGATGATCGGTATCGGCGCTACCATTGTGTGGTGCGGCGTGATCAGCTTTGTGTTGCTGAAAATCGTCGACGTGCTGGTTGGTTTGCGTGTGAACGAAGAAGAGGAGACCGAAGGTCTCGACATCGTTCTGCACGAGGAGCGTGGCTACAACCTGTAGTCTTCCGCTTCTGCGACAAACAAAAGCCGGGCCTCGTTATGAGGTCCGGCTTTTTTGTGTCCGTTTTTTGGCGCGGCGCTTGTAGATTCGGTAGCCGAGCAGCGCGGCACAGATCAGCGTGTAGACCAGTGCGTCAACGGTATCGAGTTTGACCTGCCAGTAGTAATGCCAGCAGATCAAAATGGCTGTCGGGTAGATCAGCCAATGCAGCTGTTGCCAGCGTGGTCCGAGGCGTCTGCGCCAACCCGCGGTTGAAGTGATGGCGAGCGGAATAAGCAATAGCAACGCCGCTGTGCCAATGGTAATAAACGGCCGTTCGAAGATGTCTTCGACAATTGCGTCTGCATCGAGGCTTTGATCGAGAATCAGCCAGGTCAGGAAGTGCAGAGCACAATAGAAAAAAGCAAAGAGTCCGAGCATGCGCCGGAAAGCCAGCGGCCATGGCTTGCCTAGCAGATCCCGGAGTGGCGTGACAGCCAGAGTGATCAGGATAAAGCGCAGTCCCCAGATGCCGAGAAAATCCTGCAGGCTTTCTACAGGGTTTGGTCCGAGGCTGAGGCCGCCCAGTTCAAAGACGGCAGCTGTAATCCACAGAAACGGCAACAACGACAGCAGGAAAACTGCGGGCTTTAGTACAAAGCGGATTTGCCGGACGCCGGGATTCAGGTTCATGAGCGGCAGTGTGGCAGAACGGGCAGCTGTCCTACAAGTGACGCCTCGTTGGGGCAGCTTTTATTCTGCTTGCCCCGGAAATGCCGGCCTAGAAGTTCCTTCTGAGATCGAGCCCGGCATAAAGCTCTGCAACTTCGTCGGCATAGCCATTGAACATCAGTGTGTCCTGTTTGGTACCAAGCAGGCCTGTACCGATTTTGCGTTCCCGCGCCTGACTCCAGCGGGGATGATCAACCTCAGGATTAACGTTTGCATAGAAGCCGTACTCGTTCGGCGCGGAAGCAGACCAGCTGGTGTACGGTTCGTTTTCGGTAAAGGTGATGCGGTCGATGCTCTTGATGCTTTTGAAGCCGTATTTCCAGGGCACCACCAGACGCAGCGGTGCACCGTTCTGGTTCGGCAGCTCTTTGCCGTAAACACCAACCGCCAGAATGGTGAGTGGGTGCATGGCTTCTGCCATGGTCAGTCCCTCACGGTAGGGCCAGTCTAGTATCGGGCGTTTTTGTCCGGGCATTTCCTCCGGTCGCATGACTGTTTCGAACGCCACGTATTTGGCATTGCCGGTTGGTTCAAAGCGTTTCAGAACATCACCGAGCGGGATGCCTACCCACGGTACCACCATCGACCAGGCTTCCACGCAACGCAGACGGTAGATGCGCTCTTCCAGCGCGTGTGGCTTCAGAATATCTTCCAGTGTGAAGTCGCCGGTGATGCCCGCTTCACCATCAATGCGCACGCTCCACGGCTTGGGTTTGAACATATATGAGTTCTGTACCGGGTCATCTTTGCCCGTGCCGAATTCATAGAAGTTGTTGTACTGGGTGACGTCGGCGTAGCTGTTCGGCGTCTCTGTAGTGCTGTACGGGCTCTTAACGAGTTCGCCGAGTTCCTGCTCCGGAGTATCCTGCTCGGCAGCGCAGGCAGTAGTGCCAAGCAACGTTGAGGCACCGATGAAGCCCATGCCTTTCAGCAAACTGCGCCGGTCGTGATAAATCTCTTCGCTGGTGATTTCGGCGCTTGTCGGTTCGGACCGCTTATGTGTTTTGATCAGCATATAGGCTTACTCGTTATTGCTTCCGGTGTGACTAACTTATCTGCCTGCCAGAGACGTTGTTCATGAAATATTGTTCATGAGATATCGTCTGCCAGCAGGCTTTGGATTTTGCAGCGGCTTTCGCTGTATTGCTGTTGAGACCCGCAAAATAACCTGAAAAGTTCCGTGAAAGTGCAAATACACCTATAGTCTGCTGCTCGAAAGGAGTTCTGCTAATGAATACACGCTTTTTTGTCCGCATTACGGCGCCGGTAGTGACGGCCTTGCTGTTGACGGCCTGCGGCTCGCCCCAAAACGATGGCACAGGCGCTGTAGCAACGGATGAGCCGTTGAGCCTGACTGTGGCGGGGACGACGTTCCCCGGTACAGAGGGTGAAAAGCACTGGAAAGCGTTCGAGGCAGCCATCCTGGAGGGCTCCGGCAACAGTGCCGATGCTCAGATCGCACCCAAGATGCTGATCTACGGTCAACTGGGTTCCGAAGAACAGATTATTGCCGGCTTGCGTCGCGGACGCGTGCAGTTCGCCAACCTGTCGGCGATGGCTGTGTCTGCTCTGGTTCCGGAAACCGCGTTGCTCTATGCGCCGTTTCTGTTCGACAACGATGCCGAAGCCGACTACATCTTTGACGAACATCTGACTGGCATTTACCGGGAGTTGCTCGCGGAGCAGGGGCTGCATTTGCTGAGCTGGTATGAGATCGGCTTTTTACAGATCTATGGCAAAGCGCCGCTGCTTGCTCCCGGCGATCTTGAGGGACGACGCTTCCGTGTCGGCGCCGGGCTTTCTGCACGGGAGTTCGGTAAAGCGTTGAAGGCCGATGTGATTCCACTTGGCTTCGCCGACGTGGTTTCGTCGTTACAGACAGGATTGATTGAGTCGGGCGAGAACTCGGTCAGTTTGTATGCGCGCTCGGGGATTGCGGCGGAGGCGCCGCATCTGACCATGACGGATCACGGTTATGGTGTGTCCGTTATCGTCGTGCAGAAGAAATGGTGGGATGCTCAGACAAGCGCGACGCGTGAGCTGTTAAGCAAAGCGTTTCCCGAGGCCAGGCAAACCCGTTCGGATGTCAGAGCCGAGTCGCTGCGGGATCTGGAGGACGCCGCACAGCTGGGCATACAGGTGCACGCGTTGACTGCGGAGCAACGGGAAGTCTGGCGAGCCGCTTCCGCGGGCGTCGCAGACATAGTCGTCAGTGAAACGGGCGGGCGTTCGGCGGAAATTATGCAGGTAATCCGCGCGGCACAGCAGGCGTATCGCACCCGCTAGATACTATTCTCAGCCTGCTTCTTCTGTTTCGGCAGAAGGGGCGGCGTTCGGGTTCGGCAGCGGCTCGAAAGATTCATCATCTTCTTCCTCCATAGCTGCCAGGTCGAAATTGAAGTCGTGCCGGTAGACCATGTTAGTAACTTTGGTTGGTTCGCGATCAATGTACACCGGCCGGTAGCGGGCGTATTTCAATCCGCGTTTCACTCGCCTGTCGACCAGGGCGGCCGGGTTCGAATCGATGACTTCGACGTTCTTTACGGAGCCGCTGGTTGATACATCAAAGCTTGCGAATACGGAGCCGCTGCCAAAGTCTCCCGGGCTGAGTGCCAGCGCCCTGCGGGTGTCGCGGTTGTCCGGATAAGTCTCCGGCAGGTCGAAGATACCGATTGCCTGAGGACGACCAAAGAACTGTTCCAGCAACTCGGCGCTGTTTTCTTCGGCAGCAAGAATATCCCAGGCCTGCAGATAGTATTTCTTGGCTGTGCGTTGCTGCGCGAATAGCGTGTACACATCGCCCAGTTCAGCCAGTAGCTCGCTATACAAAAGCGTGTCCTGCGGTTCCTGTGCTTCGGCGATCTTCACCGCCTTTTTCAGGGCAGCTGATGCGCCGTTAAGTACATCCAGCGCTGCTACCTGGTCCTGCGACAGTGCGGTAGGGTCGTTTGGCGCATAACTTAAGTTCTTCAGGTCCGCGCCGCGCGCCGCCGGCTGGCTCAGGTAGGCCTTGGCAATGTAGCGCAGCGCATCGATAAGGTCGGGATTATTCTTGCCCTCTTCGCGTTCCATGATTTTGAACGCACTGCGATAGGCTTGCAGTTGTTTCTCGGGCTGCCGTGTCGAACCGTACCAACCCGCGAGCTTGAACAGAATGGGCACAACTTTCGGATTATTCTCGCCGTAGCGATAGTCATAGATGTACTGCTGGGCTTCCATGTGAAAGTTGGCTTTCTCCAGATCGCCTGTTTCCTTAAGAGAGAAGGCAAGGCCGTCACGGACGTTTATCTGGTCAATGTTGTAGAAGCCTTCGTTGGCATGACTGACGTTGAGCGCACGGTTATAGGCAAGTGCGGCGAGGTCATGGCGTCCGAGATAGTTGTAGCTGTCGCCAAGACCGACAAGTGCCGGTAGCAGCTGCCGGTCGAGAATGCTTTTGTGCTGGTCGATCAGTGTTATGCATTCGCTGTAGTTGTTGCGGGCAGACTCATAGTCGCCGGTGCGACGTTGCAGATTGGCCAGATTCAAAAGCGGCACGATGAGTTCGTCGGAATCGTTGCCGTATAGCTGTCGCGTCGACTCAAGGACTGCAGCGGCCGGCTTGATGGCAAGGGCATAGCGCTGTTCAGCGACCAGTCTTTCCATTTCCTGCTGCTGTTCCGAACGTTCCAGCAACCGGATATCTTCAGCCGCTGCCCGGGCCGGGCCGGGTGCCAGAGAGACCAAAATCACGGTAAAAATCGCGATACAAATCGTCAGTACTGCCGGGTGTACTGCGGATTTGCGGGCCAGGTTGAAAGTAAAGCCGGGCATTCGTTTCTAAATTCCTGTCAACGCCTGCGAACAGACGTCGTTGTACTCCCTGAAATCTGGAGAAGTTGATTCATCTTATCAGGAGGAGAGAACAATGACCCCGCAGAATAAATACTTTGACCAATGCACCGAACGTAGAAACTCCCGGCTGCTGTTTCCCGTGTTCGGTGGTCTTTTGCTGTCGGCTTTCGTGTCTGTTAACGCCAGTGCTGAGGCAACAGATGCCGGTGTGACAGACCGTGGCGACCGGATTGAGCAGCGCTACGACCGCAAAGGTGACCGGCTTGAGCAGCGACTCGACAACAAGGGAGACCGCATTGACGAGCGCCTCGATAACAAGGGAGACCGCGTTAACAACCGTCTGGACAACAAGGGTGAGCGTATCAATGACCGACTGGATATGAAGTCGGAGCGTGCTCTGGAAAACGGTTATGAGAAGAAGTCGGCGCACCTCGACAAAAAGGGTGACCGGATTGAAAACCAGTATGACCGCAAAGGTGACCGTATTGACAACCGCATGGACCGCAAGGGTGACAAGGTTGATGCGCGTCTGGATCGCAAGGGTGACCGGGTGGACAACCGGATGGACAGAAAAGGGCAGCGTCAGGCAAGCAGCCAACGCGGCTACGGTAACAACCGTCAAGGAAATAACCGCCAGGGTAATAGTCGTCAGCGCAGCAACAGAGGTGGTCGTCACTAGCTTTCATCAGGTTTGTCGCAGAGGCATCTGCTCCTGATACAAACAAGGACAGCGCTGCCTCATCCCCGCGGAGTCCGGCAATACTCCCCCTTTCTCCCCCGCCGGGCTCCGCTTTTTTGCTTCTTTTGCCACTCGTGCGCATCGCAGAGGTAGATCCGGCGTTTCATGGGAACTAAACCGCAGCTGCGGTAGTCTCCTTATACCCGAATAAGTACTTAATCGACCACGCAGAGATCTGATGATGTTCCGCAAGAAAGCTGAAATGGTGTCGCAGGAGCAAGCGCTACCGGGCCGCGATGTTGCTATGCCGGTTCCTGCCGCCCACTACGTCAACGGCCATCCCCTGCAGCCGCCTTTCCCGGACGGCATGGAGACCGCTGTATTTGCACTGGGTTGTTTCTGGGGTGCAGAGCGATGTTTCTGGCAGCTGCCCGGTGTTTACACGACAGCGGTCGGATACGCCGGCGGCTTTACACCCAATCCCACCTATGAAGAAGTGTGTTCCGGGCAAACCGGTCACACGGAGGTGGTGCTGGTGGTTTACGACTCTGCCGCAATCAGCTTCGCTGACCTGCTAAGGGTGTTCTGTGAATCACATGATCCCACACAGGGCTACCGGCAGGGCAATGACACCGGTACCCAGTACCGCTCGGCAGTGTATGTAGAGAATGAACAGCAGTTGCAGGAAGCGCGGGACTTTCTGAGTGCTTATCAGCAGGCGCTGACAAACGCGGGCTATGGTGCAGTTACTACCGAGCTGAAAACTGCGCAGACCTTCTATTACGCTGAGGACTATCACCAGCAGTATCTGGCGAAGAACCCTAATGGTTATTGCGGTCTCGGTGGCACCGGTGTGAGCTGCGCGACTTAAAATAGCAACGGCACTTTAGTTCAGCACTCTGTATCCACGGTAGCGCAGGCAGCGCTTAACGATCTTTTCTTTGTTGCGTGCTTCGCGTGAACCTGACGAAGCGCCTGCGAGAATAGCGCCGACAGCAGCACCCTCACCGGCATCACCCCGTTCGCGCACGGCGCCAACTGCACCACCGACGGCTGCGCCGGCCGCAGCACTCTTGGCCACGCCTTCTGCTACCGGCACCTGATCGGCATAACCTTTGCATTCCTCCAGGTCCTGCTCGTAGACCGTCATATTGACGCCGGTCGCGTCAATGATCGGGTCGGGTTGCGCCGAGCAGCCCAGAATCAGAGTGCTGGTCAGGCCGCAGATAATCGATTTGCACGTTGGCTGTAGTTTCACTTGCTGGTCCGGTTTAAGGCTTCTTCTGTCAGTGAACGTCCAAACCGCCGTTTGGTTGACATATTTCAGATAAAACGTGTGTCATCGCCGGTGGTATATTCTTGGCACTACTCCAATCAACCCGCCTTGAGGTTAGAACGATGGCAAAACGCATGAATTCATCAGATTCAATGGACCAACAGCAGTCCGGTCAGGATCTGCACGGGCAGCAGCAGGCAGCAATAAGTCGCCGTGATCTCATGATGGGCGCCGGCGCTGCCGGAATCGCGGGTGCGCTCGCCGCACCGGCCTCCGCAGCAACTCAGCCTGATTGTTCGCAGGTGGTTGAGTGGACACTCGATCTGGACAAGCCGAAAGACAATCTGCTGGCATTGCTGAAGCTGCAGGCAGATTTGTCGGGTGCAGATGTTATTGGTGGTTTTCCCGGTCAGGTGTGGGGCTGGGTTCCCGGCGAGGGCTACAAGCTGTTGTTCAACACCTACGGCATCGGTGCATCACACATTGAAGAAGTGGAAAACGGTTTCCGCTTTTTTCATCGCGAGCTGCTGTATTACATGGATCCGAAAACCGGTGAGGTACTGAACGCCTGGGATAACCCGTACACCGGTAAGCGGAATGAAGTCAGACATATTTTGAATGACCCGGTGAACCGTTTTTATCCGCTCTCGGGCGGGCGTTTTGCGCCACCGTATCCTTACGAAGTAAATGGCAATGACCTGGTGTTCCGGATCAGCGTCTTCCGTGCCGAAGAGAACCCGCTGAACCGTGCCGATTACCCGCTGCATTCAGCTGACGATATGTACCAGTCCGCTGAGCTTTGGGGTGTGTCGGGACGGATTGAAGAAGTCATGGACCCTGAAGTGACCTCAGCCAGTTGTGTCACATCCTGGTCGCGCATCTCGCAGTGGCTGCCGTTTATGGAAATGGGTGATGCGCCGGGCATCATGGTCTTCCACAGCACTGCATACAAGCTGATGGGTGGTGCAGCGGAATTGCCGCCTGCGGTCCTTAAGTACACCGAAGAAAATCATCCCGAGTATCTCGCGTCGCCGAGAGAGTGGCAGGGGCTCAAGGTGAACGAAAGTCAGGTGACGGAGACCAAGAAAGAAATCGACCGTCGCTGGCAGGAAGACGGTCCGGCCGGTTCGGTTTTCGAGATCAAGTGATCCGGAATTGGTAATCCGGAGTTAATAGCAGCGGGATAAAAGATGCCGTTTAAGCTGACGCTGAACCGGTGTTGTGGTTGCCCGAGAGCCGTCGTGCTTCAGCAGGCCACACCTTCCGTTTGGCTTTGCTGGTCCGGGCGGACATCTGTTTCATTAGTTTGTTGAGTTCCTGTTCCGACAGCTCCGCAATCTGCTCGTAACGGAAAATGCCCTGTTGATTGAACTTGCGTTCTAACGTGGGGCCGATGCCGGGCAGCTTCTTAAGGTCGTCTGCGGCTTCCAGATCAGTATGCGTGTCTTCCAGCGGATCGCTGGCTTCATTAACGCGTTCTGCTGAAGATGCGGTGCTTTCCTGCGGCGCGGGACTAACGTTGTCGACAGCAGTATCAATGGCGGCCTGCTGCGTGCGTAGATTCTGCAGTTCGCTTTCCGCGGCTTTCTTGCGGTTGTTCAGTGCGTCTATCGCAACCCGCGCTTTTTTCAATTGCACGGTTAATTGCTGGATTTTCTGTTCGGCCTGCTTGTGCTCGCCGCGCAGCATGCCGATTTGTTTCTTCATGCGCTGCAGAACTTCGCGCAGCTCATCGTTCTCTTTGGCCAGCGGTTTCGCCCAGTCCTGCATCGCAGTCAGTTGTTCGGTCAGGCTTTCTACCTGTGCTTTGCTATCGCTCAGTTGCTGGCGGGTATCGGCGCCATCGTTTACACCCGTGGGTTGCGGTGCGTTAGCGTTCTGACCGCTGGTCTGTTCGAGTTGCTGCTCCAGCGTCTCAATCTGAGCCGTCAGCTTGGTTGCTTCTTTGTCCCACAGCTGTTTCTGGCGAAGCGTTTCCTGCTGCGCTTTGTCGCGGTCGAACTTTGAGCTTTGCAGCGTGTTGATCAGGCGTTGCTGGCTGCCGTGCTCGACACGGATGCGGTCGCGGTCTTCGGTAACCTGAGCCAGCATTTGCTGCTGTTGTTGGGCTTTATTCTGCAGCTCTTTAGTCTGCAGGCGGCTTTCCCCCAGTTTGTTCTCGAGTTGATGAACCAGTTGTTGCAGCTCACCGGCATCGGCGGATAGTTCCGGGAGTTCTGGTTCTTCTTCCGGCTCAGCTGCTTCGGTTATCCCGGGTTCAATTACCGCAGGGGGCTGCTTGCTGAAGTGGACTTTGCCGAACACCCAGCCGAGCAGGAAGGTAACACTTCCCGCAATCAGGCAAACAACAATGACCAGTGACAAAGACATCTATATATAGCGCCGCAGCAATTTGTGGCCCGGCAAGCGGACCTTTAACACATTATTAAACCGAAGATTATGTTCTGTCGCAGGTTTGCACCTTGCTGCAGTTCACAGTTTACAGAGGCCCGGTGCCTCTGCACCCCGCATATCCGCGGCGTGCAAACAGGCTGGATTCTGCCCGGTAATGCCCTGCACAAGACCGGATTGCTGCAGTATAGGCACGGCTGAACACCATGTCGCGATGGCCAGGTTTGTTATTTCTGAATTTGCAGAGGCCGGCTTCCGCCTGCACGCCCGCGCGGTCTAATTCGCTGGTTCTGAAGCCGTTTTCCCCTGTTTCCGGCGTCCGGAAATATCGCACTTCGATCCGATGCCCGCGTTTTGTTGTAAAAAAGGAACATAGAAAAATTAATATTTAACAATATGTTGTGACGCGCATCGAGAATCTGTACAAAAAACTTCTAAAAGTCGTTGCGGGAATAAAACAAATACGGTTATATTGCTTGCACTCCTTGGGGCGAGTTCTGCTGCATTGCGCGGCAACTCAACGTTTAAGGGGAAATTTGACTGTCAATCGATTGTTGCGTTTTGCGCACAGGAGAAAACAATGAAAGCTTTTAAAATGACTGTTGCTGCAGTTGCTCTGACTGTTTCAGGCGCTGCTATGGCTGGTCCGGGCTGGACCTATGTTGAAGCTGGTTACAACATCGGCGACAACGACCTCGGTAACCTCGGTCCTTGGGACGAATTCCCGGATGGTTCTTACAAAGACAACACCAAAGGTTACAACCTGGGTGGTTCTCTTGGTTTTGCTAACATCTGGCACGCCAAACTGAACTACTGGAAAGGCGACTACTACATTAAAGAACTGGAACGTAAAGGTTACAACGTTGTTCTGGGTATTCACCCTGCCGTAACTGATTCAACCGATCTGGTTTTTGAAATCAACTACACCAAACTGGACTACCGTTTCGACTTCGGCGGCGAGAAGTTCAAAGACTCAGGTGGCGGTCTGGAAACCGGCCTGCGTTCAATGCTGTCTGACACCGTTGAAGGTAACGCTACCATCTCTCTGCAGAAGACTGACTTCAAAAACTACGAAGTTGCTGCAAACCTGGGTGGTGCATGGAACTTTGCTACCAACTGGGCAATCACTGCTCGCGCTACCATCGGCGAGTCAGAAACCAACTTCAATGCTGGTATCCGTTGGTACCTGGGTCAGTACAACAAGCTGTAAGGCTGGTTGTCTGACTGCCTTAACTAGTTTTAGTTAGGCGCAAGAAGTTCAGAGAAGGTCCGGAGTTCGCTCCGGGCCTTTTCTTTTGCCTGAAACAAGACTTTTCGAATGGTTGGGGCTTTTGGCTTGCACTGGCCGCAACGCTCGCTAGAATTGCGTCACTTGAACTACGATAACCACGGCAGCTTGCCTGAGCTGCCCTTCACAGAAATCCTGCGGGGATAATAATGAAATACTTGCTTGCTGCTGTTGCGGCACTCTGGACTGCGGTCGCCGTTGCTGGTCCTAACTGGACTTACGCGGAACTGGGTTACACCATCGGTGACAACGACACCGGCAACCTTGCTCCTTACGAGCAATTTCCGGACACCTCGTATAACGACGGCACCAAGTACTGGAACATCAACGGTATGCTTGAGGTTGGTGGCCTGTGGCATGTAGGCGCCTTCTATCAGAAAGGCGACTACCTGCAAGGGAATGTCGAGTTTGATACCCCGCCATTTTTATCTTTCGGCAGTGAACTGAAAGGCTATGGTGCGATCGTTGGTATTCATCCGGCTCTTACCGATGCAACAGACCTGGTGTTCCAGATCCAGTACACCCGCGCTGACATCCGTATTACCTGCGGTGATGACTTCGATGACAACTTCCAGGATCAGATTGCTATTCAGGCTGTTCCCTGCGTCGACAACCAGAAGTTCGATAACGACACTTACGGTCTCGAAGCGGGTGTTCGTTCAATGATTAATCCCGACTTTGAAGTGAATGCGTCAGCGCTGCTCGATAAGAACGATATTCGTAACTACGAAGTTGCTGCCAAGATCGGCGGCCAGTTCCTGTTCACTGAGCGTTTCGGGCTGACAGCCACCGGTAAGCTGGGCGAAAGCCAGACCGAGTTTAACGTTGGTCTGCGTTATAACTTCTTCGGCACGAATGCTGATCAGGTGTCATTTAACGGCACCCGCTAAGCGCCTCCGTTTCTGGCAAAGAAAGGCCTGCCCGTTTAACGACGGGCAGGCCTTTTTTGTTTCCGGGCCGGGATGTGTTTGGGTCATTGCGGATTTAAGCCGGGCTGTTTTGCTGGCATTATCGGTGTATGTTGAAACTGCTTGATTGCCGGGAGGGCAGGCATGGAAGACGCCAAACTTAAAGAACTGATTGCCGAGTTACGCACCCGTCTGGACGCGGCGGAAAACCTGTCGGACGAAGAGCGTCAAGGGATGGATGAAACGCTCGCGCGGGTAGAGACATTGCTGGAGTCCGGTGAAGAATCTATGACTGATCAGGTAACCCGTATGGCCAGCGATTTTGAAGCAGATCACCCGCAGGCGGCACGGATCCTCGAGAACGTGGCTGACACGTTGTCGAAGCTGGGTATCTGATTCTTGCTAGTTAGTTGGCCAGCGGCGGCAGATTGCGCAGATAGTTGATCATTGCGGCGCGGTCAGCATCGGTAAGCAGCGCGGTGTTCTCGTCGACCACAACCCCCATCTCGCCGCCGGCGAAATCGCCGTTCGGTAGCATCCCGACTTCCAGCAACAGTTCCCAGTCACCGCGACGCCAGTCGCCCAGTCCGTCCTCATGAGGGGTTAAGTTAGGCGCGCTTTTTGCCTCACCGAAGCCCGGGGCACCTTTAAGCTCGCTGTTACGGCGAAAACCACCGAAGACTGTGCGCGGCGTGTGGCATTCACCGCAATGGCCGACATGCCGGACCAGATAAGCGCCCCTGTTCCAGGCAGCGTCCTGAGTATCGTCAGGAACAAAGCGGCCTTCGTTGAAGTACAGCCATTTCCAGATGACCAGCGGCCAGCGCCACGAGGCATACCAAACGAGATCATGGTCCGGCACATCATTGGTGACCGGCTCAAGGGCGTCCAGATAAGCCTTGATCTTCAGCAGATCTTCCCGGCTCATGCCGGTGTATGACGTATAAGGAAAGGCGGGGTAGTAGTGAGAATCTTCCGGACTTACCCCTTCGTGAAATGCCCGGACAAAATCATCGTCTGTCCAGTTGCCAATACCGGTAGCAGTATCCGGAGTGATGTTAGGGGCGTAGAACACACCGAAAGGCGATTCGAGTTCGCGGCCTCCGGCCAGACGCCCGCCGCCGTCTTTCGTATGGCAGGCAACGCAACCACCTGAGTTCAATAAATACTCACCGCTGTCTGCTTCCACTGCCCACAGAGGCGAACGGACAAATAAACAGAGAAGCAGGAATTCTGTTAGCAGGCGGAGCAGCGCCGGACTGCGCCTGCGGCCCGGCCCGGCAGTCAGCGTGGCTCTGGGAAACACTGCTGGAGATTAGTGGTCGTGTTCTTCGCGGAACTTGTCGTGACAGCCTTTGCACGATTTTCCGGCAGCACGAAACGCCTTGCTCATCGCAGCTTTGTCCCCTGCTTCAGCGGCTGCGGCAAGCTCTGCGGTGGTGTCGGCTACAGACTTGGCAAACTTCTGGTATTCGTCCATCTCATCCCAGATTGCCGGCAGTGCATCGCCACCCTGAGAGCCAATTGGCACCAGATCTGCTGTAAGCGAGGCGGCTGCCGCCAACGCCTGCGCATTGGCAACGATATGATTGTCCGGTTGTTGCACCTTGTTCATGAACAGTTGGATAAAACCACCAAAACTACTGCCCATTGTTTCCATTACCTGCTGGCGGTATTTAGTGGCATCGCTGATGTCGCCATCATCTGCAAGGGCAGGGCCGCCAACAAGAGCCGTTAGCGCTAGTGAAGCAATCAGTACACGTGTGTTTCTAAGCAGCATGACAGTGTCTCCGTGTTTAGTTCGTTTGTTTTTCTTGTAAAGCGTCTTTAGTCGTTCGGGTTATTCGCTTTCATCCGGTGCCGGCCGTTCATCGTCCTCGCCCCGGGCATCCGGAAGTTCCAGCTTACCATCCAGATACAAGCGCACGTCTGCTCCGGTTGCGACACCCGCTTCCTGCACGGCCATATGGCCGACGCCGGGATAGGATTTGAACTGCACCAGCGGTGATTCATCCAGATGGGCTATAAATTCGGGTGCCTGCGTCATAGGCGCCTGAGGGTTTGCTTCACCCCACAAAATCAGAACAGGCACCTGAACGGCTTCAATGATGGCTTCGATGCCATCGGGTTCGTATTGGCGGATTCTTTCCAGTTCTGCCTCACGCTGACCTTCGCGCATCCACATGTCATACCAGCGGTCGACCAGTTCTTCCGGCAGCGGTGCGGTTTCGCCCCAGGCACTGGACAGCATGAACTCAGGTAAAGCCCTTGGCAGGATGTAGTGCAGCACATTGGCTGATTTGCCCGGTTTGCCGCGCTTCTCAATCTGTTCGCGGCCTTCCAGCGAGCCCGGGCTAAGCAAGACGATATTGTTGACCTTGTCCGGATGACGGGCGGTGTAGTGCAGAACAATGGTGCCACCCAGCGAGGTGCCACCCATAGAGAACGTGTCCAGACCCAGTGCGTCGACGAACTTTTCGGTGAGATCCACTGTACGTTCGACGGTGTAGTCGCCGCTGGGGTCGGGGCCTGTCAGACCGTGACTGGTCATGTCGAAGCGGATAACGCGATATTTGTCTTTCAGCGCATCAACCCAGTCTTCCCAACCGAGCAGGCTGGCGAAGTGGGCATGAATCAGAATGATGACAGGGCCGTCTTTCTTGCCTTCATCTCGATAGTGCATTCGCACACCATCGATATTGATAAAGCGTGAACTTTCGTTGGCGTATTTCGCTTCTAGCTCCTCGGCGGGGATGTCGCGGTAGACCCACAGGGCTATCAACACAGCAACAACGATCAGTGAGAAAAGGCCGCCAAGGATGTATCCGATTGCTTTAAGTACTTTCATAACTGTGCGCAAAGTGCTCCGGCTATAAGGGTTGGACAGCGGTTCATGGTTCCGCGAGTTGCTCCGGGCTTTTATTCTGTAGCTGTCCTGCTCAAGGCTACCGAATCTTGAGGCATTGCGGTATAGGTGATGCAGTGTGCCAATGCTTTATCTGCCGGGCTGTCCGTTAGCGGGTCTGCCGTGTTATTGAACTGCAGCCGGAAAATGGCTATACCAAAGGTCTGATTGTCAGAGATTGCTCAGGGGAAAGGGTTTTATGTTTTTAGCGTTCAGGGATCTTGCCTTCGCCAAAGGCCGTTTTGTGCTGATGGGGCTGATTATCGCGTTGATCGCCTTTCTGATGACGCTGCTTAGCGGCCTGGCATCAGGGCTGATCAAGAACAACATATCCGGCCTGATGGCTCTGGAAATAACACATATCGCATTCGAGTATCACGAGCGTCCGAATTACCGCAATAGCATGGTCGAGCGTGACATGTGGGAAGGCTGGCGCGATAGCGACGGTGTCATCGCCGCCGAGCCGCTCGGGCATACGATGTTTACCGCCCGTACGCCGGATGACATGCCGCTGGACGATGTGGTGTTATGGGGTGTAGAGCGGGGCAGCTTTCTGGAACCCGCAGTTTTGGCAGGCGAGCAACTTGGTGAGCGTGACGATGGAGTCATTATTTCGTCATTGCTGGCTGACAAACGCGGGGTGCAAATTGGCGATGTCATTATTCTTGACCGCGTGCAAACCCGTCTGACGGTGATTGGTATTACCGAAGAGCACAACATTGGCCACGTGCCGATTATTTACACACCAATGCGCAAGTGGCAGGAGGCAACCTACGGCCCGCCAGGCGGACCGCCACCCGGCGAAGAATTGCCTGCAATTCTGTTCGACTATGCCAGTGTAATTGCGTTGCAGTTGGAAGAAGGCCGTGACTTTACCGATACAGATATCGATTACGGCACCACCATACGTACCAAAGGGCAGGGCTATGAGGCTTCTTCCGGCTACAAGGAAGAAGTCCAGACGGTGCAGATGATTCAGGGTTTTATGGTGATGATCTCAGCGCTGGTTATTGGCGCATTCTTTACTATCTGGACTATTCAGCGTACTCAGGAAATCGGTCTGGTCAAAGCGCTGGGTGGTTCAAGCTTCTATTTGCTGAAAGACAACCTTGGTCAGGTCTTGATACTGATGGTGCTGTCGGTAGGTATAGGTACCGGTGGCGGCTTGTGGCTGGGTGGTGTTTTTGAAGAACAGGGGCGGTCGTTTCAGTTGGTTACCGGCGATGTGCTGGGATCGTCGCTGCTATTGATCGTTGCCGGTGTCGCAGGGGCGCTGGTTTCTGTTCGTCTGATCGGACGGATTGATCCGATTATCGCTTTAGGCCGGACACGCTAGGGAGGCTGGATATGGGTTTACATGCAGAAGCAGTCTCTCTGGAGTTGGGTGACGGCGATCAGAAAATTAAAGCTCTGGACGGGGTCAGTATCGCGGTCAAGCCCGGTGAGTTAATGGCGGTACTTGGTCCTTCGGGTGCCGGTAAATCCAGTTTGTTGGCTGTGTGCGGAGGTTTGCGCACACCCACCGCGGGCAAGGTGGTCATTGGCGGCAAGGATATAACCGCAATGAAACCCGCGGAGTTGACCCGTTTGCGGCTGGAGTCGATCGGCTTTGTATTTCAGCAGTCCAATCTGGTGTCGGCACTGACATCGGTGGATCAGTTGTTGATGATGGAGCATCTACGCGGCCGCAGTACCGGCAAAGAAGCGCGTAAACGGGCGATGGCATTGCTGGAAGAGGTTGATATGGCGCATCGTGCCGACCGCAGGCCCGACCAGCTGTCCGGTGGAGAGCGTCAGCGCGTTGGTATTGCCCGCGCACTAATGACCCGGCCCAGTTTGTTACTGGTCGATGAACCGACTTCCATGCTGGACCAAAATCGCGGTCGTCAAATTGTCGACCTCCTGAGCAAAGAGTGTCATGAGCACGAAGTTGCCACACTGATGGTGACGCACGATAAAAGTATGCTGGAAGCGGCGGATAGTTCGTTCAGCATTGTTGACGGACGCCTGGTTGCGTAGCCGGAGAGTTTTGGAGAGCTAAATGAAGATCAAGGCGACAGCGTTTGTAGTGGCTGCTCTGCTTGCACAGCCGACATTGGCACAGGACGGTGCCCACGAACATCATATGCATCACAGCAGTGTGCCCGAGATGGATGAGGACGGTAGGCGGCTCAACGAAAACATGAGTCATGAGATGACGGACGAACAGCTGGCCGCACTGCGCGAAAAAATCGCTTTGTACCGTGCGCTTACCGACCGTGAAGCCCAGATGAACATGGCTATGATGGGGCCGAACTACGAATGGTACGTCAGTGATCTGAGCCTGCAGGGTGATACGGGCGTGTTGGTGCTGGCTCATGGCGTCGGTCAGAACAGTGACCGGCTGTTTGTCGACAGCCTCAAGCCGCTGGCTTCGGAGAAGCCGACCGCCGTCTCCTTTGGTATGGCGATGATGATGTCTTCGCATATACAGTCGGCAGTAGATGACCTCGCCAAAGCCGGTGCAGAGACCATCGTGTTAGTGCCTACCGCTCTTACCGAGCACAATACTCTCACGCGTCAGTGGCAGTACGTGTTTGGCATGATCGATGAGTCATCGTATCTCGATGTGCCGCGGGTCAATACGGACGCCAATGTGATGATGTCCGCACACTTTGATGCACATCCGCTGATCACCGAAATATTGCTTGATTACACCAATGAGCTTTCCAGAAACCCCGCACAGGAAACAGTGATTCTTGTTGGTCATGGCCCCGAAGATGTTGAGGACAATGTGCTGGATTTGGAAGTGCTGCAGCCGCATGTCGACCGTCTCAAAGAGCAGGGCGGTTTCCGTGATGTGAAGATCATTAATTTGCAGGACGATGCTTATCCGCCCATCCGGGCTTCAAACGTGAAGAAGCTGCGCCGCTGGATTACCAGTGCACAGCGGCGCGGAGACGATGTGATAGTGACTGTCATGACCAACGCCAGTTTCGGTGTGCAGGCGCATATCAAAGAGGACCTGCTTGGTCTGGATTACCACTTCGCAGAGAAGGGTTACGCAGAGCATCCTAACTATCAGAAATGGATCGCCAGCGCCGTGGATGAGCGACTGGCAGAAGAACAATAAGAGCCAGCTAGCTGCGCTGCTGCAGCTTTGACGTGATCCAGAAGATTAATCCGTAGACCAGCAGCAGGCCGGTAGATACCTGAGCTATCAAGGTGGTTACCAACTTGGCCTGCTTGGCTATAACGGCAGCCTCGGCAACCATCCCCGGTGTTTCGGGCCACATCATGATGGCCGTTAGCAGCAATATATTTTCCAGCCAGTCCAGCAGCGTTGGTATCAGCAGCAGTACGAAGCGGTTCTTCTGTACACCCGTGTCATATAAGCGGGGTTTGGTATGCCGCAGGACGAATGCCCACAAGGTAGCGAGAAACAGGCCTGCAAACAGCGGAAACAGGTAATCACTTGTGGTGAATGCCAGATACAACGAGATGGCATCGTCTGAGTACTGCGGAAGTTGGGCAAGCAGTTCTTCCGGAGTGAGAAAGTTCTGTAAGTCGAAGGGTGGGTAGCCGCCGGTTTGTACCGCGATTTTTTCACCGATGAACATCAGTGCCTGCAAGCTGCCGAAGAAGCCGAGGAACAGCAGGAGAACTTTCCACGCGGAAAACGAGCAGCGAACTATGAACTGGTTCAGGCTTTCGAGCACGTCCGTATGACTCCGGTTTCAGATTTGGTCTGAAGCTAAGCCCGCTTATCGTTACCTATCTTGATGGTCGCGGCAAGTGCTGTTTCTTAAGGTTCCTGATCACCAGATTTTGACGCGTTTCTCCGGCGGCAGGTACATTCCATCGCCCTCGGTCACACCAAAGGTTTCGTAGAACTCGGGCATATGCGGCAACACGCCCAGAACGCGGTAGCGGTCGGGCGAGTGAGGGTCACTCAGCAGAATCTTACGCAAGAACTCTTCCCGCCATTTCGACCGGTTCGTCAGTGCATAACCGATAAAGAAGCGCTCTTCAGCAGAGAAGCCGTCAATCACTGGAGCCGGCTGACCATTCAGCGACATCTTGTAGGCTTTGTATGCCATGACGAGACCGGCGAGATCGGCGATATTCTCGCCGAGGGTTAGCTGCCCGTTAACGTTCACGTCCGGAAGTGCCCGGAAACCGCTGTACTGTCGGACGAGTCCCTGACTGAGGGCTTCAAACTGCCGGCCATCCTGTTTAGTCCACCAGTTACGCAGCCGGCCGCTTTCATCAAACTTGCGGCCCTGATCATCAAAGCCGTGACTGAACTCATGACCGATTACCGAGCCGATAGCAGCATAGTTGTGGGCGTCGTCAGCGGCAGGATCGAAGAAAGGCGCCTGCAGAAAGGCTGCAGGGAAAACAATCTCGTTGAATGTCGGGCGGTAGTAGGCGTTTACGGTTTGCGGCGTCATACCCCATTCGCTGCGATCGACCGGTTTCAGCAACTTACCCAGTTGGCGCTGATGTTCAAACCGGTTGGCGCGCCGGACATTGCCGGCCAGATCATCAGCGCGGATGGTTAAAGCGCTGTAGTCGCGCCAGACATCCGGATAGCCGATCTTGTAATTGAAAGCCTGGAGTTTCTTTTGTGCTGCCTGTTTTGTTTCAGGGCTCATCCAGGTCAGTTCATCAATGGCCACCGCGTACGCTTTACGCAGATTCTCGACCAGCTCCTCCATCCGTGCTTTGTACTCGGGTGGGAAATACTCGGCGGCATACAGTTTGCCGAGCATCTCGCCGGCGGCACGGTTAAGCAGTTGAACAGCTCGTTTGTCGCGTGCGCGGAGCTCGGTCTGGCCGCGCAACACGCGCCCGTCGAAATCAAAGTTCTCCGCCACGATGTCGGTGCTCAGATACGGTGCATAGTGTTTCACCACCCGCAGGCGCAAATAGTTCTGCCAGACGTCAGGTGCGAACTGCGTCAGCACGCCCCCAAGCTCTGCGAAGTAGCTGTCCTGCGCGAGAATGACTGTGTCGTCGTTAGCAAAGCCCATCGCCAATGCAAATGCATTCCAGTCGAAGCCCCCGGTCAGTGCTTCTGCCTGGTCAGGTGTGAACTTGTTGGTATATATGGTTTCGCGGTCGCGACTTTGTACGCGGCTCCACTGCGCCTGTGCCAGTGCACTCTCAAGTTCTAGGAGGTCGTCTGCTGCTGTCGCGGTAAGAGACAAACCTGCCAGTTCAAACAGCCGCACAATGTGCGTGTTCATCGCCGCCCTGATTTCCAAGTGCTTGTCGCTGTCGACCAGGTAGTAATCCCGGTCCGGCAGCGTTAAGCCGCTTTGCCAGAAATACAGACGATTCGTCTCCGGGTCTGCACCGTCGGCGTCTATGTAGAAGTCGACAGGACCGGTAATGCCTTCAGCCAGTGCTTCTCCCAGATAGGCGGGGATGTCTGCGTGGTTCTTGATTTCGCTGATGCGCTGCAGGTTACTCTCGATCGCAGTCGCGCCTACGGCATTGACTGCTTCTGTATCCATGAAACTCAGGTAAAGATCATTGATCTTCTGCTGCTCACTGCCATCAGGTTGATCTTTCGCCTGAAGTCCTGAGAGCAGGGCCTTAATCTGCTGCTCGGTTCTCTCGACCAGTTGAATGACAACGCCGTAGCGCGGCCACTCGGCCGGGATCTCCGTGGCATCAATCCAGTTGCCGTTCACATAGTCGTAGAAATTGTCCTGCGGACGGATGCTGCTGCTCAGTTCTTCCGGTTGGAAGACAAGAGACGGCTCCTGAGGAGATTGCTGCCCGCAGCCATTCAGGATCAGGCAGGAGGCTATAGTGGTAAGGAGAGCAGGAATGAGACGTGGCATAAGGTTTTTCCCCGGCAGCTTGGTATATTGATGAGCAGATACACGATCCTCACCATCAACGACTGTGCAGGAAGGATAGCGGTTTGAAAGCCTTTTCGAAAATTCTGAGTCTGAGCTGCCTGTTATTTACCGGTTTGCTGCAGATGTCTCTGGCGGCCGGGACGGATGAGCATGCCGGACATGGCGGCGGGCATTCGGGTCATGAAGGTGGTCATGAGGCAATTGCCGCGATGGACGAAGAAGGGCGCCGTTTTCATGGTATGAGCCACAGCATCAGTCCGGAGCAAATGACAGAGCTCCGCGACAATATTGCTCAGTTTAAAAACGCCAGTGACAGTCAGGTTGAGTCTGTGATGAAGCGCATGGGCTCCAGCTACGAGTGGTATCTCAGTGAACCTGAACTGAAAGGTGACTCAGCGGTTCTGATTCTCGCCCACGGGTTCAAAGATACCGGCGACCGTATATTCAAATCCCGCGTTCAGGGCATTGCCGATGAGTACCCAACTGCATTGGCGCTGGGCATGAGTATGACGATGTCGGCGCATATTCAGTATGCGCTGGATGATCTCAGTCAGGCTGGTGCAGAGCGCATTGTGGTGGTGCCGGTTGTCAGTGGCCGACACAACAGTCTGATGCGTCAGTGGGACTATATTTTCGACGTCACCGATACGCCGTCGTATGCGTCGGCACCCAAGGTCAGCAGTCAGGCGGAGTTGCTTATTGCTCCGCCACCTGAAGATCACCCGTTATTTGCCGAAGTGCTGCTCGACTATTCGCGTGAGATCAGCCAGGACCCATCGAAAGAGTTTGTGCTGGTGGTGGCGCACGGACCTGAGTCCGCCGAGGACAACGTCAAAATGATGTCGATGCTGCAGTCCTATGCAGACTATTTGCGGGAAGAGGGCGGTTTCGCTGCCAGCGGAGTTGCATCACTTCAGGATGACGCCCCGCGCGAAGTCCGCGAAGCCAATGTGTTGGAAATGCGTCAGCAGGTGCAGACAGCTCTGGAAGACGGTTATCGCGTTATTGTTGTCACCAACCTGATCGGTGCGCGGGTGGTGCAGTCGGAGCTGCGTCGTTACTTGCGCGGACTCGACTACACCTTCAATCCCAAGGGTATTGCACAGCACGAAAACTTTATCAGCTGGATTGAGTTGTCGGTTGAAGAGCAGTTGGCGAACTAAAGCCTTCTATTTATTTGCTTCGTCTTTCTGCGGCTCAGGCCGCGGGGTGGCTTTAATCACTCTGGCCACTTCCCGGGCGAAATCTTCAATAAGCAGACTCATCGCTTTGGACTGAGAGCTGTAGCTGCCGCCGGCAGGGCGGGTGAACTTGTCGGTTTTCGCGTAGATGATGCGCTTTGACTGCGCGTCTTCCAGGCCCCATTGCAGCGACAACGTGGCCACACCATCGTCATTTACATCAAACTGCCGGATGTCGACCGGTACCAGCCAGGCGGTGGACTCGAGCAACGTGGATCCCATGCCGAATTCGTAGACAAAGTAGTCTGGTGTCTCGTTATTCAGGGTAACGCTGAAAGCCCTCAGGAATGCGTCGTCTATCGGCTCGACCCAGCGCGCAAAGTCGTCAATCTGGAACTCGTGCTCGCCGGTGCGGGTGACGATCTGGGGCCGGTCGAGATACTTGGGGAGAAAAACCGGTCCGACGCGGATGGCATGTACTTTGTCTTTTTTCAGCGACGACTCAATCGCCTCCGGTGCGGTGATCGTGTAGTAAAGCGTCTGCGGCGAGCGCGAACAGGCAGCCAGAAGCAGCAGTGACAGGGTGGCAATGAATATCTTGGTCATAGTAGTTACCCGTGAGCTCATTCTGTTTCTTATCCTGATTATTTCTTACCCCGGATCAGTGCTTCCGGGTTGCGTTCGAGATAGTCAGCCAGGTTATTGATCGATTGCGCTGCGCTGCTGATGTCGTCGAGCGTCTCGCCAAGCTGTATTGAAAGCACCGACTCGCCGTCGATCTGGCTGCGGGCTGCGCGGAGCAGCATCTCGGCTTCCTCGAGGGTGCCGGCCAGGTTGGCTGCGACCGGTTGAATATTGCCGTTGGTATCCTGAATCAGCACCCGGGCGTCGTTGATGGCAGCGTCAAGGTTGTCGAGAGCCTGCGTAATCTCGCCGGTGAGGTTCTGGGTTTCCGGCTTGTTTACCAGAGTGTCGATGCCCGACAGTGCGCTGCGCAGTTCCTGCGAGTTGGCAATCTCATCAATGCCCGTGAGAATGCTGTTGATTTTTTCGCTAAGCTCCTTGGCATCGATTTCGCTTTGCAGGTCTGCCACGAAGCGCTGTGCGTCTTCAATAATCTGTGCGATCCCCGATGTCACACTCGGGATTTCCTGATAGGGCAGCGTTTCGTTCTTGAATTCCGCCTGAGTGTCGGGCAGGAAATCGAGTTCGACCACCAACTGACCCGTGACAAAGCTCTCACTGTCGAGCTGCGCGCGCAGCCCTGCGGCAATCCAGCGGTCCAGACCCGGTGCAGCTTCATCCTGATCGTCTGTGCTAATCAGTTTTGAGCCCTGAAAGAAACGGAACTTGGTGGCATCGATTTGATAGATGACCGGAATCCGGGCTTCAAGTGTTTCAACAGACGCCATCAATTTGATATCGGTGACATAGCCGATTCTCACGCCGCGGAACAGAACGCTGGAGCCGACCCGCAGGCCTTTAACCGAGCCGTCGAAGTAACTCACGTAGGTTTCTTTCTCGCGAAGCGCTTCGCTGCCACCGAATAACATCGTGGCCACGGTCAGCAGTGCCAATGCGCCGACAACGAATCCGCCAATGACCGCCGGGCTCGATTGTTTACTCATGTCCTGTCCTCTGTGTGCTGCGGACCTTTATAAATGCAGACCGGTATCATTTTTCCGCGAGTCCCCTTTGCAAAAAGTTTCTCACTTCAAAGTTGGGTGAGTGGTCTCTTAATTCTACAGGGTTGCCGGTGGTCAGCTGTGTCTTTGTTACAGGGTCTAAAAATACCGAGTTGTCGCCAATGGCAAAGATACTGGATAACTCGTGGGTGACTACAACCACTGTGGTTTCCAGGCTTTCTCTGAGTTCCAGTATCAGGTCGTCCAGCAGCTTGGCGCTGATCGGGTCGAGGCCGGCAGACGGTTCGTCAAAGAACAGAATTTCCGGGTCCATCGCCATGGCGCGCGCCAGACCGGCGCGCTTCTTCATGCCGCCCGATATCTCGCTGGGGTAAAAGCCCTCGAATCCAGCCAGGCCTACCAGTGCCAGTTTGTATGAGCTGATTTCATCAATCTCTTTGGCAGACAGGTCGGTGTACTGGCGCAGCGACAGTGAGACATTCTCTGCCAGAGTCATCGAACTCCACAAAGCACCGCTCTGGAACAGGGTGCCGAACTTCCGTTTCAGGGCAAACTGCCCCTCTTCATCGGCATCCCAGTAGCTGACGCCATTGTATTCAATGGTGCCTGTTGCGGGTTCTTTTAAACCGATCAGTGATTTGAGCAGCGTGCTTTTGCCGCAGCCACTGCCGCCCATGATGATGAATACTTCGCCACGGTTAATGGTGAAGTTCAGATCTTTCTGGATGACGAAATCGCCATAAGCCATGGTCAGGTCGGAAACCTGAATGTGGGGAACCCCTGTTGCTACCGAATCCGCTTGTTCGTTATTGGCAGTCATCAGATACCCAGGTTGATGTAAATAACGGTCAGGATTGCTGCCGCAACCACAATCAGCACGATGCCCATCACTACCGCTTTGGTTGTCGCCTGACCAACGGCCATCGCGTTGTTGCCGCAGTTCATGCCCTGCAGGCAACCGGAGATCGCAACCAGCGCGCCGAACACGGTGGCTTTAAACAAGCCTCCGAAGAGAGTGTTCAGGCCCACAGCCGCTTCGGTTTGGGTCAGGTATTGGATGATGGTGACGTCCAGCATTGTTACGCCGACAACCAGGCCGCCGAGAATACCCATCAAGCTGGCGTACATAGTGAGCAACGGCATCATGATGACCAGGGCGAAGACGCGTGGCAGAGCGAGAAAGTCGATCGGGTTGATGCCCAGAGTGGTCAGAGCATCTAGTTCCTCATTCACTTTCATCGTGCCGATCTGGGCGGCGTAGGCTGCACCGGTGCGGCCGGCCATGATAATCGCGGTCATGATCGGCGCCATCTCACGCACCATCGCTACGGCAACAAGGTTAGCGGTGTAGATGCCCGCGCCGAAGTTTTCCAGCTGCATGACGCCGACGAAGGCAAAGATCATGCCAATCAGGAAAGAAATCAGGCTGACGATGGGTAGTGATTCCGCGCCGGCCTCCTGAATCACTACCCATAAGTCTGACTTCAGGTAGTTGGCCTTGCCGCGGATGAGTCGGCCAAACGACAGAGTGAGTTCACCGATAAACGCGATCACATCGCGCATGGAGGTGACGATCTCAATCGTGGCGTTTCCCACCATGGTCAGGAACTGCTCGCGTTCGCTGATCTTTCTGGCGCCTTCGCGCTCTTCGACGGTGAAAGCCAGATGGATCAGGCGTACTGCGCCGGAAGGCAGTGAGTCCCAGTTGATGTCGGCATCGGGAGCGGCTTTTCTGAGGCTGATCAGGCCGGTGATGAGGGCGGTGTCCCACTCGCCCAGATCGCTGGTATCAAACTCGACCGCATGGCCGGTAGCAAGTTGTCCGGCGGTATCTTCCAGCGAAGGCCGCTCGTGACCCAGCAACCAGTCGCCGCCGAGGGCAATCACGGTCTTATTCTCTGAGTCTGTGCGGATATCCAGCCGCGGCGAAGCGTCCATAAGTATCGGTGGTGAACCCGTTCCAGAAGCGCAGTCGACATTATAACCGCTGATAACAGAAAAGCTTGCCTGCATTGAGACAGAAGCGTTTGTTACAGCTTTATTACGAAAATGTTACATGCGAAAATTCGGATTACGTAGCCGCGTTCGGCTGATCGGGGGAGACTTAATGGGAAACTATATTTCCAAAATTTTCGGAGCGTCGCCGGTTGCTCCTATTCAGGACCACATGGAGCTTTGCTATAAGGCGACCCGTGAGCTCATCAGTTTCTTTGATGCAGTGGTTGCAGATAACTGGGAAGCAGCGCAGGACTCGCGTGACAAGATTGTCACGTTGGAAAATGAAGCTGACGATGCGAAGAAACAAATTCGTATGCAGTTATCCAAGGCATTGTTCATGCCGGTGGCGCGGGGCGACCTGCTTGATCTTGTATGGGTTCAGGATCAGATTCCCAATCTCGCACGCGATGTATCCGGCATTGTGATCGGCAGGCAGATAGCTATTCCGCAACCTATCCAGCAGTTGTTTACCGACTTTGTCAGCCGCAATGTTGATGCAGCAAAAGGTGCCCGTAAAACCATTCGCGAACTGGACGAGTTGTATGAAACGGGTTTCCGTGGTGCGGAAGCAGATCTCGTCATCAGTCTCATCGGCGAGTTGGATGAGATTGAAAATGACACCGATGACCTGCAGGCCGACATCCGTAGTGCCTTGTTTGCCATAGAAAAAGACATCCCGCCGGTAGAGGTGATGTTCCTCTATAGAGTCATCGAGATGACCGGTGAGATTGGCGATATGGCCGAGCGCATCGGGCGTCGTCTTGAATTGTTAATGAATCACTGAGTGTCCTGACATGGAACATATGTATATCTATCTGGCGCTGGCGGCTGTCTTCGGGCTCTTTATGGCCTGGGGTATCGGTGCGAACGATGTTGCCAACGCGATGGCCACTTCGATCGGTTCGAAGGCGCTGACCATTAAGCAGGCGATCGTTATTGCGGCCGTGTTTGAATTCACCGGAGCTGTGCTGGCGGGTGGTGAAGTTACTTCTACCATTCGCAAGGGCATGGTCGATTCGGATGCCTTTATCACCAATCCGGAGTTGCTGGTGTTTGGCATGTTGGCCGCATTGCTGGCTGCGGGTACCTGGCTGTTGATTGCTTCGCGTCGCGGCTGGCCTGTGTCGACCACGCATTCAATTGTCGGTGCGATTGTCGGTTTTGCCGCAGTAGGGCTTGGCTTCGATGCGGTTAAGTGGAGCAAGGTTGGCGCGATTGTCGCCAGCTGGGTGATTTCGCCGCTCACCGCCGGCATCTTCGCCTTCATGATCTTTACGTCTATTCACAGATTTATTCTGACCCAGGATGAGCCGTTCGAGCGCGCCAAACGTTATGCGCCCATTTATATCTTTGCCACGGTGTTCCTGATCAGCCTGGTTACCCTGTTCAAGGGGCTGAAGCATGTGGGTCTGGAAGTAACTACGCTGCAGGCGTATGTCGGCTCGGCCATCTTTGCGGCATTCATTGCGGTTGTAGGCCGATCTTTCGTGATGCGCGTGAAAGTCGATAAAGCGGCCGAGAAGAAGTTCCACTACGCATCGGTCGAGAAGGTGTTTGCCGTGCTGATGGTCATTACTGCAAGCGCGATGGCATTTGCACACGGGTCTAATGACGTGGCCAATGCTATCGGCCCGGTGGCTGCCGTAGTCAGTGTCGCCCAGTCCGGCGAAGTGGCTCAGAAGGCCGCGTTGCCAATCTGGATTCTGATGTTGGGTGGCTTCGGTATTATGGTTGGTCTTGCGACTTACGGACGCCGGGTGATTACGACGGTTGGCAGCCACATTACTTCATTGACGCCGAGTCGCGGTTTTTCAGCTGAGCTGGCCGCCGCGTTCACTATCGTATTTGCCTCAGGCACCGGTATGCCGGTATCGACGACTCATGTATTGGTCGGTGCGGTTCTTGGTGTGGGCATGGCCCGTGGTATTAGTGCGATCAACCTCGCGGTTGTCGGCCGGATCTTCCTCTCGTGGGTGATTACGATTCCGGTTGGGGCTGTATTGTCGATTATCTTCTTCTTTATCCTGAAGACGCTGTTCGGCTCATAAAATCCTTATTGAGTATCTTGACCAACGGGAACTCAATCGGGCAGCAGAAAACAGGCACAAAAAAAGGGGCGCTTTGCGCCCCTTTTTTTGTATCGAACCTTCTAACTAATTGTTAGCCGGCAGGTACCCAGTCACCGCCCTGGAAGCCGCAGCCGATTTCCAGACCGTCTGCATCACCATCGTAGTAGTGCAGTTTGTTGGTACCCAGATCGCAGGTGCCTACCAGGCTGTCGGTCGGGCAAGCAGCGTCAGCGCTGTGACTGGCGTCCGCGTTGTCAGCGGTTTCGCCGAGAGCGGCGCAAGACTCAGGACCAACAGGCTCCTGACATACGCTGTAAGGACCGGCAAACATGTTTTCCTGCGTGTAGCTGCAAGAGCCTTCGCCGGTGATTTCGGGGCCGTCATGACCAGCAGCCATTGCGGTGTTAATGCTGAAAGCTGCAAGCAGAGCCACTCCCAGAATGCGGATGGATTTCATATCTTCGTCTCTCTCGAATAAAGGAATAACAATAGCGGTAACGGATAACAGCTGTATCGGTTGACCGGCTAGCCAATGTTTTACAGCGATTAGCCGCCATGCACAAGGTGGGTAATGCTGCTATGTATCAGTTTGACCCAGAAGCTTGCCCTGAGTTCATTCTGTGACCACAGGTCGTTTACGCTGCGTTGCCGTGACGACAGAGGGGCTGTCGACCGCAATAATGGTCAACCGCTTGCCGGCACAGCGTCCCGCCAAGAATTCTGCGAAGGAGAAGGGCATGTTTCTGAATAGATTTTTTAGCGTTTTAACAATATCTGCAGTCTTGCTCGTGGCAGGCTGCCAGCAGGCGGGCGCCGATATGGACGCCGTGACATTGAACCCCGACCGGCCGACCGTGCTTATTACCGGCTCTAATCGCGGCATCGGCTTTGGTTTTGTCCGCCACTATGCTGCTGAAGGCTGGAACGTGATCGCAACTGCGCGCAGCCCCGCGCGCGCCGATGATTTGAACGCGTTTGCCGCCGAAAACCCGAACGTATTTGTCGAGCAGCTCGATGTAACGGATCACGCGCGTATTGAAGCCCTGGCGCAGCAGTTTCGCGAAACACCAATCGATGTGCTGATTAATAACGCCGCTATTCTCGGCGATCTGGACAAGCAGGAGTTCGGTCAATACGACTATGAGCTGTTCCAGCAGGTCATGGCTATCAACGTGTTCGGGCCAATGAAAATGACGCAGGAGTTTCTGCCGAGCATTCTGTTGAGCGATCAGAAGAAAGTAGTGACGCTTGCCAGTGGCCTGGGTTCGCTGAAGATCATGGGTGGTATGACCAAGATGGGCTATTACAAAACCAGTAAGGCAGCAATGAACATGAGCATGCGCGGTATTCGTGCATCGCTGCGTCCGCAGGGCGTTACCGTGGCGCTGCTGGCGCCGGGCATGGTGGGCACGCAGCTACTGGCTGACTCCGGCTGGGACGGTCCGTCACTGACAACTGATGAAAGTGCTGCTGCAGTCGCCGCGAACATTGCCGCGCTGACCACCAAGGACAAGGGGCAGCCTGTTAACTATGACGGCAAAACAATTCCCTGGTAAGTGCAGCTACTGCTCTTCAAGAGCAGCGTAGTTTTCCCAGCGGAAGCGCGGCGTGCAGACACACAGAAAGATCAGATCGTCTGCGCCCGTGTTGGTAATGCGTTGCCTGACGCCTGCCGGGATCAGCAGGTTATCACCGGCACTCATTTCAACTGACTCGTCACCGTACTCTGCAGTGCCTGTACCGCTGACGATCAGATAGCGTTCGTCGGTTCCGGTAACGCTATGCCAGCGCGTAGTTACACCGGGCTCCACCCGTGCCTGCGCTATCGAAATGCCGTCTTCGTCCGGGTTGTTCAATAACTCGGTGATGTGGCACCGCTCTTCGGTGAAATACTCCCGCTCACTCATGCTTTAATCGTTTCTGAGTGTTTCTTCCAGTGCTTTGGCATCGGTCAGTGGCGCGCTGCAGGAAGTGCCGCGGCAAATGTATGCTGTTACCGCTGACCCATCCTGCGCTTGTTTAACCGCGAGGCCTTCCGGTAGCCCGGGAGTATCTGCAGGGATGGCAAAGATCAGGCGACCCGGCGCGTACTCCATATGGAGCGAGTCGGACCAGTCACCGATACTTCCTTCATCGCCGCGCAGGATGATGATTTCAATTTCTTCCAGATGCTCGCGCAGTGCAATCAACATCGCGGCATGGCCATGCGGGAAATCGTTGATGCCTTCCCAGGCCATTTGCAGCGTTTTTTCTGCTGCACTGAGATAGCGGGTCTCGCCCAGCAGGCTGCCCAGACGATTCAAGGCCTGAGCGGCTACCGCATTGCCTGAGGGTAATGAGTCATCGCTGATCGTTTTCGGCCGGTACAGCAGCTCTTCAGCATCGTGCGCTGTAAAGAAGAAGCCGCCATCTTCGTCACCGAACAGTTCCAGAATCTTGTCAGCCAGCCACACGGCAAACCCGAGATGTTCGTTGTTCCAGCGTACCTGCAATAGTTCAATAACAGCGTCGAGCAGGAACGCATAGTCGTCCAGATAACCCCCGATCTGCGCTTTGCCGTCGGCGAAGCAGGCGGCCAATCGGTCATCGTTCACCATTTGAGTGCGGATGAAATCCACGCAGTTGGTTGCGGCATCGGCCAGCTCCGGACGCTGCAGCGAGGTAGAGGCGATAGCCAGGCCGCGGATCATCAGGGCATTCCAGGCGGTCAGGATTTTCTCGTCGCGACCGGGCCAGACCCGCTCATTGCGGACTGCCAGCAGCTTAGCCTGCGCACTGTCCAGCAGTGCCTGCAGGCGTGACTTGGTGTAACCGGACTGCTCAAACAGGTCGTCCAGCGACATATGGTTGGTCAGGTGCCAGTTGCCTTCGAAGTTGGCAGGTCCGTCCAGCCCGTAGAGCTTCTTCGCCGCGGTGTTCTCGTATATATCCAGCAGGTCTTCGACTTCATCCGGCGTCCATACATAGAACTTGCCTTCTTCGCCTTCCGAGTCGGCGTCCAGCGTGGAATAGAAACCGCCGTCCGGTGACAGCATATCGCGCAATACCCAGTCGGCGGTCTGGCTGGCGACGCGGCGGAACGAGTCATCGCCGCTGGCTTGCCAGAGCTGACTGCACAGTGCGAGCAGCGGGCCGTTGTCGTAGAGCATTTTCTCGAAGTGAGGAATCTGCCATTCGCGGTCGACGGAATAGCGGAAGAAGCCGCCGCCGATCTGATCGTACAGTCCGCCATTCTGCATGCGACTCATCGTCAGCGCAGTCATGAAAAGGGCGTCTACATCGGGGTCAGCCGAGTTCGCACTGCTGCGCCAGTGACGCAGCAACAGCTCAAGGTTGCTGGTGTGCGGGAACTTGGGAGCGTCACCGAAGCCGCCCCATTCCTTATCGAAATTACCGGCCAGCTGGTCACGCACTTTGCTTAAGGGCTTGTCATTGAGTTTGGCGCCACTTCCTGCACCGGGCTGCAATTGCTGAAGCGCATTTACCAGCGCTTCACTGCGAGTGTCCAGATCCGCTTTATGAGTTTCGTAACCCTGTGCCACCTGCACCAATAAGTCAGTGAACGACGGCATACCGTGGCGGGGTTCGTTCGGGAAATAAGTGCCGGCAAAGAATGGCAGCTGTCCCTGTGGTGTGAGGAAGACCGTGAGAGGCCAGCCGCCGCCGCGCTGGTTCAGCAATTGATGGGCGGTCTGGTAAATCTTGTCGAGGTCAGGGCGTTCTTCGCGGTCGACCTTCACGTTAACGAACAAACGGTTCATTACTTCTGCGGTCGACGGGTCTTCAAACGACTCATGTGCCATCACATGGCACCAGTGACAGGCCGAGTAACCGATCGACAGCAGAATAGGTTTGTTTTCCCTGGCGGCGAGCCCGAGAGCTTCGTCACCCCACGGGTACCACTCCACCGGATTGTCGGCGTGTTGCTTCAGATAGAGGCTGGATTCATTGGCGAGTTTATTCATGCGCGAATTATACGGGCTTAGCCCACTTTTTAACGATGCGATGCTAGAATGCCGCTCGTGTATACCTACACCGGCATAGATCCCATAGCGATTGAGATTGGCCCGCTGGCAGTGCGCTGGTACGGGCTGATGTATCTGGTCGGGTTCGTGGGCGGCTGGCTGCTCGGCCGCTACCGCGCCAAAAAATGGGGTGTACCGTTCAAGCCCGAGCAGATTGATGATCTGCTGTTCTATATCGCGCTCGGCGTGATTCTCGGTGGGCGCCTGGGCTACACGCTGTTCTACGGCTGGACCGGCCTGATCAATGACCCTTTAAGCGTGTTCCGCATCTGGGAAGGTGGCATGTCCTTCCATGGCGGCCTGATTGGCGTACTGCTGGCGATGTGGCTGATGGCGCGCAAGATCGGCAGCACCTTCTTCCGTGTCACTGATTTTATTGCGCCGTTTGTACCTATCGGGCTGGGTGCCGGTCGTATCGGCAATTTCATCAACGGTGAGTTGTGGGGTCAGCCCACCGATGTGCCCTGGGCGGTTATCGTCAATGGCACTGCAGTGCATGCTTCCAATCTTTACGAGGCCTTTCTTGAAGGGCCGTTATTGTTTGTGCTGCTGTGGTTCTATTCAGCCACCCGCCCGCCGGTAATGGCCGTGTCCGGTATGTTCCTGCTGTGCTACGGAATCTTCAGGTTCTCGGTTGAGTTTGTGCGGGTGCCGGATGCCCATATCGGCTATCTGGCCTTCGACTGGCTGACCATGGGACAACTTCTCAGCACGCCGATGATTATCTGCGGAGTTGCATTTATTATCATTGCCTACCGGAACAACGCCGATCCGACGGTTCCGTATAAGGCAAAAGCTAAGTCATAGGGAGCGACAAGGGTGCGCCAATATCTGGATATGATGCGTCACGTGCTGGAGAACGGCACGAAGAAAGATGACCGCACCGGCACCGGTACATTAAGCGTGTTCGGTCACCAGATGCGTTTCGATCTGAACGAAGGCTTCCCGCTGGTTACCACCAAAAAGCTGCACCTGCGTTCCATTATTTATGAACTGCTCTGGTTCCTGAACGGCGATACCAATATCGCTTATTTGAAAGACAACGGCGTGTCGATCTGGGATGAATGGGCGGATGAGAACGGCGATCTCGGCCCTGTCTATGGCAAGCAATGGCGCTCGTGGCCTACTCCGGATGGCGGCACCGTTGATCAGCTGACCCAGACGCTGGACCTGCTCCGTAACAACCCTGATTCACGCCGCATTATTGTCTCTGCCTGGAACGTGGCGGAGCTGGATCAGATGGCGCTGATGCCGTGCCATGCGTTTTTCCAGTTCTATGTGGCCGACGGCAAGCTGAGCTGCCAGTTGTATCAGCGCAGTGCCGATATTTTCCTCGGTGTGCCTTTCAATATCGCTTCATATGCACTGCTGACACACATGGTGGCTGAGCAAACCGGCCTTGGTGTGGGTGATTTTGTCTGGACCGGCGGTGATTGCCACTTGTATCTGAATCATCTTGAGCAGACAGAGTTGCAGCTGTCACGTGAGCCGTACCCGCTGCCGAAGCTGAACATTCTGCGCAAGCCGGATGACATCACCGGTTACGCCTTCGAAGACTTCGAGATCGAAGGCTACGAGTTTCATCCGCACATCAAGGCGCCGGTTGCTGTTTAGCGATTGTCCGCTCAGAACTTCCTGGGCAGCGAGCTGGGCACACTAACCGCTTCCGCTTCCGGGTCATCCAGCTGAATCGCTGTCAGTCGGTCGCCCCACACGCAGCCGGTATCGAGTCCGATCACATCACCTCTGTTTAAGTATCCCAGGGCAGACCAATGCCCGAATACGATCCGTCTGCTGCCGATGTTTCTGTCGGGCAGATCAAACCAGGGCGACACGTCGTCCGGTTCGCCACCAACGGGACCCTTGTAGTCATAGTTCATGGTGCCGTCCGCAGTGCAGAAGCGCAGGCGGGTGAGTTGATTGGTAATGCAGCGCACGCGGTCCTGCCCTGTGAGCGCATCGTCCCAGCGCGCCGGTTCTTTGCCATACATAGCGGTGAAGAAGGCCGCAGCTTCGTCACTGCGGACCACAGCTTCAACCTCAGACGCCAGTTGCAGTGTTTGCAGGCCGTCCCATTGCGGCGGGATACCGGCGTGCACCATCAAGGTGTCCAGCGCTGCATCATAGTGAGCCAGAGGCTGTTGTCGCAGCCAGTCGATCAGTTCATCGCGGTCATCGGCATCCAGCACATCCTGCATGGTATGGCTGATATCGGGTGTTGAGTCCGCGATACACAAAGCGAGCAGGTGCAGGTCATGATTTCCGAGTACGGTGATGCATTGCTCGCCGAGAGACCGGACTAGGCGCAAGGTGCCAAGAGAATCGGGGCCGCGGTTTACAAGGTCACCAACCAGCCACAGCTGATCAGAGGCGGTGTCGAACTTCAGCTTGTCCAGCAGTTGCTGCAGTTCGCTCAAGCAGCCCTGCACATCGCCGATGGCGTAGACGGCCATTAGTTCAGAATGTCCGGGATGGCCAGACGAAACACCGGAATGCGGGCATCAAACCGTTCTTCACTGCTGTTGCCGGTGGCGGTTTTCATGCCGTAAGTGCCTTCCATCGTACCGACGGGTGTTTTCAGAATGGCACCGCTGGAATAGGTGTGCTTGGCGCCCGGGGCGATTACCGGTTGCTCACCGATGACGCCGTCGCCGTGCACCTCCTGCACGCTGCCGTTGGAGTCGGTGATCAGCCAGTGGCGGGTTAGCAACTGAGCCGGAGTATCTCCCCGGTTCTCAATAGTTATGGTGTAACTGAATACGTAGCGTGCTTGTTCAGGCGCCGATTGCTCTTCCTGATAACGGCTTACAGCCGTGACGACGATGGAGTCGGTGAGGTTCATGACGCAAGTGTAACCCAGCGGAGGAGGCGATCAGGAAGATTAAAAAGGACGGTTTAAGCCGCTTATTCCTCTTCGGCTACCGGCAACATCTGCGCGAGCGACAGGAACTCTTCCGGATAGAGCGCTTCCGCGCGGAGGCCGGGGTCGATGCCCGCATCTTCTATATCTTCCGGGTCCATGATCGGGCGCAGGGCATTGCTCAGGGTCTTGCGCCGCATGCTGAATGCTTGTGTGACGACTTTCTTGAACTGCGGATACATCTCGTCGGTAACCAGCGGTTCATCAAGCGGCAGCAGGCGGGCGAAGCTTGAGTCCACCCGGGGTGCCGGGCGGAAGGAGGTGGGTTTGATGTTAAACAGCGAGTCCACCTGACAGCGCGCCGCCAGCATGATGGTCAGGCGACCGTACTGCTTGGACCCCGGCTCCGCTGCCATGCGGTCTACCACTTCTTTCTGCAGCATCACGTGCATGTCGGTAAACAGATGCGCCGAGTCGAGCAAATGAAACAGCAGTGGCGTGGAAATGTTGTAAGGCAGGTTGCCGGCCATGCGCAGTTTCTCGTCACGCTTTACCAGCGTTGAGAAGTCGAACTTCAGCGCGTCACCAACATGCAATCGCACTTCGCCGGGCCACTTTTTGTGCTGCAGTTCTGCGGCAAGGTCGCGGTCAATTTCGATAACGTCCAGTTTCCGGCAGGCGCGCGACAGAGGCTCGGTAATCGCACCGTGACCGGGGCCGATTTCAACAAAGTGTTCGTCGTCACGCGGGTCGATGGCATCAATAATTTTCGCAATGACGTTACCGTCTTGCAGGAAGTTCTGACCGAAGCGTTTTTTAGCGCCACCCATGTTCTAAGATCGCCCTGCCATCGTGATGGCAGTTTCGACAGCCTTGAACAGGCTGCTGCTGTCGGCTGTGCCTGTGCCGGCGAGGTCCAGCGCTGTGCCATGGTCAACAGAGGTGCGGACGACGGGCAGACCCAACGTGATATTCACCACCTCGCCAAAACCCGCATGCTTAACCACGGGCAAGCCCTGATCGTGGTACATCGCGATGACGGCATCGAAGTTCTCAAGTGCTTTCTGTGTAAACGCGGTATCGGCAGGCAGCGGGCCGGACAGGTTCAGTCCCTCTGCCCGCATCTTGTTCAGGGTCGGCGTGATGATTTCGTCTTCTTCACTACCCAGATGACCGCTTTCGCCGGCATGCGGGTTCAATCCCAGCACTGCGATTGTCGGTTCTGCGATACCGAAGCGGCTGTGCAGACCTTCGTCGACAATTCTGCACACAGTAGTAATCGCTTCCGGTGTGATGGCATCGGGTACTGCGCGCAACGGCAGATGGGTGGTAACCAGGGCAACGCGCAGTTGCTCATCGGCGAGCATCATCACAGGCACGACATTGCCGCAACGTTCGGCAAAGTATTCGGTGTGGCCGCTGAAAGGCAGGCCCGCATCATTAATGACGCTCTTCTGCACAGGGGCGGTAACCATCGCAGCAAACTCACCACTTAGGCAGCCGTCGCAGGCGATGTTCAGGCTCTGCACAACTGCGGCGGCGTTCTCCGGGTTTAACTCACCCGCAACGGCAGCCGCGCCCAGCGGAACGTCTATCAGCGAAAGAGAACCTTTGCTGCTGGCTGCGGCGGGAGCCTCGGCATCATAGGCTTTATAGGTAACGGCGGTGTCGCCCGCGCGTTGCTCGAGCAGTTCGCGGTTGCCGATCAGCACTAGTTCGACAGGCCAGTCACGCGTTGCCAGTTGTGCGGCTATTTCAGGACCTATGCCCGCGGGCTCTCCGGTGGTAACAGCAATGCGCAGGATATCGGCCACGGAGCGTGTCTGCGGTTACAGGCGATACTCGACGAACGCCTCGTCGCGGATACGGCGAATCCACAGCTCGGTTTCTTCTTCGAGCTTGGCGTTTTGAATGGCCATGATGGCTTCGCGGCGCTGGATGTCGTCGGTAGTGTCGTAGGTGCGGCGCCCCATGACCTCCAGGATGTGCCAACCGAAGGGCGATGCAAACGGCTCGCTCAGTTCACCCACTTCAAGGGTGGCGGCCATCTGCTCGAATTCGGGAACGAACACACCGGGCCCGGTCCATCCGAGGTCACCACCTTTAGCGGCGGAGCCGGGGTCTTCGGAGACCGCAGTAGCAATGGTGGCGAAGTCAGCTTCATCTTCCACGATTTGTTTACGCAACTGCACCAGTTGCTGACGGGCAGTGTCGTCGTCTTTAATTTCTGTTGTCTTGATCAGGATGTGGCGAATGTGGATCTGGTCTTCCATCACAGCTTCACGACCGCGGCTGTCGTTCAGCCTGATCAGGTGAAAACCACTGCCACCGCGAATGGGTTCGCTGACCTGACCTACCTGCATGCCCGGAACTACTTCTGCAAACAGTGTTGGCAGTTCGCCGCCTTTGCGCCAGCCAATCAGGCCGCCTTCCAAAGCCTGACGACTGTCGGAGTTGGCAACCGCCAGCTCTGCAAAGTCTTCACCGTTAATTGCACGCTGATAGATGTCCTGAACCTTGTCTTCACCTTCGGCAATTTGCTCCGGAGTGGCGCCGGAGGGAACTGCGATAAGAATGTGCGAAACGTTGTATTCGTTGTTGTCCGAGCCCTGCTGCCGTTCGATGTAGTTGTCGATCTCGCGCGGGCTGACGGCAATACGGGACAGCACATCGCGCTGGCGCAGACGGTCGACGGTAATCTGGGTGCGCACAGACTCGCGAAAGGTGCCGTAGTCGATCCCTTCTTTGGCGAGATTGTCGGGCAATTCTGTCAGGCTGATGTTGTTGCGCTGAGCGATGCCCGCCATCGCGCCGTTGAGCTCTTCATCCGAGACAACGATGCCGGTGCGGGCTGCACGCTGCAGCTGAATTTGCTGAATGACCAGACGTTCCAGAACCTGAACCGCCAATACATCGTCGGGGGGTAAGGGCGTACCGCTCGCTTGCAGACGCGCAGCAATGTTGCGAATCTCTTCACCGAGTTCGCTTTGCAACACGATGCCGTCATTAACAACAGCGGCGACGCCATCGAGAGCAACCAGGGGCCGCTCTGATTCTGTTGCAGTAGCTTCTGCAGGGGTGGCGTCCTCCTGAGCGACGGCAGTCGCAGAGATCGCGAGTACGCACAGCAGCGTTGACAAGTTCCGGTATTTCATACGTTTCAAAACCCCGGAATCTGTTCCGGTGATCATTTGGTAGTTATGGATTAGGACAGCGCCCGGCAGGCACAGTTCAGGTGAGACCGTAGTCAGCAGATGCCTTACAGCTCGCCGTAGCCAAGAATACCACGTTCGAATGTGCCTCTGACCGAATTGCCGATCTCGGTGAAGCCCTTCAGGATGAACTGTACGCCCACAGAATCCTCGTATTCGCCGAGATCGCGGCTCACGCGGCGACGGCCCAGCAGGCGGATGCCCCAGCAGCAGTTTTCGTATTCAATCCCGGCAAACTGGTCGAGGAACTCTTTGTCTTCAAAGGAATAATTGAAGCGGGCCAGGAAATTCCAGCGGTCGTTGACCGGCAGCATGAACGACAAATCGCCCTGGTCGAACGCATCGCGCTTGTAGCGGTAGTCCAGGTTCAGGATGCTGGTGCGCCAGACCTTCAGTTGCAGGCGGGCATTGGCCTGACTCGTCTTCGAGGCGGCATCACTCCACTGGTAGCCAGCGTCGAAGTTCCAGCTGTCGTACATATCGATACCCAGGCGCAGCAGGTAGTCGCCGGAGCTGTTGGTTTGCGGCACTTCGTCCGGCAGCGTGACCCGCTGCTTTTCAAAGTACTTGGTGTGCCCGATCTCTGCCCGCAGCAATTGACGGCCCGACTCTGTGCTGATGAAGCGGCTGCTCAAGCCGAGTTTCAGTTCGTTGGCATCGCCAATGCGGTCGTAGCGCAGGTAGCGGTTGGGGCGGAACAGCTGAACGAGGTTGTTGTCCGGCAGAATGGTGTCGAATACAGGCAGGTTGTCCTGATCTTCGAACGGGATGTAGACGTACTGGATGCGCGGTTCCAGTGTGATGCCCAGTGTGTTGTTTCTGGCCAGGCGTTCAAACACTGCGCCACTGTCAATGCTGTAGATGCCGGTAGTGACCGACGGCGAGCTGTCCTGTCCGGGCGCTTCGTCGTCGAGCTGATAACTGGTGTGGAACAGGCTCGCCTGCGGCGTCAGGTACAAGCCTTTGTACTCGATCGGATAGCTGAACTCGGGTTCCAGATGAAGTCGTAAACCGTCTACATCATCCGACTTGTTGAAGTAGGTGGCTTCGGTAATCAGTTTGTAGTCGGCACCTAAGAAACCGTCGCGCCAGTTGCCGGTAGCGGCCAGCTGCGGCAGGCGTGTGTACGGCTTGTCATCGTCAGAGATAAATTCATCGACGGTCTGGAAGCCCTGGAAGCGGGCCATGACCGCCCATACCTCGCCATAGTGCTCGAGCGTCAGACTGCGGTTCAGGTTGGTACGACTGGTTTCAGACTGACGGCCGCCGAAGTCGTTGAGGTAACGGTCGTCCGAGACGCCGCGGGCGTCGATCTGCATGCGCCAGTCCGGCGTCCACATGGTCTCTGTCTGGATGTCCCAGTCATAGCGGTCGGTCTGGGTAATGTCGTCTTTATTCAGATAGTTACCGCCGACCGTATTCATCGAGCGCTTGGTCTTAAGGCGGCCTTCCGCACCCAGCATAAAGCCGCGTTTCGACATGTAGCGGGGTGTAAACGTGGCGTCTTTGTTCGGCGCGATATTCCAGTACCACGGGGTAGCAATTTCCAGACCGCGCTGACTGCTTTGCTTCAGTTCCGGAATCAGGAATCCGCTCTTGCGCTGGTCGGTAATCGGATAACTGGCGCGCGGCAGCCACAGTACCGGAACACGTCCGAGGCGCAGTGCTGCGCCACGGGTCGAAGCCACACCTTTGTTCAGGTCGAGCTCAATTTCCCGGGCGGTCAGGTGCCAGCTTTCTTTTTGTTCCGGACAGGTGGTGTACTTCGCATCGGTTAACCGGGCGATACCCTGCTGCGACAGATACAGTTCGCCGGCGTTACCGCGGGCTCTGATCTGTTTGATCTCGAAAGTCGCGTCGGTGAGTGTGAACGTACCTTCGAGTGCGCGATATTCGGCCGAGGCACCTGTCAGGCGCGCCTGATTGTTCATCAGTTCAACATCGCCTTCGACAAGGATGCGTTGGTTTTCTGTGTCGAAGCTGGCGGTCTGGGCATTCATGCTGATGTTCTCAGTCAGAATGCTTTTGCTGTCCGTTTCCTTCTCAGTCTGGTCATCATCGCCGCTAAAACCGGTCATATCGATGACGTTGTCGGTGCTGTCGGATTCATCGAGAGAGAAATTGAAGCCGCAGATATCCTGCGCATGCAGCGACACAGGAGTCGCAGCTGCGAGAACCAACACCAAAGAGAAAAACTTGCGCACTTACGCCTTAATCCGTCAGGCATGCCCCCGAAACGAATGCATGCGGATAATCATGCCGCGATTATAGCCAGCTTGCGCGCTGCCGTCTGCGGCTATTGGCCGCGATTAATGGCCGTGACCAACCTTTATGGTCAACAATCGCCATGCTTGCGGGTGAGGCATTAACAGGTAGACTTTTCGTCTTCCCATTCAGGGTGGACGGAGACAGCAGCAGTATGAAAGCGATGATACTTGCCGCAGGCAGAGGTGAGCGGATGCGACCGCTCACCGATGAGTGCCCCAAGCCCATGCTCGATCTGGCGGGCAAACCGCTTATTCATCGTCATATAGAGCGTCTGGCCGCCGCGGGTTTTGGAGAGATCGTGATCAATCTGGCCTGGCTCGGCGGGCAGATCCGCGAGTCATTGGGCGACGGCGCTGACTTCGGCGTATCAATCCGCTACAGCGACGAGGGTGATGCGGCACTGGAAACCGGCGGCGGCATCAACAAGGCACTGCCGCTTTTGGGTGATGAACCGTTTTTGCTGGTAAACGGCGATGTCTGGAGTGATATCGCTTACCACCCGCGCGAGTTGGGCAGCGGTGATCTTGCGCATCTGGTGTTAGTGCCGAACCCCGCGCACAACAGTGCCGGTGACTTCGTGTTTGCAGACGGCCGGGCGCAGCCTGATGGTAGCGAGGGAGCGCGCTATACCTTCTCCGGGGTGTCGGTGTTGCACCCTGAGTTGATTAGAAATGCCGGTAGCGAGGGCGCATTCCCGTTGGCGCCGTTGTTACGCGAAGCAATCAGGAAAGGTGAGGTGTCGGCGGAACTGCACGACGGCAACTGGGTCGATATCGGTACGCCGGAACGGCTTAAAGAGGCGGCCAGCCTGCTTCGTTAGTCACGCTATTTTTATGCTTTAAGGCTTCCAGCAGATGTGGCAGTAATTTGTCGGCCACCTCATCTGTCGTCACTGATTCGCAGTAGTCGGCGATTCGTACTGTTTCCAAGCCGTCGTAACCGCAGGGGTTGATCCCCTGAAAGCCATCTGCATCGTTGCAGACATTGATTGCCAGCCCATGGTAGGTGAGGCCTCTGCGCACGCGGATACCGAGGCTGGCAATCTTCGCTTCGCCTACATACACGCCCGGTGCGCCGGCTCTGCAGCGTGCCTCGATACCGTATTCCTTGAGCATTGCGATGATGGCGGCTTCCATCCCGTGCACCAGGCTTTTGACGGTTAATGACAGGCGTTTGATGTCCAGCAACAAATAGGCCACTAGCTGCCCGGGACCATGCCAGGTGACCTGACCGCCGCGGTCGGTTTGCACCAGCGGAGTATCGCCCGCATCTATTACGTGTGCCGGATCGGCGTTGGTGCCCAGCGTGAATACCGGCGGATGTTCTAGCAACCAGATTTCGTCAGGCGCAACAGAGTCACGCTCAGCGGTGAACTGCTGCATCAGGTCGACAGTGGGTTGATACTCCACCCGTCCCGGCCGGCGAATGATCAGGTTTGCTGACATTGAATGGGTGGTAGCGCTTCTACAAGCTCATCAGCACATCGTCATGTGCAGTCAGCGCGAGATAGATCGTGTCCAGCTGCTGTTTGCTGGTGGCATCGATCGTTACAGTTACGGCAATGAAATTGCCGTTCTTGCTGGGGCGGAACGAAATGTCGTCTGCAGTGATGCCCTCGGCATGCGGCACGACAATTTCCATGACCAGCGGATGCAGATCGACATCAGCGCGGGTCATTATTTTTATCGGAAAGCGGCAGGGAAACTCGAGCAGTGTTTCGTCAGACATGATGTTGATCCGGGCAGGTATGGTGCAAGACTAAAGCGCAACCGGCGGCGCGCAGGCACTATTTTAGCCCAGCAGCGCCTTGTTGGCTTCATACAGCTCGTGAACCCGCTGCCAGACGCGCCCCGGTTTGCCGGTGCCTACCGGCTGTCCGTCCAGTTCGATGACCGGCACTACGCCTTTGGTAGCGCTCAGCAGCCAGATCTCATCAGCCGCACGCAGCCGGGCCACGCTGATGGGTTCATTGCGCAGCTCAAAGCCGTCGTTAGTCGCCAGATCCAGTACCAGACCGCGGGTGGTGCCGGGCAGCAGTTCACTGCCGTTCGGGCGGGCGATCAGTGCATCGCCTTCAACGGTGATTACCGAAGCTGAAGCGGCTTCAATCAGTTCGTCGTCTTTGATAAGGATGGTGTCATCAACACCCTGGTTGCGCGCTTCCTGCCGCAGCAGGATGTTTGCAAGCAGTGACGTTGCTTTAATGTCGCAGCGGGCCCAGCGGGTGTCTTCCAATGTAATCGCAGCAATGCCGCCGGTATCCTTCGGGCTTGGCGTAATTGCAGTCGCCATGGCAAATACTGTGGGGCTTATATTTTCCGGGAAGAAATGATCGCGACCCACTTCAGCACCACGGCTTACCTGAATGTAGATGGCCAGATCGCCACCGCCGTTCTCATCGATAAGCTTGCGGATGATGCCGCTCCAGCCGGTCTCGTCATGCGGGTTCGGAATGCTGAGTTCCTGCAGGCTGTTGTCGAGACGAACCAGATGGTTGGTCAGAAGCAGCGGGTTGCTGCCGAACACCGGTACAACCTCATAAACTGCGTCGGCGAACAAAAAGCCCCGGTCAAAAGGCGAGATGCGCGCGTCCGCCGCGGCAACATAGTTGCCGTCAACATAAACAACGGGAAGTGCATCAGCCATAGTGCTTACTCAAAACTTCTTAAGGGCTCTTATTCGAACCAGAGCAGTATCCAGTCGATGAACTGACCGAACAGACCTGTTTCCGGAACATCCTGCACACTGTACAGCGGCGCTTCAACGATAAGTTCACCATCCAACATAACTTTTAACTTGCCAACCGGCTGGTCTGCACTTAACGGCGCTTCCAGTAAGCCCGGGATCTCGGTGCTGGCCTGCAGCCGGTCGTAGCTGCCGCGCGGAATGGTGATGTTCAGGTCTTCCTTGGTCACCAGCTTAGTGTTCTCAGGGTCGCCGTACCACACGCGTTCTTCACTAATGGTCTGACCGGCTTGATACAGCAGGCGGCTTTCAAAGAAACGGAAGCCGTAGTTGATCAGTGCCTGCGAGTCGTTTGCGCGGGCAGAAGAGCTGTTGGTGCCGAGCACTACAGCAACCACACGCATGTTGTCGCGTTTGGCGGAAGACACCAGGCAGTAGCCCGCTGCTTCAGTGTGGCCTGTTTTCAATCCGTCGACAGTGGGGTCACGCCACAGCAGCGCGTTGCGGTTGTCCTGCGTGATGCCGTTAAACGTAAACTGCTTCTGCGAATACCACGAGTAGTACTGCGGAAAGTCGCGGATGATGGCGTTGGCCAGCAGCGCGATGTCACTGGCTGTGGTGTAGTGCTCGGGGTGCGGCAGCCCGGTGCTGTTCATGTAGTTGGAACTCAGCATGCCGAGGTTAAAGGCTGTCTGGTTCATGAGTTCCGCAAAGGTCTCTTCGGTGCCGGCGACGTATTCGGCAAGCGCTACACTGGCATCGTTACCTGACTGAATGATCATGCCCTGCAACAGCAGGTCGACGGGCACGCGTTTGCCGACTTCGATAAACATGCGTGAGCCGCCGGTGCGCCAGGCTTTCTCGCTGACCAGCACCTCATCGTCGATATTGATCTGTCCGTTTTTAATAGCGTTGAATACCACGTAAGCGGTCATCAGCTTGGTGATGCTGGCCGGCTCCAGTCGCTCCTGTGCATTCTTGGCCGCCAGCACCCGGCCGCTGTTGTGGTCAACCAGCAGGTAGCCCTTGGCATTTAGTGAAGGGGCGGACGGTACCTGCGCGGTTGCATTCGTAAACAATGCGAGCAGTAATACGGCCACAGCAGGCAGGGCGAAAAGACGGCTTGTCATAGATACTTCTCTGAGGCTTTTCTGTAGGCGGCAAATGTCGCCGGTAAGACAATAACTTCGGTTTAATTCTCAACAACCAGATGGGTGTCAGCAATCTGCAGGCCCGCCATTTTACGCACCATGGCGTCATAGGCGGCCACATCGGCAATCGGGCCGATGCGCACACGGTACAACTGCGGGTAAGACGAGGTTTCGTTGTGCACGAACACGTTGTTTACGCCGTTATCCGCAATCCGTTGCTTTAAGCGTTCCGCATTGCCGCGCTCGCCAAAAGCGCCGACCTGAATATATATGGTGCCGAAGGCACCGCCGGCGGTATAGGTTGCGGGTGATCTGTTGTCCAGCGATTCAACACGCACCAGTGTCGTGCCGGCCTGCACCATGTCGAGCTGCTGCGCAGCTGCATAAGACATATCAATCAGACGGTTGTCGACAAACGGACCACGGTCATTAACCCGGACCACAACACTGCGACCGTTGCGGAGGTTGGTGACACGCACGGTAGAGGGCAGCGGCAGAGTTTTATGCGCAGCTGTCATGGTGTACATGTCGTAGATTTCGCCGTTAGACGTTTGCTTGCCATGAAATTTCTTGCCGTACCAGGAGGCAACGCCTTCCTGTGAGTAGCCGGCGCTGGTCGGCAGCACGTAGTAACGCTCGCCGTAAACTTCGTAAAAGGGGTTGTTGCCCTTCAGGCTCTTGGCATTGTCATTGCCGCCGGATACCCGGGTGTTCTTGTTGGCTGATGAGCAACCGAACACAAGAAAAATACTCAGGATGGAAATGGTCAGAAACTGGCCGGACGGACGCCCGGTGCAAACGCGTGCCGACCGGCACAGCAGTCCGGGGGTGTGTGCAAGCAGCTGACGGGTTATTCCGGAGAAGCGTTCCATGCTTAACCTGAGTCCTTTCTATGAATAGGCTTTAGTCGATTCTGGAGGCGATGGCGTCGCCCAGCTGCCATGCAGCGAGCGCGTACATCGAGCTGTGATTGTAGCGGGTTATGACGTAAAAGTTATGCAGCCCCACCCAATATTCAGTGCCGTTTTCGCCGTCCATGACAAACAGGCTGGCGAGAGTGTCGTCCGGCAGACCGGTGTCGACCTCCAGACCCATGGCCCGGATTTCACTGAGAGTGAATTTCGGCTTCAGTTCATTCTTCGATTCTACCGGTGCTGCGCCCTGTTTCAGCTGCGCCTGAAAGACCACATCCTTTCCTGCATGCCAGCGATGGGCAATGAAGTAGTTGGCAATACTCATCTGGATATCAGCCCAGTTGCCCAGCAGATCGCGGCGGCCGTCACCGTCGCCGTCTTTCGCATAGGCGCGGTAGCTGCTCGGCATGAACTGTGGCGGCCCCATAGCGCCGGCATATGAGCCTTTTACATCCAGAACGCCAAGCGATTCTTCCCGTGCCAGCAGCAGGTACTGTTCCAGCTCTTTGGTGAAGAAGGCGGAGCGTTTCGGGTAATAGAAGGCCAGTGTCGACAGGGCATCGACTACGCGGTAACTGCCGGTAATTCGGCCATAGAAGGTTTCCACACCGATAATGGCGACAATCATCTGCACCGGTACACCGGTCTCTGACGAAATGCGCTCAAGCTGTTCGCGGTGCTCTTCCCAGAACTCAACACCCTCGTTGATGCGTTTGTCGGTGATAAAGATGTCGCGGTATTCATGCCACGGCTTAACCTTCTCCGCAGGCCGGCTCATGGCATCCAGGATCGACTGCTTTTTCTCTGCAGCCGCTACGACATCGCGCACGTACGCTTCATCGAAGCTGTGCTCTTTGATCATCTTGTTAATGAATGCAGCAGACTGTTGTTCGGGGGTCGGAGCCGCCCAGCTGTTTGTTGTAAGCAAAGACAGAGCTACAAGCGGCAGGAATACGCGATATACAGTGTTGCTGAAAGTCTTGTCGGGAGCAGTCATCGGGGGAGCAATCTCCGGTGAGTGTGAATGGACATCAGAATACCGAATCCGGCCATAAGGGTCACCAGCGAGGTGCCCCCGGCACTGATCAACGGCAGCGGTACGCCGACCACCGGGATCAGCCCGGTAACCATGGCGGTGTTAACAAATACGTAGAAGAAGAAAGTGAAGCTGATGCTGCCGGCGAACAGGCGTGAGAACGTGTCCTGAGCAGTGGCGGCAATGTAAAAACCGCGGGCAACAATAGCCAGATACAAGAACAGCAAGGTCAGTGCGCCGAGCAAGCCGAACTCTTCGCCGATCACGGCAAAAATAAAGTCGGTGGAGCGTTCCGGCAGAAACTCGAGCTGACCTTGTGAGCCGTTCAGCCAGCCTTTGCCGAATGTGCCGCCCGAGCCAATCGCAATTTTTGACTGAATGATGTGATAGCCGGCGCCCAGCGGGTCGCTCTCCGGATCGAACAACGTCAATACGCGGCGCTTCTGATAGTCATGCATAACGAAGTACCACATCACCGGCAGCGCCGCGCCGATCAATGCTACCCCGGAAAAGATATAGCGCAGGCCGATGCCGGCGAGGAACACGACGGTGGCGCCGGTCAGTGCAATCAGAATCGAAGTGCCCAGATCCGGTTGCAGGGCGACAAGTGCAACCGGTACGCCAATCAGAACCATGGTTGCCAGCACCAACGACGGTGACGGCGGCAACGCACGGTCGTGCAGTAACCATGCTAATGCCGCAGGCAACGCCAGCTTCATTATTTCCGAAGGCTGGAAGCGAACACCGACATTCAGCCAGCGCTGCGCACCACCACCCACGTCGCCGGTCACCAGTACCAGTACCAGCAGTATCAGACCGACACCGTAAACCCAGGGGGAGGCGCGACGCATCAGGGCCGGACTGATTTGCGCGACCAAAAACATGACGCCGATAGCAACACCGAGCTTCACGGTCTGCCGGTACATAAAGCCGCTGCTGGTGCCCGATGCTGAATAAAGTACAACTGCTCCGGCGCACAGTGCGATGACGACAAGCGTCATCAATATCGGATCAATGTGCAGCCGTCGCAGGATGTAGGCAATGCGACCTTGCTCCGGAGAATTCTGCTGTTCGCCGGCGAAGATCACTGTGCACCCTCCGGTGTGTTGTTGGCGGCTACAGTTGGTTCGGCCGGTTCCTCGTCGGCGACTTCGAGGCCGGACAAGTAGGTATCAATAATCTTGCGCGCGATAGGGGCGGCCACGCCGCTGCCGCTGCCGCCGTTCTCAACAATGACAGCCACTGCTATCTGCGGATTATCAACCGGTGCGAAAGCGACGAACAATGCGTGATCACGCATCCGTTCAGCAATTTCTTCCTCGTTGTACTCTTCGTCCTGACCTACGGAGAACACCTGTGCGGTGCCGCTTTTACCCGCAATCGGAAAAGGTGCGCGGTTGCCGATGGCCCGGGCGGTGCCTTTCGGGTCGGTGATTACGCCACGCATGGCATCAATCGTGTATTGCCAGACCGCGTCGGATACATCATCAATTGATTCTTTGGCGACCGGATCCTTAACGAGAGTTTCTCCGCTTACAGGGTTGCGAACTGCTTTGACCAGCATCGGCTGGAAACGTTCGCCGCGGGCAGCAATGGTGGCAGTTGCTTCAGCAAGTTGCAGCGGCGTGGTCAGCATGTAGCCCTGACCGATGCCGGCGATGACTGTTTCGCCTGGGAACCAGATCTGGTTCTCGCGTTTGCTGAAGTTGGTCTTTTTCCAATCCTTGCCGGGAACCAGCCCGTCGCTTTCGCCGCCGATATCGATGCCGGTTTTACTGCCCAGACCGAAGCGTTTCAGAGATGCTTCCATCTGGTCGATGCCGAGATCTACCGCCAGCTCGTAGAAATAAGTGTCGCAGGACTGGGCAACGGCATCATGCATATCGATAAGGCCATGACCTTCAGGTTTCCAGTCGCGGTAGCGGTGTTCCTTGCCCGGCAGGCTGTACCAGCCGCGGCAAAACATCTTGTGTGTTGCCGGCGTGGTGCCGTGGTGCATCGCTGTCAGACCCAGTATCGGTTTAATGGTGGAGCCGGGCGGGTAGCGGCCGCGCAAAGCGCGATTAAACAGCGGTTGGTCGTGATCCTGCTGCAAAGCGCGGTACTCGATGGTGCTGATGCCGCCTGTGAAACTGTTCGGGTCGAAAGGCGGCGAGCTGGCAAACACCAGCACTTCGCCATTGTTCGGATCGATGGCGACTGCGCCACCCCGGTAGCCTTTAAGTGCTGCCTCGGCAGCCAGCTGGCTTTGCAGCTCCAGCGTCAGAATCAGATCGTTGCCCGGAACGGCGAGTTCGCTTTCAAGAATCTGGATGACCCGGCCATGCACATTTACGAGGGTGTCTTTATAGCCTGGTTCGCCATGCAGCTCATCTTCGTACGAGCGTTCGAGTGCAATCTTGCCAATGGCCGAAGTGCCGGCGTAAGCAGCGGGGTCGAGACGTTCTTTGTCATCGACGTTCATTGCACCCATGTAGCCGAGTGCGTGAGCGGCGGTAGTGCCGTTCGGATAATTGCGTGCCAGACCGGCACTAACCTCCACGCCCGGAAAGTACGGTTGCAAGACTGCAAAGCGGGCTACTTCCTCATCGCTTAGTTGTTGTCGCACGGCGACCGGTTCGAAGCGCCGGCGGCTGCGCACCAGTTTGACCTTGTCTTCCGCCTTGTCGGCGTCAATCAGCCCTGCTTCGACGAGCCGTGCGATGGTGTCTTCGAGGTCTTCAACCTGTTCTGCGGTGATGTCCAGGTGCCAGGCGGGCAGGTTTTCGGCCAGAACTGCGCCGTTGCGGTCGTAGATCAGGCCGCGCGGCGGCGGCACCGGTTTGACGCGAATGCGGTTGCCCTGCGACTGCGCCGAGTAGTATTCGTAGTTAACAATCTGCAGTTCCGCAAGGCGGTATATCACCAGTGATATGAGCAGCAGCGCCATGACGCCGCAGGCGATGATGCGCCCGGTGGTCAGACGTTGCTCCTGCCAGGTATCTTTAATCTGCGGTAACGGGCTCATTGCTTTTTATTGACCGCGCTACGTCAGAGAAGTGCTGCGCATTTCTGACATGATGCGAACGCGGTCCATGATGCCCATCAGCACGGGCCACAAAACGGCGCCGGAGATCACCTGTGTCCAACGGGCAATTCCGGCCGGTGGCGCGCCTGCTACACCATCAATCCAAAGTTGTACGAACGCATTTACTGTCAGCAATGCCAGTACGGTCAGTGTGAGCTGCCACAGCGGGAAGATGCGGATGCGCAGATGAAAACGGAAGGTCAGGTACGCGACGACGCTAAGCGATAATGCGTTTTGACCGAGCAGGGTGCCGTGCAACAGGTCGAGTATCAGACCAATAATAAAGGCGGTGCCTATTCCTACTTTGTCCGGCCACATCATGACCCAGTAGATAATCGCAACGGCGGCGAATGGTGGGCGCCACAGTGCCAGGAAGCCCGGCAGAGGCATCACTTCGAGCATTGCTGCCACGATCAGACAGACCAGCGCGGGCCAGTAGCGAACCTGACGGGCCATCAGTTCTGCGCCTCCGTTGCAGCCTGACTTTCCGGTTCTTCCGGGCTTTCAGGCTCTTCCGGAGTCGCCATTTCTTCAGTCATCACAGGCTCTTGTATGTTTTCAACGCTTGACGGATCGGGTTCTGCCGGCAGGATGACCAGCACTTCGCGGACTCTGTTGAGCATGGCCATAGGCGCGGCGTCGACCACCAGAAATGGCTGGCCTGCAGCGCTTTCGATTTCCGTCACGGTGGCGACCGGATAGCCCGGCGGGAACTTGCCGCCCAATCCCGAGGTAACCAGCGTGTCACCTTTAACGATGTCGGCGTTGCGTGGCAGATAGGGCAGTGACATCCGCTCTTCACTGCCGGTACCGATGGCAATCGTGCGTAAACGGTTGCGCAAAACTTCCACAGGGATCGCATGATCAAGATCGGTGATTAACAAAGCCTCAGCCGAGTAGCCCAGATCGCGGGTGACTTGTCCGAGTACGCCATCGGCATCAATCAGTGCGTCACCAACATGCAGTCCGTCGCGACCACCTTTGTTAATCATGATGGACTGACGAAAAGGGTTCATATCGACCGCTACAATTTCGGCGATCAGAACTTTGTCATCGAGTTTCTCGGTGGAGTCGAGTAATGCACGCAAGCGGGCGTTCTCGGTTTTCAGGGTTTCGAGTTGCTGGATGTCTGCGCTGATGGCGAGCAACTGCCTTTTCAGCTCGCGGTTTTCGCGCTCTACTGATGAGCGGGTAGCGAAGCTGTCGGAGATCCAGCCGCCAAAACGACTGGGTGTGCTGACGAAAAACACCAGCGGCTGCACCAGCAGTGACAGGTTTTGTCTGACGGACGTGAGGTGTTTGTTCTGGTGGTCCAGAACCATCAGGACAATACAGATGAGCGCCACGATGACCAGCCGCAAACCCGCGCTGGTGCCGCGAAACGGACCCGCTTTATGCTCGGCGCTGGAAAAGGCCATGCGTTACTCTGGACACTCAACAACAACAGTCTGAATGATGATTCAGACTGCGTTATGTATCAATGGCTAAAGAGCTGAAAAGCGGGAAATTATCTGTGCTTTTTTGCCCGGATGATAAACCTGCGGCTGCTTAGTCCAGAGCGAAAGCTGCCGGACCGTGCTCGTCGATCAGTTCCAGCACGCGACCACCACCTCTGGCAACACAGGTCAGCGGGTCGTCAGCCAGAACTACCGGCAGGCCGGTTTCTTCCATCAGCAGCTTGTCGAGGTCGCGCAGCAGCGCGCCACCACCGGTCAGTACGATGCCGCGGTCGGCAACGTCAGAGCCCAGTTCGGGCGGCGTTTGTTCCAGCGCGCCTTTGACTGCGCCGACAATGCCTTGCAGCGGTTCCTGCAGGGCCTCAAGGATTTCGTTGCTGTTCAGGCTAAAGCTGCGTGGCACACCTTCTGAAAGGTTACGGCCGCGCACTGACATCTCCCGGACTTCATCGCCCGGGTAAGCTGAACCGATTTCGTGTTTGATGCGTTCGGCAGTAGCCTCACCAATCAGGATGCCGTAGTTGCGGCGCACGTAATTGAGAATGGCTTCGTCGAACTTATCGCCACCAATACGAACAGATGCCGCATATACGATGCCGTTCAAAGAAATTACCGCCACTTCTGATGTGCCGCCACCAATATCCAGCACCATGGAGCCGCGCGCTTCGTGCACCGGCATGCCGGCGCCAATGGCAGCTGCCATTGGTTCATCGATCAAAAATACGCGGCGGGCACCGGCGCCTTCAGCCGATTCCTTAATGGCGCGGCGTTCCACCTGGGTCGAGCCATAGGGTACGCAGACCAGCACGCGCGGGCTGGGGCGGAAGAAGCGGCTGCCGTGTGCCTTGCTAATGAAGTGCTGCAGCATCTTCTCGGTAATCGTGAAGTCGGCGATCACGCCGTCTTTCAGCGGACGGATGGCCGTGATGTTGCCGGGTGTACGTCCCAGCATGTTCTTCGCCTCTGCGCCTACTGCCGCAACGCTTTTGCCCTTGCCGGGCTCCTCGCGGATGGCGACCACAGACGGCTCGTCCAGCACAATGCCCTGACCGCGGGCGTAAATAAGAGTGTTGGCTGTACCGAGGTCGATGGACAGGTCGTTGGAGAAATATCCGAAAAGGCTTTTGAACATTGGGAGGGCAGCTTATGACCAATTGAAAGTTGGTCGCTACTCTAGCAACGAGCAGGAAAACGGGCAAGCGCCGGTGTATCATTGCGCGCTCTTTTAGAACTGTTCTTCTCTATTTCCTTCCGGCCAATTCCCTGTCCGGTGTGAGAATGACGGTCAGTGGAATCATATACAGGGCTTTCAAATGAGTCTGGACAAAAACGATATCGGTCAGATAGGGCGACTTGCGCGTCTCGAAGTCAGTGATGCCGAGATGGACGGCTACGTCGAAAAGCTGTCGCAAATTCTCGAGCTGGTTGAGCAGCTGCAGAACGTCGATACGAAGGACGTAGTGCCGATGGCGCACCCGCTCGACATGGTGCAGCGCCTGCGTGCCGATGCCGTCACCGAAACTAATGATCGCGACCGTCTGCAACAGAACGCCCGCGACGTCGAGAACGGTTTGTACACCGTGCCTAAAGTTATTGAGTGACCGGCTATTCAAAGCCGTTGAATTGCTGACACATATATATAGATCGTGATGACCAACAAAACACCTACATTTAAAGAGTTGTCTGCGGCGTTGCAGGCGGGTGAGACCACCAGCCGCAAGCTTACAGAAGACTGTCTCGCAAAGATTGAGCAGCTTGACCCGCAACTGAACTCGTTTATTTCAGTAACGCCTGAGCTGGCTTTGGAAGCTGCTGATGCAGCTGACAAGAAAATTGCCGCAGGTGGGGCCGGACCGTTAACCGGCATCCCGATGGCGCACAAGGATATTTTTTGTGCCGAGGGTACGCGCACGACAGTCGGCTCGAAGATGCTCGACAACTTCGTGTCACCGTATGACTCGCACGTTGTCAGTCAGCTGAAAAATGCCGGCATGGTGTGTGTTGGTAAAACCAATATGGATGAGTTCGCGATGGGCTCGTCCAATGAAACCAGTTACTTCGGCCCCGTAAAAAACCCCTGGGATTTAGAGCGCTCACCGGGCGGTTCCTCAGGTGGTTCGGCGGCTGCCGTGGCAGCAGGTTTGGTGCCTGCAACCACCGGCACAGACACTGGCGGCTCTATTCGTCAGCCCGCTGCGCTGACCGGGCTTACCGGCGTGAAGCCTACGTATGGCAGGGTTTCCCGCTATGGCATGGTGGCTTTTGCCTCCAGCCTCGACCAGGCCGGCACCTTTACGCATACAGCTGAAGACGCCGCGCTGATGCTGGGCGCAATGGCCGGTTTTGATGAACGCGATTCAACCTGTTCGGAAGCTGCTGTTCCCG